>Ga0209069_10001274_pt1 | contig 12723 bp, 11 predicted proteins | sample Str013_2_FD_187202 | JGI IMG/M metagenome (GOLD analysis project Ga0209069, IMG submission 187202) | Freshwater sediment microbial communities in response to fracking from Pennsylvania, USA - Straight Creek_MetaG_SC_2013 (SPAdes) (version 2) | ecosystem: Environmental > Aquatic > Freshwater >...
CGCCAGTCTCCCAAACTCCGCCACGCTCAATTCCTCCGCCCGCGCGGTGGGCGCAATGCCGAGTGGCTCCAGCACTTCTTCCGGCTTCTCGAACACAGCCTTCAAACTCTGCCTCAGCATTTTGCGGCGCTGGCCGAAGCCTGCGGCGGTGACGCGCTCAAGCGCTTTCAATTCACACTTCGGTTCACACACTTTGCGTGGCACAAGTTGCACGATGCTGGACGTGATCTTGGGCGGTGGCGTGAAGGCGCTGCGGTTGACATCAAACAGGCGCTTGGCCTCGCAGCGCCACTGGCTGATGACGGAGAGCCTTCCATAATGCTCGCTGCCCGGTGGTGCCACGATGCGCAGAGCCACTTCTTTTTGAAACATCAGCGTGAGTGATGAAAACCACGGCGGCCATGGGTCAACTGAAAGCCAGCCGATGAGCAAGGGTGTTGCTACGTTATAGGGCAGATTGGCCACGATCTTGGCCGGCCCGGAGACTATCTTGCGCCAATCAACCTCCAGCGCGTCACCATGGATAACGCGAAGCCGCCCCGGATAATGCGCCGCGATTTCAGCCAATGCGGGCAGCGCGCGGGCATCACGTTCAACCGCCACAATCTTCTCCGCACCTTCGGCCAAAAGTGCCCGCGTCAAACCGCCGGGGCCAGGGCCGATCTCAACGATGGTGTCCGACAGGGGTGCCGCCGCCCGTGCAATGCGCCGTGTGAGGTTGAGATCAAACAGGAAATTCTGGCCGAGGGCCTTGTTGGCGGCAAGCCCATGCGCTTCGATCACTTCGCGTAAGGGTGGCAGCCCGTCATCGCTCATCGTCCCGCAGCCATTTCCGCTGCAAGTTTCAAGGCCGCAATCAAACTGTCGGGTCGTGCTATGCCCTTGCCCGCAAGGTCCAACGCCGTACCATGATCGGGCGAGGTGCGAATGAACGGCAGGCCGAGCGTGACATTGACGCCACCGTGAAAATCCAAAGTCTTGGCGGGGATCAAAGCCTGATCATGGTACATGCATAGGATTGCGTCATACTGCGCGCGCGCTTCAGGGTGGAATGCGGTATCTGCGGGCAGGGGCCCGGTCACATGAAGCCCTTGCATGACAAGGGCGCGAATGGCGGGTGCGATAATCAATTGGTCCTCTTCGCCCATCGCTCCATTCTCACCAGCGTGAGGATTAAGACCAGTGACGGCAAGGCGCGGGCTGGCCACGCCGAAATAACGTTTAAGGCTTTGATTGACCACCAGCGCCTGCGCGATGATCATGTCCGTCGTCAACGCAGTGGGCACGTCCTTCAGGGGAATGTGAACCGTCACCGGAACCGCCCGCAAATCCTTGGCCACCAACATCATCACATCCTGTGCGGCATGGCCCTGGTCACGGCAGAGTGCGGCCAGAAAGTCCGTATGCCCCTGATGCTTGAAGCCCACGCTGTAAAGCGCATCCTTGTGGATGGGATTGGTTACCATGCCACATGCAGCGCCGGACAGACACAGATTGACGGCCGCCGAAATGATCTCAATCACCGTCTTGGAATTACGCGTGTCGATCCAAGCCGCGCGCGAAGCCTTGGGAAAAGGAACATGCAAAATCGGCAGGGCCTGGCTGAAATGTTTTGTCGCCTCAGAAGGCGCAGCAATGGTTTGAACTGGAATGCCGAGGCCCGCGCCATCAGTCCGCGCCAAAAAATCATTTGCGTCGCCGATCAGGAAGAATGTCTTGTCAGGCTGGAAACGCAACCCCGCCCAAGCTTTGGCCGTGATCTCCGGCGCAATGCTGGCAGGTTCCCCACAGCTCAGAACAAGCGGCGCGCGGTTCATGGCGCATAGCTCGGATCTTTATACTCGATGATCGCGGTCTTGCGTAGAATGGCCGTATATTTGGCACCCACTGCATCATACTTCTCATTACGTGCCATGATCTCGATCTGGTCACGCGTCGGATATTGGACATTGAGCTTGGGCGGCACGATCATCCGGCTACCGCAATAAACCAAAAGCTGTATGCCTTTGGGATAACGCATTGGCCCAATGGCATGGCCGATGCCGCCCGCATCAATCTGTGCTTGGAGTGCTGGCGGCAGCTTGCGACTATCGGCTTCAATTTTGCGGCCCACCTGCACATTGAAAATGCCGGCGACAGCGCTTTGCAGTGTCGAACAAGACTTGATCTTTTGCGCCGCTTGGCCCGCTTCAATGGCCCGCGATTGCAACAATTGCGGGTCTCCTCCATCGACTGGAAAGTTGACTTCTTGCAGGGCAAGGACTTTCACTGGCAGGCGTCGCGGATCGTTTTCAAGCTTTGCCACCTTGCCGGAAATGTCGGCCTTGATGGCCGCAAATTTCTTGTCGACTTCCGCTTGGTCAACCGTCACTTTTTCGTGGAACTTAACTTGTAGCAGGCGGCTGAAGGCCATTTGCGCTCTGACGAAATCGCGAAACCCTGAAAATGAGAGGCCAGCTGCTTCCAGCTTGGATTTGAGGCCCGCGGCATTGGTTTGCATGCCCTGCGCCATGCGTCCCAGCTGTTCGTCCACTTCCTTTTCCGTCGGGTCAACGTGGCCCAGCTTGGCCTCATCAATTGTCACAATATCGTCGATCAAGCCATTGGCGACAGCCTTGCGCGTCAGCCGTGCGGGGTTCCGTTCACCGCGAAATTGCAACAGCTTGATGCGCTGGTTGACGTCGAAGGCCGTGACGGGATGATCATTGACTGTTGCGATCAGTGCTTCTTGCGCCAGGACAGAAGGCGAGGCCCAAACCAGTGCCAAAAACACAAGTGACGATTTAAGAAAATTTGTCATATCAGAAATTCGCGGCCAGCCCGGTCTTGCCCAGCGTGGCAAATTCGACTGACATCATCACCTTGTTCTCCACCGCATGGCTCACCGAATCTTCTGTGCCCGTATAGGCCAGTTTGAAATTCATGCACTGGCAATCAAATTCAATTCCCAGGGTCTTCTGTGTCATCACATCGGCCATGAAATCATAGGTCATCCCGGCAAATACACTCCACCCACCGGACAAGGCCAGCTTGGCATCGCCTGAAACCCAGTGCTGTCGCGTGTTCAGGCCGTAGGCGGGCTCTGCCGCAAAATCAAGATAGCTGAGATTGGCCGACACTCTGTCAAAACTAAGGCTGGCCACCGCCTCTTGCCGATTGATGGCAGAGAAATCATCCTTTACACGCGTTTCATATGAAACGCTGAGTTCATTCCATGGTTGAAAGACGATGGCGGCGACAAGATCGGATTCATTATCGGCGAGGCCTGAGCCATTCACGAAACTGTTCTGTCCGGCAATATGGAATGATTGCCCAGCACTCGCGCGGATAAACCCGCCATTGTTGCCGATCAGCGAATAGGTGAGGCCCACATCGGCATGGGTGCCGCCTTCATATCGGTCCAACCCACTGAAGCGATTGGCGAGGAACAGGCTGGAGTGATCGTAATTCAGCGTGATTGAATCTTCATTGCCAAACGCATTGGTTGCCCCTTCGTTGGAGGAAGCCACCAATTGAAACACGGGGGAAATGATGCTCTGCCCAAAGGGCAATTGCGCCACGAAAGGATAACGGGCGTCAACGCCCACTTCGGGCAAAACCCGCGTCATTGTCGTCGACGTAAAGCCAGTGCTTGAAGAAACATCCGGCACATTCTGCGTGATCAAAATGTCGCTGCGCATATTGGCAAAGGGCGTCACCACCGTTCCGGCATCACTGTAGATCTCGCGGTGCCAGTTCATCTGCGTTGTGGCCCGGGTTTGGTCGGTGCCCTGATTGACCGTGGTGAAAGGTGTGGCGGTTGTGGTCCGGTGCAATGAATAGGCGTTCCAGCTGAAATCAAACTGCCCGCCGATCGGCGTCTCACGGTTGACAATCTCGCCTGTTACGAAAGGCATGGCATTGGGCAGGGTGTCAGGGTTGATGCTGGTCGACAGCGAGCCAAAATTGAGCGCTTGGGCGGAAATGTAGGTCTGGTCCCACAGACCTGTGGCGTAAACATCATTGGTTGCAATGGCGCGGCTGTCATAACCATAGCTATTCAGGAAGGTGCGGTCCGTCGCAAAGGTGCCGTCCCAACCATAGGTCCAGTCTTGCCCTGCACTGAATCGACCAGTCGACTCGACTGCCCCACGCCATTGGCCGTTTTCGGGGGCAGGCAAATCATGAAACTGATGCAGGCCCATGCCGCGCACCGAGTAGTTGCCATTCTCCATGGCCTGCCGCCATTCCACGTCAGCAATTGGCCCCTGATAGGTGGTCCATACGGGCCGGAAAGTAAGATCGGTCGAAGGTGTCAGTGCCCAGAAATAGGGGGTGACCAACCCGGCCCCATAATCGGCACCCGTCTTGATGTCTGGCGAAAGGAAACCGCTGCGCCGCGTCACTGTTGGGTCTGGCATGGTCAAGTAGGGCAGGGCCACAATCGTCGCCCCGTTGAGCTTGAAACGCGGATGCACGTGATAGAGATTATGCGTCTTCGCGTCGTGGGTTGTCTGATCCGTATCGATTTCCCACAATGGGTGGCCGCTGCGGGTCTTGCACCCCTTGCAGGCGGTATAGGTCGCCTTCTCGAAGATCGTGATATTGCCATCAACCCGGCGCACGAAATCTGCCGTGATCGTGACGTTGTTGGTGAGCAGGGCCTTCACATGACGCGCAAAGCCTTCCTTGAACTTGTTCTTGAGATCGAGTGAATCTGCAATGAGCACGTTGCCATTGGGCTCGCGCAAGACCACCGCGCCATTGGCATCAAAGGCTCCGGTCTTTTGATTATAGCTCACCATACTGGCGTCGAGCACATAAGGCCCATAGGTCAAAACCACAGTCCCTGTGGCCGTCGCCAAACCGCTGCGCCGATCATAGCTGATCCGGGCCGCATCAACATTAACTTTGGTGCCAGCAGGAAGTTCGGCAACAACGGGGGGTATGAAAGGTTTGTTCTCGATGGCTTGGGCCGAATGCGCCAAAACCAGCAAGCACAGGAACGAAGCGGCAGCGTAAAAGCCATGGCGGAAGCGTAAGCCTCCACCTCCCAAGCTTCGCAGATGACTCCCTGCTTGGTCCCGCACTCTTCCCAACCTCACAAATCGTTACACAGCTTTAGCTTTATTCACGTTTTTAGCAAAGACTTAACTGGCAGGTGCAGTGATTTGGTTGCTGCGGGCAAGCCAGACCTATAGTTTGCCCGAAAACGGATGGATTCGATGAAAATCAACTTTATTGCCAAGGCCCCTGCGGGGGTCAAAGTTCTTGTGTGTGTGATGGGCGAGGGAGCCAGCTTGCCCCCCGCTGCGGCAGCGCTCAACAAAGCCAGCGCCGGGCGACTCACTGCCGCGCTCAAAGCTGTCAAGTTCACAGGCAAGCGCGATCAGGTGGCCGATGTCCTGGCCCCAACGCATTCATGTGACCGCGTTATTCTGATAGGCGCAGGCGATGCTGCCAAGCTCAGCCCGCGGGAGTGGGAATTGACCGGTGGCACTGTTGCGGGCCAGCTCCTGTCGGCCAAGCTATCAGAGGCAACAGTCGAAATTGCAGGCGCGGGCAAAGAACTTGTGATGGCCGCGGCTAACATTGCCTCTGGGGCTAGCTTGCGCCACTACCAGTTCAACACCTATAAATCGAAAAAGCCCGAAAAGGCCGTTGAGCTGGAGACACTCCATCTCATCACGACAGACCCCGCCAAAGCCAAGGCGGCATTTGCGCGTCTGTCTGCCATCGCTGAAGGGGTTCACTTCGCGCGCGATCTGGTGAATGAACCAGCCAATGTGCTGTCCCCTGAGGTCTTTGCCAACCGCGTCAAGCAACTCGCCAAGTCAGGTGTAAAGATCGAAATCTTGACGCCAGCACAAATGAAAAAGCTCGGCATGGGCGCCTTGCTTGGCGTCGCCCAGGGCTCGCCTTTTGAACCGCGCTTGGTGATCATGCGCTGGGATGGCGGGCCGAAGGGCGAACCGCCTGTCGCCTTTGTGGGCAAAGGTGTCACCTTCGACACCGGTGGCGTTTCAATTAAGCCCGCCGCCGGAATGGAAGACATGAAGGGTGACATGGGGGGTGCTGCTGCCGTGACAGGCCTCATGCTGGCCCTGGCCAAGCGCCAGGCCAAATGCAATGTGATTGGAGCGATTGGGCTGGTTGAAAACGCCATCGACGGCAAGGCGCAAAGGCCAGGCGACGTGGTGAAATCCATGTCGGGCCAGACCATTGCCGTGCTCAATACCGATGCTGAAGGCAGGCTCATTCTGGCCGACGTGCTCTGGTATGTGCAAGACAGGTTCAAGCCGAAGTTCATGGTCAACCTCGCAACGCTGACGGGTGCAATCCTCGTGGCGCTGGGCAAGGAACATGCGGGCCTGTTCTCCAACAATGATGAGCTTTCAGAACGGTTGACCAAGGCGGGGTTGGAAACCGGTGAGAAGTTATGGCGCATGCCGCTCACGCCGGAATATGACAAGATGATTGACAGTGACATTGCCGATATGAAGAACATCGGCGGCCGCTTTGCAGGCTCCATCACCGCAGGGCAATTCCTTCAGCGCTTTGTGAACAAGGTGCCGTGGGCGCATCTCGATATTGCCGGAACCGCGATGGACTCAACCAAGAATGCCATCAATCAAAGCTGGGCCTCAGGCTGGGGCGTGCGCTTGCTCAACCGCTTGGTGGCGGACCACTACGAAAGCTAGTCAGGATCAAGCCTCAAACCTCAAACCTCAAACGGTCGAGGGGCTGGTTTATTCGCGGCATCGTTTTTGGGCGGTACAATCCCGCGCTTGCGCTCCAGTTCCTCCACGGTTTTGCTGCCCGCGTTGGCCAAGTCAAATTTTGCACGGGCACCCTCAACAACATCGCGGTTGGCGATAGCCCAGCTGCCTACGGCCTTCAGGGGCTCAATCAGCGTCAAGCCCAAGGGCGTCAGCGCGTAATCCACCCGAGGCGGAATGCTGGGCGTCACCGTGCGCGTCACCAACCCGTCGCGCTCAAGGCCGCGCAGCGTCAACGCCAGCATCCGCTGTGAGATGGCACTGACGGCGCGGCGCATCTCGTTGAAGCGCATCGGGCCATCCGCCAGCAGCCGCACGATATAAACCGTCCACTTGTCGCCAATGCGCGCCAGCACATCTGCCACTGCCTTGCAGTCGCTGGTTTCATGGCTGTTACCGGGTTTCATAAATGTGCCCTCTTGTGTTACAGATACAGGTTACCTATGTAGTGTCGGTAACATTAGTTTACTTGGTCACATATAGCAACTGTGGCCATTGAAATCAACCGAAAGAGGATAAAATGACCGCACTTTGGAGCCCTGTTAAAATTGGCAAGTTGGAATTGAAGCATCGCCTTGGCCTCGCGCCGATGACGCGCAGCCGCGCCAAGGCCGATGGCTCACCCGGCGATCTCGCCGCTGAATACTACACCCAGCGCGCCTCGCTCGGCCTGTTGATCTCGGAAGGCACGCAGCCTTCGGATGACGGGCAGGGCTATACCACAACCCCCGGCATCTACACCGACGCCCACGTCAAGGGCTGGAAGAAAGTGACCGATGCTGTCCACAAGGCTGGTGGCCACCTTTACATTCAACTGATGCATGCGGGCCGCGTCGCTCATCCCGACAATACGCCGCACCACCGCACCCCTGTGGCCCCATCGGCTATTGCCCCAGCCGGCGTTCAGATGTTCACCCCCACTGGCATGCAGGCAGCACCTACCCCGCGCGCGCTGACCACTGCCGAAGTGAAGCAGACAGTGAAGGATTTCGCCCATGCCGCCAAGCGCGCCATTGAGGCAGGCGCTGACGGCGTCGAAATCCATGGCGCCAATGGCTATCTGGTGCAGCAGTTCTTTGCGCCAAATGCCAACACCCGTACCGATGAATATGGTGGTTCAGTTGAAAACCGCGCCCGCTTTGCCATCGAGGTGGCCAAGGCCGTGGCTGCCGAGATTGGACCGGAGCGCACGGGCATCCGCCTGTCGCCACTCAACCCGACGGGTGATTTGGCCGAAGGCCCGGAAGCGGGTGATCTTTACCGCTATCTCGTTGCCGAGTTGAACAAGTTGAACCTCGCCTATTTGCACATCCTGCACACAGGCGATGAAAAGCTGGTGCAAGATCTGCGCAAGGCCTGGAAGCATCCGCTTTTGGTCAACCGTCCGAATGCAACGCCGGAAAATCTGGATCAGGACGTGAAAACCGGTCTGGCCGACTTGGTGCCGGTGGGCAAGATGGCTCTGGCTAACCCAGACCTCGTCACCCGCCTGAAGACCAAGGCCCCGCTGAACAAGCCCAACCCCGCTACGTTCTTTGGTGGCGGTGCAGAGGGCTTCACGGATTATCCCGCGCTGGCCGCATAACAACGCTTGAAATTGCTTCCGCCATGGGGTCAATGGCCCCCCATGGCGGAAGTTTTCTTTTATCAACTTGACAGTCAGCCCCTCGCGTCGGTGTTGCCACAACTGGTGGCCAAGGGGTTGGAGCGCGGGCTTCGCATGGCGATTGAAACCGCTGTGCCGGAGAACGTGCAGCAGCTCTCTGAAATTTTGTGGGGCTATGAAGACGTGGCTTTCTTGCCCCATGGCCACAGCGATGATGTGCCCGAACTTCAACCCGTCTGGCTCTGTGCTGACAGCGCCAGTCCCAATGCTGCAACGTACCGCTTCTATGTGGATGGTGCCTTGCCAATCTCACTTGAAGGGCTTGCCCGCGCTATCATCATGTTTGAATCAAATTCCGAAGAAGCACTTGTAAGTGCCCGGAATGAGTGGAAAAAACAAAAGGCTGTTGGTCACGACATCCGCTATTACAAACAGGACGAATACGGCAAATGGCAAAATCTGGCGTGAGTTCCTAAGAGCCCTCATCCGGTCAAATGGCCACGAACGTCACCCCAGCCTCCGTGCCAAATCAACAACCCCGCGCAAGTCCTCCACTTCGAAATAGCGCGGCGTGTGCTTGGGCACATCTTCGTGCTCATGATCCCAAGTGATGGCGAAGGGGACATAGGCTCCAAAGCCGCCCGCATGAATCATCGGCAACACATCGGACTTGATCGAATTTCCCGCCATCAATGTGTGCGACACGCGCCCGCCATACCGCATGCAAATTTTCTCATAGGTCGCGGGCTTCTTGTCAGAAACAATTTCCACGCCCTCAAAATAATGGGCCAGGCCAGATGCAAGGACCTTGCGCTCCTGATGGTGTAAATCGCCCTTGGTTATGAGCAGCAATTTGAAATCGCCATGCAGCGCCTTCAGCGTGTCTTCCACATGCGGCAGCAACTCAATCTCATGGTCCAGCATGTCGCGGCCCATGGCGATGAGTTTGGAGATGGTCTCCGCCTCAACCTTGCCGCCGGTGATTTCGATGGCACTTTCAATCATCGACAGTGTGAAACTTTTAACGCCAAAGCCATAGAGCTTGATGTTGCGCTTCTCCATTTCCATCAAATGCCGCGTAGCATCTTCCGCAGGTCCATGACCAGAAAACAGCGCGCCAAATTTCTGCTCGGTGTTTTCGAAGTGGATCAAGTTATGCCACAGCGTGTCGTCGGCATCAAAGGCGACGAGATCGAGCCCGCTCACAGCCGCGCCTCAATCGCATCCCAAATGAGCGCCGCAATATCCGCCCCACCAAAACGCTTCACCTGACGGATCCCAGTGGGCGAAGTCACATTGATTTCCGTCATCACGTCACCGATCACATCAATGCCCGTGAAGATCAGCCCGCGCTTCTTCAGCTCCGGCCCGATGGCTTCACAAATCTCATGCTCGCGCTTGGTCAGCGTCGTCGGCTCCGCCCGCCCGCCCACATGCATGTTGGAGCGGTTGTCATGTTCTGCCGGAACGCGGTTGATGGCCCCCGCCACCTTTCCATCCACTAGGATGATGCGTTTGTCGCCCTTGCGCACCGCAGGCACATATTTCTGCGCGATCAAAGGTTCTTTGAATGTTGTGGCCAGCATTTCCATGAGTGACGAGAAATTCTGGTCGCCCTTGGCCGTGCGAAAAACACCGATCCCGCCATTTCCATAGAGCGGCTTCAAGATGATGTCGCCATGGTGCTGGCGGAATTTTTCGATCTCGCCCATGTCCCGGGTGATCAAGGTCTCGGGCATGAAATCCTTGTACTTGAGGATAAACAGCTTTTCCGGCGCGTTGCGCACTTCGGTTGGGTCATTCACCACCAAGGTCTTGGGGTGGATCAAGTCGAGAAGATGTGTGGCCGTGATATAGCCCATGTCGAAAGGTGGGTCTTGGCGCATGTGCAAAACCTGCTGGGTAGAAAGATCAATGCGCCGGGCCTCACCCAACTGAAAGTGATCGCCCACAACGTCCTTCACTTTGACATCATGTCCGAGGCCCGAAACCACGCCATGTTCATAGGCAAGCGTTTTCGTTTGATAGTAAAACAGTGAATGGCCGCGACGTTGCGCTTCCAGCATCAATGCGAAAGTGCTGTCGCCCTCGATATTGAACAGTTCAATGGGATCGCATTGCACGGCAACTTTCAGGCTCATTCAATAGGCTCCATCGAAGGCATTCTCGATATGTTTGGGCAAGAGGACGGAGTTAACCGCCACAATGTCGAATCGGCAAGTGCCTGCGTTGGCAATGCTGTCCTGCGCCATCCAGTGGGAGGCTGCTGCAGCAATCCGCCGCGCCTGATAGTCAGTGACGGCAATAATCGCCTCGTCATGGGTTGCTCGCGCTTTGACTTCGATGAAGGCAGTGACATCACCCTTGCGCATGACAAGATCGACCTCGCCGGCAGGTGAACGGTAACGCCGCGCCAGAAGGCGGTATCCCTTGGCGCGGAGATAGGCGAGCACCACGATCTCGGCAAGGCGGCCCTTGGCTTCGGCCTGCTGTCGATCACGCGCCATCAGTCGTATGTTCCGGCGGCCTTGCGCTTCAAAATACGCGAATAGATTTCATCCTTGGAAAGCCCGAAAGCCTTGGACACAAGTGCCGCCGCCTTGCTGGCCGAATGTTCGCTGAGAGCCACGGTGATGGCCTCTTCCACATCCGCAGCGCTGGCCACAGGTGCCTCATCTTCGGGCGGTCCGATCACCAGAACAATTTCGCCCTTGATTGATTCCCGCGCTGCCAGATTGGAGCGCACATCCTCAGCTGTTCCCCGCAACACTTCTTCATGCAGCTTGGTCAGTTCGCGCGCCACAGCAACACGCCGATTGCCCAGCGCCATGCCGACATCAGAAAGTGCATCGACGATGCGATGTGGGCTTTCAAATGCGATCAGTGTTGAAGGCGCGGCCTTGAACTGCATCAACAGGTCATGTCGCGCTTTTCCCTTGGTGGGCAGGAAACCCAGAAAAGTGAAACAGTCCGTCGGCAGGCCGGAAAGCGCCAATGCCGTCAGCGTGGCGGAAGCGCCTGGCAGCGCCGTGATCGCAACGCTCTCATCGATGCAGGCACGCACCAAGCGGTAACCGGGGTCAGATACAAGAGGCACACCGGCATCCGAAACCAGTGCATAGGCTGCGCCCGCCTGCAAGGCTGCGATGATCGCGGGCCGTACCCGTTCGGCGTTGTGCTCATGATAGGGCTTCATGGGAACCTTGATGCCATAGCGGTCCAAAAGCCGCGACGTGATGCGTGTATCCTCGCACAAAATAACATCAGCCGCAGCCAAGGTCGCCAACGCGCGCAAGGTCACATCGCCCAAATTGCCAATGGGCGTTGCGGTGATATGCAGGCCCGGTGGCAGGGCAGGGGCCTCGTGCTTGGTGGCCCCGATATAAAAGGCCCGCTCAGCCATTGAGTTCACGGATCACGGCATTCAAAACCTGCCGTCCGCGCGGTGTGGCCCGCAAGATGCTGCCTTGCTGCGCGACAAGATCTAGTGCGGTCAGCGCCGCAATCTTGTCAGCATCAATGGCGCGCCCCGCCAAACCAGCGTGGCGTTCAAGATCGATGCCTTCGGAAATGCGCAAACCCATCAGCAGATATTCGGGCGCTTGTTCGGTTGGTGTCAAGGCATGGAACTCTTTCAAGCCATGGCCTTGGGCTTCGACCTGCTTGAGCCATGTCTCGGGATATTTCTCGCATGCCAAGGCTTGGCCATTGAGCCGCCCATGGGCACCGGGGCCCACGCCCGCATAGTCATGATAGCGCCAATAGGTGAGATTGTGTCGGCTCTCATGGCCGGGCTTGGCATGATTGGAAATCTCATAGGCCTGAAGGCCCGCGGCCTGCGTCATCTCTTGCGTGGTTTCATAAAGCGCGATGGCAAGATCATCATCAGGGATCACCAACTTGCCGGATTGGAAGAGATCGAAATAGCGTGTCTCAGGCTCGATCGTCAGTTGATAGAGCGACATGTGGCCCTGTTGCTCGCCGAGCGCCTGATTCAACTCCTCACGCCACGCCGCAACGCTTTGATCAGGCCTTGCATAGATCATGTCGAAAGACACGCGTGGAAAGATCTTGGTGGCGAGGCGAAACGCAGCCAAGGCCTCTTCGGGCGAATGCTGGCGGCCCAGCGCTTTCAAATCTGCTTCGTTCAAGGACTGAACCCCAACGGATACGCGGTTGACACCCGCCGCGCGGTAGCCGCGAAAATTGGCGGCCTCAACGCTGGTGGGGTTAGCCTCCAGCGTGATTTCGGTATCCGAAGCCACCGGCCACAAACTTGCAATGGCATCAAGCACCGTCGCAACGGCTGCAGGCGGCATCAAGCTCGGCGTGCCACCACCGAAGAAAATGCTCGTCACA
>Ga0209069_10001275_pt1 | contig 12722 bp, 8 predicted proteins | sample Str013_2_FD_187202 | JGI IMG/M metagenome (GOLD analysis project Ga0209069, IMG submission 187202) | Freshwater sediment microbial communities in response to fracking from Pennsylvania, USA - Straight Creek_MetaG_SC_2013 (SPAdes) (version 2) | ecosystem: Environmental > Aquatic > Freshwater >...
CAATTTGGCGGGGTCGGGCGGCTCGGCGGCGGTGCCCTTCCAATGGCAGCAATGGAATGGCACGGCCTGGGTGAACTCCACCGCCGTTGGCAACGCGACCAATGCCTTGACGGCGGCCGGTGCGCTTGCCGGCCAAGCCTACCGCATGACCGCGAGCTACAGCGACGTCTTCGGCGCCAACTCCATCGGCACCGATCCCGCGCACCTCGTCTCGCCGGAAACCTACGTCGTTGGCACGGCAGCTGCCAACGGCTTCGACGGGTCTGTGCCGGCCGGATTGTTCGCCAACGGCCACAACCGGACCTTCCTCGGGCTCGGCGGCACTGACACGGTCACCTATGCGGCCTCGACCGCTGGCGTGACGATCGACCTGACCAACCTCGCAAACAATGCCGGCGACGCCAAGGGCGACGCCTACAACTCGATCGAGAATTGGACCGGCTCGGGCCTCGCCGACCGCATCGTGGCTGCAGCCGACACCATCGGCCACACCTTCAATGCCGGCGCAGGCGATGACACGGTGGTCGCAGCGCGCGACAGTGTGCGTGATGTCTTCATTGGCGGGGCAGGCAACGATACGATCGATTTCACGGCCTATGCCGCGAACCTGACGTTCGGTCTGCCGGCAGCCGGGGGCACCTTCACGGTAACGGGAACCGGGCCGGCCGCCGCGACGTCCGATACCGTCAATGGCTTTGAGGTCTACGTCGGTGGCGCGGGTAACGACACGTTCAACGCATCGGCCGATAGTCTCAACCAGACCTTCAACGGCGGAGTTGGTTCCGACACCTACTCGCTGGCGAATGCCGGCGCCGCAGGCTTCAATGTGAACCTGCTGACTGGCATCGCGACCGGGACGGGCCTGGGCATCGACACGCTTCTCAACATCGAGAACGTGATTGGCAGCGGAGGCGCCGACACATTCGTCGGCTTCTTGGCGGGCCTGTCGCTGAACGGTGGTGCGGGCGTCGACACGATCGCTCTCGACAACACACTGACGGCCGCGCAGCTCCTGTCATCTGCCAGTGCCATCAACGCAGCCACCAACGCTCAGATCACGAGCATCGCACGGGTCTCGGCTGCAACAGCGGTGACCGGCGTCAATATCAGCCTCGCCAATCAGACCGAAGGCTTCACCCTAACCGGTAGTGCCTTTGCGGACGTGCTGGCTGGTGGTGCTGGTACCGACATCATCAATGCTGGCGCCGGTGACGACCTCATCAACTATACCGTTGGCAGCGGCGCAGACGCCGTGAACGGCGGCCTGGGCACTGACACACTCGCGATCGCCGGTACTGCTGGAGCCCAGACGTTAGCGGTTGTCACGGCGGGTGGCGTGATCACCACAGTCCAGGGCGGCGGCGTGACCAGCATCGAGCATGTCACGGCCGACCTCGGGGCGGGAACCGACACGCTGAGCTTTGCCGGTAACTCGGCGGCCAACGGCGTGGCGGTCAATTTGGCGACTGGCTTGGTGACCGGCTTCGACTCGATCGCCAACATCGAGAACTTCACCGGCGGCGCGGGCGCTGACACCTTCATCGCCAAGGTGGACAATGTCAGCAACTTGTTCGACGGTGGCGCTGGCACCGACACGGCCGACTTCTCAGCCTACACCTCGGCTCTGAATCTTGCCCTCAACAGCGCAAGCCTGCAGAGCGTTCTGGGCACAGGAGCCAACGCCGATCAGATTATCAGAATAGAGAACTTCATCGGCGGCCAGGGCGGCAACATCGTCACCGTCCAGGACGGCGCCAGTCACGCGATTACGGGCGGCGCCGGCGTGGACATCTTCAATGGCAACAACGGCAACGATACCCTCTCGGGCGGTGCCGGCAATGACTTCCTCAACGGCGGCGCGGGTAACGACCGGCTGATCGGCGGAGTTGGGGCCGACACCCTCACGGGTGGCGCAGGCAACGACACATTCGTGTTCACGTCCCTCGCGGACATGGGCGTCGGCGCCGGAAATCGCGACATCATCAACGGCTTTGACAATCCTGGAACCGCTGTCGGTGATCTCATCGATCTGTCTGGGATCGACGCGAACGGAGCCGCTCCTGGAGAAGGCGCCTTCCTGTTCGTTACTGGTGGCGGGTCTATTACCTCCAGTGCGACACAGGGCCAGGTGCATGTCATCCAAAACGGAACTGGTTCGTTCCTCGTCGAAGGACATATCGCTGGCTCTGCGAACCTCTTCGACTTCCAGATCCAGATCCAGTCCAACGCCAATCTGGTCACCGGAATGACTAGCTTGGACTTTAGTCTCTAGCCGACCTCACGTCTGTGCGCTTGACGGGGACCGTTCGACGCGGTCCCCGTTCTCTCATTCAGGTCATATCAATCACTCTCGCCTCCAGCGCAGCGCTTGCCGCTGGGGAGTCGCTGCGGCTTGTGCTCATGCAACACCGTCAGTGCGCTTGGCCCGGTGAGACCGCGAGCAGCCCGTGAAGCTCGGCCGGGATGGAAAAGATAGTACATTTTGTAAGATATGAGCGCTGGACCGGTCCGGCATCCAATGCCAAGAGAATACCAATGCGACTTGAACAACAGCACGGCAAGTTTGCAGGTTGGCCGTTAGCCCGAAGGTCGATACTTTAGCAGCTATCGTTCCTAGCCGAAAGTCGCAACCATTTGACCCTATTGCGGGTAACCGCATGTTGTAATATTTTAGTCTAAGGGCATGCAACATCAGCCAAACCATAGTATGCTCGCGGCGGCGGGCCGGTGCTAAGCGGTCCATTGTGGAAATCCATTTCCGGGCTCGGTACCGCTTTGTCATGAAAAATTCCATTCAGGTGATTTTCGAAGGTGTCACCAGACTTTGGGATCGGGTCAGCCTGACAGCTCGTTTTGCTCTTGTGACATCCGTCATCATTTTCGTCGCGATGCTCGTCGTAGGTCATTGGACAGCCGACGGCATCCAAAACAGCATCGTCGAGAACCGAGCTGCGGCCGCGGTCTTGCGCAACGACAATATCGTCCAACCTCTGGTGCAGTCCTTGCGCAACGGCGGTTCGCTGCGTCAAGCCGACAAGGACGCTCTTGACCGCATGATGTCACCACCGATGACCGGAACACATGCCATAGCCTTCCGAATTTGGTCCGGAGACACAGTCGTTCATAGCAGTCGACGGAACCAAGTTGGCGAACATTTCGCGCCGTCCGAGTCGCGCCAGCGCGCCATGAACGGAGAAATTGTCGCGCAAGCCTACCAGGACGGTGACCTGGACCGTGACTACACCGAGTTGCAAGAAGACGAAGGCTTGGTACCTTCGACTCTGGGCGACGATGGTCTTCTGGAGATATATGCGCCTGTGCGGGAAACCGACAGCCAAAGGATCATCGCTGTAGCGGAGACCTACGAGCGAGTGCCCGGGTTCGGGTTGGCGCTCAAAAAGGCACGGACTGGCAGCTGGGTTCTGATTGGACTCGTGGGCGTGGCGATGCTCGCGGTGCAGAGCACAATCGTCCATGGCGCCAGCCTTATCATCTACGCACAACGTACACAGCTCAACAGCCGCGTCGCGACATTGACCCAAATGCTGAAGGAAAATGGCGTGTTGCGAAGCGCCAATCGGGCGAGCCTGCGCGCCAGCGAAATGAACGAGCAGTTCCTGCGCAAGATAGCGGCAGACCTGCACGACGGCCCAGTGCAGCTGATCGGCATGGCCATGCTGCGGCTGGATGTCATCAAAGAGACGCTGAATGAAGCAGAACTGTTGGTTAAGTCTGCAATCAGTGAAGACGACATCAACATTGTGCAAGATGCGTTAGATGACACGTTGAAGGAATTGAGGGGGTTATCTAACGGACTCATGCTTCCGGAGATCGAGTATCTAAATCTTGCCGACACGCTCCAAATGGCAGCAACTCGGCACGAACGCCGGACGCGAACAACTGTCGATTGCGAATTGGGCGAAATACCGAACAGGGTCCCGAGACCTGTAAAGTACAGCCTCTATCGCTTCGTGCAGGAAGGCCTGAACAATTCGTTTCTGCACGCAAAGGGCAGTAACAGCACAGTGACGGCCCGATCTACACAGTCGGGCCTTGAAGTGAGTGTAAGCGACAACGGCCCCGGGTTCGACAATCAGCGTACCGCGACAACCTTCACGGGGCTCGGTTTGCACGGCTTGCGTGAACGCATCGAGGCACTGGGTGGTCAGATCAGCATCGAGACCTCGACATCGGGGACGCGGCTGACCGCCGTATTGAGCGATCTTGATTTTCTGCAAGAGGAACAACAGGCATGATGTCGAAGATTCGAGTCGCCGCAGTCGACGATCATCCGATATTTCTCAACGGTCTTGAATACGCGCTGAGCAAGGCTAAGGGTATTTCGCTGGTGGCGACTGGTAGGAGCGGCAGTGATGCACTGCAGATCGCAGCAGAACATCAGCCCGATGTCATGCTGCTCGATATCAAGATGCCTGGTGACGGGATAAGTGCGACCGATGAACTCATCAAACGCAATGGCGCGATCAAGGTCATTATTCTCACTGCTTCGGACAACGACGAGGACCTCGGTCGAGCGCTAGCTGCTGGCGCCAATGGTTATTTGATCAAGGGAGTTCGTGTGCCAGAATTGGTCGGCGCCATCGGTGCTGTGCATCGCGGTGACGTTCATCTGCCAAACGAACTGACGGGCAGGGTCATCTTGAAACAGATGCGGGGCAATAAAGAAAGACTGACGACCCAAGCAAAGATTGCTTCGCTGAGCAGACAGCAACTCGTGGTATTGGGATTCATAAGCAAGGGAATGACCAATCTAGAAATCGGCGATCGGCTTAACTTGTCATTACCGACAATAAAGAACCACGCATCCAAGATCATTGCGAAGATCGGAGTGCAAAACCGCTCCCAGGTGGCAATATGGGCAACAGAAAATAAGATGCATCTGCCGTCGCCACCTCAAGAGTTGGATTGAAATACCTGCGGTCGCGTCACAGTTGGATCCTGTGGCTCGACGCCGTGGGCCTGGCTCAGGTGTCCATCGCGGCCGCAGCCATAATACCAACCTTCGCTGACGTTGACCGATGCGGGCCCAGGTATGGCGGCCGATGGAGGCGATGCGGCCGAACTCGGTCGTGAGGTTGTTCCAGGCGTCGCAGCAGGCTGTGCAGATGTCGTCGTAGGTTTCGAACACTCGGTTGGAGAGGTATGTTTGGCGCAGAAACTGCCAGATGTTCTCGGTCGGGTTCAACTCGGGCGACTTCGGCGGCAGATGCACCAGCACGATGTTGCCGGGCACGTTGAGTTTTCCGGTGGTGTGCCAGCCGGCCTGGTCGAGCAGCAGCGCGGCGACACTGCCAGCGGTGACATGCAGGCTGATTTCGTCGAGGTGGGCCTGCGTCCTGCCGACGGCAGGCAAGATTTGGGCGAACGTGTCGGCATAGGGCATGACGACGGCGGCGCCGATGTCACGCGCCGGGCAGATGGCGCCGAACGGATAGGCGTTGGCATAGCGCTGGTCTTTGGGCTGACGAGGCCGCGAACCGCGCTTGACCCATTGATAGACAAGACCGTTCTTCTGGCCGCTGCGGGCCTCGTCCTGGAACCAGATCTCGACGGGCGTGCCCGGAGCAATTGCGTTCGTGGCCAACGCTTGCGCCACCAGCGCGCCCGGCCGTGACACACTGGGCACTGGAAGCCGTCAGGCCAGCGCAGCCTCAAGACCACCGCGCGGCACAGCTCCTCGGTCCCATAGAGTTTCTGGAAATCGACTTCCGACAGGCCTTTCTGGAACGACACCGAACTGCGAGCCATGAGCCATCTCCTTGCGAGCGCTCAGCAAAAGCCGTGATTCGTGCGGTCTAAATATGGCTGGGTGTGATGGATAAGCAGGAACCGAAAACCAATCAGCTTCAACGCGTCGCTACAACTAAATTGTTCTGTTAGCCGCCAACGTGTCCACCAGATCGGCCCATTGCTGCATCATCCCGCGACGCTCAGTCAAGTATTCGGCCTGATTATAGCTTGCCCGGACTTTGTTCCGTTCTGCATGGGCCAGCTGTCGCTCAATGACATCGGCCCGCACGCCAATCTCGTTGAGAATGGTCGAGGCCGTCGCACGAAAACCATGCGCGGAAAAGCCGATGCTCCCCCGACCGTTGAGGCCCATGCGTTCGAGCGCCCGGTTGAGCGTGGTGGCCGTCATGCATGCCTTCGGGTTACGGTAGTTTGGAAACAGACATGGCCGCCCGCCGGTGTGCAGTTTCAATTCCTGCAAAAGAACCAGGGCTTGTCTGGATAGCGGAACAATATGACCTTCACGCAAATTCATCCGTTCGGGGGCGATTCGCCACTCTGCCCGTTCAAAGTTGAATTCGCTCCAGGGCGCCGTACGCAACTCAACCGTGCGAACAAACGTGAGCAGCATGAGTCGGAGAGCGATCACGGTTGTTCGGTAGCCACCATAACAATCCAGTGCGCAAACAAAAGCCGCGATCTCGTCTCGCGACAGCGGTCTGGAATGCTTGGTCTTCGGCCGTTGGATGGCCCCCTTGAGGGCGGCGGCCGGGTCGGCGTCGGCGCGCAGCGTAGCGACCGCATAGCGAAAAATCGCTGACGTCCATTGTCGCACTAGCAAGGCCGTGGTGACCGCTCCGCGCGCCTCGATGCGCCGGATCACTTCAAGCAGATGCGCCGCAGAGACACTCTTGATCGGCAAGGCTCCTACGTGGGGAAACAGGTCGGCCTCAAGGACGTGCTGCACCTGACGGGCATAATGTGGCGACCAATGCGGTTGTTTCTTGGTGATCCATTCGCGGGCCACGGCTTCGAAAGTGTTGGCATTTGCGATATGGGACACAAGTCTCGCTGCGCGGCGATTGCGGGACGGATGGATACCCTTTTTGACGAGTTCGCGGGCCTCCGCCCGCAAGGCACGAGCTACAGCCAAGCCAACATCAGGATAGCGTCCCACGGCGAACAGGTTTTCCTTGCCGCCGATTCTGTAGCGATAGCGCCAGAGCTTGGAACCGGAAGATCTGACTTCGAGAAACAGCCCTCCGCCATCCGTCAACTTGATCACTTTGCCTTCGGTCTTGGCGTTTCGGGCCTGAGCGTCGGTCAGAGGCATTTTGCGGGTATCCTGGGATCTATACCCGCTTTCGTACCCGCTTTTCTCTGAGACTGCAACACATCGAGTGGGGCAGGCGTGGACGCCATGTCGTTACAATAATTGACATTATCGTTGAACCACAGAAATATTCGGACGTCGTGATACTCCGATGCTGATTATCGATCAGGGTCAGCATGGACGTGTCTATCACTCGCCTGGCGCCAGAGGGAGACTCAGACCGCACGGTTTTTGAAGTAGACGTCGAGCGATACCGCCAGCAGCAGCACCAGACCCTTGATGACCCACTGCAGGTCGATGCCGACGCCCAGGATCGACATGCCGTTGTTCATCACGCCGATGATGAAGGCGCCGATCACCGCGCCCTCGACCTTGCCGACGCCGCCGGTGGTGGCCGCCCCGCCGATGAAGCAGGCCGCGATGACGTCGAGTTCGAAGCCGGCGCCGGCCTTGGGCGTGGCCGAGTTGAGGCGCGCGGCAAAGATCAGGCCAGCCAGCGCGGCCAGCACGCCCATGTTGAGGAAGGCATAGAAGGTCAGCCGCTCGGTGTTGATGCCCGAGAGCTTGGCCGCCTTTTCGTTGCCGCCCATGGCGTAGATGCGCCGGCCAATGGTGGTGCTTGTCGTCACGAAGGTGAACAGGGCGATCAGCGCGAACATCACGATGAGGACGTTCGGCAGGCCCTTGTAGGAGGCCATCAGGTAGCTGAAGCCGAGGAAGGCGGCGGCCAGCAGCAGGTTGCGCAGGATGAAGATGACGGCCGGTTCTTCGGCCAGGCCATGGGCCAGTTGGTTGCGGCGCTCGCGAACCGCAAAAAAGAGGATAGACGCCGTGGTCAGCGCCCCAATGGCCATGCCCAGCACGTTGAAGCCGGGGACGCCGAAAATATCCGGCACGAAACCCTTCGAGAGCAGCTGAAACAGTTCGGGGAACGGGCCGACGGATGCCCCGCCCAACACACTCAACTCCAGGCCCTTGAAGATCAGCATGCCGGCCAGCGTGACGATGAAGGCCGGGATCTTGAAATAGGCCGTGAAGGCCCCTTGCGCGCCGCCAATCACGGCGCCCAGTACCAGACAGATCGCGACGGAACTGAACACATCGAGCTTGTATTGCACCATCAGCACCGCCGAAACCGCACCGATGAAGCCGGACACCGATCCCACCGAGAGATCGATGTGGCCGGCCACGATGACCAGCAACATGCCCAGCGCCATGATGACGATGTAGCTGTTCTGCAGCACGATGTTGGTCATGTTCACGGGCATGAACAGGACGCTGTTGGTGGCGTACTGGAAGAACACCATGATCGCTAGCAGTGACAACAGCAGCGCATAGTCGCGCATGTGGCTGCGGACAAACCGCATGAAGTCAGTACGGGCTGGGGCGGAAAGGGTGGTCTCGGTCATATACGGGTCTTCCGAAGGTCAGGTCTACGTCTCTCAACACAATACCGCCGCCTCGGGTCCATCACCTTCTCCCTAAGGGAGAAGGAAGTTCCGCGCGCGGCCCGGCGGATCTCTCAATTCAACCAAGATCGCATAATCGCGCGCATAATCTTTTCCTGGCTCGCCTCTTTCGCCGGCATCTCGGCGACGAAGCGGCCCTCGTTCATGACATAGATGCGGTCGCAGATGCCGAGCAGTTCGGGCATCTCGGAGGATATCACGACCACGGCTTTTCCCGCTTCTGCCAGGCGATTGATGATGCCGTAGATCTCGTATTTGGCACCGACATCGATGCCGCGCGTCGGCTCGTCCAGCATCAGCACTTCGGGGCCGGCGTAGAGCCACTTGCTCAGCACCACCTTCTGCTGGTTGCCGCCGGACAGATTGAGCGTGGTCTGAAACACAGACGAACAGCGGATGCCAAGATCGCGCCGGAACTTGTTGGCGACGCTGAGTTCTTGAAGATTGTCGATGACGGCGCCGCGGGACACGCCAGGCAAATTGGCCAGCGTGACATTGTGCTTGACGTCGTCGATCAGCACCAGGCCGTAGGTTTTGCGGTCCTCGGTGGCATAGGCCAAGCCCGCAGCCATGGCCTTGGGAATGGTGGAGGTATCGGCGCGCTTGCCCCGGATGCGCACCTCGCCGGTGATGCGCTGGCCATAGGCGCGCCCGAACAGGCTCATGGCCAGTTCCGTGCGCCCCGATCCCATCAGACCAGCGATGCCGACCACCTCGCCGGCGCGCACGGTCAGGTCCACGTTCTTGATCATCTGCCGGTCGGAATGCAGCGGGTGGTAGACCGACCAGTTTGTCACCTCGAGCACCGGCTCGCCGATGCTGGCGTGGCGCGCCGGATAACGATCGTTCAACTCGCGCCCGACCATGGCCTTGATGATGCGGTCCTCGTCCACGGCGCCAGTGTGGGTATCCAGCGTATCCACCGCCATGCCATCGCGTAAAACCGTGATGCGGTCGGCGACTTTCAATACTTCGTTCAGCTTGTGGGAGATCAGGATCGAGGCGATGCCCTGCGCCTTCAGCTCTTTCAACAGCGCCAGCAGCGCATTGGAATCGGTCTCGTTCAGGCTGGAGGTCGGCTCGTCGAGAATGAGCAGCTTGACCTTCTTGTTCAGCGCCTTGGCGATTTCAACCAGCTGCTGCTTGCCGGTGCCCAGATGCGTGATCAGCGTGTTCGGATGCTCGTTGAGGCCGACCTTGGCCAGCAGGTCCTTGGTGCGCTTGAAGGCCTCGAACCAGTCGATAACGCCGCCGCGCGCGATCTCATGGCCGAGGAAAATGTTCTCGGCGATCGAGAGCAGCGGGACCAGCGCCAGCTCCTGGTGGATGATGATGATACCGGTTTTCTCGGAATCCGGGATGCCGGAGAAGCGCCGCTCGGCGCCCTCGAAATGAATGTCGCCTGTGTAGCTACCATGGGGGTAGACGCCCGACAGCACTTTCATGAGCGTGCTCTTGCCCGCTCCGTTCTCGCCCACGATGGCGTGGATCTCGGCCGGCATGACGGCGAGGGTGACGTCCGTGAGGGCCTTCACCCCCGGGAACGTCTTGGTCATGCCGCGCATTTCCAGAACGGGTTGCATATCTTGCGATCTACGTTCTTTGCACTGACTGCCGCCGCTTGCACGAACCTCCCTTCTCCCAAAGGGAGAAGGCGATCACCCCGGGTGCGGCGGGTTGATGGAGGGCTCAAAAAAAGAAAGCCCTCCATCTCTTTGTCAGTTACTTGTTGACTTGGTCAGCCGTGTAGTATCCCGACTCCACCAGCATCTTGGTGATGTCGGCCTTGCCAACCGAATGCGGCGTCAGCAGGAACGACGGCACAACCTTGACGCCGTTGTTGTAGGTCTTGGTGTCGTTGATCTCGGGCGTCTTGCCCGAGAGCACGGCATCGACCATCTTGGCCGTGACCTTGGCCAGTTCGCGCGTGTCCTTGAACACGGTCGAATACTGCTCGCCAGCCATCATGCCCTTGACGCTCGGCAGCTCGGCGTCCTGGCCGGTGACGATCGGCATCGGTTGGTCGGCGGTGCCATAGCCCACGCCCTTGAGCGAGGAGATGATGCCGCGCGACAGGCCATCGTACGGCGACAGCACGCCGCTGACCTTGTCCTTGGTGTAGTTGGCCGAGAGCAGGTTATCCATGCGGGCCTGGGCGACGGCGCCGTCCCAACGCAGCGTGCCGACCTTGTCCATGCCCATCTGGCCGGACTTGACGACGATTTCCTTGGCGTCGATCATCGACTGGAGAATCGACATGGCGCCGTTGTAGAAGTAGCCGGCATTGGTGTCGTCAGGGGAACCGCCGAACAGTTCGACATTGTACGGCCCCTTGCCGCGCGCCTTCAGACCCTCGACCAGTGAATTGGCCTGCAGCACGCCGACGCCGAAGTTGTCGAAGGTGGTGTAGTAATCGACGTCGCCGGTCTTGGAGATCAGGCGGTCATAGGCGAACACCTTGACGCCAGCGCCGTGCGCTTTCTTGAGGATGTCCGACAGCGTGGTGCCGTCGATGGCGGCGATGATCAGGACTTTGGCGCCCTTGGTCACCATGTTCTCGACCTGCGCGAGCTGGTTGGGAATGTCGTCCTCGGCGTACTGCAGGTCGGTCGTGTAACCGAGTGCTGTAAATTCCTTGACCATGCTGTTGCCGTCCGAGATCCAGCGGGTCGAGGACTTGGTGGGCATGGAGATGCCAATCAAGCCCTTGTCGGCGGCGTTGGCGATGCCGATCGAAGCGGCCACCGCAAGGCCGGCCGTTGCAGCCAGCAGCGTTCTACGATTAATCACGAGCAAACCTCCCTGAGACAGTCCATCGATTGATCAGTCACGTGCGGTGTGTGAGCATTTTTCGCCGCCACAAGCATGTCACTCACGCCCTTGTAGTGGGATACAGCGCTCTTTGCACCCGCCCCGTCTGATATGGTCAATGGGCCATGCCCGTCAAATGGCTTGAGCTGCTCGCGTTCCCTCAGCCATCACGAAAACGCCACACTGTCCCTGGCCCGTTCCATTGGCTAAAGCTGCGCCGGCCACCGCCAGAAGAGAGTCCCCGCTCCGTGTTTGTCCCCATTTACGACGTCAATCCGCTGCGGCGCATCCGCTACCAGTACGTCAACGTCGCCTTGATCGCGATCAACGTGCTCGTGTTCTTCCTGTTTCAGGAGCGGGACATCTGGGCCGGCAACGACTGCGGCCAGGCCGCCTTTTCCAAGGCGTTCGGCATCATACCACTGCAGCTGCTTGGCACCCCGGTCAGCTTCGAGGGCTGCCCGGATGGGGTCTTGACGGCACTTGCCTTCCCGCCGCCGCTGACCCTCATCACCTATATGTTCCTGCATGGCAGCATCTGGCACCTCCTCGGCAATATGCTGTTCCTTTGGGTGTTCGGCGACAATGTGGAGGACGCGCTCGGCCATCTCCGCTACCTCGCCTTCTACCTGTTATGCGGGATAGCGGGCGGGCTGCTGTTCTTCGCCATGCAGCCCCACTCCACGGCACCGCTGATTGGCGCAAGCGGCGCGATCGCCGGGGTGGTCGCGGCGTACCTCATGCTCAATCCGCGCGTGCATCTGTGGGTGCTGGTGTTCGACATCATCCCGGCGCAGGTGCCCGCTTATCTTGCGCTTGGCGCCTGGATCATCCTGAATTTCGTGCTGGCCTTCAGCCATGCCGACCCCAGCGTCGCCTGGTGGGCGCATATCGGCGGACTGATCACCGGGGCGCTGCTGGTGGTGGTGATGCGGCAAAGAGGGGTGCCGCTATTTGGCAGATAACTATTGCTTGCCGCTGGCGACTCCGCTTCGCGGAGCCGGCCGCCAGCGGCTGCTGCCTTCCGAGGCTGAAGAGTCTTTCTTGGCCCGTTCCGTTGGCTTTGCCAGCGCCGGGCGGCCGGCTCGCGGAACGGGAGTCGCCCGCCGCCAGAAAAAACTCTCGCACTGCGGCAAGATGGCCATCGGGTGCCGCCGTTGACTCGGGTAATGCCCGGAAGTAGCGTGCGAACGGTCCTTTCGCAGCTGCGAGATCATTGTTCAGCAACAGCCGCAGCCGCCGCCTGACCAAGCAGGGAGCCGATGAAAATACTCGTGCCCGTCAAGCGGGTGGTCGACTACAACGTGAAGATCCGCGTCAAGGCGGACGGCACCGGGATTGACTTGACCAACGTCAAG
>Ga0209069_10001279_pt1 | contig 12707 bp, 11 predicted proteins | sample Str013_2_FD_187202 | JGI IMG/M metagenome (GOLD analysis project Ga0209069, IMG submission 187202) | Freshwater sediment microbial communities in response to fracking from Pennsylvania, USA - Straight Creek_MetaG_SC_2013 (SPAdes) (version 2) | ecosystem: Environmental > Aquatic > Freshwater >...
GGGGTCATGCGCGCGACTATGTGCGCGCGCAGTGGCTGATGCTGCAGCAGGATGCGCCCGAGGATTTCGTAATTGCCACCGGCGAGCAGCACTCGGTCAGAGAATTCGTGTCGCTGGCCGCGGCGCACGTCGGCATGCAGCTCGAGTGGCGGGGCAGCGGCGTCGGCGAGCAGGCCACGGACCGCGTTAGCGGCAAGGTGATCGTCAAGGTCGACCCGCGCTATTTCCGGCCCACCGAGGTGGACACGCTGCTGGGCGATCCGGCCAAGGCGCTGCGCCAAATGGGCTGGCGCGCCGAAATCAGCTTCGCTGAGCTGGTGAAGGAAATGATCGACACTGATCGCGAACACGCCCGCCGCGATGCGCTGGTGGCGCGCGAGGGCTTCAAGACCTATACGCGCCATGAGTAGTGCCGGGCAGCGCCCGCTGGGCCCGCAGTCGCGGACCTTCGTGGCCGGCCACCGCGGCCTGGTGGGTGGCGCGATCGTGCGCCGGCTCCAGGCGCAGGGGTACACGCAGCTGCTGCTCGCCGATCATGCACAACTGGATTTGACCCAGCAGGCCGCCGTGGATGCCTGGTTTGCCACCCAGCGCCCCGAGATCGTGATCCTGGCGGCGGCCCGGGTCGGCGGCATCCTCGCCAATGACCGTTACGCGGCTGAGTTCCTGCGCGACAACCTGGCCATCCAGACCAACGTGATCGATGCCGCCTGGCGCCACGGCGCCCGCAAACTCACCTTTCTCGGCTCCAGCTGCATCTACCCCAAGCTGGCGCCGCAGCCGATGAACGAGGACTGCCTGCTCACCGGTCCGCTCGAGCCCACCAACGAGTGGTATGCGATCGCCAAGATCGCCGGCATCAAGATGTGCCAGGCCTATCGGCGCCAGTACGGCTTCGACGCGATCGCGCTAATGCCCACCAACCTCTACGGGCCCGGCGACAACTTCAGCCTGCAGAACTCGCACGTGCTGCCGGCGCTGATCCGCAAGTTCCACGAGGCCCGTGCCGGCGGCGCGCCGGCCGTGACGGTCTGGGGCACGGGCACGCCGCGCCGCGAATTCCTGCACGTCGATGACCTGGCCGACGCGGTGGTGTTTCTCACCGAGCGCTATGACGAGGCCCAGTGGCTCAACATCGGCGTCGGGACCGACATCAGCATTGCCGAGCTCGCCGCGTTGGTGGCCCGCGTCGTGGGTTACGCCGGAGCGCTGCAATTCGACACCACCAAACCCGATGGCACGCCGCGCAAGCTGCTCGATGTGGGCCGCCTCAAGGCCCTGGGCTGGAGCGCCCGTACGCCGCTCGAGGCAGGTATTCGCGCCACGTATGCATGGTATCTGGACCATCAGGGCGAATTGCGGCATTGACAGGCCTGGGCAATTGTGTACACTGTTGGTGTACACCTTGGAGCAGGCCATGCGGCACATCGGTATCAAGCAAGCGCGCCAGGAACTCCCGGATTTGATTGACCGGGCCGAGGCCGGCGAGGAGATAGTCATCACTCGTCAGGGTAAGCCGGTGGCAAAGCTTGTTGCCGCGCCGAAACCTCACAAGCTCTTGCCTTCGCTAGCAGAATTCCGGGGCGCTATGGGTCGGCTTGGAACTCCGGCGGCACGTCTAGTGCGTGAGGAGCGTGATGCTCGATGAAGGTGTATACGTCGACACCAGTGTGCTCGGAGCGTACTACTGTCCTGAGCAATTGAGCGCGGCCGCTGAAAAGGCGCTGCGCACGGCCCGGATCCCGGCTATCAGCGTCCTGAGCGAAGTGGAGTTCAGCTCGCTGATTGTGCGCAAGCGACGACTCAAGGAACTCACTGAACTGCAGGCACAGGGAATACTGAGCCTGTTCGAGTCGCATGTCGCCGAGGGATTTTACCGCCGCATTGCCCTGACCAGCGAGCATTTCCTGAAGGCGCGTCAACTCATTGGTACCACGAATGGCGCCCTGCACACCTTGGATGCCCTGCACCTCGCGGCGGCGGTCACGGAGTCCCTCACGCTGCTGACGGCTGATCGCAAGCTCGCGAAGGCAGCGAAGCGTCACACGAGGGGCGTCACGTTAATAAGGTCGTCGGCAAGTTGAGCGGCCACCGTATCGATTTGCCCGGCAAGCCGCTGTCCGGACACCGCTCTCGCCACGCGCACGGCAGGCCGCTAAGATTCGGTGCGACAATTCCGCAAAACGCGCCGGCCAAGTCCGCCGCAAAATTATTGGATCAGGAATCGACCGGGGGCCACTGATGTCCGCAACTTTCACGACGCCGCGCCGGGCAGGTTTCCTGCAGGGCATGGCACTGCTGCTGCCCATCACGCTGGCGGTGATTGGCGTGTCGGTATTCACCGCGACCGGCGCGCAGATGACCGATCACTTCAGGAACGTGCCCCACGGCGACTACCTGGTCGACCTGTTGCAGACCATGCCCGGCTTCTGGATCGTGTTCTTCTCGCCGGTGGCCGGCTGGCTGGCCGATCGCTTCGGCCGCCGCCCGATTCTTATAGCGTCGATGGTGGTGTACGCCGTGGCCGGCGTCGCCCCGTTCTTCATGGAAAACATCTACGCCATCCTGGTCACGCGCTGCTTCGTCGGCATGTGCGAATCCGTGGTGCTGACCATCACCACAACCATGCTGTGCGATTATTTCCGCGGCGCGGCGCGCGAACGCTGGCTGGCTGGCCAGACTGGCGTCGCCTCGCTGTCCGCACTGGTGGTCATTCCGCTCGGCGGTTATCTCGGCACCACGTACGGATGGCAGGGACCCTTCCTGGTGTACCTGTACAGCGTGCTGCTGGTGCTGGGCGTGATCGCCTTCACCTGGGAGCCCGAGCGCGAAGCGCCCTCGACGGCGCGGCAGCCCGATGCCGACGCTTACTACCAGACCATGCCGTGGGCCCGCATGATCGGCATCATCGCCATCACGCTGCTGGGTTCGGTGTGCTTCTATTCGACCATCACTAAGAACGCCGCAGCGCTGGTCACCTTAGGGGTCACGGATCCGAACCGGATCGGCCACTTGTCCACAATTGCCAGCCTCGGTGTACCCATCGGCACGCTGATGTTCTGGATGCTCTGCCGCCTGCACATCGGTTGGCTGCTGGGCATCGATTTTCTGCTGATCGCCACTGGCTTCACGATGATGAGCAGCGCCGCGACGCCCATGTCCTATGCGATCGCCGCCAACGTGCAGCAGATCGGCTGCGGCATGGTGCTGCCCACGCTCCTGGTGTGGGCGACTCGTGGCCTCGCCTATGCGATTCGCGGCCGTGGCAACGGCCTGTGGCAGGGTGCCTTCGGCGTCGGCCTGTTCATCAGTGCGGCGCTGCTGACCTTCCTCGGCAAGCAACTCGGCGGCCTGCTGCCCACCTTCGGCATGCTGGGCAAAGTCTGCTTCGTCGCCGCGGCCGCCGCCGTGGTGGGCAAATTGATCTGGGGCCGGCTCGCCCTACCGGCCAGCTCTGGCGCCAGCGGCGCGGCACACTGAGGACTATCGCAATGAAACTCTATGGCTCGGATAACAAAGAATTGATGAGCGTCACCAGTCTGGCGCGCGATGGCAACAACCTGGTCATCAAGGGCAAGATTTTCGGCACCATGCCGCTGACCGCGAAGCTCAAGCCCGAGGAGGCGCGCGCGGCGCTCAAGCTGATGGATTTCAAGACCATCCTGTTCCTGCTGACAATTATTTTCAGGCGCAGCAAGAGTTAAGGCGCTTTGGTGAGTTGATCTTTAGCGCAACGGGCACGCGCGCAGGGAATGAATGACACCGCATGGTCTGCCCGTGCTGGACTGCGCAAGGAAACGTTGTCCCGATTGCGTCGCCGCCCCTCGTGCGATCTCGCGACGCTCGAGGCCCTGTTGGCAGCGGTTGGCAGCCAGCTTGCCGAACAATTGCATCCTGGCGCCAGCGAGCCAGCCGTGTTCGCGAAATGGTTGACTCGGAGCGCCCTGCGCCCGTCCCGCTTTATGCCCATGCTGGAGAACGCGGCCGAACATACGGCCTAGCCCGTTGAGGGACCTACTACTGCTGCCCCCTTCTGCCGCACCGCCAATCAGGCCGCCAGTCTCAGCCCCAGGTAGCGTGCCATCACGTCGAAGTCTCTCTCAGCGTGCAACAGCTCATGGTCGTGCACGATGCAAAAAGTACCAATGACGACGTCAATGGTTTTTCGCACGGTCACACCGCGCCGCCGTAAGGTGCGATAGTGCTGGGCGGCCTGCAGGGCGATCGGGCGCCCACCTAGTGTGGCGCAGGGAACCTCGCTCAACAGAGATTCGGCCTGCTGGTAGTCAGCGTCGCGCACAAAGCCCTGCAGCAGTTCGGTCAGGATCAAATCGCCGATCAGGATCGTGCCGGTGCCGAACAGCGAGTCCAGCAGATCAGTGCGACGCGTCCGCGTGCCATTGAAATAGTCGATCCAGACCGAGGTATCGACCAGCACCACGATTGCCGCTCAGCGATCCAGTCGCATCGCCTCGAGGTTGCCACGCCAGCGCAGTTTTCCACGTACGCCGCGCAATCGCTCTTGGCGCTTTAGCCGCACCAGCAGGCGCAATGAATCCTCTACGACCTGACGCATGCTGGGTGCGCCTGAGAGACTCAAAGCTTCGGACATCAGTCTTTTGTCGATGACGATGTTGGTGCGCATGCCGGCCGCCAAACCTATGTGTATAACTTCTGTGAATTATACACATTGAGTAGGGCCGGCGACAACCCTTAGAATCTGTGGCATGCGTCGCAAATGGCGCCCTACGGCACCAGAATCGACGAACCCACCGTGCGCCGCGCCTCGAGTTCGCTGTGCGCGCGCGCCGCCTCGGCCAGCGGAAAGCGCTGGCCAATGTGCACGCGGATCTTGCGGCTCTTGACTAGCGCAAACAACTCTCGGGCACCCTGCGCACGGGCCTTGGGGTCGCCCAGATAGTCGCTGCCCGCCGTGCGCGTGAAATACAGCGAACCGCGCCGCGCCAGATCGAGCGCCGAGAACGGCGCCACGGGCCCCGAGGCATTGCCGAAACTGACCATCAGGTGGCGCGGCTTCAGGCAATCGAGCGAGGCGCTGAAGGTATCCTTGCCGACGCCGTCGTACACCACGTCCACGCCCTGGCCCTTGTTGAGTTTTTTGACGCGCTCGGCCAGGCCCTCGTAGCCGACCAGCACCTGGTGGCAACCGTGGCGCTGCGCGAGCGCCTGCTTGTCCTCGCTCCCCACCACGCCAATCACCCGGGCGCCCAGCGCCCGCGCCCATTGGCTCAAGATCAGCCCCACGCCGCCGGAGGCGGCCGGCAGCAGCATCACATCGCCCTTCTTGACCTTGTAGGTCTGCCGCAGCAGGTACCAGGCGGTGAGTCCCTTGAGCAGTACGGCGGCGCCCTGCTCGTCGCTGACCCCGGCCGGCAGCTTGATCACCCCCGAGGCCGGCAGCACCCGGAGCTCGGCATAGGCGCCCAGGAAGGACATGTAAACGATCCGATCGCCTACCTGCAGACTCCGGACATTCTTGCCCAGCGCCTCGACGACACCGGCCGCCTCGCCACCGATGCCGCTCGGCAGCGGGCGTGGGTACAGGCCCGTGCGGACGTAGACATCCATGTAGTTCAGGCCAACCGCGGTATGACGGATCAGCACCTCACCGAGGGCTGGCGCCGGCACCTGCACCTCTTCCCACTTCAGTTTTTCAGGGCCACCAAAATCGTACAGGCGAATGGCTTTGCTCATGGACATGCTCTCCGCACTTACCAGGCCGTGGCGCCACCATCGATATGATAGTCGGCGCCGGTGAGCCAGGTGGCTTCATCCGAAATAAGGAAGGTGACGAACCAGGCGATGTCCTCGGGTTGGCCAAGCCGCCTGATCATCATCTTGTCCAGTACATTGTCGAGGAAGCCGGGCTGCTCGAGTACCGGCCGCGTGGCCGCCGTGACGATCAGTCCCGGTGAAATGCTGTTGGCGCGGATATTGTGCGGGCCACCTTCCATGGCCAGCTGGCGCGTCATGGCCAGCACCCCGCCCTTGCCGGCGCAATGCGCCAGCGCACCGCTCCCCCTGAGTGCTTGGTAGGCATTGGCGGAGGCGAAATTGACGATCGAACCGCCGCCGCGCTGCTTGAGGTGCGCCCATACGGCCTTGCAGCCGTTGAACACGACGTCGAGCTCACCCTCGAGCGTGCGCTTCCAGTCGCCATGCTCCATGTCCTCGATCATCCGGAAGGCGCCCCAGCCGCCCGCATTGACGAGCGCGTCGATGCCGCCATAGCGCCGCACGGCGGCGTCCATCAGCCGCTGTACGTCGTCAGGCTTGGTCAGGTCGGAGGGATGCACACTCTCGAGCGGCAAACCCTCGCCCTGGGCTTCGGCCACGGTGGCCGCGGCCGCGGCGACATCGATGTCGCAGCCCATGACCTGCGCGCCATGGCGCGCGAGCATCAGCGCCACACCCTTGCCGATGCCGTTGCCGGAGCCGGTGACGACGGCGACCTTGCCCTTTAGGCGTTCGGAGAGCATTTCCAGTCCTGTATCGCGCTGGGACTTCAGACTATGGACACTTCCCTATCCCGGACGCAAATAAAAACAGGGCCGCCCGAAGGCGGCCCTGCCAGTGTCATCACTGCGATCGCGCTTAGAACCCGGTCGTAAACCGCAAGCCGACATAACGCTTGGCATCGCGCGCCGGCTGGCCGACGATCGCACTGGTACCGCCCCACGGACCGCTCCAGAAGTCTTCGAGGTCGGTGTAGTAGACCTTGTTGGTCACGTTGTTGACGAACAGCGTGACCGAGGTCTTGCCACCGGCAGCGTGGTACCCGGCGCTCAGATTCAGGATGCCAATCGCAGGCATCACGGCGTCAGGGTTCTGGTCGGCGAGCATCTGCGCCGCATCGCGATAGGTGTAGTTGGCGCCCAGCAGGAATTCATGCTCTCCGACCGGGATGCGCTGCTCCGCGCCCACGGTGAATTTCAGCTTCGGAGCGTTCGGCATCGGCTTGCCGGATACGTCCTGAACGCCTGTCGGGCAGTACAAGGGGAATTTGCCGGGTGCCAGCGGCGCCTCCGGGGAATAGCAGGGCGCATTGGTGAAGTCCTTGAGCACCGCATCGACGTAGGCGGCATTGAGGTTCAGGCGCAGGTTCTTGGTCGCCGCGAAGGCCACGTCAACCTCCAGACCCTTGGTCTCCGCACCCGCGTTCACCAGCGTCGACGGCGGATTGATGGACCCGTTCGGAATCACCGCCTGCACCTGGAAGTCCTTGTACTTGGTATAGAACAGCGCCGCATTGAAGGTCAGGCGCTTGTTGAGATAAGCGCCCTTGGTGCCGAGCTCAACACTGTCGATGTTGGTCTTCTTGGCCAGGCTGACCGGCTTGATCCGGCCAGGATTGGCCGGATCGGGCACCAGCGGCTCGGCCAGATTGAACACGCTCGGTGCATAACCACGCTGGTAGGTGACATAGGTCATCACATCCGGCGAGTAGTAGTGCTGAAGACCGATGTCGCCCACCATCGTGGACTCGGTCTGGGCACGCACCTGGTTGAGGTTGGGAGGCTCGAAACTCGGTGGTGGAAAGCTGGCCACGTAAGAAAACTGGGTATAGTTGTAGGAGATATCGTCGTTGTTGTAACGCAGTCCGGTCACCAGCGCATTGTCGGGCGTGAACTTCCAGGTACTGCGCCCATAGAGGGCCGTGGACTTCGTATCCGGCTTGACACTGGAGTTGTCGAGTGCCGCCAGCAGTTCACGCTGGAATTCCAGGTCCACCTTGTTGTCGGAGTAGAACAGTCCGACCAGATAGCTGAAGGGCTGATCGGTCGGCGAGGCCAGCTTGAGTTCCTCGCTGAACTGCTTCACGTCGATATTCTGTGTCTGCGTATTGTCGAAGGGCGGGAAACCCGGCGGCGGCACCGCGCCAATCGCAACCAGCGCCTGTCCGAACTGGGTGAAGAAGAAGCTGCTGACCGCAAACAGGTCCTGCTTGTTGGTCTGCACTTCGTGCTGATACGCAGTGGTCGAACTCAGCGTGAGACCGCCGATCCGGTACTGCACATCCACGGAGTAATCCGTGTCGGCGACATTCGAAAAGACGTCGATTGGACTGTTGTACTTCAGGTTGTCAAAGCTCGGCGTGATACCCGGCAGCAGCGCGGCCTGGGTCAGGAACGGAAACGGCGGCGGGCAGGCGCCGGTCAACAAACAGACTCCCGGCGCCAGGTGCGTGTAGACAAAGTTGAATCCGTTCGAGTTGTCCTTACCGACGCGCGCGGCGAGCGTGATGTCCAGATCATCAGTGGGCTTGAACAGCAGCTTGCCACGGGCGCCATAAATGCCTTCATTGGTGTTCTTGCCTAGCTGCGTGTTGGTAATGGGGAAGGTACGCGAGGTGAAATAGCCCGCCAGGCTGTAATCCACCGTGTTGCTGATGGGGCCAGCCAGGAAGCCGTTCAGCCGGTATTCGTCGTCGTTGGTGATAGTTGCCGCGACATTGCCCGTCAGTGTGTCGCTGGGCTTGCGGGTCACGAAGTTGATCACGCCCTGCGCCGCGGCACGGCCGCCGAGGGTGCCCTGCGGGCCCTTGAGCACTTCAACACTTTGCACGTCTTCGATGGCATTCGCCGCGCGCGAGTCGGACGGCACCGGGATGCCATCGATCTGGATCGCGACGCCGGAGGCGAGGCCGACATTGAACTCGCTCTGCACGGTGGAAATACCGCGGATGCCCAGTGGCACGCGACCGTTAATCGTGCCGTTCAGATTCACCGAGGGAACCAGGCGATTGAGGTCCGAGATGTCGCCCGCATTGAGCTTGCCGATCGTGTCGGCGCTGATTACTGCGGCCGATACCGGGACATCCTGCAGTCGCTCAGTACGCTTCTGCGCCGTGATCACGACCTCTTCGAGGCCGCCGGTGTCTGCAGCGGGCGCCGTCGCCGCCGCCTGTTGCGCCAGCGCCAATGGCGCAGCCAGAATCAGGGCGGCAAGACTCGTCAGCGCCAAGGGCGCAGTCAGTAATCGCATGTTGTGATCCCCTCTCGCACCAGGTTGGTGATTAAACGTGGCAGCACCTGGACGCTGCGCAGTTTGGAAGCATAAGCCAACTCAAGCAATTGAAGAAATTGTCATTTTAGATTATATGTATCTGAGGCGTGGATACCTGGGCACCAGACCTGGAGGCACAAATGCGCATGAAACAGTTCGATCTGAACCTGCTTGTGGCACTTGACGCACTACTGAGTGTCAAAAATACCACACATGCCGGTCGCCGCATCAACCGCAGCCAGCCCGCGATGAGCAGCGCCCTATCGCGCCTGCGCGAGCACTTCGAGGACGACCTGCTGACCCAGGTGGGCCGCAACCTGGTGCCCACGCCGCTGGGCGAGAGCCTGGCGACCCAGGTGCGCGACGTCCTTACCCGCGCCGAGGCGACGCTCGACGCCCGTTCGGTGTTCGATCCGACTACAGCGCACCGTCAGTTCAAGCTGATGATGTCCGACTTCGTCTCGACCGTGCTGATGTCGCAGGTCGTGCAGCGTGCGGCGGAGATTGCTCCGGGTGTCGGTTTTGACATCCTGCCGCACGAGATCCTGCCCTGGGAATCCATCGAACACGGTGAAACCGAGCTGCTGATCATGCCGCAGGAATACCTGCCCGAGGGTCTGCCGCGTGAAGTGCTGTTCACTGAGCAGTACGTGTGCGTAGCCTGGCGCGACAATCCGCTGGTGGGCGATAGCATCAGCGCCGAGCAGTACTTGAACCTGGGCCACGTGCTCTCGCGTCCCGGCAGCCACCCGCAACGCCGCATCAGCGCCGACGAACGCTACTTTGAGTTTTCCGATCAACCGCGCCGCATTGAGGTCGTGGTCTCTGAGTTCGGCAACATTCCTTTTTACCTGATCGGCACCCATCGGGTCGCCACCATGCACGGGCGACTGGCCCGACTGTTCGCGAGCCAACTACCGCTGAAAATCCTGCCGCTCCCCCTGCCCGTCCCGGACCTGCACGAGGCGACCTGCTGGCACCCGCATCGTGAGCGCGATCCGGGCCTGCGCTGGCTGCGCGAGCTGATCAAGCAAACCGCCGCGACCATCTGAGTGCCGCTGCAGCCAGTCGAGACCAACCACTATGAGCCACGCCCGTCCGGAATCCGACCTCGATCTCTTCTCTGACGGGGTACTGACCGACCCCTATCCGCACTACCGCACGCTGCGTGACCTTGCGGCCGCGGTGTGGCTGCGGCCACTGGGCATGTATGCGCTCGCGCGGTACCAGGACGTACGCAATGCCCTGCTGGACTGGGTGTCCTTCTCTTCAGCGCATGGGGCGGCGATGAACGAGCCGGTCAACCAGGCGATCGCCGGCAATACGCTGGGCAGTGATCCACCGCTGCACGACAAGCTACGCGGCGTGCTGATCCGCCCACTGATGCCCGCCGCGATGCGTGAGGTGACCGCGCATATCGAGACCGAAGCCGAACGCCTGGTCACGGACCTGGTGGCGCGCGGGCAGTTCGATGCAGCCACGGATCTGGCCCAGCATCTGCCGGTTTCCGTGGTATCGCATCTGGTCGGTTTGCCCGAGAGCGGACGCGAGCAGATGCTGGAGTGGGGCAACGCCGCCTTCAATTCGCTCGGACCCCCGAACGAGCGCTGCCTGTCGGCGATGCAGGTCTCGATGGGCCTGATCGAGTATGCCTTCACTAAACTCGATCCGGCGACGCTCAAACCCGGCAGCTGGGCCACCATGGCCTTCGCGGCAGCCGAGCGCGGCGAGATCACGCTGCAGCAGGCGCGCGGATTGATACTCGACTACGTGGCGCCGAGCCTGGATACCACCATCTTCGCCATCTCCAGCGCCATCTGGCTGTTCGCGCTGCATCCCGAGCAATGGACCCTGGTCTGTGAGAACCCTGCGCTGATTCCCGGCGCCATCAATGAAGTGCTGCGTATCGAGTCGCCGATCCAGGTGTTTTCGCGCTACGTGGCACGTGACACCGAGATCGAGGGCGTAGCGCTGCCGCAGGGCTCACGCGCGCTGGTCATGTACGGGTCTGCCAACCGGGACGAGCGCAAGTGGCAGGATCCCGAGCGCTTCGATATCCGCCGCAAGGCGGCCGAACAGCTGGCCTTTGGCCATGGCGAACACCTGTGCGTGGGCCTGCCGCTGGCGCGCCTGGAAATCCGCGCCTTGCTGACGGCGTTGGCGCGGCGGGTCAAGCGCTTTGAGATCCACCAGCTCAGGCGCGGCATCAACAACACTTTGCGCGGCCTGGAAGAATTAAGGGTCAGCGTTCATTAGCGCCCCAGGCGAGCACTCGCCCGACTATTCGAAGCCACGCACCCGCTTGCTGCGCAGACTCTCCTTGGCACGCTGCAGACGCACCAGCAGCTCCGGGCCCTGACGCAGCGCCACGCCGACCGCCAGCACATCGACGACCGCCAGTTGCGCGAGGCGCGTGGTCATCGGTGTGTAGATATCCGTGTCCTCGTCAATCAGCATCTCCAGGGCGACGCTGCAGTGGGCCGCCAGCGGCGATCCCAACGCGGTGATGCCAATGACAGCGGCGCCCGACTCACGCGCCAGGTCCACGCTCGAGAGCAGATCGACCGTGCGGCCGCTGGCCGAAAAGGCCACCACCACGTCGCCCGGATGCAGCATGGTGGCCGCCATACCGTGCACGTGCGCGTCGGAATAGGCCACCGAGGGGAGCCCCAACCGAAAGAACTTGTGCTGCGCGTCGGCGGCGACGATGCCGGAACTGCCCAGTCCATAGCACTCGACGCGGCGCGCGCCGGCGAGCAGATCGATGGCGGCCTCGAGTCGCGCGGGATCGAGCTGACTGCGCACCTGCAGCAGCGTACTGGCCGCCTTGCCGAACACCTTGGCGGCCATTTCCGCCACCGAATCGCTTAGGGCCACATCCGCGTGCACGAACTGCGGGCTGCTGGCCAGCGACTGCGCCATGCGTAATTTGAAATCGGCGAAGCCGCTGCAGCCCAGCGAGCGGCAACAGCGGATCACGGTCGGCTCGCTGACCTGCGCCAGCTGCGCCACGGAACTCAAGGACAGCGACAGCAGTTCATGCGGACGCTCGAGCACCAGGTCCGCCACGCGCCGCTCTGCGGCCGGCAGCCGCTCGCGCGCACTGTCCAGGAATTTCAGCCAGCCGCCGCCCAGCGATGCGCTCGCCACGGCGTTCACGCGGCGGGGCCCTCGGGGCACCAGTACACATCCACGGGCACGCTCGACTGACGCAGGATCGCGCGCACCGGCATTGCCGACACCTCGCCGCTGGCGCAGGCCTGCTCGTACACCTGCCATTTCTGGGCGCCGACGATCTGGATGCAGATCTGCCGGGCATCGAGCAAAGCCGTTAAATTGAGTGTCAGGCGGGCAAAGGGCGCGCCCACCGGCCGCACGCCCAGACACCCGGGCGCGGCCGTCGCATCGAGTCCGGCCGCCAGCTCGGCGCTGCCAGGAAACAGCGAGGCGGTGTGGCCGTCATCGCCCATGCCCAGCAGCACCACGTCGAAGGGCCGCGGCATCGCGCCGATCATCTGCCAGGCGTGCGCTGCCCCCGCGTGCGGCGTCTCGGCCTCGTTTTTCATGCCGATCAGGCGCGCCGCCGCGGCGGCATCACGCAGCAAGTCGACGTGCACCAGGCGTTCGTTACTGGCCGGGTGATCGAACCCCACCCAGCGCTCGTCGGCCAGTGTGATTTG
>Ga0209069_10001282_pt1 | contig 12688 bp, 13 predicted proteins | sample Str013_2_FD_187202 | JGI IMG/M metagenome (GOLD analysis project Ga0209069, IMG submission 187202) | Freshwater sediment microbial communities in response to fracking from Pennsylvania, USA - Straight Creek_MetaG_SC_2013 (SPAdes) (version 2) | ecosystem: Environmental > Aquatic > Freshwater >...
ATTCGACAGTGCAACGGAGCTTGTCGCCCTCATCGCCCGGTTCGAGTGGGATTGCCACGTCGTAACCCGGCAGCGCAAACGGCAGTTGTTCATATCCCACGACGAATTCGGCTTCGCCAGCCACGCGCTGTAGGCTCGCGCATCGACATTCTGGGCAGAAAGGTCTAGTATTTTGAACCAAGGGAACGCAAGGCGAGGAACGTCTGATACGGCTACGGAGGTTCTGGCGCGCGGACGATCTGGCGGGGTGGCGGATTGCAAAACCGTGCTTGACCGGCTGCGCAGTGAAGAATCTGCCTTGAAGGCCCTTGGCGTTCAGCATTTGTCTGTGTGCGGATCGCTAGCCCGTGGCGAAGCCACGGCGGCGTCGGATATTGATTTGGTCGTCACTCTCTCAAGAGAAGCCCGGATTTCCCTATTGGGCTTTGTTGGACTCGAACGCAGGCTAGAAGACATGCTCGGCCGGCCTGTCGATCTGGTGCTTGAGCCAGCCAAGCGGCCCGGACTCCAGCAGGCCATCGACAGGGACCGTGTACGTGCCTTCTAAGGACCTGGCGGCGCGCTATCGCGACATTCTCGAGAACTTCGTGGCGATCGATGGCTACGTCGCCGGTTTGACTTCTGATGCACTGGCCCGCGACGGCAAGACCAGGGATGCAGTCGAGCGTTGCCTTGCCCGCATCAGCGAGTCAGCCGTTCGGGTTGGTCAGCAGGCCGAGGACGATGCGCCGGAAATCCCATGGATCGACGTCAGGCGCCTCGGCAACCACCTGCGTCATGCCTACGACAGGATCAATCCGGATTTGATCTGGGAGATCGCAACTGCGGACTTGCCAGCCATGAAGATGGCCTGCGCGAAGGCATTGGAAAAGCTCGGCCGATAACCATCACGCCCCAACCCCATACACCTCCTTCACCACCGCCCGCTCCTGTTCCAGCCCCGCCCATTCGTCGCCATCATCGGCAAAAATCAGCGCGAACGGGCCCTGATAGCCCGCGCGCTTGGCCGCCTCGATGCAGCGGCGGAAATCGTCGCGGTCAAGCACCTGCCCGGGCGCAAAGCTGGCCTTGGCATGGCAGCGCTGGGCGCGGGCGAAAATCGCGGCGAGGTCGTCGTATTTGCCAGGCCCCGACCAGTTGCCGGTGTCGGCCAGGAAGCCCAGTTCACCCTCCAGCGCATCGAGGATGTGATAGACCTCTTTGGGACCGGCGGTCAGGGCGAACCAGTTTTCGGTGATCACCGGCACGCCAACGGCCTTGCCGCGCCGCGCCAGCACGCGCAGTCCGTCCACCGCGCATTGCAGCGCCGAAGCCGACGGCGGCTGCTTGCCCGCCACCACCCGCGCCGAGGCCGCGCCCAGCTCCGCCGCAGCCTCGATCCAGCTGGCGATCCAAGCGCCATCCCGCTCGCGCACTCCGGCGTCCGGATGCGACGGGTCGCCATCGTCTACCAGCAGCGTCTGCAATTCGACGCCCGCGCCCTTCAGCGCCGCCCGCACCTCGCGCAGATAGGACGGGTCGCGGTTGGCGAGGTGGAAATGGCACAGCTCCAGCCGGTTGATGCCATGGAGCGCGATGTCGGCGGGCAAGTCCAAGATGCCGATCTCGCCCGTGCCCCAGGTCGGCTCCGCCGCACCCGCGCCCGGCTTGCCCGGTGCGTCGGGATAGGAAATGCCGATCCGGCGGTGCAGGCTCCAACTCGATACGGCAATGATTGGCTGCTCGGCAGCTTGCAGCATGAAAGGGTCCTCGCATTTGCGTTTGGCATCGACACACTATCGGATAGTTTGGCTTCGAAGTCCTACGACACAGCACCGCTGGGAGACAATGAATGCTCAAGCTCTACGACATGCAGCGCAGCGGCAATGCCTACAAGGCCCGGCTGATGCTCGGCCTCCTCGGCATTGAGCACGAAAAGCAGACGGTCGATCTGGCCAAGAAGGAGCAGATGGCGCCGTGGTATCTGGCGGTCAATCCGCTGCACACGGTTCCGGTGCTCGATGATGATGGCGTGGTCATTCGCGATTCAGCTGCGGTGCTCATCTATCTCGCGGCCAAATATGACAAGGCGCGGACGTGGTATCCGGCCGACCCGCGCGGCATGGCCGAAGTGCAGCAATGGCTGGCCTATGCCAACAACGAAATTCTCAACAAGCTGGCATTGGCCCGCGCCATCGGCGTGGGGCTGCGCCCCGGCAATCTGGCGGAAGCGCAAGAGGCCGCGCGCCCGGTGCTCGCCCATATCAACCAGAGTCTCACAGGCCGCGACTGGCTGGCGGGCGGCAAACCAACCATCGCCGATGTCGCCTGCTACCCCTATCCCGCATTGATCGGCCAGGCCGGCATCACCCACGACGCCTACCCCGCCATCGCCGCCTGGTGCCGCCGGATCGAGGGCCTCAAGGGCTACGTCGCCCTGCCGCCCCGCCCAACGCCGCCGCCCGGGGCGTGACTGAGCGCTGGATTCAGTCCAGGATCGGGCGTCTTCAGATCAGGAGGCCGCCATGGCGAAATCTCGATCCTCTGGGGCACTCGGGCTTGGGCTGCTGTTTGCCACCGGGATCCATTGGCTTGGCGCGACGCTGGCTCCGGCAATTGCGCAGGACGAAGCGGCAAGCTTGTATCAATGCCGCGCGATCGTCACCGGAACCGACGCCGAGCGCCGCGTACCCAATATGATCGACTGCTTCAAGCGGACGATGGTGAAGGTTTCGGGCGATCAGCGGCTGCTCGACGACCGGACGCTCAATCCGCCCATCGGGCTGGTTCTGGCCGCGGTCGAGAAGCTCACCTTGCGCGACCGGCTCTGGCGCCGTCCGATCCACGACGAACAGGGCACGCGCGACCGCCCGCACGACCTGATCGTTAACTTCAAGCAGGCGGACATCGACAACATGCTTGCCAAATTCGGGCGCAAGCCGTGGCCTGAGCCGCGCCCGTCCGTGGCAATGGTCTTGCTCGTGCGCCACGGCGACAACCCCTTCATCCTGTCCAGCGACGGCGACCGTGGGCCGGGCATGACCGAGTCCATGGCGGATGCCTCGGACCGTCTTGGGCTGAACGGGATCGTGCCGAGCCAGCAGGACTTGAAGGCCGCCGGTATGGACGTACCCGCCGCCACACGCCCGGTGGCGAAAATGCTGGCGGCCGTGGCGAAATCCGCAGGAGCTGATGCCGCAGTATCGGGCATCATGACTTGGAGCGATTCCGGCTTCGGCTGGAACGCGCAATGGAGCATGACCGCCAACGGCGAGAAAACAACCTGGCACACCGAGGGCGTCAACTTCGATCAGGCCTTCAGGATTGGCCTCGGTGGCGCGGCGCAGATTTTATCGGGTAATGTGCAGCCCTGAGGCCGGATTGAGCTGTGTCCGGCTACCTGTAAAGCCCCAGGCCCGGATAGTTCTGCCGGAGGCCGTCATTGGACGGGAAATCAAGCGGATTGTATTCGCGCGGCAGATTGTACAGCAGCGGATTGCGATTTTCCGGGAGCTGGTTCTTGGGAAGGTAGGCCGGCAGATGCCGGGGCCGGACGGTGCCGTGAATGCCTGGGCGGCGCCGGGCTCCGCAGTCCAACGGGCTGGCTTTTGCGCAGGCATGCCCAGCAGCCGCAGAGTAAGCCGGGCCACCGGCCAAGGCGTCCAAGGCAACAGCGAATAGTCCTGCAACTGCGATCCTGATCACTGCTCCACTCCTTCTGACCGGCCACAGTTCCAGCCAAGCACTTCAGTTTAGCAGATGAACCCCAGCAGTTCTATTGTCGTTCCCTGATCCGGAATTTCAGGCTCGCGGGCGTCAGCGTCACCGTCGGATTGATGCGCGCGGGCACTTCGCCGAGATATTCGGGCTCGAAGCGGCGGTAGAGCATGGCCAGCGCCAGACCGTTCTCAAGTTGCGATAGCGCGCCGCCGATGCAAGACCGCTTGCCGCCGCCGAACGGCAGATAGCTGTACTTGGCCCGCGCCTTCGAGCGCTCGGGCGAAAACCGCTCGGGGATGAACTTTTCCGGCTCCTCCCAGTATTTCTCGCTGTGGTGGGCCACATAGGCGCACATCACCACCACGTCGCCGGGGTTGACCTTGACGCCACCGATCTCGTCGGCGACGGCGCAGCGGCGGATCAGACCCCAGATCGGCGGATAGAGCCGCATCGTTTCCTGGATCACCATGCGGATATAGGTGAGGCTTTGTGCCTGCTCCCAGGTCGGCTCGCCATTGCCGCAGACAGCTTGCGCCTCCTGCCGCACCTTGGCCGCGACCTCGGGGTGCTGGCTGAGCAGATACAGGCACCAGGCCAGTGTCAGCGCGGTGGTTTCGGTGCCGGCCCACAGATACTGCTTCATCTCGTCGATCACCTGCTGGTGGTCGAATTCGGGGAAGTTTTTGTCGGCCTCGGCTTCCTTCAGCATGGTCAGCAGGGTCTTGGACCGCTGGTCGAGATCGCTGGCGTTGACGACCTTGTCGGGGATCGAGCCCCACTCGTACATGGCCTTGTGAGCCTTCTCGTCCGAAATATCGACGTCCGAGCCCTCCTCCATCTTCTTGTTGCGGATCGACTTGTGGTTGAGGACGTTGGTATAGGCCTTGACCATGCCGAAGACGAAATGCGGGTTGAACGGCATTTCGCGGTCGAACAGCGCCTGGCACACCATGTCGGCGGCCAGCGTCCAGGTCTCCTCCACCATCTCGATCTCTTCGCCGCTGCGCGCAAGCCCAGCCCAGCGGTCAGCCTTCGAGCGCAGGGACTTGAGCAGATAGGGCAGGTACTCCTCGAACATATTGGGATGGAACGCGGCCTGCTGCGGCACGCGGATGCGCTGCCATAGCGCGCCGTCGATGGTGATCATGGAGCGGCCGAAGATCGGCTTCAGGCCGTCAAAATACTTGATGTAGTGCGGTTCCTTGGTCACCAGCACATGCTTGAAGTGCTCGGGTTCGGCCAGGAACACCAGCCGCTCATTGCCCATGTTGAAGGCGAGCGCCCCGCCATATTTCTCGCTCATCTTGAGCAAGGTCTGCATGGGATTGACGGGATCCTTCAGCAGCGGCGTCAGCTTGTGCCAGATGCTGTCGGTCTCGCCCAGCGAGTAGGATTGGGGAGCATGTGCGTTCATGGCCGCCAGCTAACATTGCGCTGCAACACAAGTCCATAGGCCGGGCAGCCGCATGGGCGGGTTGACCTGGATCAAGGTAAACGCAAGAAAATCAGGTGTTTGGCCGCCGCAAGGCCTAACCCGCCAGCGCGCCCGAGAAGCGCACGGCATCGCCGCCCGAGCGGTTGACCAGGGTGCCGATGGCGAGCGGCTTTTCGCCGAGGTCGCGCAGCACCTTCAGCGCCGAGACGGTGCGCAGCTTGTCGATGACCAGCACCATGCCCAGGCCGCAATTGAACGCCCGCACCATGTCGGGGTCGGGCAGGTCGCCGACGCGGCGCAGCCATTGGAAGATCGGCGGCATACGCCAGCTCGCCAGATCGACCCGCGCCGCCATGTGGCCAGGCAGCATCCGGATGAGGCTGCCTTGCAGGCCGCCCTGGGTGATCGCGGCAATGGCCTTGACGGCGGGCGTCTGGCGCAGCACCGCGCCCGCGACCGGAGCATAGGCGCGCGTGGGCTGCATCAGCGCTTGGCCAACGGTAATACTGGGGGCGAACGGCGCGGCGTCGCGATAGTTGATGCCCTCGGCGGTCAGAACGCGGCGGATCAAGCCAAAGCCGTGGGCGTGCGGGCCGGTGGAGGCGATGCCGAGCAGCACGTCACCCTCGGCGCAATCAAAGCGCGGCAGCAGGCCGATGCGCTCGACCATGCCGGTGGCGTGGCCGGAGAGGTCGTAGTCGCCGTCCTCGAACATGCCCGGCATTTCCGCCGTGCGCCCGCCGCCGAGAACCGCGCCGGACTGGCGGCAGCCCTCGGCGATGCCGGCCAGGATGCGCTCCGTGGTCCCGGAATCCGCTGCGCCGCAGGCGTGGTGGAAGTGGAATGACAGCGGCTCGGCGCCATGTCCCAGCAGCAGGTTGCAGGTGTTGGCGACCAGGTCGATGCCCACGGTCTCGTGCAGGCCGGTGGCGACGGCGATCTTGAGCTTGCTGCCGGAAGAGCCATTGGCGTTGACCAGGATGGCATCCTGATAGCCGGCCGCGCGCGGATCGAACAGCGACACGTCGCCGTTGAAGCGCGGGTCGGCACCCGGCCGCATGGTGCTCTTGGCGTAAGAGGCAGCGCGCATCACCGGCGTTTGCGGGGGCGCAGACGCCGTATCGCTACCTGTAGTTGCAGAATATGGAACCAGCCGCAGATTGCGTGTGTTCATCGGATAGACTCGAGGGCCTGCGGGAATCGCCTATGGGCTTTATCAGGAATCGACTAAATTTTCTGCTAACGGGCTAACGAATGGCCGCAATTGCGGCTCAACAGATCGGCCGCTTGGGCAAACGCGGGTTAACTGCGGAGCCAAGGCAGGGCGCGGGGATTGACAATGGATTGTGGCAAGAGTTTTGGGCTGATGCTGGCCGTGGGTTGCGCGCTGGCGATGACCACCGGCGCCGGGCGCGCCGCCTCGCCCTACGTGGTTGGCAGCTATCCCGTGGATGCCAGCGCCGCCGATGCCGTCGCCGCCAAGGCCAAGGGCACCGCCGAGGCCGAGCAGGGGGCCTTCCGCTACCTGATGAAGCGTCTCGTCGCCGTCACCGACTACCGGCATCTGCCCAAGCTGCCCCTGCCCGCCGTCGAGAACCTGATCGAGGGAGTTTCAGTCCGCTCGGAGCAGAATTCCGGCACCGAATATGTCGCCACCCTCGATTTCAACTTCCGAATCGACGCCGTGCGCAATCTGCTGGTCACCCAAGGGCTGCCGTTTCTCGACAAGCAGGCGCCGGCGCTGACAGTCATTCCGGTGTTCGCCACGCCCGCGCAACCGGCTGGCGCTCCGGCGGGCGAAGGCCAGACGGCCTGGCGGCAGGCCTGGAGCGGCCTCGACCTCACGCATTCGCTCACCCCCATCAAGCTGGCGGTGGCGGGCCCATCGGCCACCAATGAGGTTTTTCTCAAACTGGTCGCGGGAGACCGCAGCCGTCTCGGCATCGTCCAGGCCGAATCCAGCGCCGGTAAGCTGCTGCTGGCCATCGCCTCGCCTTCGGCTGACGGCTCCAAGCTGACGGTGACGCTGGTGGGCGATGACTGGGCCGGCCCGATCAACCTCAAGCGCACGTACACGCTCTATTACCGGGACCTTTCGTACACGTCGGAGTGGGCGGCGGTGATCGCGCTTGGCGTGCTCGAAGGGCGATGGAAGCAGCAGCAGGGCATCGCCGGAGCAGGACCTTCAGCGTCGGATGCCACAGAAGCCGATGCCGGCTGGTCGCCAGCAGGCGATGGACCGGCGGCGGCCGGCGGGCAGCCCATCCGCATGACCGTGGAGTTTGCCTCGCTGCAACAATGGCAGGAGATGCGCGCGCGCCTGGGTGAGGTGGCCGGACCGCAGAATGTGCAGGTTGGCGCGCTGTCGGCGCGCGGGGCCGAGGTGACGGTGGGCTTTGCCGGCGGGCCAAACGCCTTGCAGGCGCGGCTGGCCACGCGCGGCATGACGCTGGCGAGCGTCGGCGGGCATATCGTGCTGCGGGCCGCCAATTGAACGGGGCTTTCGCGCTCTCGTTGCTCCGGGCAAGGCATCCGGGCTAGAGTCCGCGGTTCCATGGAACGGCTGGCGTAAGCGCGACGTGAACATTCCCAACATCCTCACTCTCTTGCGCATTCTGCTCGTGCCGCTGGCCATCTGGCTGATCATCTCGGATGCGTTTGGCGCCGCGTTCTTCGTGCTGGTGGCCGCCGGCATCACCGACGGGCTGGACGGCTACCTCGCCAAGCGCTTCGGCTGGACGACGGAGCTTGGCGCCTATCTCGATCCGCTGGCCGACAAGGTGCTGCTGGTGAGCACCTACATCGCGCTCGGCGTGCGGCTGATGCTGCCGTCCTGGCTGGTGATCCTGGTCGTCAGCCGCGATGTGATGATCGTCGCGGCGATCCTGCTTTCGGTGGTGCTTGGCGAAACGCTGGAGATGCGGCCCATCGCCATCAGCAAGGTCAACACGGTGGCGCAGATCGGGCTGGCGCTGCTCGTGTTGGCCGACGCCGGCTTCGGGCTGGAGTGGCGGGCGGCGCGGATGGCGGGGATCTATGTCACAGGCGCGATCACGGCGGTTTCGGCCATGGCCTATCTGGTGCGCTGGTTGCGCCAGCGCTCGAATGGGCCGATGACCGGGCCATGAGCACACCCGCGCGCCAGCTCGTGCTCGACCTGCCGCACCGGCCCGCGCTGGGGCGCGAGGACTTCATCGTCTCGGACAGCAACGGCGCGGCGGAGCGGATGGTGTGCGCCTGGCCGGGCTGGGCGCATCCGGCGCTGGTGGTGGCGGGGCCGGCCGGCAGCGGCAAGACGCACCTGGTCAATGTCTGGCGGCACATGGCAGGGGCCGGAGTGATCGCGGCATCAGCGCTTGATGCGGCGGCGGCGGCTTTGCTGGCCGGAAGCCGTGCCTTGGCCGTCGAGGACGCTGACCGGGGCATCGGCTCGGAGCAGGCGCTGTTTCACCTGATGAACCTGTCGCGCGAGCAGGGGCTCAGCCTGCTTATCACCGGCCGCGCGCCGCCGGGCGAATGGACCATCGCCCTGCCCGACCTGCGCTCGCGGTTGCGCGCCTGCCCGGTGGCGGCGCTGGGCGAGCCTGATGAGACGCTGCTGCTGACCGTGCTGGTCAAGCTGCTGAGCGACCGGCAATTGCCTGCGACCCCCGCCGCAGTCTCATACCTCGCCCGGCATCTCGACCGCTCGATGGCCTCGGCCCTGGCGGTGGTCGGCGCGCTTGACCGCCTGCTTTGGGACAAGCCCAGCGAGATCACCCGCGACGTTGCGCGGCGCGCGCTGGCAGAGATCGGCAAGGACGGGGATTAGCAGGTCGCGGTAAGGTCGCTGGTGCATAATTCGATTCCCCTCTCCTCCTCGGCAGGGGTATCGCATATGGAAAGAAACCCCTCTCCCCCTTGGCGTTCTTCACGCCAAGGGGGAGAGGGTTGGGGTGAGGGGCAGCGCGGAAAACGCAGTTTGCCCCAACGAGGCAACCACAGGACTCGCGACCGCCCCCCACCCTAGCCCTCTCCCCTGAAGAAGGGGGAGGGAGGTTATTCAGCGACTTGCTAGACTTTCTTCTTGACGGCTGCCAGGGCTGGCGTCGCCAAATAATCATGCAGCACACGCCCGTATGGTAGCGTCAGGTCCGCCTTGTAGTGCTTGCCGCCGATCATCTTGACCACCGGCAGGTCGGCGACCGGGGCGTTGACGTGCGGCACCAGGTGCAGCCGCGCCGGGCCGCCATAGTTGAACTTGACGTCGATGCCGGTGAGGTTATAGGCGACAAGCTGGGCGATGGCCGGGCCGCCCGCCACGTCGGGTATCAGCTTCAGGTTGACGCAAGTCTTCTTCAGCGCCTCGTTGCGTTTTGCTGGGTCGTCGATCAGGTTGTGGTGCTTGTAGGCCATGGTGCCCATGGCCACCCGCTCGCCGGCATAGTGCAGGGTGCCGGTCAGTGTATCCATGTGGACCGACAGCAGCGGCTCGCCCCAACGTTTTGGAAAACCCCAGATCTCGCGGCCCGCGCTGATCGGCGGCTCGTCATTGAGGAACATCATGCAGGTGTAGTTGACGGCCTCGCCGTTGAACGTGCACGGAATGACCACGCCGCTCTCGTGGTAGCTGCCAAAGCCGGTGGAATCCGGCATGTTGATCCACTCGTAGAACACCTGGTTGGAGCCGTCGGGTTCCAGCGGCTCAGGCACCAGGCGGCGGATGGCGGCGGGGTCGCTCTCGTAGATGACGACGAAGTATTCGCGGTCGATGAACCGGTAGGGACCGCGCGGATAGCTGGGATTGCCCGGCGGCATCGAGGGCAGGCTGAGGATTTCATCGCGGGTCATGGCGTGGCCTCGGGTTGAGAACGGACGAACGGTCAGCGGCGGGCGTTGGCCCCCTCGAGCCGCCAGAGCATCAGCATCAGGTAGCCGCCGAGCATTCCACCGAGATGGGCGAAATGCGCGACCCCCGCCATGGTGCCGGTGACGCCGCTGAACAGCTCGATGCCGGCGAACACGAAGGCAAAGGTGCGCGCCCGCATCGGGATCGGCGGGAACAGCGGGGTGATGATGGAGTTGGGGAAGATGAGCGCGAAGCCGAGCAGCAGCCCGTAGATGCCGCCCGACGCGCCGACAGTGGGGAATTCGCCTCCGGTCCAGGCTTCGATGGCAAGCTGCGTCAGGCCCGCCGCGATGGTCGCCACCAGCACAAAGGCAATGTATTTGCGCGGCCCCCAGATGCGCTCGAGCGGAGCGCCGAACATCGCCAGCCCCAGCATGTTGAACAGGATGTGCGAGACCCCGCCATGCAGGAAGAAATAGCTGACGAGCTGCCAGATGTGGAAATTGGGGCCGATGGGCCAGAGCGCGAAGGTCTCCTCGATCACCGCGCCGAATTGCTGCTGGCCGAGAAAGGCCGCGACGCAGGCGATGATGAGGCCGAGGGTGATCGGGGGCAGGTTCAAGGCGGTGGTCCTGTGGGTCCGGGTGCGGCGCAGGCGATCCATCGGGGCGGCGGCGGGCGCTGTCAAGCCCGCCGACAGCCCGCGCGGGGGCCGCATGGGGTTTGGCGCATCATCCGAACACCCCATGCAGATACCAGTCCGGCTTGCGCGCATCCCCGCCTTCGGCTTCGTCATGCCGGCCATCACGGAACAGCCAGAACCGCGCGCCGGTCTCGTCCTCCACCACATAATAGTCGCGGCTGCGCGAGGCCGGTGCGCCAATCTCGCGCCACCATTCCGGTGCGATCCGCTCCGGCCCCTCGGCGCGCGTAATCCGCGACAAGGTTCGCCGCCAGCGCATCAGCTCGGGCGGCCCCTCGGATACCGCCGCCACCACGGAGATGGACTCGGGGATAGGGAGGAGCAGCGGCGGATTCATTTTATTGGCGCCCGGCGACTCCCGTTCCGGGAGCCGGCCGCCGGGCCTTCGCCGCGCCGAAGCGGCTTCGGCCGCGCAGGCGGGCGCTGGTAAAGCCAATGATGAGCCGCAAAGCATTGATCCCTCTGGTTTTGGCGGATGATTGCCACCTTGGCCTCTTTCTATTCCCTCTCCCCGCCCTTCAGCGGGGAAAGGGTTAGGGTGAGGGGCGGCCAAAGAGCTGTGAGGGGCGGCCATGGATTGAGACGCGGGCAGCAAAATCTCCCGTCTTTCCGGCAGATGACTGGGCTGAGGGGCCAGCCGCAGCACCTTGGCGGGGCCGAGGCGGCTGGTCAGGCGGTCGATCAGGGCGGCCAGCGCCTCGTGCGCGCCCTCGCCGGTGTCGCTGCCGCCCGCCAGGCCCTCCTGGGTGGGGGTCAGCGGCTCGGTGCGCGGCGCATCGAGCTGCATGAGGTCGATGCCAAAGCCGGCGTCGACCGCCGCCAGCTTCTCGCGCAGCAGCCGCAGCATGTGCGGGGTCGAGCGGCTGGGGCGGCTGAGGCCGGCGCGGATGGCGGCGCGGCTGCCGTCGCTGCGATGGAGGGTCAGCAGCAATTTTCGCGCGCCACGGCGGGCATCGGCGAGCCCTGAGCAGAGATCGCGGGCAAGATCGCCGAGCGCGGCTTGCAGCCCCTGGTCCGAAATCAGCGGCTCGGAGAAGGCGGCGCGGACGGAGTGCCGGGGCGGCACGCGCATGGGTTTCAGCGGCTCGGGCCGGAGCCCGCGCACCTGGTCCAGCCGCCGCAGCACCGGATCGAGCCTTGTCCGGAACCGCCGCTCGATGGCCGCGCGCGGCAGCCCATGCAATTGCCCGATGCGCTTCAACCCCAGCCGCCGCAGCAGCAGCGCCGCATCCCCACCAATCCGCAAAGCCTCGACAGGCAGATCAGGAAGAAAGGAATCTTGCTCTTCATTGTTTGAACCAGCGCCGGGCGGCCGGCTCCGCGAAGCGGAGTCGCCCGGCGCAAGCAAAGACTCTTTCCGCCGGGCGCAGGCAAGGAATCGGCTGAGCGCCCAAGCCATTCCCAACCCATGCCCTATCCCAAGCTCAGCCGTGAGCCCGAAGCGGGCCAGCCGCCGCTTGAGGTCGGCCATCAGCGCCGCCTCGCCGCCGAACAGGTGGGCGGCTCCGGTGATGTCGACCCACAATCCGTCGGGGCCGTCGGTGTTGAAGGCGGGGCCGTAGCGCACCAGCCAGCGGGCGAGGCGGGCGAGCGCTGCGGCGTCGCGCTGGGGCTCGGCCGGGCGGGAGGCGAGCATGGGGGCGATGGCGCGGGCATCGGCCAACCCCATGCCGGGCCGCACCCCGGCGGCGCGGGCGGCCTGGTTTGCCGCGCTGACGATCAGCCGGCTGCCTTCCGCCGCCACCAGCGCGAAGGGTGCGGCCTCGGGTACGGCTCCCGGCTCGTCCCGCGCCAGCCGCTCAAGCGGAAACTCCGGCAGCCAGATGGATAATATGCGTCTCACTCCCGCCTCCGCTTCGTGAGCCGCGCGATGCCGTCATCGGCGCCGGCCAGCGCCAATCCGCCCTCGCCCCATTCCAGCGTCCATGTCAGGCCGCTGGGGCCGTGGCGGCAGCGATCCAGGGTGAGCGCGCAGCGGCGCGCGCCGGGGGCGGTGGCAACCAGCGGATGGGGGGCGCTGGGG
>Ga0209069_10001283_pt1 | contig 12687 bp, 10 predicted proteins | sample Str013_2_FD_187202 | JGI IMG/M metagenome (GOLD analysis project Ga0209069, IMG submission 187202) | Freshwater sediment microbial communities in response to fracking from Pennsylvania, USA - Straight Creek_MetaG_SC_2013 (SPAdes) (version 2) | ecosystem: Environmental > Aquatic > Freshwater >...
GTGCAGTACGACCAGCTCATCGAGGCGGCCCGGGTATGGACCGAGGAGGCGCGATCCTCGGCGCCGGACGCGCCTGCCGGGCCGGCCCTGCCGGCCGGGAAGCGGCCTCCAGCCCACAGTCCGATGGAAACAGCCGGATTCAGATGGCATCCCGAAATATGCCCGATGGCGTACGCCATTGTCAGCACGGTCAAGCCAAAAGCCAATGCGACGCCGACAAATCCAATCCCCAAGCCCGGAAAGGCCGCGGCTAGCACCGCGCTGCCGCAACCTCCAAACACCAGCCAAAAGGTGCCAAAAAATTCCGCCGCTGCTCGTTTCCCAAGAGACATTTTTCACCTCGCAAGAATTTAATTTCCATTCCGGAGCGGGCCCTTTGAGTTGAGTGAACTGGAATGCGCGCCTGTTTTGTATGCTGCATCCTATACTGAATTCGCGGCGAGGCGTCCACCAAAATCAAAAAATAGTTCACCGCGGACAGTCGAGGAGTTCGCCCCCATTCCCCGTGCGTTGGAATGGGGGCGAACTCATCCCTACTTGCGCGAGCCGATCCTAATTCCCGCCCTTTCCATACGTCAACCGGATGCCCGTGGACAAAAGGAGATCGTTGTTCTTGATTCCCGAAATCGGGTTGCTGACATAGCGATCCTGGAATGAAACTTGCCAGTTAAGCCAGTTGTTGAGTTTGGTTGTAATCGTGGAATCAAAGATTCCGCGGTACTGTCCTGTGTGGCTCATGTTCGGAAAAAACTGCAGCTGTTCGGAAAAGCTGGACCGTCCTGAGAGTTGATAAGAAAGCTGTTCCCCCACGACCACTTCCGCGCTCTTGATTGTTATGCCCGTGGAGTAAAACGCCTGATCGTATGCGGCGCCTCCGGATAGATCCAAAACAGTGCGCTTGTTTTTAATGGCATGGTAGCCTGCGCCGCCGCCGAGGACGTTTCGCAAATCCAGGGATTGGAATTGATCGAATTCAAAGTCCGTGAAGCCGAAGACAAATAGCTTGGGATTAATATTCAGGTCGCCCCGAATGCCGCCGTTGATGGCGTGCGCCGTGGTCACGGAGGCGGAGGGAACAGTCGCCGTGGCGACCGTTCTGTTTTTTGCGTAGATCGAGTTCATGTAAACGGTGATCTTGTCGTTCGCGGCCGCACGCACTGCCTTGCCGCCAAGCACGAAGCTCAAGGTATCCGAGTTGCCTTTTGTCGTGCTGAGGCCGGCATCAAAAAATCCGCCCCAAAAATCCAGCAGGTGAGGATGTTGCAACCGGTCCAATGCCGCGTCGTAGGCCGCTTGGTCCTTGTCGGAGCGCATGACTACGATCGAGTCCTTCGCCGTCATGATGGAACCGGCGGCTTTGGTTTGCAATTGCACCTGGCCATCCTTGGCGGAAACTGTTCCGACAACGGTCTGCCCGTCCTTGAGGCCAACGTGCAACGTTTGCGTGGAAACGATGGCGTCGACCGCCGACCATTGAATGGTCACTTCACCGGCGAATTCTGATTGAATCACCAGCGTCTTATCATCCGACTTGATGATGTCGCCCGTAAGCCGGTCGCCATTTTTTAATGTGACTTGATCCGCGAATGCGGATGGACCGAGCAGGCAAATGGTCGCAATTAGCAAGATAACGCTTTTCATTACGTCTCCCTTTTTAATGCGCGATTAGTTCGCGTTTAATGTATTTGAGTCGATAATCCAGCCGAATTCCCGATCTTTCGCCACTCTTTTGCCAATAATTGCGGAGAATGGCCGAACTGGGCTTACTCTAATTGTTACGCATAGTATTACCGTGGAATTCGATTTGCCGGCGCTGGATAACGTACACCCTTGCCCATGAAGATGCAATGCTTGGAGGCTCGCGAATCGAGCGAGGAATGTATTTTTATCCGCCGCAGGCCTGGACCGTTCCGCGATGAAATTACTGGTGATATGATCCAAATGTGCCCGCCAATGATCGAGGCCCTGGCGTGTTGTGCGATGAAGGAGGGAATTTTTCATGAACAACAAAGTGTGGATCGAGGATGTCACGGGGCGTGATGGCCTTCAGAACGAACCGAATCCGGTTTCCACGGCTCAAAAACTGGAAATGATCCGGAAAATTGCCGCAGCCGGATTGACGCGGATTCAGGCCACGAGTTTTGTCCATCCGCGCTGGGTTCCGCAGCTTGCCGACGCGGAGGAACTTGCCCCGCGCTTGTTTGAAATTCCGGGCGTGCGTTTTACCGCGCTTATTCCCAACCTCAAGGGATATGAGCGCGCGGTTGCCGCCGGGTTCCGTTACCTGGAATTCGTAATCGCTGCAAGCGACACATTCAATCATCGCAATCTGAATCGCAGCACCAAGGAATCATTCGCATTGCTGGCTCAAGTAACGCAGCGCGCGCTGCAGGATGGCGTTGAATTGCGCGTAGGTTTCTCCAATGCGTTTCATTGCCCGTTCGAGGGAACGATCTCCGCTGCGGCCCTGGTCGGGGTGGTTCGCACTGCACGCGAAATTCATCCGTGGCCAATTGGTTTTGGAGACACCGACGGAATGGCTTTCCCGAATCAGGTGCGGGAAGCCGTGAAGCTGCTGCAGCAGGATGTGATGCCGAACGTGGAAGGTCTTGGCCTGCATTTTCACGACACCTACGGGCGAGGTTTGGCCAATGTTCTTGCGGGCCTTGAGCTGGGCGTGCGGAATTTTGATTCCACGACGGGTGGACTGGGTGGCTGCCCGTATTGCCCCGGGGCCAGCGGCAATCTGGCGACCGAAGACTTGGTGGCATTCCTGCACGGAATGGGATATGAAACCGGCGTCGACATGGAAAAATTGTTGGACGCGGCCGAGCTGGCAATCACATTTAGTTCGCGGCCGTATCAAGGGCGCCTTTTGAAAGCCATGCGGCCAAACACACCGAATGCGGTCTGTTCGGCGAGTAAGTAGGACAGGCTTCAGACTGTCTTGTTTTCAACCATGCTGATTGCAACTCTAAACCTGACAGGCTGAAGCCTGTCCTACAAATAGATTGAGTCCCGGGGGAAGAAGAGAATGCTTCCGCTTCATGGAGTTCGTGTATTGGATGTCACCAACGTGCTTGCCGGGCCGTTTTGCAGCTATCAATTGGTGTTGCTTGGCGCGGAGGTCATCAAGATTGAACAACCCGGAAGAGGCGACCTGGCGCGGCAGCTTGGCGTGACCGTGAAAGCCAACGAAGCCCTGATGGGAGATTCTTTCGTTTCCGTAAATGCCGGCAAACAATCCGTATCGCTGGACCTGAAAAGTCCGCAGGGAAAAACCATTTTCAAGCAGCTGGTGGGAATTTCGGATGTAGTGATTGAAAATTTCAGGCCCGGAGTAATGAAACGCCTGGGTCTGGATTACGAGGCGCTTTCAAAAACCTCCCCGGCCCTGGTTTATTGCGCGCTGTCTGGCTTTGGCCAGGAGGGTCCGCTCTCGCTTCGTCCGGCGTACGATCAGATTATTCAAGGAATGTCCGGCGTTATGAGCGTCACAGGAGACGCGCAGACCGCGCCGCTGCGCACTGGGTATCCGGTTTGCGATACGCTTGGCGGCGTTACGGCGGCGATGGCTGTCTGCGCGGCGCTGGTCGAAGCTAGAGCGACGGGTCACGGGCGCATGATCGATGTTTCCATGCTCGAATCCACGCTCGCGTGCATGGGTTGGGTGGTGTCGAATTACCTGAATGCGGGACAAATTCCGATTCCCATGGGCAATGAAAATTTTACGGCTGCCCCCTCCGGGACCTTTCGGACCGGCGGCGGACTTCTGAACATCGCCGCCAATGAAAACGCCCAGTACCACAAACTCTGCGACTTGATCGGCCGCCCAGACTTGAAAACCGATCCACGGTTTGCCGATCGCGACATTAGAAAGAAAAACCGCGCCCTGATTAATCGTGAGATTGAGCAGGGTCTGGCCACGCGAACCGCTCCTGAATGGGATGTTCTGCTGACCGAAGCGGGCGTTCCCGCCGGATGCGTGCTTTCCGTTCCCGAAGTTTTGGCAAACCCCCACCTGACGCAACGAAATTTTGCCGGGTCCTATGAAACACCGACCGGCGCGCAGCATGTCACGCGCGGAGGTTTCTTTTTTCCGCAAGAGCCGCCACTGCCGGCCTTGCCGGCGCCGGAACTTTCGCAGCACACCGCCGAGTGGCTGAAAAAACTTGGCTATGATGAGGAAGCGATCAAGGAATTAAAAAAAGCGGGAGTAACGTAGAAACTTCAGTTGGGCACTGAAGGGAAACACATAAGCATGCTTGCGCGCCACCAAAAGGCCGCAACGCCAGAAACTCGTAGGGCGCGTTAATTTCTTAAAAAATGTCTGACTACTTCGGACGGTAGACTGCAAGCGAGTGTCGCGACGACCCATTGGGCCCGCCAGGACTATCAGAAAGTAACCCCCAGCTTCCGGGAATCAGGGATAGCCGGCGAGCCCGGGCGCCCCGTGCTTCCAATCCGGAGCCATGGCGACGTGATCCCGGTTCGGCATTTTCACCTTCGGCAAGGTCTGCGCATCCATCACCTGGTCTTCCGCGATGACGCCGTTCTTGAAGAGCAGAAACGCCACCAGAGAGTAGACCTCGTCCGGTTTTAGCGTTCCCTCCTTGTTGAGCGGCATGGCGCGGTTGATGTAATCCCACATGGTGGTGGCGTACTGCGCATGTAGCGCCATCACATTGGAATCGTCCACACAAGGCACGAGGCATGGATATTTGGATTTCTTCGTTCCGCTGCTCTTGATCAGCGTTGGAGCCGGGCCTCCTGAACCCGTGCTCCCATGACACACAACACACTGTTTCTCACGGAAAAATTTTGCGCCATCCGCGGCGTTTCCGTGACCCGGCGGAAGTTCCTTTCCATCGGGGCCGATCGAGATGTCCCACGCACGGATCTCTTCCGCGGTAGGCGCCCGCCCAACACCGTACTTGGGAGACTGTGCCTTCGCCAATTGGGTCAGGGTCAAGACCGCGACAACCAAGAAAAGCTTACGCCAATCCATTGTGTACGCTCCCATCGCTGGCGATCCGCCACGGCAGCACCGTATTGTCGGCTCCAGGTGTGCGGAAACTGCTATCGTCCGGCTTATTCCAGTATTTCGCAGATTCAGCTCGCGTGGGTTGTCTGGAGCCCAATTCGTCCGTGCATCGCGACATGATCACGCATTCCTTGCCGTCCCACGTCCAGGGAAAAGCAAACCGTGTATGCGCCATGGCATAGGAGGGCGTACGAAGCTCAGCAAGTTTCCAGGTCTGCCCGCCGTCGGTTGAGATTTCCACGTTTCTAATGACTCCGAATCCCGACCAGGCCAGTCCCGTGATTTCGTAGTATCCGGGGCCGGACAGCTTCTGCTCGCCGGAAGGATATGTGATTACCGATTTCGGTCCAATCTGGCGAGTGAGCGCGGCGACCCGGGCATCCGGGACAATATGTCCGTAATCGTTGTAGGTCATATAGTCCTTCTCGACGACCTTGATTCGCCGCAAATATTTTACGTTGTGCATTCCTTCAAACCCGGGAACGAGCAGCCGGATCGGAAAGCCCTGGTGGGGTCGCAAAGCCTCGCCATTTTGGCCATAGGCTATCAGACAATCGTCCATGGCCTTCCCGAAAGGAATACTCGTCGTTCCCTTTACCGACTCGGCCCCTTCCGCCACGATGAAAGCGGCGCCGTTTTGCACGCCGGCCTCCTTCAGCAACAAAGACAGAGGTACGCCCGTCCATTCCGAGCAACTCGTCAAGCCGTGCGTCTCCTGCACGGTTTTGTGGGCGGGTTTCGCGCGATTTCCCAGGCACTCCAGAAAAAGCGCGCGGGTTACGAAAGGAAAGCGCTTGAGCTCATCCACCGTGAAAATCAGCGGCCGGTCCACCATTCCGTGAATCAGCAGCCGGTGTTCCTGCGGATCAATGTTCGGAACATAGGATCCGCGGTGGGTGGACACATAATGCAGCGACGAGGGCGTGATGATTCCAACCGAATCCTGAATCGGCGACAATACGTGAAACGTCATCCCAAATTCATCCGGTGACATTCTCTCCATCACCGAAATACGCTTTGATTTCACAAAGGGCGAGCGCTGGCCATAGGAAATCAGCGCATCGAGGTCCGGCATGTCCATGTCAGGCGCGGGAGCCTGCCCGCTAGCCGGTCGTACTCCCGCGGCGGCTGCGCCGATCAGTGCGGCGCTATTTTTTAGGAATTTTCTGCGTCCAGACGATTTGGATTCCATGGGCGCTCCTTTGCGGATGAAATTGCACGGAACTTCTATTTGGATCTGAACAGCGCCCAGAGTATACATCCGTTCGGAATTCAGGAAAATTTCAATTTTGCCCAAGGAGTGTTAGAACTGGCATCCATTGCGGTGAACAGTGCGGACGCATCGTTAAATCTTTGTTATTCGAAAATCAATGGCGGAGGAGGGGGGATTCGAACCCCCGAGACCCTTTCGGGCCTAACGGTTTTCAAGACCGCCGGATTCAACCGCTCTCCCACCCCTCCGTTTTTAATTGTAGCGTATTCCGCAAGCTAACGAAGCATGGGATATAGCGTTGGGACGTCTACATGTCTCGGCGCGCTGGAACTGCAAGTCAGATTGAGCCGAGCATACGCGGCGCGGGTTATGGCGATTTCAATTTGGTTCACTCGGAACGATTTCGGGTGTATAAATTGTGCATCTGGGTGGTGAAATTAAAACTTCGGAATTACTCTTGCCCACTGGAGAACAAGACCTGACTGAATACTGTCCCGTGCAAGAATATGGAGGAGTGCAATGATAAATATTTTTAGGGCCATTTCCCTTGTAGTCGTGAGCCTGTTGATGATTTCCGTTCCGTTGTCTGCCCATCACGGCGGGGCGGCGTACGATACGGATAAAACGCTCACAGTAAAGGGAACAGTGACGGAATATGTTTGGTCGAACCCGCACATTTTCGTGAAAGTAGATGTTAAAGACGACAAAGGAAACACGGCTCATTGGATTGTCGAAGCGCAAAATCCTGTTTCCATGATGCAGATAGGCTGGAGCAAAAATACATTCAAGCCCGGAGATGAAGTCGAAATTGACGCCATGCCCGCCAAAAATGGCAACCCGGTCGCATTCCTGGGGAGTTCCAGCCCGACGGCCCCGAGAAGGCGAATTGTGATCAATGGTAAACAATTTCAACCGTAGGAATCGCTCGAGCGGGCGCGATGGATATGGGATTTTAGATGCTGCAATTGCGGGTGGATTCAACAAGTTGAGATCGAAGCTGCCGGAGGAATTTTGGAAATGTCCAAGTGCTCGTTGATTTCGTTGGTAGCGCTGCTTGCAGGATTTACGCTTTGCCCAACGTTGGTTGCGCAGACCGCTTTGCCCAAAACGGCTGGAGAAGAGGCAAAGCCGGAAAAATGGGATACCGTCCCGCCGATCAAATCGGCGTATGCCGGGAAGAAGTCAGCCCCTGCTCCGCGTCGCGACATTTCCGGGATTTGGGATGCGGCGGAACTTGATGGGGGACGCCAACCCAGCGGCGCGTTAGAACACCAGGCACTGACAGCACCCCGCGGAAAAGGCGTCGAAGGGGGACGGCCCGATGAAACCGGAATCATGAACCCGCTGCACTATACGTCTTTCGGCCTGGACGCGCTGAAGGGCAATAAGCCTTCGGGCCCAAGCGTCAGACAAGTTCCAGCGGCGCTCGCCAATGATCCAGTGGATTCGTGCGACCCGATCGGTTTCCCGCGCATGGAACTTTATGAATTGAGGACCATCGAGCTTGCGCAGACGGCGAATCAGGTTATTTATTTAAATCAGTTTTATGGGAACTGGCGCGTCATCTGGACGGATGGGCGAGAACTTCCCAAGGATCCGGAGCCGCGATGGAACGGATATTCCGTCGGCAAATGGGTGGACGATTACACGTTCGTGGTTGAAACAGTCGGGCTGAATCCAAGAAGCTGGCTGGATCACGCGGGCCGCCCGCATAGCGAAGATTTACGTGTGGAGGAACGCTTTCACCGTGTGGACCATGACAACCTGGAGCTGACGGTAACGATTTACGACCCCAAGATGTATGCCGAGCCCTGGCAGGGTCTGAACAAGTTCCCCCTTCACTTGCAACCGCCCGGCTTTGATATCTCGGAGCTGCTCTGCTCACCAATAGATATGGCCGAGTACAACAGGCAGGTCGGGAACTCGGTCCTTCCTTCCTCCGAAAAGAAATAGCAAAAATAAATCTCCATCCGGGATGTGGAGAGTTTTTCGCCGGCAACACTCTCAACGTAGTTTTTGACTGCCGCACAACCGGAAACTCAGCGACACATTCGCAACAATTCGGATTTCATTTATTTTTCCGATTTTCCCGCCGCGCCGGCCAAATAAAAATAGCCGACTTTATTGTTGGAAGGGCTGCCGTACCACATTTTTCCATCAGCGTCGCGAAACAATTCCCGAATCGTATTTTCGGAATGCGGGAACGGGTATTCCGTGATCTTGCCTGTTTTGGGGTCGAGGCGCCCGAGCACATCCATGTAGTAGGACGAATACCAGACATAGTTATCGGTATCCACGCCGATGCCATACGGAAATACGTCCTTGCCGCCGGGCAAATCATATTCCTTGAACGCTTCGGTTTTCGGATCAAACCGGCCGATCTTGCCGTTTTGAAATTCGCCGAACCACAGGATGCCGCTGGAATCGAATTCCAGCCGCCTCTCGTATCCGTCTTTTGTCGGCGGATCCCATTGCTTGATCTTCAGCGTTTTCCAATCGGCTTTCCCGATTTGGCCGGTGCCCGGATTTGTAAACCAGATGTTGCCTTCCTTGTCCGGTTCCAGGCCGTACGTATGACCGGCGACGCTCCAAAAGTCCGTATACTTTCCAGTTTCCGGGTCCAGCCGGCTCAATGGATATCCGGTGGACCAGACGTTGCCGCCAGGATCGAAGCGGACCGTGTGTTTTGATCCACCGTTCTCGAAACCTTCTTTATCGGGCAGATAGGCGTCTTGATACTCGGTGACCTTTTGTGTCTTTGGATCCCAACGGCCCAATTTGTTGGAGCCTTGCTCGGTAAGCCAGACTGAGCCGTCCGGGGCTTCTACAGCGGAATGCACGGCGGCGGTTCCGACGTTGGGGACGGGGAAGTCCTCCATCGCGCCAGTCTTTGGATCGAGGCGCGTGATCTTGTTTCCAATTCCAAAATTGGGGATCCAGAGATAGCCGTCTTTGTCGGGAGCCGCGCTGAACGGCATGCGGCTGGGGCCGGGCATTTCATATTCCACGTAGACGATGTTTAACGCGTCGCCGGTAAACTTGTGCGTGGTGTTTTTGTATTCCGGGAGATCGGCGGGGGATTTCGCAAGTGTGGCGTCGGTTCCGAACGAGCTGTTCAAAAACGATGCGACCTCCGCCGCATCCTTGTCGCTAAATCGCCAGCCCAAACTAAAATGCATGGCGTCGCGCATGAATTGCACGCGGTCTTTCCAGCCGTCCTCATCGCGGCGCATGGAAGCCATACGCGTTTGGAATCCGTGGCAAACGAAGCAATGCGTAAAAACAGAATCCTTGCCAACGGACGCGGGGATCAGTTGCTTGGCCTGATAAATCGAAAGCTCGTTCCAACGGATCGCGGCTTTTTGCAAGGCCAGGTCGAGCGATGAATCCTGATCCGCCGTAAGTGTTACAGCCGGAAGTTGTTCGCCGCGGAATCCGGTGGCCCTGGAAGTTATTCGATACTCCCCAGTGGGGAGTTTTTCCACGCGATAGCGGCCCTGGCTGTTGGTTAGGACGGTGAACGTCATCCGCGTCTTCGTGTTCAGCGCCTGGACGAAGGCTCCCTCGAACGGCGCTCCGTCCGGGCCTTTCACCGTCCCCGTAATCGTTGCGGCGGAACACGCCAAGCTAAAGAAAATAGACAGGCAGATCAGGGGGAGGAATTTTCTCAGTATTCGCATGGTGTCTCCGCTTCTTTCGCTTTTCTCGGACCGAAAAAATAAGGGATCCCATCGATTGTGACAAGTATCCCGGAATACTTCCCGATCTCGAAAACGGCACCATGGTACACCCGCAGGGCTAGTTCTCCGTACTTGGGTACCAGCGAACTTGATATTTTGTTTGATCGGCGCTCCGCGTGTTCCGACCGAAAAGAAATACCGTAATTCTCAAAAGATGTTGGAGAAGAGATTTCCGTGATTCCCGGCGTTGTCGGTCTGAATATTACGCCGCGCCTTTCCGTTTCCGGTTCGCCTGCAACAACCCGCATAGACCGGCAAAAACCAGGATGCCGCCGCGCACGGCCCAGCGAGTTTGCCCGGTCATGAAACTGCCGGGTAAAATATTGATCCCCTGCAGGAACCAGACCGAGCCGATAAATATCAGAAGAGCTCCAACGATGTTCAACGCAATTTTCATATCGCCTCCCTAAATTTCATCGAGAACCCCGCCCACGAAGAGCGTCAGGCCCGCTGCAGCAAAGGCCTCAGTTCGCGGATATTCCCGGCGCTTTCGAGATCTAGAATTTTCTTGATGAGCATTTCGGCGGACGCGCCGCCGAGCACCGGAGCCATCAGGTCGCGCGCCTTGGCGACGACTTCCTCGCGGGGCATCGGATTTGCCGGAGTGCCGCGAACGGCCACGATATGTTCGGTAAGTTTCGTGCCATCGGCTAGCGTGATTTCAACGATAGCTTCGCGGTGAGGCATGACTTTTTCGAGTTCGGCGTCGCCTATGAGCTGCACTTTCGCGCGTTGCCGCAGGACTTCCGGGTCGGCCATGCGCGCTTTGTCGTGCGCGGATTTAAATGTGGCGGTCTTGTCGAGGAGCATTACCGCGACCATATGTTGCAGGCAGATATCCGGCATCTCGCGGTTGTTCACGATAACCGAGGGAGACGCGGCGATCCGTACGATCACCCGTTGTACCTGATTTGCATCGAAATGATGCCGCTTGAGAAGGGCTTCCAGCGCGTCAAGCGGCGCCTGGATAGGCGCTCCCACGGTCCACTTCTTGATGTCCGTTTGTGTTACTTCGTAGCGCTCACCGAGTTTGTCGATGAGGCTCTCCGGATCGGCGCGGAGTGCGTAGGCCTGAAGGAAATTGTCGGCTCCGGAGAGAATGTCATCCACGCCCGTCCAGCCCGATTGGACGAGCAGCGCCGAAGTAACGCCGCCGCGCGCCGGCATGCCCGCGTAAACAAATCCCTTTTCGATATGTTCGGTATCCCGCTGCCACGCGGCGAAGCCGGAGCATTGCTGCGCGGTGTAATCGAGCACCCAGCGCATCTGCTGCGTGTTCAAGCTGGTCGCGCATGCTGCCGCCGCTGCCGCGCCAAAGATGCCGGAAATACTATGAGTGCTCCTGTGACCTTCGCTCTGGAGCGCCACACCGCCGAGCGCGGCGACTGCGCGCGGCCCGATATCATAGCCAAGCACTACGGAGCGGAGGAACTGTGCGCCATCAACGCCAAACTGTTCACCGGCTGCCAGCGCCGCGGGGACCACGGCAGCGCCGGGGTGAGAAAGCGAAGCAGCGTGCGCGTCATCAGTCTCATCGGAGTGGGCCAGCACGCCGTTGACCAGGGCCGCCTCGATCGGGCCGCACACGATATTCGAGGCGACGACCGTGGCGATTTTTTCGCCGCCGTAATTCCTGGCAAAGTTGAGCGCCGCGCGCCCCGGAAGAAGCTCGGACCCGGAAACCATTGCGGCAATCGTGTCGAGGATGTGGTGCTTGGCTTTTTCGATCACATCGTCGGGCAACGCGTGGTTGCGTGCCTCGCTCATGTACGTGCTGAGCCTGGTCATTACCCGGCTTACGTTGTCAGCGGCGAGGGCGATTGAGCGTCCTGCGATGCCGGGAATCATTGCCGCTCCGGCGATCAGCCCCGCGCGCTGCAATAAAATTCGCCGAGTCGGATTCACGCCGTCGTTTTCCTGGTGTGCTTGTGGATTTCCTTGGCGTCGCATAGATGGTTCCTCAGTGAATTCCAATGCGAACAAACTGAAAAGGCCGAACGGCTTCGGGCTGGTCAAGTAGCACGGGCTTCAGCCTTTGGATTTTGATCGGAGATGACCCAAACCCCACAGGCTGAAGTCTGCGCCACCAAAAGCTGGCCTGCGCGTCGCCCTTGCGTGTCCGCATTGTATCCGAGATCGTGCGATGGACGAATGGGAACCGGCGGGACGCCGGCGTCATAAAACCGCTTCAGATCAGTCTTCGATTTTGGAATATGCGCTCCGCAATTTCCCGGAGATTTCGTGTTTGATGGAATCTTCCACGAAAGCGGCGCGCAGCGCTTCCAGGTTGCAGGCAAGAAACTCCGGATTGCCCCAGCTAAATTGATGTTGCAGTCGCCGGTATTCCTCGGTTAGGGAAATATTGGTGATGGTGCGCGCGTCGGTGTTGATGCCGAGCGGCACGCCGGAGCGGTACAGGGAATTAACGGAGTGTTCCGCGTAACTCGCGACGGCGCAGGTTTGCACGTTGCTGGACGGGCAAATCTCCAGATGAATCTTATTCGCGCGAAGGTATTCCAGCAGGGAAGGATCCTCCACGCTGCGTACTCCGTGGCCGATCCGTGAGGGCTGAAACTCGCGTAGCGTTTCCCAGACGCTCTCCGCTCCGCTCGCTTCTCCCGCATGAGCTGTGCGTGAGAGTTCGTGTTCTATTGCATGGCGGAACGCGGGCACATGCGCATCGATTGCAA
>Ga0209069_10001284_pt1 | contig 12686 bp, 13 predicted proteins | sample Str013_2_FD_187202 | JGI IMG/M metagenome (GOLD analysis project Ga0209069, IMG submission 187202) | Freshwater sediment microbial communities in response to fracking from Pennsylvania, USA - Straight Creek_MetaG_SC_2013 (SPAdes) (version 2) | ecosystem: Environmental > Aquatic > Freshwater >...
GACGGCCAACTTCCTGGCGGGCTATGGCTGGCAGCGCGGCAAGGATTGGGCTCCCGGCACCCCGAACTTCACGGTGATCCAGCAATGGAACAAGAGCGATGTCTATTCCAGGACGATCGCCTATTTCGCGACTCAGCTCGCGCGCGCTCCTTGATGCAGGTTGATAAAACAATAATCTTTCATTCATTTTATTATCGGCGAGAGTATGCGAATCGCGCATAGAGAAACGATCTGACCCGTGCGGCGGATCAGAAACCCCCGGACTAAAGACCTCCGTACAGGTTTTGGACGGCCACTTTCCCGGCCTCGGGCGGCATCTCAATAGTATGACAAATTGTTGATTTATATATGAATTATCCGTCGCCGCGAGATTTCGGATGGGCAACATGCGTCCAATCCTAAAAGTTAATCGTTTCCTACCAACGTCATGCATTTTGCGATTAGCTGCATCGCAACAAAGTGTCTTCTGCAGTGCGATATGGTCGTTTATATTCATTCCAACGATGAAGCTTCCCTCCAAGGACTGAATCGTAATTGCAAGGAGATTACCATGTTGCTCTCGCTCATCCGCATGATCCAGGCGTTCCGGGACTATCAGCGCAATGTCAGCGAATTGTCCCAGCTCAGCGATCGGGAACTAGCCGATATCGGCCTCGATCGGTCGGACATTCCGCGCGTTGCAGCCGGGAACCACAACGGCTGATGTTTTTCGGCCGCCCGACATACGGACAACGCCCGCCTAACCGCGGGCGTTGTCGTATCTGGAGATATTGTTAGGTTAGCGCCGGCCCGCCCGTCGGCTGGCGCGACGAAAAGATCGACAGCCCACAGGTGCGCTTGGCGGCAAAACACGCTAACCCTTCGCGGATGACCTCAACCAATTCATGCTCAGGCGCCGTGCATATCGTCGGCGCCGGCCTCGCCGGTTCGGAAGCCGCCTGGCAGGTCGCGAACTCGGGTACCCGCGTCGTCCTGTACGAGATGCGCCCAACCCGCATGACCGAGGCACACCGCACCCAAGGCCTGGCCGAACTCGTCTGCTCCAACTCTTTCCGCTCCGACGATGCCGCCAACAACGCGGTCGGCCTGCTGCATGCCGAAATGCGCAAGTTGGGCTCGCTGGTCATGCGCGCCGCCGACGCCAACCAGGTGCCCGCCGGAGGTGCTTTGGCTGTCGACCGTGATGGATTCTCTGCGGCGGTCACCCGGGCGCTTCAGGAGCATCCGCTGATCGAGATCCGCCGCGCCGAAATCGCGGGGCTGCCGCCGGCCGACTGGGACAACGTGATCGTCGCGACCGGTCCCCTGACCTCGGCGCCGCTGGCGGATGCGATCCGCGAACTCACGGACGAGAACGCGCTCGCCTTCTTCGATGCCATCGCGCCGATCGTGCACAAGGATTCCATCGACATGTCGGTGGCATGGTTTCAATCGCGCTACGACAAGGTCGGGCCGGGCGGCACTGGCGCCGATTACATCAATTGTCCGATGACGAAGGAGCAATACGAAGCATTCGTCGATGCGCTGCTTGCCGGGGAAAAAATCGACTTCAAGGACTGGGAGACCAGTACGCCCTATTTCGACGGCTGCCTGCCCGTCGAAGTCATGGCCGAACGCGGTCGCGAGACGCTAAGGCACGGGCCGATGAAACCGGTCGGGCTTACCAATCCACGCGATCCCGCGGTGAAGCCCTACGCCATCGTCCAGCTTCGCCAGGACAACAAGCTCGGCACGCTCTACAACATCGTGGGTTTCCAGACCAAGCTGAAGCACGGCGCGCAGCAGCGCGTGTTCCGCACCATTCCCGGTCTCGAGAACGCCGAATTCGCCAGGCTGGGTGGCCTGCATCGCAACACCTTCCTGAATTCGCCGAAGCTGCTGGACGGCCAGTTGCGCCTCCGCGCACAGCCGCGCTTGCGTTTCGCCGGGCAGATGACGGGCTGCGAGGGATATGTCGAGTCCGCCAGCATCGGGCTGATTACCGGGCTCTACGCCGCCGCCGAGGCGCGGTCTCATTCACTCGCGCCGCCCCCCGCCACCACGGCGCTGGGATCGCTGCTCGGCCACATTACCGGCGGTCACATCGAGACCGTCGACGCCGGTCCGCGCTCGTTCCAACCGATGAACATCAATTTCGGACTGTTCCCGCCGTTGGCCAGCCCACCCACCAAAAAGCCCGACGGCACGCGGCTGCGCGGGAGCGAGAAGACGGTGGCGAAGAAACAGGCGATGAGCGCCCGCGCGTTGGCCGATCTCGACCGCTGGGTCGCCGACCATCTCCGCGTTGCGGCGGCGGCGTGAACCCATTATGAGCCTGCCCCAGGATGATGCCGTCGTTCTGGCGGAGCGATGGACCGAAGGCGTGCTGTTGAAGCGCGACGTGTTCTCAACCGTCGAGCGTGGCCGGTTTCGTACCGATGCCGGTGACGTCGATGCAGTGTTGCGGCGACTGGACCAGGTCCCGGCCTGGTCGTGGGTGCTGGCACGACATCTTTTCGCACGGGAACGTCGCGCGCTGGCGCTGGCGCGTGACCTTGATGTCGGTCCGAAATTGCTGTGGGCTGGCCGGCGGGCGCTGGTGCGCGGCTTCATCGATGGTGTGGCGCTGCATTTGGCCAAGCCGCACGGTGACCTCGCCTATTTCCGTTCGGCCAAGGCGGCACTGCGCAGGCTTCACCGCGCGCGAATCTGTCACAACGATCTCGCCAAGGAGCAGAACTGGTTGCGCGGCAGCGACGGCCGTGCCTATGTGACCGATTTCCAGCTCGCGGTTTGCTTCAGAACGCGAAGCCGACTGTTTCGCGTCGCCGCTTACGAGGATCTCCGCCACCTGCTCAAGCACAAGCGCAGCTACGCGCCAGAGGCCCTGACCCCGGCCGAGCACAAGATTCTCGCGCGCAAATCCTTTGCTGCCAGCGTCTGGTTTGCGACCGGCAAGAAAGTCTACCAGGCCGTGACCCGGGGGCTCTTCAACTTCACCGATCGCGAAGGCGGCGGCCGTCGCCTGGTCAACGACGCGCCTGTGTTGATCGAGCTGATCCGGAAAAACCCGGCGGTACGCGACACTGCCATTGTCGCGTTCGCGGATCGCCGCGTGGGTGTCGGGCTCTATGCTTTCGTCGAAGCCGACGAGACCGCCCTTGAGAAACAATTGCGTAACGCGCTGTCCTCGGCGAAAGGCGTCAAGCCGCCCGAGCATATCCAGGTGGTGCATGCCCTTCCGCGCGACAAGGCCGGAAATCCGCGCACCGAAATATTGCAGCTTGTCGCGATGAACCAGATCGACCTCATCGAACCGATGATGACGAGCGATTCAGACCGCGCTTTCCTCAAAGACATCCTCGAACGACGCAAGAATTTGCGGGATCGCTTCAATTTCGAGACGAACCTGGAAACACGATCAGGCTGACTCAGCCCTTGAACGGCCGAACCTGCGACGCCCGCCACAAGGTCCACAGCGTGTGGAAACGCGACGGCCGCCGGGGCACGAATGGATCGCTGTCCGCGCGCGACATCAGCTTCAATTCGCGCCGGACCAGAGCGAGCGGCAGGAACACCGGCCGCACTTCCGGCGCCATATTCACAAGCAGATCAAGGGCCGTATAGAGATGCCCGCGCGCCTCGCCGATGAGCTGATCGATGGCGGCGCGTGCCTTCGGCGTCTGCCTGCCCGAGAACATCTCTTCGATGCCGCTGCCGTGCTGCTGCAGTAATTGCAACGGAACGAACAACTGGTGGCGCGACGCGTCCAACGGCAGGGCTGCGATCACCTGCACGATGCCTTGCGCGAGACCGGCATGCCGCGCGAGGTGATCGATCTCCGCCGACGGCCGCGCCGCGATCCTCGCGACGAGCGAAAACAGCGTGCACGAGGTATCGTTGATGTAACCTTCCAGCGCCGCCATCGACGGCATCGGATCGTTGTAGAGGTCGAACTGATGCTCATCGATCAGCCGGCAAAGCGGGGCCGGCGGCAGCCGAAAGTTCTGGATCGCGAGCAGGAGTTCGGCCGCGACCGGATTGCCTTCGACACCGCCATGACCTGAGCCCGTCAGCAGATCGTTCCACCATTGCAGCCGCATTTCACCGGGCAGCGGCTGGCTCACCTGCTCGCGCACCCGCGAAATCTCGACATTGAAGGCATAGATCGCCAGCGATCCGCGGCGTACCGCCGAAGGCAAGAACAGCGTCGATGCATAACGGGTAAAATCGTGGGTGCGCACCAAGTCGGCGCAGAATCCGGCTGAACCCTTTGGTGTGGCATCGACGTCGGTCATGGCACCGCTATCAACGCTGCCGCGACGCGCCGGCGTTCGCCCATCATGATATTGTAGGTACGGATCGCGGGACCGGTCTGCATGGGGTCGAGCACCACTTTGACCGCCCGCAACGCTTCGCGCAGGGCGCGTGGAGGCAGCCAGACATCCGCGCCGGTTCCGAGAATGAGCGTGTCGATGCTGTTGGCCGCGGCAAATACACGGACGAGAGAAACCTCGTCGATCTCGTCGGGTTTGGCGACCGGCCAGGCCCAGATCGCATCCGGCAGGCAAAGCAGCGAGCCGCGGTGCGACATGTCGGCAAAGGCGAAGCCGCCCTTGCCGTAGGCCTCGATCGGCGCCGATCTCGGAAGATGCGGGGCGCCCGAGGATCCCGGCATGGTTACTTCTTCGAAGGTTTGTCCGGCGCCTCGGCCCGGTTGGTGCCGACGCCGAGATAGATCAGGATCGGGGCCGCAATGAAGATCGAGGTATAGGTGCCGACCAGCACCACGCCGAACATCATCACCGCCGTGAAGCTATGGATGGCGTGGCCGCCGAACAGCAACAGCGCCAGCAACGCCAGCGTCACCGTGACGTGGGTGATGATCGATCTCGACAATGTCGAATTGATGGACTCGTTGAGCAATTCCGGCATCGGCATCTTCTTGTAACGCCGCAGCATTTCCCTGATGCGGTCATAGATCACGACCGTATCGTTCAGGGAGTAGCCGAGAATGGTCAGCAATGCCGCGATGCTGGTGAGATCGAAATCGACCTGCGAGATCGACATGAAGCCGATAGTCAGCACGATGTCGTGGACGTTGGCGATCATGGCGCCGAGCGCAAACTGCCATTCGAACCGGAACCAGAGATAGATCAGGATCGCGAAGATCGCGAGCATCAGGCCGAGCATGCCGTAGGCCAGCAGTTCGCTGGAGACACGGGGGCCCACCACTTCGACGCGGCGGTATTCGACAGCATCGCCGAGCGCGCTGCGCACCTTCTGCACGGCGGCTTGCTGTGCGGCGTCGCCGCCGGGCTGCTCTGCAACTCGGATCAGTACGTCGGCCGGACCGCCGAATTGCTGCAATTGCACGTCGCCGAGACCGAGGCCGCCCAACGTCGAGCGCATCGTGGCGATATCGGCGGCGCCGGATTTGGACTGGACTTCCATGAGCGTGCCGCCCTTGAAGTCGATACCGAAATTCAGTCCGTGGGTGAAAAACAGGATGATTGCCACGATCGAAAGCAGCGCCGAGATCGGAAAGCTGATGCGGCGGAAGCGCGTGAAATCGAACTTGGTATCGTCGGGCACGATCCGCAGCGACGGCAGCAAGCCTAGCGCACTGACGACGGTCAGCACGGCAATCAGGATGCCCAGCGCGATGAGAACGAAATGAGTCAAATCCGGAATTCCCTAGATCGGCACGGTCTTCGGCCGCTTCCATCGTACCCAGCCGGCGACGATCAGGCTGGTCAGCGTAAATGCGGTGAACACCGTGGTGATGATGCCGATGCCAAGGGTCACGGCGAAACCGCGAACCGGCCCGGTGCCGATATAGAACAGCACTGCGGCGGCGATGAAGGTGGTGATGTTGGAATCCAGAATGGTCGAGAGCGCGCGCCTGAACCCGGCGTCGATGGCGGAAATCGCGTTTCGTCCGCCGCGCAATTCCTCGCGGATGCGCTCATAGATCAGCACGTTGGAGTCGACCGCGATGCCCACCGTAAGCACGATCCCGGCGATACCCGGAAGCGTGAGCGTAGCGTTGAGCAGCGAGAGGATTCCGAAGATCATCGCGACGTTGATGGCAACCGCGATATTGGCGAACACGCCGAACAGCCGGTAGGTCAGCAACATGAACACGATGACCATGATGGACCCGACGTAGGCCGCGAGTTCGCCTTTTTCGATCGAGTCCTGGCCCAGGCCAGGACCGACCGTTCGCTCTTCGATGATGGTTAGCGGTGCCGGCAGCGCACCGGCGCGCAACAGGATCGCCAGATCGTTGGCACCCTGCACGGTGAAACTGCCGGAAATCTGGCCGGAGCCGGCGGTGATGGGTTCGCGGATCACCGGCGCTGAAATCACTTCATTGTCCAGCACGATGGCGAAGGGCTGCCCGACATTCTCCGACGTCGCTTGCGCGAATTTGCGCGACCCTGAGGTGTTGAAGCGGAAGCTGACGATCGGCTCGCCCGAACGTTGGTCAAAGCCGGGCTGCGCATCGATCAGATCGCCGCCCGACACCAAAATCTGCTTCTTGATGACGTAGGGCGTTTTTGGCGCCGTCGAACTCATCAGCAGTTCGGAATCCGCAGGCACTCGCCCCGGTTGCGCCTGATCCGCAGGTACCGTGAGGTCGACCATGCGGAAATCCAGCTTCGCGGTCTTGCCCAGCAACTCCTTTAGCCGGGTCGGGTCCTGCAAGCCCGGCACCTGCACCAGAATGCGATCGGCGCCTTGCCGCTGGATCAGCGGCTCCACCGTACCGAGTTCGTTGACGCGGCGCTCGACGATCTGGATCGATTGTTCGACCGACTGCCGGATGCGGTCGGTAACCGCGGCCTGGGGAACCGTCAGTCGAATCAGCCCGCCCCCGGCATCGCTCAATTCGAGGCTGCGCTGGCCGCTGGAACCAAGCAGCCCGCCAAGCGGCTGCGACAAATCCCGCAACTTCGTCAACGCGTTCTGAAGGTCGGTGTCCTTGACGCGCACTTCGACCGCATCGGGGCGAACAGCAAGACCGGTATAGCCGATCTTGGCATCGCGCAGTGTGCGGCGAACGTCATCGCGAACCTGATCCAGCTTGTCTTTCTTGACCGAGTTGGAGTCGACCTCGAGCAGGATGTGCGAGCCGCCCTGCAAATCGAGGCCAAGCACCAGATGACGCTGCGCCCATCTCGGCCAGGTTTTCACGGTAGCTTCGGGAAAGAAATTAGGTACGGCGCAAAGGCACACCACCAGCGCCGTCAGAATGATACCCAGCGCCTTCCACCGCGTGAAATACAACATCGAGTTGACCCGTCAGCTAGCTCAAAAGGAGATGCGGCGCGATAGTCAGCTCGCCGACGTCTCGTCCTTGGCGGCGTCGGCCTTTTCCTTGGCCGGCTCACCCTTGGCGCGCACCCCCGAAATCATCTGCCGCATTTGTCGCACGCGGACGCCGTCGGAGATTTCGAACTCGATCTGGTCGTCGTCAACCACCTTGGTCACCTTGCCGACCAGGCCGCCCGACGTCACGACCGTATCGCCGCGGCGGATGTTCTTCACCAGTTCGGCGTGGTCCTTTACCTTCTTTTGCTGCGGTCGCAGAATCAGGAAATACATGATCACGAAGATCAGCGCGAACGGCAGCAGCGACATCAGCATGCTGTTGGCATCGCCACCGGCCGCAGCCTGGGCAAACGCAGGGGTAATCAGCATTCGGGTAATCCTCGTGAAACGGGGGGTAAGCCGGCAACGCTTGGGCGTCGGGCCAGCCGGACAAATTCGCGCGGACTATAGCGGCCGCGGTCCCAATTGCAACGCCGCCCGACCCCTCATTTACACCGCTTGCAGCCCTTCGAAAGGCCCGATAAGGCTGCGCCATCAGGAACCCGAGCGATGTCGAAAAAACCTCACAAAACCGTGCCTCGCACCGGTCCCCAACCGGCGACGCGAAGGCCGTCCAAGGCCGCGACAAAACGCTCGGCCATGGTCTCCGGCAACCACGCCGCCGAACGCATCGCGGACGCGCTCGAAGCGATTGCGGCTCACCTCTCCGCGGCCAATCCAGCTGCCGACAGGGCCCCGCCGTTCGGCTCCGCCGATGCCTTTGTCTGGCACCCCGACGGCAGGCTGTCGCCGGTGACGCGGGTCAGCCGAGTCGATCTCGGCCTGCTCCGGGGCATCGACCGGATGCGCGACATCCTGATCGAAAACACCGAGCGCTTCGCCGACGGCCTGCCGGCGAACAATGCGCTGCTGTGGGGCGCACGCGGCATGGGCAAGTCGTCGCTGGTGAAGGCCGCGCACGCCAGCATCAATGTCAAGCGCAAGGCGGCCGATCGGCTCAAGCTGATCGAGATTCACCGCGAGGATATCGAGAGCCTGCCCGCCCTGATGGATCGGCTCCGCGGCTCGTCCTTCCGCTTCATCGTGTTCTGCGACGACCTCTCGTTCGACGGCAATGATGCCTCGTACAAGTCGCTGAAGGCGGTGCTGGAAGGCGGTATCGAGGGCCGACCGGACAACGTCATCCTCTATGCTACCTCGAACCGACGGCATCTGCTGTCACGCGACATGATCGAGAATGAGCGCTCGACCGCGATCAATCCAGGCGAAGCGGTCGAGGAGAAGGTGTCGCTGTCGGACCGCTTCGGCCTCTGGCTCGGCTTCCACCGTTGCAGCCAGGACGAATATCTGGCGATGGTAAAGGGCTATTGCACCCATTTCGGAATCGCGCTGGCCGAGGAGGCGCTGGAGCGCGAGGCGCTGGAATGGTCGACCACGCGAGGCTCGCGCTCGGGCCGCGTTGCATGGCAGTTCACGCAGGAACTGGCGGGACGGCTCGGCGTGAGGCTGGCGGGAAGATAGTCGCCGCTCACGCCCCGTTGAGGAATTGAAGCGGGTCAACCGGCGAAGATCCCTTGCGGATCTCGAAGTGGAGTTGCGGCGACCCCACCTCGCCCGACTGACCCGATTTGGCAATGATCTGGCCGCGCTTGATCGTATCCCCGCGCTTCACCATCAGTTCACTCGCATGGGCATATGCGGTGACGTAACCGTTGGAGTGCCGAACCAGAACCAGATTGCCGTAACCCTTGAGTTCATTGCCCGAATAGGCAACGACACCGTCTTCCGCCGCCTTGACCGGCGTGCCTTCGGGCACCGCGAGGTTGATGCCGTCATTGGCCTTGCCGTTGGTCTTGGCGCCATAGGTCGTGATCACCTTGCCACGGACCGGCCAACGGAAGGTCGGCAACGCGCCGGTGGCTTCACCTGGCTTGACCGCGGGAGGGTCGGCCGCCGCAGACTCTTCCACATTCGCTGTCGGCTGAACCAGCCGCGCGCTTTGCGCGGGCACGTTGGCTGCCATTTTTGGACTTGCCGGAGCGACCGGGGTGGCGGACACGATAACCGAGGCCGGCGATGTTGGCGTCGACGCGGCCGTCCTGGCGCTGGGTACGTTGAGCTTCATGCCGAGCGCCAGCTTGGCGGACTGATCCAGATTGTTGGCCCTTGCAAGCTCAGCACCCGAAACATGGTTCCGGCGAGCGATACTGAGCAGCGTGTCGCCGCGATTGACGACGTGAATGGTAGCGGCGGCGGCTGGCGCGGCCGCTATGGGTTTGCTGGCGGGGGGCGCGACCGCGGGCGCCGGCGCTGCCACGGCTTGCTGGCGCGGAATGATCAATTGCTGACCGGGCGAAAGCGCGCGCGGGCCCTTGTAGCCGTTGGCCTGCAGGATCGCGGCGGTCGAGACATTGTAGCGACGCGCCAGTAATTCGAGCGTATCGCTGGTGCCGACTATGATGGTGGTGCCGCTATGGGCCGCATTTTGCGTCGCGGCGACCGAACGCGGCGGTGTCGTACCGGTGGTTTCGAGCTGAGGGCGTGGCGGCGGCGTATAGGACGCGAGGCCGCTTCCGCCTCCGGAAACGCCAGGGCTGGCCGCGGGATAGGGATGCGGCGCAGCAACCAGCGCCGGCGGCAAGGCCTGGGATTGATACTGTGGATATGGCGACTGCGGCGGGGCGTATTGCGGAAGCTCGCGCCGTTCGACCGCGGAGGTCCGGACCGAACCGGTAGCCTCAGCCTGCGAACCAAACGGATTGGAAAAGGGGCTTGGCGAAAATCGCGACGACACGTCGGCGCTGCAGCCGGCAAATCCAAATGACATCAGCGCCAGCACCGCGGCTTGCGGAGCGCGACGCGAGTAAAGCAACTCGACGAAACGCGACATGGTTACTCACTCGTACGCAACAAAATACTGCTTTTGAGTAAACACGTGCCGAGTAAACAACCGCTTAACCTTCCATAAGGTCTTGGCGGAAACAGCCAATCCGGCCTTTCAAATGGAGGTCACAGCTCTCGGGCGATGCCCGGCAGCGCCGGCACGAAGCGAACCTCAACCAGCTCCTTGCGGTCGAAACCGGTATCCGACCGCGTGATCCGCACCAAGGTCTGGGTGCCCTGATGCGGGCCAATCGGCGCCATCAGGATGCCAGCAGGCTCCAGCCGCTTCAGCAAGCTTTCCGGAATTTGCTCCATCGCGGCGGTGACGATGATGCGATCGAAATAACCGGCCTCATCGGGCAAGCTGAATCCATCGCCAAGCATCACCTGGACATTGTGGTATCCAAGTTTTTCGAGCCTGATGCGGGCGCTGTCCGCCAGCGTCCGATAGCGTTCAATGGTCAAGACCTCCGCGCACAGGCGCGAGAGAACCGCGGCCTGATAGCCTGAGCCGGCGCCGATTTCGAGAACACGGTGATGTTTCCCAAGCTTTAGCTGCTCGGTCATGTAGGCGACCACAAAAGGCTGGCTGATGGTTTGTCCGCATGCAATGCCGAGCGCGCTGTCCCGGTAGGCGTGGTTGCGATCCGCCGGCAGCACGAATTCGTCGCGAGGGATCTCCTCCATGGTGCGCAGCACGGCCTGATCGCTAATCCCTCGCCGCCGCAAATTAAGTTGAAACCTCATTTTTTCCGGCACGTCCGGTGTCGTGGCCATGTCGTTCTCGCAAGCGATTAACAAGGGATGCCAAGCGGAAGCCGGCGCCATCTCTTAAGCCGCTTTTGCGGAAATTGCTCGCTTTACCTGTTCCGCCACTGGAACTTGGGCTGGCCTGAGGGCGTTAGCGCTCGCATTTCAATCCCAAGATGATCCGTAAAGATGCGAAATCCCCGCCCTACGGGCGTAAATCCCCTCACCCGGGCGTTGCGCCAGCGGTAGTTATTTGCGAATTTGGGCTTGGGACGGGCAAGGATACGATCATGACTGCGACGCGGCCGCCGGGCGGTTCAGTGTTTCTCGTCGAGGACGAGGTCATGATTCGCATGATGGTGGCCGACATGCTGGAAGAGCTCGGCTATAGCGTAGCGGCCGAAGCCGGCGAAATCGGCGAAGCAGTGAAACTCGCGCAGTCCACCGAATTCGATCTCGCCATCCTCGACGTCAACGTCAACGGCAAGGTGATTACGCCGGTTGCCGAACTGATCCAGGCACGCAACCGGCCGTTCATCTTTGCCACCGGCTACGGCTCTTCCGGCCTTCCCGAAGAGTATCGCGACCGACCGGCGCTGCAGAAGCCGTTTCAGCTGGAAACGCTGGCTCAGCTTATCGAGAGCACGCTGAAGAGCGTGGCGGCTTAGCTGCACGCCACTCGCCAGCAGGCGTTTACCTTACCTATTTCAGCGTCGCTGTCAGTGCCTGTGAAAACTCGTCGTCGGTGCGATCGAGCCGCAGCGGCGTGACCGAAACATAGCGCGCGGCGAGCGCGGCGAGATCGGTGCCCTCGGCCGGCGTATCCAGCATCGCGGCGCGCTCGAAGCCGATCCAGAAATAGGGATTGCCGCGGCCGTCATGGCGCTTGTCGACCTTCAGGAATCCGAGATTGCGCTTGCCCTGCCGGGTCACGCGAATGCCCTTGACCTGGTCGGGCGCGCAGGCTGGAAAGTTGACGTTGATCACGGTATTCCCCGGCACGCCGGCGTCGATCACCTTGCGCATAATATCCGGTCCGAACTTCAGCGCGGTTTCCCACAGCGGCGCGTGACGGGTCTCGATGGAGAATTCCTGCGACAACGCGAATGACGGGATTCCGAGGATGGTCCCTTCGAGCGCCCCGGCGATGGTGCCGGAATAGACCACGTCTTCGGCGACGTTGCGGCCCTTGTTGACACCGGACAGCACGAGATCGGGCAGCTTCTCGCCGAGGATGTGCCGCGCGCCCATGATGACGCAATCGGTCGGCGTCCCCCTGACCGCGAAATGACGCGGACCGACCTCGCGCAGGCGCAGCGGATCGTTCAGCGACAGCGAATGCGAGACGCCGGACTGATCGAGCTCCGGTGCCACCACCCAGACGTCGTCGGACAAGGCGCGCGCGATTTCCTCGACGATCTTGAGGCCGGGGGCGTGGATGCCGTCGTCGTTGGTGCAGAGAATTCGCATTCGCCGGAAGGACCTGTTTCTTGCTATTCGAGCATGATCCCGAAAAGTGGATACCGGTTTCGGAAAAGATCATGCTCCAACAATAACCCGGAGCGCGATGAAGTTTCGAAGAGAAGCCATCACGCTCTGGCAGCCGTTTTGCTGCCGAAATGGTCTTATCCGGGTATCGCCGCGGAGGCAAACCGATGAGCCAAACCCTACCGGCGAAACCGAGCGCGCCAGGGGGAGATGAATCTCGCGCGACAGCCCGGCAGGCGCATCTCGAA
>Ga0209069_10001285_pt1 | contig 12678 bp, 14 predicted proteins | sample Str013_2_FD_187202 | JGI IMG/M metagenome (GOLD analysis project Ga0209069, IMG submission 187202) | Freshwater sediment microbial communities in response to fracking from Pennsylvania, USA - Straight Creek_MetaG_SC_2013 (SPAdes) (version 2) | ecosystem: Environmental > Aquatic > Freshwater >...
AGATGGTGCTGGCCGGCTCCATCAACAAGGAGATCGTGGCTGCCATCGCCGAGGCGGGCGGCAATGCGGTGGGCATCAGCGGCAAGGACGCGCATCTGATGATCGCGCGCAAGGCTGACAAGAAGTCGGTGGCCGATCCCGGCTCTAACCTGATGAAGGCGGTGGACCTCGGCTATGTCGGGGAACCCGAGAAAGTGAACCCCTACATCATCGACGTGTTCGTCAAGAGCGACCTCATCCCGGTGATCGCGCCGCTGGCGGTGTCGGCGTGGGGCGAAACGCTCAACGTCAACGCCGACACCTTTGCCAGTGCGCTGGCCAGCGCGCTGAAGGCCAAGCGGCTGCTGCTGCTGACCGACGTTGATGGGGTGATGGACAAGAGCGGCAAGCTGCTGACGGAACTCGGCGTCGAGCGCGCCCGCGCGCTGATCGCCGACGGCACCATCACCGGCGGCATGATCCCCAAGGTCGAGGGCTGCATCTCGGTGGTCGAGAGCGGCGTGCAGGCCGTCGTCATCCTCAACGGCAAGGTGCCCCACGCCGTGCTGCTGGAGCTGTTTACCGAGCACGGCGCGGGGACGTTCCTGGGGACACGCTGAGCAGGCGGGGCTATTGCTGCTCCACCCGCATTCCCTTCACCTTGACAATGCCACTGGCATTGCCCGCGATGGGCTTGACGGTCACTTCCACCGGCTTGGTCAGGTCGACGCGGCTTGTGCGCACCAACTCGGAAATGTCCACCTGCCAGGCCGTCGCATAGCCTGCGCCGTGCCGCTCGTGCATCCCCGCATTGAAGAGGTTGAAGGTCTGCACCGGGGCATCGACCATCACCGCCGAGCCCACCGAGCGCTTGGCCTTGACCGTGACGGCGAACAGCGAGCCCGGGTTCTTCGATGTCTCGACGTCGATCACCAGCCAGAACTGGTTGCCGGCATCGCGCGCCAGCTTGGCCGCCTGATCGGCGGGCAGGGACGGCGCCAGGTTCAGCACCACCGGCGCGTTGCCCGTGCCGACCATGGTTGCTGAGCCGGCCGCCGTCTCGCAAACCGTCGTCACCTTCACCACGGACTGTTCGGCATTTGGGGCGGCAAAGGCAATGAGGCCGATGGGTTGCAGCCGGTCATAGCGGTAGCCGAGGCCGGGCAGCGACAGGGATTCGCGCGCCGTCTTGACCGAGGGATGGCCGTCAGCGCTGGCAAATGTGAAGCTCTTGTCCAGCCACACCGCTGATTTCGGCGCCTTGGGATCCTTGCTCGACGTGCCATTAGGCAGCGGCGCGCGCCAGCTTTCCCACAGCCGGTCGATATTGGCGTGGTGCAGCCAGAAGATCGGATCGCGGGCGGCCTGCTCGAACGACTCCATCCCTGCCGGCTTGCCAGCGCTGTCGAAGGTCCCGACCCGGACATGGACCGAGCCGTGCGGCGTGCCGTCAATGTTGGAGACGAAGCCGGCCCGGTTGCCGCCATTGCTGGTCGAAATGTCGAAGAAGCTCTTGGACCGCATCGAATCTTTGGCGAGAATGTCGGTATTGGCATCATCGCCGCGGATCGCGCGCAGCCCGTCCCTGACAAAATCCTCGCTCCGGTCCTTGAAGTACAGGGCATTGCCGGCCATCCGGCCATTGACCTTCAGCTTCTCGGCCAGGATGCCCTGCGGCGGCTTCAATTGGGTGAGGTCGAGGTAGTTCCAGTAGGGCAGGGCGAAGGGGCGCCCCAGGACTTTTTCGCAGGCGCGCTCGAAATGCCAGAGATAGAGCCGGTGCCAGGCGGTGAAATAGGAGGCGTTGGCATTCGGATCGTCAGGGGTCTTGGCATGGGTGCAGGTCCACCAGATGCCGCCATTGCCGTCGCCGGTGGGGCCGAGCGCGAGCTTCATGGCATCAGGCGATGCGCTGGCGAAAATCGCGCGCGCCTGGTCGGGGGTGTAGGAATGGGCGTGGATGTTGGCCTGGTAGTTCCAGCTCAGCGGGTTGGATTCATCGAGCAGTTTCATCTTGCCCACCGCCTCGCGGTAGCTGTCGAGCGCTGCCCGTCCCAGCGGGGTCTTGATGTCGTAGCGGGTGCGGACGGCGGCCTGCGCCTCTTGTGTGGTCCCAACCAGCGCCGCCGCTGCCGCCCCCGACATTCCGGCAAGCACGGACCGGCGCGAAATGCCCTTTGAATTTCCCTTGGCCATGAAACACTCCCACTTTTTCCAACACTGATAGGCCGCTTACTGCCCGCCGGACCGCAATGTGCTCAGCCAGCCGATGTCCGGGATCTGATATTTGTAGCCGCTGTCAAAGCCGTCATCGGAATAATAGCCTTGGGTGACGGAGAATTGCCGGCACGCCTTGGTGGCGCGGTAGAACGAGAAGGCGACGCACGGCTTGTTGCGGCGGCAGGCGAGGCGGCAGGTCTCGTAGTCGGCCTTGGTGGTCTCCGACAGCGGCGCGTCGGCAAAGGTCGTTCGCATCAGGATCGCCATCGCCTCATCCTTCGAGGTCGATTTCGGCGGAAAGCGGAGCTGCTTGCGCACCGCCAGCGTGCCCGCCGGGTGCAGCAGGCTCTCGCCCTTCACGTCGCTCTTCAGATAGCAAAAATTCTTCCATTGGTTGAAGACGAAACCCTTGCAGTCGGGCAGGCCGTAGCAGACCTGGGCGCAAGTCTCCAGGGTCGAGCCGGGAATGCCCGGCTTGCCGTCGATGGCGGCGAGGTCGCTGCCGTAGATGTCGCGGTTGGCCAGGGTGCGGAACTGGTTGATGATGCCCGGCCGGTTGACATGGGTGTCGGCATTGGCGAGCGCGGGCGGCAACTGGCCGGTTGCATCGCCGCAGCCGCTGCCGACCGCGATCCGGCGCTGGGCCAGCACCGGATGGGACTTGACGCGCTCGGGCACATTGTCATCGGAGAACGGGCTGATCGCGGCCACCACGCGCTCGCAGTCGCCCGTCTTCAGGCCGAGGATGAAGCCGGCGAAATAGTCAGCCTCCACTTCTTTCTGGACCGGATCAATGTTGCGGACCGCATGCAGGGCGTGCAGGTGCGCCAACTCGTGGGCGGCGATGAACTGGAGGCCGAGATCGCTCTGCGGGTTGGCGGCAAAGCGCTGCATGAAGGCCCGGTTGAAGAAGATGACCCGGGCCTTGGTCCCAGGATCAAATGAGGCCGAGGCGTTTGCGGTCTGGCTGGCATTGTCGGTGACATAGATTTCGTAGTTGGCCTTGTAGCCGAGATAGCTCAGGAGGTCGTCGACCAGCGCCTGCGCGTCGGTATCCGTCGAGAAGGTCAGGCCCTTGAGCGGCCCGGCGTCGTGAATGGTCTTGAGCCGGCTGACATCGGGGTGGGCGGGGGCCTCGGTTGCCTCAGCCCGCGCCGTCAAACCCAGCAGCGCGGCCAACAAAAATACCAGAACGCGCATCACAGCCCCCGGACGCTACTGGGCAATTCGCCCGCCAATGAAGCGTGGCAAATGCTTAGGGGGATGGCAAGCGCCGCTCATCTTTTGCCCCTGAGATCACCCACCCTGGTGGCATCGCCGCACCACCACAAACGAACAAGGGCGGCCCCGTGGACCGCCCTTGAGCAGCAAAATCGCTCGTCCGGCCTACTTCTTGACCAGGGCGTTGCGGATTTCCTCAAGCAGCACTTCCGAGCGCGGCGGCGCTGCCGGAGCGGCGGCCGGGGCTGGCTTCATGGCCATTTCCTTGGCCTTGTTGACAGCCTTGACCAGCATGAACACGGCGGCGGCAATCGCCAGGAAGCTGATGGCTGACTGGATGAACTTGCCATATGCCCAGACGATGGGCTTGCCATCGGCGGTATGGCCGGGAAGGGTGAAGCCCGATCCCGAAAAATCGAAGCCATTGAGCAGGTATGCGCCGATCGGCGGCATGATGACGTCGTTGACCAGCGACGTGATCACCGTGCCGAACGCCGCACCCATGATGATGCCGACGGCGATGTCGATCATGTTGCCCTTGATGGCGAAGTCTCTGAATTCGCTGAAGAGGCTCATATGGTTCCCCTATGCCTTCCCTGATGTGAATCTGCGCGCGAACGATCCGTTTCCGCCACACGATCCTGGCGCCGGACTGCCGCCGGCTTCCAACAATGGCGTATTGCTCGCGAATCGCACCTTAGATCATGTCAAGATCACCAGCAATGCCACGGAAATGACACGCTTTACGCCGAACCACGCTGCCTTATTGGGAACTGCGCGCCGGGGGAGCGCGGCATGGCAGAAATCATACGTAGAAAACCATATTGGCGGCAAACCAAGCTGCTCATGCTGACCAGCCTTGCGCTACCGCTGGCGCTGATTACCGGGCTGGCTTTCCTCTCGGAACGGCTCGGGGGCCTGACCTTGGCTATGATGCCAATCGGCTTCCTGCTTGGCGTGCACGGCGTGGCGGCGGCGGCGATATTCGCTGTCGCCCGTTTTGCCATTGTGCAAGAGCGGATTGATCGTTGGCACGGCGCCAACGATGACGCCTGAGAGCAGGCCCCACCATCCCCAGGATCCGCCTTGGCCATCTCGTCACTGACAGCCTCCCCAACCATCCGCTCGTCACAGGGCGCGTACTTTGCCGTGCTCGCCAGCTGTTTTGCATCCCTGGTCCTGCTGGCACTGGTGTTCGACCAGCTTGGCGCATCATCAAACCAGATGATGCTCGCCATGGTCGCCTTCCCCCTGGCGGCGTGCGTGCTGATCGGCGTCATCAGCTTTTCGTCCAGTTCGCATGTCTGGCTGACCGGCGGGCGGGTTGCCCCGCCTGCGCTTGGCGCCGCTTCGGCGCTGGCAACATGCCTCGGCAGCACCGGCTTCGTGGTCCTGCCCGGCGCATTTTTCTTCCTGGGTTTTGACGCCCTGCCGTTCACCTGCGGCATCTTGCTTGGCCTTGTGCTGCACACGATCCTGATTGCCCCCTATGCCCGCAAGGACGGTTCGGCGACGCTGGCGGGTTTCATTGGCCAGCGGTTCGAGAGCCGCACGCTGCGCCTGGTCGCGGCCGGGGCGCTGACGCTGCCGTGCCTGCTTCTGTTGATCGGCGAGTTCAAGCTGGCAGCCTTCCTGCTTGGCCATGCGATGCAACAGCCGGGCCCCGTCATTGTCGCGGTGCTGGCGGCAATCGCGGCCTTCGCGGTGGCGCTGGGCGGAATGCGGGCAGTGATGTGGAGCGGGGCGGCTGCGGCAATCATCGCATTGATGGTGCTGGCAATCCTGCCATCCCTGTCGGGCCTGCTCACCATCAACATCCCGGTGCCTCAGATCGCCTATGGCCTGGTGAAAACCGAGATCGCGCGGCTCGAGACGATGGCGGGCATGGACACGCACCGGGCGGCTTCGATTGTGCTCACCCTGCCGAGCAGCGCGCCGCAAGCGCTGGTTAAGCCGTTTTTCCAGCCATTCGTGGCCAACGACCCGTGGAGCTTCACGCTGCTGACCCTGACCATTGCCATGGGCGTCGCCTCCATGCCGGCGCTGTTTGCCCAGGCCGGTGCATCGGCCAGCGTGGGCAGTTCGCGGCGCATGTCGGTCTGGCTGATAGCGATGGCGGGCGCGGTGACGGTCACCCTTCCCGCAGTTGCCTTCCTCACCCGGCTGGCACTGCTGCACGCGCTGCCCATCGCCATCCCGGTCGCCGCGCCCGGCTGGCTGGCGGAACTGGCCAAGCTTGGGCTCGCCGATTTCGACACCGAGGCCGCAACGGTCCCGCTCTCGGCGGTCCACTTCACCAGGGACAGCACGAACCTGCTGCTGCCGTTGGCGCTCGGACTGCCAAGGCCCCTGGTGGACACGGTTCTGGCCTCGGCTGCCGCCGTGGCACTGGCGGCCATCGCCGCCGAAGCCATGGCGCTGGCCGCCATGTGGGTGCAGGACGTCGCCATGGTGTTCGCGGCCCCCGGCAGCGCCGGAACATTGCGGGTGTTGGCGGGCCGGCTGCTGGCAATCGCCGCTGTGTGCGTTGGCGCGGCCCTCTCCCTACGCACCCGCGCCGATCCCCTGACCCTGTTCACCTGGGCCATGGCGCTGTCCGGCTCTTCCGCTTTTGTGCTGCTGGTGCTTTCGGTGTGGTGGAAGCGGATCAACCAGCACGGGGCGACGGCGGGGCTGCTGGCGGGCAGCCTGGCGGCGCTGGCGCAGATCGTGATCTCGCTCAACGGCGCGGTGCCGCAACTGTTTGGCGTCTCAGGCGCCCTCGCCTCCATTCTCGCCGCCCCGCTTGCCGCCGCCGTGGCCATCGCCACCAGCCTGCTGACGCCGCCGCCCTGTCCCGCCCAGATCGAGCTTTTGCGCGACATCCGCATGGGCAGCGGCGAGACCGTTCGCGACCGCGAGGCGCGGCTGGCGCAACTGCATAAGCTGGATGCGCGCTGATGTGCGGCGCATGGCCCCTGCTTTTGGCGGTGGCCGACCGTTCGCGGCTCGCCTAAGCTCAGGGGCATGAACCAGGAGCCTCAGCGTCCCATGCAGCCAACCCAGCGCCGCGCGCTTTTTCCGGCCATCGAAGCCAACCGGACCGGCCACCTGGACGTAGGCAACGGCCACAGCATCTATTTTGAGGAAAGCGGCAACCCGCGCGGCAAGCCGGTGGTGATGATCCATGGCGGGCCGGGCGGGGGCAGCAACCCCGCGATGCGCCGCTATCACGACCCGGCACACCACCGCATCGTGCTGTTCGACCAGCGCGGCTGCGGGCGCTCGACGCCGCACGCCAGCATCAGCCACAACACAACCTGGGATCTGGTGGCGGACATGGAGACGTTGCGCCAGGAACTCGGTATCGAACGCTGGCAGTTGTTCGGCGGCTCGTGGGGCTCGACTCTGGCGCTGGCCTATGCCCAGACCCACCCCACCCGCGTCAGCGACATGATCCTGCGGGGTATCTTCACGCTCCGCCGGGCCGAGCTGCAATGGTTCTACCAGACCGGCGCCGAATGGGTTTTTCCCGACTCGTTCCAGGCCTACTGGAACCACATCCCCGAAGCCGAGCGCGGAGACATGATCGCTGCCTACCACAAGCGGCTGACCTCACCCGATCCCGCCGTGCAGATGGCGGCGGCCAAGGCCTGGAGCATGTGGGAAGGCTCGGCGCTGTCGCTGATCCCCGACCCCGAGCGCGTGCGCCAGTTCGGCCTCGATGACTACGCCATCGCCTTCGCGCGGATCGAGTGCCACTATTTCGTCAATCGCGGCTTCTTCGAGTGCGACGGCCAGCTCATCGCCAATGTGGACCGCATCCGGCATATTCCGGCGATCCTGGTGCACGGCCGCTACGATATGTGCACCCCGGTCAAGATCGCGCACGATCTGCACAGGGCCTGGCCCGAGGCGGAACTCCGTGTCGTGCCCGACGCGGGCCACGCCATGTCGGAGCCGGGCATCATCGACGAGCTGATCGCGGCCACCGAGCGGTTCAAGCCGCGCGGCGCCTGAAAGCGCGCAGGAAAAAGAAGATTTGTAAGCTGTAGAGCGCCAGGGCCGCTCCGAGCACGGCAATCGCCAGCGGCGAGCGGTACTGGTGCAGCAGGAGCAGCGTGAAGCCAAACGCCAACGCCAACTCGAAGGGCTGGAACAGCCTCCCGTAGTGCCTGGGATCCCAATAGGACACCGGGCTGCGGAAGCGCCAGGCGCTGAACGGCCAGAAATGCTGGTGCGCATCATCGACATGCAGAAAGAAGTCGATGACTGCGTGGATCAACCCGGATGCGGCACAGGCCAAGGCGATAGGCGAGGCGGTCCACCAGCCTAGCGCCAATCCGCCGCCCCACAGCGGCAGCGAATGCCAGGGCGCGAGCCACCGCTGCCATGTCTCCGAAAAATACAACTTACCGAATATCTCGCGCGGGCTGCGGCCAGCGATCCAGCGCGCGCCCATCACCATCAGGATCAAGGGCAAGTCCGGCGCCAGCCCACCCGCAACCGCCGCTGCGGTCTGGCCGTCACTGAGCGTGCTGCCGAACAGCGCCGCCCCCATGAGTGCGTGGGTTTGAGTATTCATGACGGTGCAATAGTGCCGATGTCCAGCCGGTGGCAAGCGCCGTTGCCAGATCGGGCGAATCAGCGGAGAAGCTCTGGTCAAATAACATTGGACCCTCTGAGATGGTGCGCGCCTATTCGCCCTCCGGCATTCTGCCCCCGCGGTTCCTGTTCGATCTGCTTCTGCTGCTAAAGAGCTATGACTTCGTCGAGTTCATGGACTGCTCAGCGGCTTCCCTACAGCCAGCCAAGCTAATGCGCACCGAGGCCGAACTTAAGGCGTTCTACGAGCAGGAACATGAGGTCTGGAAAGCGACCAACCTCAAGCGCCGGCGGATCGAGATCAATATTTTGCAGGACTGCGATCACGGGGTCATTGAAACCGAGGAGATTTGCGCGTTCGAGTCCGCATTCGGCATCAAGGCGACTACGGCATTGTTTGCGCGCCGGGGCGCTGAGACCAATGACCGCCGGCAATACGAGATCGACTTCGGCCATATGGCAATGCTGCAAAAGCGAGGCATGTTGTTCGGCTACCACGCCAATGCCTGGGAAATGAGCGGGTTCGACGAGGAAAAGCATGTCCAGTTCTTCAACGAAGACATAGCCTTCCTCGAGGCCCAAGGCCTGGAGATCAATTGCTTTTCGCCGCACGGGGCAAGGCCCAGCCCAGATGGGCGGCACAATGCCAGCTTTTTCGCACCCGCCTTTGCCAGCAAACCGCTGGTGTGGACTCATAACCGGATAGCGCCCAGGGGCGCCAGGCAGGGCGACGGTGATTTTTGGCCCCGGCTGCGCAACGGCGACCCGAGTTCTGACATCCGCAATTATCTGCTCAAGCACCTGGCCTTCGGCCGCCGGCTGTGGATCCTCTTCCACCCGCAGTATTACTCTGGTTCCTCACCCGATCTTGTAACGGGAATGTCCGCGCTGCCCTGGCCAGCCGAATACTGGCACGGCTACCAGTCGGGCCGGCCTCAGTCATTCTGGGAACCTGTGCGCCGGCATCTTGATCGACTTGTCGAAACGGGGGCCAAAGCCAATGCTTTATAATGACGAGGAACGCCGGGCGATGGCTGCCGCCATCCATGCCGGGATGCGCGAAACCAACATCCTGATCGGGCCATTCCGCAACATCCTCGCCGACTTTTTCGCGGAAACGGACTTCACAGGTAAGCGCATTCTCGATGTCGGGCCCGGCCAATGCGATTTCCTCGATCTTGTGAAGGAGAGGGGCGGGCAAACCTTCGGCGTCGATTTCGATCCGGCGGTCGCTGCGCTCGGCGCGCTGCGGGGCCACGATGTCATTGTTGGCGATCTGAAAGCCGGATGGCCCTATCCCGGCCAAACCTTCGATGGCATCTTTTGCCGGGGCAGCATCAACATCTTCACTTTCCAGCCTGACGTCGGGCGGCTCTATGCGTTCCTCGAAGGCTTCGAGGCATCGCTCGCGCCCGGCGCATGGGTCTGGGTCGGGCCCTGGAACAAGCCGCGCGACCCCAACGATCTGGGGGCTGTCGAGAGCATCAAGGCGCACTGGCTGCGCTCGAACGGCATTGACCTGAATGTTGCAACACCGGAACAGAAGAAGCGCTATGGCATCGGCTATGTCGTGCCGCGAGTCGAGTTCTGGCACCGGGCCGCGCGGACCTGAAACGACCTACTTCGCCGCCGCCTCGTGCCGCCGCTTGAGGTAGGCGTTGACCACCTTCAGCATCACGTCGCGGATGCTGCCGCTGGCGTTGACATAGGCCACCACTGGCCAGGCCAGCCAGGAATTGACGCCGGTGACGTGGTCCATGCCGGGCGTGGCTTTGACCGCGAGGCCGCCCTTGATCTCGATCTTCGGGGCGAAGGTGAAAGCGATGGGCAACTTGCCACGGTTGGTCTCGATCTCGCAGGTGACGGGCTGTGGCGGCACGGTGAACATGGTGTCCTCGGCCTTCACCGCGTCCTCCACCAGCGCCCGGTCTACGTCGATGGCCACCTGGCAGTGGGCATCGGTCAGCACTTCGCGCGTCAGCTTGCGGATTTGCGCGCGGTCGGCATCCTCCATCACCGCCGGAAATCCGCAGGTGATCCGGGGCGTGGTTGCCTCCATGAACTGATACCAGCAATCGGCCTCTTGCTGGCCCGAGATGCGCTCGGGTGGGGCGGCCGGGCCAACAGTTGCATCAGCCCAAACCGGGGTTGCCGCAACAAGCGCCAGCACCGGCAGAATACAAAGCCCCGCAACCCGTTTTGCCATGACCAACCTTTTTGCCAGCTCAACCACCCAACCCATAGCGCAACTCCGCAAATAAGGCCGCAATCGGGAGCGCTGCGGCCCGCTTGCGGCAAAATCTCCGGCTTTTGCGCGGATTGATTGCGGCGCGGGGGCTGATTGGCTAAAGGCTAGGCTGCATTTGACTGGGGCAAACGGAGCACAGCCATGAATCTCGACAACGTGCAGGGTCATCCGGCGATGGACTATCCGGCGCATCTTTCGACCTATCGCGGCTTCATCACCGCCTCGATCTGGGGCTGCGTGATCCTGGCGATCATCATGTCGCTGATGGCGGCGTTTTTGGTCTGACAGCCTGATCCGGGTGGCCGTGGCGGTTTGAGCGGACGATTGCTGGGGGTTCCATAGATGATCACGATTGCCGTCACTGCCGAGCCCGCTGACGAGCCACGAACCGGCCTCAGCCCCGAGACGGCCAAGAAATTCGTGCAGAAGGGCTGCCGGGTGCTGGTGGAAAGCGGCGCGGGGCTTCGCTCGCGGTTTCTGGATGCGGACTACACCGCCGCTGGTGCCACCATTGCCGGTTCGGCGGCCGAGGCGCTGGGGCAGGCGGATATTCTGCTCAAGGTGCGCCGTCCGTCAGCTAGCGAAATCGCCGGTTTGAAGAAGGGTGCCGCCATCGCCGCCATGCTTGAGCCATTCGGCGACCGGGCAGGCCTCGAGGGCATGGCGGGCGCGGGCGTCACCTCGTTCGCCATGGAGATGATGCCGCGCATCACCCGCGCGCAGTCGATGGACGTCTTGTCCTCGCAGTCCAATCTCGCCGGCTACAAGGCCGTGGTGGACGCCGCCGCCCTGTTCCAACGCGCGCTGCCGATGATGATGACGGCGGCGGGCACTGTGCCTGCGGCCAAGCTGTTCGTGATGGGCGTCGGCGTCGCCGGCCTGCAAGCCATTGCGACCGCACGGCGGCTCGGCGCGATCGTGACGGCGACCGACGTGCGGCCAGCCGCCAAGGAGCAGGTGGCCTCGCTGGGTGCCAAGTTCATCGCCGTCGAGGATGACGAATTCAAGCAGGCCGAGACCACGGCGGGTTACGCCAAGCCTATGTCGCCGGAATACCAGGCCAAGCAGGCCGAGCTGACCACCAGGCACATCGCCACGCAGGACATTGTGATCACCACAGCGCTCATTCCGGGCCGCCCAGCCCCGCGCCTGATCTCCAAAGCGATGGTCGAGAGCATGAAGCCCGGCTCGGTCATTCTCGACATGGCCGGCGAACGCGGCGGCAATTGCGAGCTGACCAGGTTCGGCGAAACCGTTGACCACAATGGCGTGCGGATCGTCAGCCCGGCGAACCTGGCGGGCGAGGTGGCTGTCAACGCAAGCAGCCTCTACGCCAAGAACCTCTTGAACTTCCTCGATCCGCTGATCGAGAAGGGCGCGGAGGCGCTGAAGATCAATTGGGACGACGAAATCATCAAGGGCACGCTGGTGACACGCGATGGCAAGATCGTGCATCCGGCGCTGCAACCGAAGGGGTGAGTGAGATGACTGACAGCAAGATGGAAGCGGTGCGCGGGCAGCGGGCAACGGGTCTCGTGCCTCACCGATGGATCGCCCGCTGTCTGCTGCCCGCTGCCTGCTGCCTTCTGGCACTCACCTCACCAGCCCTCGCCGCCGAAGGCGTCGGCGGCGAGGTAGATCCGCTGATTTACCGGCTAGCGGTGTTCGCGCTGGCGATTTTCGTCGGCTACTACGTCGTTTGGTCCGTGACGCCCGCGCTGCACACGCCGCTGATGAGCGTCACCAACGCCATTTCGTCCGTGATCGTCGTCGGCGCGCTGCTGGCCGTCGGTGTGCCGCTGATTGCCTCTGGCTCGGCAGCTGCGAAATTCTTCGGAGTGCTCGCCGTGGCGCTGGCCTCGGTGAACATTTTCGGCGGCTTCCTCGTCACCCAGCGGATGCTGGCGATGTACAAGAAGAAAGAAAAATAGGGATGAGGGAACAGGGATGAGGGATGAGCAACCCCTTCGTCTTCCCACAGCCTTCTAAAATTCTACCTCATCCCTCTTACCTCATTCCTCATCCCCTGGTGCCCCATGTCAGCCAACCTCGCCGCCCTCCTCTACCTGGTCTCCGGCATCCTGTTCATCCTGGCGCTGCGCGGGCTGTCGAGCCCGGCGAGCAGCCAGGCGGGCAACCGCTACGGCATGACCGGCATGGGGATCGCGATCCTGACCACGCTGACGCAGCTTGGCGATCATGGGTTTCTCTCGTGGTTCCTGATCCTGCTTGGACTTGGCGCGGGTGGCGGCGTTGGCGCTTACATTGCCCGCAAAATCCCCATGACCTCGATGCCCGAACTGGTGGCGGCATTCCATTCGCTGGTGGGCCTTGCCGCCGTGTTCGTGGCCGCAGGCGCGCTGACCGCGCCAAGTCCAAGCAGGATCAGGAACCACGAGAGAAACCCATGATCGCCAAGCTGCGTC
>Ga0209069_10001286_pt1 | contig 12676 bp, 9 predicted proteins | sample Str013_2_FD_187202 | JGI IMG/M metagenome (GOLD analysis project Ga0209069, IMG submission 187202) | Freshwater sediment microbial communities in response to fracking from Pennsylvania, USA - Straight Creek_MetaG_SC_2013 (SPAdes) (version 2) | ecosystem: Environmental > Aquatic > Freshwater >...
GCCCGACACCGAGGTCATGCGCGCGCTGCGCGCCAATATGCGCTATCATCTGAGCTACATCGCGCATCTCGCCGATGAGCGCGGCTGGCTGGCCGGCGAGAAGCTCTCGTTCGCGGATCTGGCGGCCGCGAGCCAGATTTCGGTCGTCGACTATTTCGGTGAGGTGCCGTGGGACCAGCATCCATCCGCAAAACTGTGGTACGCGCGGCTGAAATCGCGCCGGGCGTTCCGCGCGCTGCTGGCCGACCGGTGGCCGGGCATGCCGCCGCCGCTGCACTACACCGACCCCGATTTCTGATGGGCGCGGCACCGCCGCCAGCGCCCCGCCCGGCATGACCAGCGATCCCAAGCGGTTTTTGCAGGCGGCTGCCGCGGCGGCCGGCTTTGATGTGGTGCGGGTGACGTCCCCCGATGCCATTCCTGCCGCCGGCGCCCGGCTCGCCGCATTCCTGGCCGAGGGCCGTCACGGGGAAATGGACTGGCTCGCCAGCAACGCCCGCCGCCGCTCGAGTCCAACCGCGTTGTGGCCGCAGGTCCGCTCCGTCGTCATGCTGGGGCTCAACTACGGCCCGACGCGCGATCCGCTCGCCGACCTCGCCCGGCGCGAGCTGGCGGTGATCTCGTGCTACGCGAAGGGCAAGGACTACCATGACATCATCAAGGGCAAGCTGAAGCAGGTCGCCTCCGGCCTTGCCCGCACGGCGGGCGCAGAGGTGAAAGTGTTCGTCGACACGGCTCCGCTGATGGAGAAGCCGCTGGCCGAGGCGGCCGGGCTCGGCTGGCAGGGCAAGCATACCAACCTCGTCTCGCGCCGGTTCGGCTCCTGGCTGTTTCTCGGCGCCATCCTGACCACCGCCGAGATCGCCCCGGACACGCCCGAGGCGGATCATTGCGGCAGCTGCCGCCGCTGCCTCGACATCTGCCCGACGCGCGCCTTCCCCGCGCCCTATCAGCTCGATGCCCGCCGCTGCATTTCCTATCTCACCATCGAGCACAAGGGGCATATCTCCGCCGAGCTCAGGCCCGGCATCGGCAATCGCGTTTTCGGCTGCGACGACTGCCTGGCGGTCTGTCCCTGGAACAAATATGCCGAAACCGGGCGGGAAGCGCGGCTGAGCGCCCGCGCGCAGGTGGACAACCCGCCGCTCGCCGAGCTGCTGGCGCTCGATGAACCCGGCTTCCGCGCGCGTTTTGCCGGCACGCCCGTCAAGCGGGCAGGACCGGACCGCTTCAAGCGCAATGTGCTGATTGCCGCCGGCAATTCGCGCTCGACCGCGCTGCTGCCGCTGGTGCGTGCACAACTGACGAGCTCCTCTCCCCTGGTCAGGGCGATGGCGGTATGGGCGTTGCGGCAGCTGGCCGAGCCGGCCGGGTTCGCGGCCAGCAAGGCGGCCTATCTGCCGGGCGAGGCCGATCCGGCCGTCCGCGCGGAGTGGCAGGGCGAGGCGGCGGCATGACCCATCTCGTCTGCCTCGGCCTCGGCTTCACCGCCCGCCCGTTCGCCGAGCGGCTTGCCAAGCAAGGCTGGCGGATCACCGGCACATGCCGGTCCGCAGCGGCGAGCCTGCCTTTGCCCGGCGGGGCCGCCATCGTGGAATTCGACGGCGACGGCGCCAGCCCTGCGCTGGCCGCGGCGCTCGCCGAGGCAACCCACGTGCTCGTCTCGATCCCGCCCGATGAAACCGGCGAGGACCCGGTTCTGAGGGCGCTGCACGCATGCCTCGCCGCAGCCCCGAAGCTCGTCTGGATCGGCTACCTGTCGACGGTCGGCATTTATGGCGACCGGCGCGGTGCCTGGGTCAGCGAGACCGATGCGCCGCAGCCGCGGCCCGGCCGCAGCCAGCGACGGGCGATGGCGGAGGAGGCCTGGCTCGACGCATATTGGCAGTGGCGGCTGCCGGTGCACACCTTCCGTCTGGCCGGCATCTACGGACCCGGCCGCAGCGCGTTCGACGCCCTGAAAGCCGGCACCGCCCGGCGCATCGTCAAAATCGGCCAGGTGTTCAATCGCATCCATGTCGATGACATCGGCGGGGTGCTGCTGGCGTCGATGCAGCGGCCGCGCCCGGGTGCCATCTACAACGTAGCCGATGACGAGCCCGCCCCGCCCCAGGACGTGATCGCGTATGCCGCCGGGCTGATCGGCGCAGAGCCGCCGCCCCTGATCCCATTCGAAGCCGCGCAACTCTCGCCCATGGCGCGCAGCTTCTATCTGGAGAACAAGCGCATCGACAACACCCGCATCAAGAGCGAGCTCGGCGTGCAGCTCGCCTACCCGAGCTACCGCGAGGGGCTGGCGGCGGTCCTGAACGCCGGGCACCGCGCCTGAGGCCGAGCGGCAGTCATGATTCGTTCATGTTGCCACCGTGATACGGCCCGAATCTGGGTGGAGTTTTCAGCTTGCTGGACAACCGCGGTTTAGCCGGGCCCGCCCCGGTTTGACTTCGCGTTGACGGCGCGTTGCATGCGTATGGCTCGTTGCGGGGATTGCGAATAGTGCCATGAAGGATGCAGGACCGTCGGACTTCATTCCTCTTTACGCCGCAGTGCTGGCAGTGCTGGTGTCGGTGGCCCCGGTTCGCGCGGCGAGCTCGGACGACGCGCAGTCGATTGCCGAAAGGTTCGCCAAGGATGGCGCCGAGGCCGAGGCGCGCGCCAAGCGCGAGGAGTCGGACCGGATCGAAGCTGCCAGGAAGGCATTCGAGGTCAAGCGGGCCGAGGCGCAAAAACGCTTCGAGCAGCAGAAGCGCAAGGAAGCCGAAAAGCAGCAGGCCGATAGCGAGCGCAAGGCGCGCGAGGCGCGCGAGATCCAGCTCATCGAGGACATGCTGAAACAGGAGGATGAGCGGCGCCTCGCCGAGGAGAGCGCGCGCAAGCAGGAGTTGGAGCGCAAGGCCGCCGAGGTCGCCGAGGAGAACGCCCGCAAGGCCGATGACGCCGCCCGCAAGGCCGCAGAGCTGAAACAGGCGGAGGAGCGCGCGCGGCTCGCCGCCGAGGCACAAGCCAGGCGCGTCGCCGAGGAGGCCGCCCATAAGACCGCCGAGTTGCAGCAGGCCAGAGAGCGCCAGCGGCTCGCCGCCGAGGCCGAAGCCAAGAGAGCTGCCGAGGAGAACGCCCGCAAGGCCGCGGATCTGAGACAGGCCGAGGAGCGCGCGCGCCTCGCCGCGGAGGCGGACGCCAGGCGCATCGCCGAGGACACTGCGCGCCAGGCAGCGGAACTGAAGCAGGCCGAGGAGCGCACGCGTCACGCCGCCGAGGTGGAAGCCAAACGCATCGCGGAGGAGGCCGGCAAAGCCGCCGCAGTGGCCGAAGCAAAAAAAGCCGCTGATGAGATTCGCCGCGCGAACGAATCCCAGAGCATCGAGGATGCCCGCCGGCAGGCCGAGGACATGCGTCTTGCCGCCGAAGAGGCCAAATTCAAGGCGGCGCGGCTCGCTGCGGAGCAGCGGGAGAGACAGCCAGCGGAGCAGCGGGAGAGACAGCCAGCGGAGCAGCGGGAGAGACAGCCGGCGGAGCAGCGGGAGAGTCCGGGAGACATTGCGTCCGGGCGCGCGAAATCCGACGAGCCGGCGGCACAGCCCACTCCGATACTGCCTGCATCGGCCACACCGCCCGCCAGCACCGTGCCAGCCGCCGGAGCAGCCAATCGAGCGCCCCGCGTGACCCTCATTCTGCGGCTCGAGCACCCGAGTGCGAGCGACGGCCCCCGGCGTTTCCGCAACGAGTATACGGTCGATCCGATCGCCTGCTTCGGCGACACCTGCTACGTCAGCCACGGCAGCGGCGAGCGCGCCGGCCAGACCACGGTCGAGCGCGCCCTCAGCTTGGGCAACGTGATCGGCGCACGGGCAGGAGCCTGCAACAAAACCCTCTCCTGCATCTATCGCGACATCGAGTTGCCGGCCGGTGCGCTGGCCTTGCAGACCATCGACATCAATGTGGTCAACCACGACTACCTGGTTCCGCGCCAGATCGCCGCCGATCCATCCTGCCGGCTCCAAGGCAAATCCCTCGCCTGCGACGGCGGCACCTTCACCCACGAGTACAGTGCCTGGGTGGTGCCGGAGGCGGTTGCCGAGCAGGCCGGCGTGGATGTGCTGGAGGCGGCGCTCGCCGATGGCCTGCCCAAGGCCCGGCGGGCCTATACCCTGCGCAGCCTCGCGGCCGTGCAGCCGAGGCTCGCCGAACTCGCGCGCGGCTTCCTCAATCGCGTGCTGGACGACCATTTTGCTACGACGTGCCTGACGACCGCAGGCCCGCTCGCCGCCGCCTTCGATCTGGCCTGGTCGAGTCTCGGCATCCCGTCGCAATCGCACCCGTTCGGCGGCATTCGTGCCGGCCACGCGCCGGCGGCGGTGCTCGGCAACCTGATGGCGGCTTCCTCGCCTGCGCAACTCCAGGCCGTCGTCGACGACGAGCCGGTCGAAGCCTGGCGCATCATCCGCGGCGTCGGCCAGCTGATGGCGGTGGCGGCCGCCGAAAAGGTCGAAGCCGTGTCGCCGCCCGATACCCTGCGCATCGCAACCGTTTCCGGCAAGAGCGTGCTGCAGGTGGGCTCGGCCATACGGGAGCGGGCGCACGTCATCGTCAGCAGCAGCTGCGGCGGCGGCCAGCGCGCCGCCCGCTATGACGACGACGATGGGAGAGAGCACCACTGGTGGCGGCGACGGTGAGCGGATGCGCCGGTTGAGCCGGCCCTGGAACCGGGGTAGGTAGGCTTTCCCGCCCGCCAACCGGATCCCGCCCATGCCAGCACCTTTCAAGACGCGAATCACCGAGCTGTTCGGCATCCGCCACCCGATCCTCTGCGGCGGGCTGATGTGGCTGGCCGACGCGCGCTATGTGGCGGCCGTCGTCAATGCCGGCGGCATGGGCTTCATCACCGCCAAGACGTTCCCCGACCCGGAGCGTTTCCGCGCCGAGCTGCAGAAAGCCCGCGAGCTGACCGGCGGCCAGCCGTTCGGCGTCAATCTCTACATCTCCTCGCACGAGGACGACATGCGGCTGCTCGCGGGGCATGTCGAGATCCTGCTCGCCGAGGGCGTCAGGTTCGTCGAGACCGCCGGCGCACCACCCAGGCAGCTGCTGCCCCGCCTGAAGCAAGCCGGCGCCACCGTGATGCACAAGGTTGCGAGCGTGCGGCATGCCGTGAGCGCCGCCAGGCTCGGCATCGACGCGGTGGCGGTGGTGGGAGCCGAATGCGGCGGCCACCCCGGCCTCAACCTGATCGGCACCATGGTGCAGACCGCGCGCGCGGCGGAGGACCTCGCCATTCCGCTGGTGGTCGGCGGCGGCATCGGCCATGGCAGCCAGATCCTCGCGGCGCTCGCCATGGGGGCGGACGGCGTGCTGCTCGGCACCCGCATGACGGTGGCCGAGGAGATCTGGGCCCACCCCGCCTACAAGCAGCGGCTGCTGGCGGCGGACGAAACCGAGACGCGGCTGATCATGGCCTCGTTCCGCAACACCTATCGCGCGCTCGATAACGCCGCCGCGCGCAGCGTGGCCGAGTTGGAAGCCGGCGGCGTCAAGGACTTCGCCGCCTATCAGCCTTATGTGCTCGGCACCCACGCCAAGGCCGCCTACACGACCGGCGACTGGAACCAGGGCGTGCTGTCGGTCGGCCAATCGGTGGCGTTTGCGCGCGAAATAAAGCCGGTCGCCGCGATTTATGCACAGCTGCTCGACGAAGCCCGCCAGGCGCTCGGCCGCATCGGCGTGGTCGCGGGATAGCAGACTGATCCCAGCCTGTGGAAACAATGATGCCAGCGGCGTTGTCCGCGGTCTGGTATAATGGTCCACGCAGACGCCCAGATACCTCCGACACACGTCAGGACGAGGCGCGACCCACACCATGACCCGGATCACTGCGGAGCTCGAGGAGGTTCGCGCATTTTACGCGCAATTGGCCGCAGCGTCCGCGCGGGAAGCAGGACGCAGCATCGATCGGGACTTTCTGGAACGGCTCGAGCAAGCTTATGCCGCCGTGCCGCGCGAGGACTTTTGCGGCGAGGGGCCCTGGACCGTTCCGACCATTGCCGGGACATTTGCAACGCCATCTGCCGATCCGGTATTCCTTTACCAGAACATCCTGGTGGCGCTCGATGTCGAGAAAGGCATCAACAACGGCGAGCCCTTCCTGCATGCACGGCAGATCGGGTCGATCCGGCCGGCGGTCGGAGAATCGCTGGTCCATGTCGGCGCCGGCACCGGTTACTACACCGCCATCCTGTCGCTGCTGGTCGGACAGAGCGGACACGTGGATGCGTACGAGATCGAGACGGATCTGGCCGAGAGCGCCGAGCTCAATCTCACTGCCTATGAGAACGTCACGGTGATCGCGGCCAGCGGCGCGGGGCAAATCGGTGAGGCCGATGTAATCTATGTCAGTGCCGGTGCGCCGTGCCCGCCGCTGGATTGGCTGACCGCCTTGAACGAGGACGGGCGTTTGCTGTTTCCCTGGCGAGCGGGACCGCGCGAGAGCGTTGCCATGCGCATCGAGCGGAAGGCGAAGGGTCTCGCCGCGCGCGCGGTCATGCCGGCGTACTATATCGAGCTCGAGGGCCTGCCCGAAATGGAGGAGCCGAAGCGCACGCCGAGCGCAAGCGACGTCTGGCGCATCCGCTCGGTCTGGCCGAGCGCCGAGCACGAGCCTGACGATACGGCGCTGGCGGTGTACGACGAGCTGTGGTTTTCCAGTAAAGCCGTCGAGTAGAGCCGTTTCCACTTGATCTGAATCGCAACGTGTCACACCCCCACCCCGGCCCTCCCCCCTCGAGGGGGAGGGAGGTGCGATTTACTTGGAAAGGGTGGGACGAAATCAGTCGCAGTTGCACCGAAAAAAGCGTGAGATATCAACATTCCAAAACTAGCGCATTTCCCTCCCCCTCCAAGCGCACTTGCGCGTCTTTGGCACGACGAGGGGGAGGGCCAGGGTGCGGGGTAGGCTCAGGACAGTTCCCGGTTGCACCCTCTGGTGACCCAAATCATGTGGAAACCGCTCTCGCCGGGAACGCTGCAGCCGTGGTCACGCCGCGGCCCGCCTACGCCGGCGATGGTCCGGTGCGCCACTACTTCGCCAGATAGTTGCGATGCAGCATCGCGCCGCTGGCACGGCTGGTTTCCAGATATACGGTCTTGGGTGCATCACGCGTGTGTAATTTCACGCCGGCCGTCAACGTTTTCTCCTGGGCCTTGCCGGTCTCGGCATCGGCGAGAAAGACCTGGACCGCTTCGCTCGCGGGCGCGGCTGCGGCCGCCGCATCCTGTTTGCCGGCAACGGCCTCCGTGGCGGCGGCGGCCAGCTGTTTGGCCCACATCTTGCGGAACAAACCGTTCGAGGGGTAGATATCGGCGCTCGACAGGCGGCCATTGATCGCAACGACATAGCCGACCACGTCGTCGTCCTTCTCGGCCTGCGGCCTGAGAGCCTCAACGTAGGCGGTGCGGGCGGCCGCCAGCTTGTCGTTCTCGAGGGCGAGTTGCAGGCTGGAAGCCGATTGCGCGGAGGCCACCGGCCCGCCCAGTGCCGATGCGAGCCGCTGCTGTGCCCTGGCAACGTTCTGCCACACGTCCTGTTGCCGCGAGGAGGTCTCGTCAGGACTGTGCGGCTGCATGCGTTGCGTCAGCGCCAAGCGCGGGTCGTCCACGGGGGAGCTCGGACTGGGGATGCCGGCGACGGCAGGCGAGGCAGGCTTGGGCGCCTGCATGGCCAACCGCAATTCCTTGGAGGGAACGGCAGCATCGGAGCTGGCGAATCGCTTCACGTCCTCGACGCCGCGCCGCGTCCATCTGCCCTGCTCGACGCAGAACGCGCCGATCGGCATCTTGCCCGACCTGGCCGGAAGCAGCAGGCTCACCATCAATACGCGGTCCTGCTGACCGCCCTTCACGATGTCGCCGGACTGGATGAACACGTCGTCCGTGCCGAAGTTCTCAATCTCGAGCTGGTTCACCGAGCCGGTTTCGCGCACCTCGACCACGCCTTTGGCGAGGCCCTCGGCCAATGTCAGTGGCACCGGCCCGCTCTCGGAGGGGCCGTGAATGAGATAGATCGCCAGGTTCTCGTGCGACAGGGGACCGGAGATGCGCGGAGGCTCCGCGCTTGCTGCGCTGACGAGCGTTGGCCAGGCGAGTGGCAAGATGGCGGCAAATAGCAGAGCGGTGCGGCGATGCATTGCGGGCATAAAGCGCCTCCACGGTGGGCAGAATTTGCCAGTTCAATTCGGCAACCGGTTGAAACTCAATCCCGAATTTCTGTCCGTAGCTGGGAGCGGGCGTGGCGAAAATGTGGGGTTTTTGTGACCGCCGGGGCGGCGGGTCGACGGCCTTGCGGGCAACTGCTGCACATCGGCAGGGATCGCGGTTCCATGGCATTATGGGAAGACCGATTCGCCGGACATGGCGGCACCCACCAACCGCGAGGACGCGCCGAGAGGATGGCTGCACCCAATCCGTTACGCCAACAGCAGGCGCGGACACGCCTGGCGGAGCTGTTCGCCTACCCTGCGGCGGTGTTCGTCGTCCATTACTCCTGCCAGAGCTTCTTCCAGGGCGAGAAGCTCGGCTCGCCCAGGGTGACCGCGATCGGTGTCTCCAACCTGCAGTCTGGCCAGACGTTCTCCTATTCCGTGCAGCAGATCGCCGACATGCGCCGCTTGACGCCGATGCGGGTGCTCGGATCGATGGACGCGATCGAGCGCGAATTACTGGCCGGATTTTTCACATTCTTGCGGATGAATGCCAATGCCCGCTTCCTGCACTGGAACATGCGCGATGCAACCTTCGGCTTTGCAGCGATCGAGCATCGCGTGCGCGTGCTCGGCGGCGAGCCGTTCGTGCTGCACGAGGCCAGCAAATACGATCTGGCGCGCTTGCTGATCGATATCTTCGGCACCGACTATATCGAGAATCCGAAGCTGGAGAACCTGGCGCGGCTGAATGCCTTGTCGCTGTCGGGATACCTCGACGGGGCGGCCGAGGCCGAGGCCTTCGAGCACGGGCGCTATCAGGCGGTGCTGCAGTCGAACCTGCGCAAGGTCGGCCTGATCGCCGCCTACGCGACCATGGCCCACGACCGGACGCTGCGCACTGAGGCGAGCTGGTGGACGCGGCACGGCGGGCGTGTCGGCGAGGTGACGCGCCAGCTCTGGAATTATCCAGTGCTGCGCCTCGGCTTCTCGGTCGTCGGCGCGCTCAGCTTCGGGCTGTCGGTGCTCAGGCTGCTCGGGGTCATTTAGACCGCTCGACGTTGGCGATGCGGGCGGGGACGCCCATCTCGCGGTGGCACACCTCGGCCAGGCTTTGGACGCCAGCGCGGAGCGTCTGTTTGGATGGGTGGGCAAAACAGATGCGCAGCGAGCGCTTGCCGGCCAGCGGGTCGATCGACCATTCGACCCCCGGGTTGATGGCAATCCCCGCCGTCAGGGCGACTTGCGCGAGCCGGGTGGTATCGACCGTTTCGGGCAGCCGCACCCACAGGAATATGCCGCCGGCCGGACGCTCGAACTCTGCCGCGGTGCCGAACTGCTCGCCGAGTGCTTCGATCAGCACGTCGAGCTTGCCTTCCAGGGTCCTGGAGAGGCCGGCGATGTGCTCGTCGAAATGACGCACGCAGTACTCCGCCACCACCATCTGCTCGAGCGCGCCCGAGCCCGCATCGCTTTTGACCGACAGCAGGCGGCTCAGCACCTCCCAGCCCGCCGCGATATAGCCGACGCGCAGCGCCGGGGCGATGGACTTGGAGAAGGAGCCGACGTGGATGACGTGAGCCATGTCGCTCATCGCCATCAGCGCCGGCGGCCGCGTGCCCGCCCAAACCAGGTCGGAGTAACATTCATCCTCGACGATCGGCACGTGGTGGGCGGCCGCGAGGCGGATCAGCTCGGCGCGCCGGGCCACGGGCATGATGCTGCCGGTCGGGTTCTGCACGGTCGGAATCGTATAGATGTATCGGGGTGCGACGCCCTGGCTTTTGAGCTGCTCGAGGGTTGCGGCAAGGGCGTCCATGCGCATGCCCTCCCGGTCGAGCGGAACGCCGATAATGTTGGCGCCGATGCGTTTCAGCCGCGTCAGCACGCCGCCGTAGGTGGCGTCCTCGATGACCACGGTATCCCCGCGTGCGACCAGCACCTGATTGATCAGATCGAGCCCCTGCAGCGAGCCCGAAGTGACCAGGATCTGATCGGCGGTCGCGGCGATGCCGGCGGTCCGTTCGAGCTTGGCGGCGAGGAACTCGCGCAGCGGGCGATAGCCGAGCGGGCCGCTGTCGAGGCCGTAGGTCGCAAGGCTCCGCCCCTCACGCTGCAACACGGCGGTTGCCGCGGCGATGAGGCCCTCGACCGGCGTGCTGTCGGCATCGTTGTGGCCGCCGACGAAGTTGTACTTCGGAAAACCGTTATAGGGTTGGGCCGGCGGCGGCAGATCGGTGCGGAACAGGGCAGAATAGGCGAAGGGCATGTTTTCCATCAGTGGATCTCTGTCGGGTTGGCCATCCGGTCTGCATTATCTGTCCGGCCGGTGATGCGTCGTCCCACGGTAATCGTGGCGGGGCGGCGATCAATCTTGCTACAATGCCACATCCAATGAAAGGTGTGCGATCATGATGTGCTTGCGGAGTTCCGGCGCCGGTCTGCTGGTCTTGGTGATGCAACTGGGGTGCGGCGCGGCGGCACAGGAAGGGCCGAAAGCCTACAGCTGCATGTTCAGCGAGGGGGCCTCGTTCGGGCTGGAGCAGGGGGTATTCAAGGGTGGGCCCACGCAAGCCAGTCTGGTATTCGATGTGACCGACATCGATATGGACGCTCAAACGGCAAAGCTGCGCTTCGGCGCGCGGGAGGTGCCGGTAAAACTGGTGCAGGCGATCAGCGCCGTCCACTTCATCGAGGTTGCAGGTGAAGGCTATCTCAATCTGACCACGATTTATGCCGTTGCGGGCAACGAGCAGAGCTACCCGGCGGTGCACTCGCGTCATTTCGGCGTGCTGGGCCAGCCTGTCGTGTCGCAGTACCGCGGCACGTGCAAGGCCAAGGGGTGAGCATGGCGGGCACGCGCAAGCTCGGCAAGGTGCTGATCGCCAATCGCGGCGAGATCGCCTGCCGCATCATCCGCACGGCGCGCCGCATGGGACTGGCGACGGTGGCGGTCTATTCGGACGCGGACCGCATGGCGCTGCACGTGGCGCAGGCCGACGAGGCGATCCACATCGGCGGTGCGCCGGCGTCGGACAGCTATCTGCGCATCGACAAAATCATGGCCGCTGCCGAGCGCACGCGCGCCGATTGCGTCCATCCCGGCTACGGGTTTCTCGCCGAGAATGCCGATTTTGCCGAAGCCGTGCTGAAGGCCGGCCTGGCCTTTATCGGGCCCACGCCCGATGCGATGCGAAGCATGGGCGGCAAGGCCGATGCCAAGGCGATCGCGGCGGCGGCCGGCGTGCCGGTGGTGCCGGGTTATAACGGCGCCAGCCAGGACGCGCGGACGCTGGCGCGGGAAGCCAGGAAAATTGGTCTGCCGGTGCTCATCAAAGCGGTGGCCGGCGGGGGTGGGCGCGGCATGCGGCTGGTCGAGCGGGCCGACGAGTTCGAGAGCGCCTTGCACAGCGCCAGGCGCGAGGCCGAAGCCGCGTTCGGCGATGGCCGGGTGCTGCTCGAAAAGCTGATCGTCATGCCGCGCCATGTCGAGGTGCAGGTGTTCGGCGACAGTCATGGCAACGTCGTGCATCTGTATGAGCGCGACTGCTCGCTGCAACGGCGCAATCAGAAGGTGATCGAGGAGGCGCCGGCGCCAGGCATGTCCGACGGGCTGCGCGCGAAGATCACCGCGGCGGCGGTCAGCTGCGCCAGGGCCGTGCGCTACGAGGGCGCCGGAACCGTCGAATTCCTGGTCGAGGGCGGCGCGCTCGGTGAGCATGCGCCCTGGTATTTCATCGAGATGAACACGCGCCTGCAGGTCGAGCATCCGGTGACGGAGGCGGTGACCGGGCTCGATCTGGTCGAGTGGCAGCTGCGCGTGGCGGCGGGCGAGCCATTGCCGCTGCAGCAGCACCAGATCAGCCTGCGGGGGCATGCGATCGAGGCGCGACTGTGCGCCGAGGATCCGGCGCACGGCTTCATGCCGAGCATCGGACGCATCGTGCGGTTCGAGCCGGGCCTGCCCGAAGCCATCCGGCTGGAAACCGGGGTGACCACCGGTGCCGAGGTCACGCCCTATTACGACTCCATGATTGCCAAGCTGATCGCGCACGCCAATACGCGGGAGGCAGCCATCGAAATGCTACGGGATGGGCTCAGCCGGCCCTTGGTCTTCGGCCTGCAGACCAACGCGGCGTTCCTGCATGCGCTGCTGAGCCATGCGGAGGTGGCGTCTGGCGGCATGGATACCGGTCTGATCGGCCGGGAGCTGGCAGCATTGACGGCCGTGGCCGGCGATCCGCGCGTGGTGGCTGAGGCGGTATTCGCGCTGCTGCAGCATCGGCAGATTTTCTGCAGCCGCGACACGGCAACCGACTCGCCCTGGTCGATCGCCGACGGCTTCCAGCTGGGCGAGGAGCGGCGGCAAACGTTGCCTGTGCTCGTCGACGGGGTAGCTGAAACCATCGACATCCGCTGGAGCGGCGGAAGGTCTGTGGTTCACGTCAAAGGCACGCGGGCCGATACGGTGCCGACCGCGTACGTCG
>Ga0209069_10001287_pt1 | contig 12667 bp, 11 predicted proteins | sample Str013_2_FD_187202 | JGI IMG/M metagenome (GOLD analysis project Ga0209069, IMG submission 187202) | Freshwater sediment microbial communities in response to fracking from Pennsylvania, USA - Straight Creek_MetaG_SC_2013 (SPAdes) (version 2) | ecosystem: Environmental > Aquatic > Freshwater >...
GATCGGACGTTCGTCGTTGCACCGCGAAGTGCGCACCTTCAACGTGAGCCGCATCCAATCGCTCTCGATCACGGACGAATCGTTCGAGATCCCCCGCTCGTTTACGATCGAGCGCTATCTGCGCAACGCCTGGCACCTGATTCCCGAGGACGGGCCGGACTCGGACGTGGTGATCCGATTTGGCCCGCTCGTGGCCCGCAACGTGTCGAGAATCGCGCGGGCTTCGACCTGGTCCAGCGTCATTTCCAGGAAGGCCGTCCGCACGCTGGATAGCCGTGGGCCGCCTGCAAGCCGCTCGGTGGCAGTGCCAAACTTTGGCCGCCGCCAGAGCAGGAGGCCGCCAAAAAACGCCAGCGGGACGGCAAGAAAAGCCCGGCCAGTGGCAGCCAGTCCCAGCGCAACGATGAAAGCCAGCGCGGCTCCTGCGCGGCGCAACATCCGTGCGCGCTCGGGTGGCGGAATCGTGTTGTAGTACCGCGCGCCCCACATCAGGGCGCCAATGAGCGCGAGGCCGAAGATCAGGGCAGACATTGCAGGGTCAATCCGGCATCGCGGGCGGCGGGCAGTTTGTCCAAGTCAATTGCGCCTGCCGTGTGGCGTGCGCAAGGGCTAGCCGCGCAGCCAGGAGCGGAAGGCCTGGCCGAGGATGCGGAAGAAGAACGGCACGGCGGCGCGGACAGCCGCCTTCTCGACGACCTCGGCGGTCGATTGCCGGTTGCCGCCATAGGGCGTGCGGCCGCGCGCCGGCTGGCTGTCATAGGGCGCACCGGGGGCGCTTGCCGGCCGTCCTCCTCCCCACCAGGAACCGCCCGATGCATCGGCTTCAACCGGCGCTGCTCCGGCTCCCCCGCCGATCACGTCAGCCGCCTTTTTGCTCGCCGTTTTCTGCTCGTATTTGCCCAGCAGCGGGCTTGCCGCCAGCACGGCGTTGCGCTCCTGCTCGGTGATGGCGCCGACTCGCGCCGAGGGCGGGCGGATCAGTGTGCGCTCGACCATCTCGGGCGTGCCCTTGCCCTCCAGCATCGACACCAGGGCCTCGCCGACCGCCAGCTCCATGATCACCCGGGCGGTGTCGAGATTGGGGTTGGGGCGGAAGGTCTCGGCGGCGGCCTTGACCGCCTTCTGCTCGCGCGGGGTGAAGGCGCGCAAGGCGTGCTGCACGCGGTTGCCGAGCTGGCCGGAAACGGTGTCGGGCACGTCGAGCGGGTTCTGCGTCACATAATATACGCCGACGCCCTTGGAGCGGATCAGCCGCGTCACCTGCTCGATCTTGGTCATCAGCGCGGGCGGCGACTGGTCGAACAGCAGATGCGCCTCGTCAAAGAAGAAGCACAATTTTGGCTTGGGCGGATCGCCAAGCTCGGGCAGCTTGGTGAACAGCTCCGTCATCAGCCAGAACAGGAATGTGGAATAGAGCTGCGGGCTTTGCATCAGCTTGTCGGCCATCAGCACGTTGATGTTGCCGCGCCCCTGCGCATCCACCTTCATGAAGTCGTTGATGTCGAGCGCGGGCTCGCCAAAGAAGTTGGCGCCGCCCTGCTGCTCCAGCACCAAAAGCTGCCGCTGCACCGCGCCAACCGACGCCTTGGCGACGTTGCCGTACTTGGTCGCCAGCGCGTCGGTGCGGTTGGCGATGTTGTTGAGCAGCGCCCGCAGGTCATCGAGATCGACCAGCGGGATGTTCTCATCGTCCGACACCCGGAAGACTATGTTGATGATGCCTTCCTGCACGTCGTTGAGGTCGAGCAGGCGCGAGACGATCAGCGGGCCCATCGACTTGATGGTGGTGCGGATGGGGTGGCCCGCCTCGCCAAACAGGTCCCAGAACACGATGGGAAACTGCTCATGCCTGTAGTCGGTAAGTCCGATCTGCTGGGCCCGCGCCTCCATCACCGGAGTGGGCACGCCCATCTGCGAGATGCCCGAAAGATCGCCCTTCACGTCGGCGCAAAACACCGGCACGCCGATTCGCGACAGCCCCTCGGCCATCACCTGGAGGGTCACTGTCTTGCCCGTGCCGGTCGCGCCGGTGATGAGGCCATGCCGGTTGGCCAGGCGCGGATCCAGCACCTCGTCCTTTTCCGACTTGCCGATGTAAATCATGTCGCTGGCAGCCATGCCCCACCCCCAAAATTGCCGCGACCTGGCCGCGCGCCCGCGCCGTTCAACAGCCGCCCCGGCCGACTCAGGTTGCAAAGCCACCCTAGGCACGCGCGACCCAAATTTGCAAATCGTCTCGCGCGCCAAAGCGGCGGCACAAGGACAATCCACAGGCTTGGAACTGGCCTTTGCTGGCGGCAATCAAGTTGCATATGCTCAATGAGCCGTGACCGCGTAGTTGGCGAACGGCGGGAAGGGTTCCCATCCCGGAACCTTCGACGCAGCCTCAAGGGATTAAAGCCATGCAGAAGACTCTTCTTGCCGCCCTCTACTCAGCCACGCTGGTGCTGGCAACAATTCCGGCCTTGCCCGCATTTGCCGACGATGCTGATGATCGCGCACGGGCTCACAAGCGTGCGGGCCACGAGACCGCCGCCGAGCACGGCCCGAAGGGGCACGAGGCAGGCGATTGCGGCGAGTTCTTCTACTGGAGCAGCAAGCTGCACAAGTGCATCGACGCGCACTGACCGGATGGGGAGCGGCGAACCCGCTCCTCATTTGCGCTCAAGGAACCGCGCGATCTGCTTGTTGCGGCGCAACTGCTCAAGGTCGGCCGGTTCTGGCAGTTGCGGCTTGTCGCGCACCGCATCGACCATGCACAGGAAGCCGAGCGGCTCGCCCTCGGTGGCGCGGAACTGGTGCCACGTCATCGGCGGCACGGTCACGAGGTCGTTGGTCTGAAGTTCCATGACCTCATCGCCAACCAGCGCCTGGCCGCTCCCGCGCAGGATCAGCACACCATGCACATGCTGGTGGCGCTCCAGCGTTGAATGCCCACCGGGCCCGACCTCGAAATAGCGCAACTCGCCCGCGATGTCGGGCCGCGACACCAAGGTCTGGCGTGTCACGTCCTTGAAGATGGCGCGGCCATCGTCCTTGTAGGGATGCAGCTCCACCCGGTCCCAGCGATGGTCCTTGCGAAAGGCGCGGCGGGCGCTCTGCTTTTCGCTCTTGTCGGAGGTCATGGGCGCACTCTCAATGGGCGATCAGGTGTAGCGATAGGACTGGACTGCCTTGACGAAGCGCGCGGTGGCGTTGGTGAGGTCCGCGCCGGCGCTGAGCAGGCCGCCGCCGATCAGCAGCATGACGTCCGCGCCGTAAAAGTCGAGCATCTCGGTCACCCGCTCCGTGGTCATGCCGCCAGCAGGGATAGGCACTGTCGGCTTGAGGCCGCCCCAATCGGCCATGCCAACGCCGCCAACCGCCCGGCAGGTTTCCGGCGAATAGCTGAAGCGGCCGCCGAAATTCGGGTACACAACGCCATCAGCGCCAAACAGGCGGAACAGCTTGCCGAAATGGGCGGGCGGCGCGATGCGGCTGGCGCCAGCCAAGGCCGGATGGGTGATGAAGGCGATGTCCGGGTGCGCGGCCACAACCGCTTGGAACGCGCTGGCACCCGTGATCATCGGCGCAATCAGCACGGTATCGAGGCCGCAATCACGGACCACGCCAAGCTGGGTGCGCATCTGCTCCAGCGTACCGCAGATGTTCGGCAGGTAGCGCGTTGCCGGATTGGCGGCCCGCACGGCCTTGGCAATCAGCGGCACGCGCTCGGCGAAGGGCGAGTATGCCTGATCGGCAAGCCCATGATCGTCCTTGATATAATCAAGCCCGCCTGCCGCGAGCCGTCCAGCCAGCGCCGCCAACTCGGCGGACGGGATACCTTGCGGCTTCAGCGCCGATGCGGTCAGCGCCCGGCCCTCGGCGCCCACGCGCTCACGCAAGCCCGGCAAACCATGGCGCGGGCCGCCGAACGTCTGCAACAGCGTCTCTGGGACCTCGAAATCCCAGAGCGTGACGTCATCCTGGATCGAGGAATTGCCGAACAGCATGTTGAGCAGCTGCCCCGCATCGCGCCCTACTGTCTCAACGGAAAGCCCGATCCGCGCCTCGAAAATGCCTGCGCCGCAATCGCGGACGGCCAGCACCTTGCCGATGATGGCATCGCGCACAAAGGCGCTCGTCACCGCGGCGACGGGCATCTCGATGCTCTGTTCGACGGCGATGGCCGTGGCGCGGGCTTCGATTTCGGCCGCCGTCGAGCGGACGCGGTAGGTCGCGACCAGCGAGCCGGGCGGGGCGATGGGATTGGCATGGCGCTGCATGGGCCATCTCTAGCCCAGCGGCGCGGCGCGATCAATTCGCGGCAGGCGGCCCCGCAATCGCCGCTTAAACGCCAGGCAAAATCTCAAAGCCCGCGACAGCAGGCGGATCGGCCTCGCTGACTGTTACACTGGTGACCTTGCCGGACCTTGGCCCGATCTTGCACCGCGCAACGGCATCGTCAACCGCATCGCGGGGGCCATGAAACAGCACCTCAACGCTGCCGTCGCGCCGGTTGCGCACCCAGCCTGACAGGCCGAGCTGGCCCGCCAGCCGCAACGTCCAGTTGCGGAAACCGACACCTTGCACGTTGCCGTCAACGCGCAGATTGACGGTGCGTTTGGCCCGCTCGGGCAGTGTGCCTGGCATGATCCCCGATCCAATTCCCCGGCTCTGTCACAAACCGGCAGCGAATCCGTCCTTACGCGGATCCGAAGCCCCCTGCAAGATACCGTTTTGTTGATTGATGACAATCATCTGCGCGCCGCCGAACGGTTCTGGCGCGCGCGTGACCGTGTGCCCCATTTCAGCCAGTTCCAACGCAACTTCTGCGGGTACTCCGTGTTCCAGGCTGATGCCTCCCGCCTCGAAAAACGCCCTCGGACAATCCACCGCCGCCTGCGGATCGAGCCCGTGCTCGAACATGCTGGTGAGCACATGCGCGTGCCCAAGCGGCTGGTAGGCGCCGCCCATCACCCCGAACACAACGCGCGGCGCGCCGTTATCCAGCGCCATGCCGGGGATGATCGTGTGCAGCGGGCGCTTGCCGGGTGCAATGACGTTCGGATGGCCCGGCTGGAGGCTGAAGCCGAGGCCGCGATTTTGCAGGTTCACGCCCGTCTTGCTGGTGACGATGCCTGACCCGAAGGAATGATAGGTCGAGTTGATGAACGAGATGGCCAGGCCGCTGGCCTCCACGACGGCAAGATACACCGTGTCGCTTCTTTTGGGCTCCGGCACCGCTCCAAGATCGGGCGTCCGGCGGTTGGGATTGATGCGGGCTGCGAGGTCGCGTGCCAATCCATCCGACAAGAGATGGTCCATCGGGACGCCGCTTGCTTCCGGGTCGGCGACAAAGCGGTCGCGCACCGAATAGGCGGCGCGGGCGGCTTCCAGCAGCAGATGGACGCGCCGCGCGCCCACGGGATCGCTCCCGCGCGAGGGCAGGTGCTTGAGGATGTTGAGCAGAACCAGCGCGGCCACGCCGTGGCCGTTGGGCGGGATTTCGGCAATGTCGAGCGGGCCGGTCCAGCCGGGATAGCTTGTGGAAATCGGCGTCACCCATTCGCCGCGATGGGCCGCGAAGTCGTCAAGCGCGTGCGCGCCGCCCAGTGCCTTCAGCTCACCCACCATGTCCTCGGCTATCGCGCCTTGATAGAAGGCGTCAGGGCCACTCTTGGCAATGGCGCGCAGTGTCGAGGCCAGGGCGGGAAAGCGCATCACGTTGCCTTCCACGGGGACGCGGCCATTGAGCAGCAAATGCCGCCGCGAGCCGTCGCGCATTTCGATCAGTTCACGGTCTGTCGCCCAATCGAACGCCACGCGCGGCGTGACCACGAAACCCTCCTCCGCAAAGCGGATGGCCGGGGCGAGCGCCTTGTCGAGGCCGATGGTGCCGTGAGCGGACAGAAGTTGCTCCCAGGCATCAATAGCGCCGGGAACGGTGACGGTGTGCGGCGAGAAGGGTTCGAGTTCGCCCGCCGCCATGATGGCCCCGGCATCCAGCCCGCGCGGCGAACGGCCCGAGCCGTTGAAGCCCTTGAGGCCCTGGCCCGGCACGTGCAGCAGAAAAAAACAGTCACCGCCGATGCCGGTGGATTGCGGCTCGCACACGGCCAGAACAGCCGCACCGGTCACGGCGGCATCCACGGCATTGCCGCCCGCCTTCAGCACATCCAGCGCGGCCAGCGTGGCGTTGGGGTGCGAGGTGGCGGCCATCGCCCGCGTGCCGTAGGCGATGGACCGGCCCGGTTTCTGGAAATCGCGCATGTCGCCCTCTCCGCTCACAGTCCGATGTCGAGCGCCGCGCCATGCCGCAGCACAGCCTCGGCTTCGGGGGTGAAGGCATGGCCGGACCCGTGCACGACCAGCCCGGCGCGCAAGCTCAGCGGCGCACGGCTGCCCTTGACGCCGCCAACGATGACCCGGTGGGCCGGCTCGCCAGCACGCGGAAACAGCGGGAAGACGGAGATCGCGCCGAGCCGCCCGTCAAGGGCGTCCAGCAGACATTTGAGGGCTGACGCCGGATGAACCATCGCTACGATCCCATCAGCGGCGGCCATTCCCGTCATGAAACGCGCCCACTGCTCAAGCCCGCCTTCCGGCATGATGGCGGCCCGCGCCCGCGCCGGATCGGCAGAAGCCGTCGCGCGGCCTTGCGGGTAGAATGGCGGATTGGCAACGGCCACATCGAAACTGTTGGGGTTGAGCCCGGCCTGCGAGGTCGTGAGATCGGCGATCACCATCGAATAGTGCTGGCCGAGTCCGTTCCGCTCAGCGTTCGCGCCCGCCAGTTCCGCCAGGCTCGGGGCAATCTCAACGCCCGTCACCGTGCATCCGGGCACCCGCGCCGCGATGCACAGGCCGACGACGCCGCAACCTGCTCCGGCATCGAGCACCCGGTTTCCCGGCGCGACTTTCGCGGCTGCCGCCAGCATCACCGCATCGAGCCCCGCCTTGTGCCCGCCCTCGGGCTGCACCAGCCGCAAACGGCCGCCCAGGAAGGCGTCTCCAACGGTCTCAGACATCGAGCCCATCTTGGCTGGCGCGTGGCGGCCGGCTCAGTTCGTCGTGCGGCACGCCCGCCGCCGCGACCAGCACACGCGCCCGGAACAGGTCCTCATCGGCCACCAGAATCCGGCGCGGCAGGATGCCTTGGCCGCCCTCCAGCGCGCTCATATGCTGGTCGGCAACAAAGAGTGGGATGTCCTCGCCCGTCAGCACGGCCTGGACGAGGCTTATCAGCACCGGATCGTTGGTCTTGAGCAGTTCACGCAAGGCGGCCATCACCGGAGTTTGAGCCAGCGGCACGGAAATGTGCGGCGTTCTGGCTTGACCCGCCGGACGCAGCGACGCCTATAGTTCCGGCAAACCGGTCCGCCAGCAAGGGGTTTCATCTTGGGGGTTGTCGTTCCATTGGAAGAGGCGCGCGATCCCGCCGCCAAGCTCGCGCCGCTGGTCGCGCTGGTCGCCGACGGGATGGAGCGCGTCAACCGCATCATCCTCGACAAGGCAGGCTCCAATGTCGAGCTGATACCCGAACTGGCGCGCCATCTCATCGACAGTGGCGGCAAGCGGCTGCGGCCGATGCTGACGCTCGCCTCAGCCAAGCTGTGCGGCTACGAGGGCGACGGGCATGTGCTGCTGGCCTCAAGCGTCGAGTTCATGCACACGGCGACGCTTCTGCACGACGACGTGGTGGACGAAAGCGCGCTCCGGCGCGGCAAGCCGACGGCGCGGCTGGTCTGGGGCAACCAGGCAAGTGTGCTGGTGGGCGACTTCCTGCTCGGCCAGGCCTTCAAGATGATGGTGGATGTGGGCTCGCTGAAGTGCCTGCGCATCCTGTCCAACGCCGCCGCCGTCATCGCCGAGGGCGAAGTGATGCAGCTATCGGCAGCGCAAAACACGGCCACCACCGAGGACGATTATCTCGCCGTCATCGACGCCAAGACGGCGGCGCTGTTCTCGGCGGCCTGCGAAGTGGGTGCGGCGGTGTGCGACCGGCCCCAGGCGCAGCAGGCGGCCCTGCGCTCCTATGGCCGCAATCTTGGCCTGGCCTTCCAGCTGGTGGACGACGCGCTGGATTATTCGGGCGAGCAAGCGCGGCTGGGCAAGTCGGTGGGCGATGATTTCCGCGAGGGCAAGATCACACTGCCCGTGGTGCTGGCCTACCGGCGCGGCGACGAGGGGGAGCGCCAATTCTGGAAGCGCACGCTGGAAGAGGGCAAGTTCAACGAGGGTGATCTCGAAACCGCGATCAAGCTGATGCAGAAGCACGGCGCGCTTGGCGACACCATTGGCCGCGCCCGCCACTACGGCCAGATCGCCCGCGATGGGCTCGCCATCTTTCCCGACGGCCGCCACAAGGCCGCGCTGCGCGATGTGGTGGAATTCTGTGTGGGGCGGGCCTACTGAGCCTGTGCGAACCAAGCGCCACACCGGACTTGCAACGCTGACAGAACGTGGCATCCGCCCTCGTCAGAGTCACCTTTACCCGATGTGCGGCCTGACCTAGGCTGCCCGGCAATTCACTGGTCGAGAAAAACGCATAACGAGACGACAGGAGGCCATATGTCCGACACCGACAAATGCCCGGTTTCAGCTGGGAAAAAGAGCGCCACGGCGGCTGGTTCAAGGTCCAACCGGGACTGGTGGCCCAACCAGCTCAATCTGAAGCTCCTCAGCCAGAATTCTCCCAAAGTCGATCCCATGGGCAAGGAGTTCAACTACGCCGAGGAATTCAAGAGCCTCGACCTCAATGCCGTGGTGAAGGACCTCACCGCCCTGATGACCGATTCGCAGCCCTGGTGGCCGGCCGACTTCGGCCACTACGGCCCCTTCTTCATCCGCATGGCCTGGCACAGCGCCGGCACCTACCGCATCGGCGATGGCAGAGGCGGCGCGGGCTCGGGTCAACAGCGCTTTGCCCCGCTCAACAGCTGGCCCGACAACGTCAACCTCGACAAGGCGCGCCGGCTGCTCTGGCCCATCAAGCAGAAATACGGCCGCAAGATTTCCTGGGCCGACCTGATGATTCTGGCCGGCAACGTCGCCCTGGACTCGATGGGGTTCAAGACCTTCGGCTTTGCTGGCGGGCGCGCCGATGTCTGGGAGCCGGAGGAAGCCGTCTACTGGGGCGCCGAGGGCACTTGGCTCGGCGATGAGCGCTATGCCGGCGACCGGCAGCTTGAGAACCCGCTCGGCGCAGTGCAGATGGGCCTGATCTACGTCAACCCGGAAGGCCCGAACGGCAAGCCCGATCCGGTCGCCGCCGCCCGCGATATTCGCGAGACCTTCGCGCGCATGGCGATGAACGATGAAGAGACCGTGGCCCTCATTGCCGGTGGCCACACCTTCGGCAAGACCCACGGGGCGGCCGATCCGAACAAATATGTCGGTCGCGAACCCGAGGCGGCGGGCATCGAGGAGCAGGGCTTGGGCTGGTCCAACAAGTTCGGGACCGGCAAGGGCGGCGATGCGATCTCCAGCGGCCTGGAAGTCATCTGGACCACCACGCCTTCGAAGTGGAGCAATGATTTCTTCGACAACCTCTTCAACTATGAATGGGAACTGACCAAGAGCCCGGCTGGCGCCCATCAGTGGACGCCCAAGAATGGCGCCGGCGCCGGCAAGGCGCCCGATGCCCACGATCCGTCCAAGCGGCACTCGCCATCAATGCTGACCACGGACCTTTCGTTGCGCTTTGACCCCGCCTACGAAAAGATTTCGCGGCGCTTCCACAAGAACCCCGATCAGTTCGCGGACGCTTTCGCCAGGGCCTGGTACAAGCTCACCCACCGCGACATGGGCCCGCGCGCGCGCTATCTCGGCGCGCTCGTTCCCAAGGAGGTGCTGGCGTGGCAGGATCCGGTCCCCGCCGCCGGTCACAAGCTGATTGAGGCGCAGGACATTGCCGCGCTCAAAGCCAAGGTGCTGGCGTCGGGCTTGTCCGTTTCCGAGCTGGTGTCGGCGGCCTGGGCCTCGGCTTCGACGTTCCGTGGCTCGGACAAGCGGGGCGGCGCAAACGGCGCGCGCATTCGCCTTGCGCCGCAGAAGGACTGGGAGGTCAACCAACCTGCGCAACTCTCCAAAGTGCTGGCAGGCCTGGAGGCGATCCGCGGCGGCTTCAATTCATCAGCGGCCGGCGGGAAGAAGGTTTCGCTCGCCGACCTGATCGTGCTGGCCGGCTGCGCGGCCGTCGAGCAGGCCGCCAAGAGCGCCGGGCACAATGTTACGGTTCCGTTCAATCCCGGCCGCACGGACGCAACGCAGGAGCAGACCGATGTTGCCTCCTTCGCGGTGCTGGAACCAACCGCCGATGGCTTCCGGAACTACCTCAAGCCTGGGCATGTGCGCTCGGCCGAGGAACTGCTTTTGGACCGGGCGCAATTGCTGACGCTGACCGCGCCGGAAATGACAGTGCTGGTCGGCGGGATGCGGGTGCTTGGCGCCAACGCCGGGGGCACGCAGCATGGCGTGCTGACCAAGCGGCCCGGCCAGCTGAGCAACGACTTCTTCGTCAACCTGCTCGATATGGGCACGGCATGGAAGGCGGCATCGGAGGCTGGCGGCGAGTTCGAGGGGCGCGACCGGGCGACCGGCGCCCTCAAATGGACCGGCACCCGCGCCGATCTGGTCTTTGGCTCAAACTCGCAGCTGCGCGCCATCGCCGAGGTCTATGCCAGCGCCGACGCCAAGGAGAAGTTTGTCCAGGATTTCGTGGCCGCCTGGCACAAGGTGATGAACGCGGACCGCTTCGATCTCGGCTGATCCCGCCACATGGCCCGTTCGCCTGGTGCGAGCGGGCCATGCGTCAGGCCGCGCCGCATTGTCATTCTCGGGCTTGTCCCGAGGATCTATAGAGCCGCGAGGTCCTGAGCCTGACGTTCGATGGATCCTCGGGACAAGCCCGAGGATGACAATAATGGGTACGATGGGAAAGGAAGACCAATGGCCTTGGCGCAGGCCGACTGGCTCCCCGGGATGGATTCGAACCACCGACCAAGCGGTTAACAGCCGCTTGCTCTACCACTGAGCTACCGGGGAATGCCGAGGACGCGGCGTCTGCAAAGCAGACGCCAAGCGGCATGCGGGCTGCTCTATACCCCAATCGGGCGCGGGGGTCAAAACCTTCCGGCGCGGCGCGTCAACCGGGCGCTACTGCCCGGCCTTGACGATCGCGCCCTCGGCGTTGAAATCGTAGCGATATCCGAGCGTTACGAAATACTCGGTCTGATCGTCGCGCGTGCCGGCCTGGAGCCGCTGGGTGTATTTCGCCCCCGATTCCAGCTCCAGCCCCGTGTTCCGCGACCACTGGTAGTCCAGCTTCAGTGACGGCATGATCGAATATTCATCCCAGGTGGTGCCGTTGGTGTCGCCATTGCGGTAGCCAAACCGCAACCGGGGATTGACCCGCAGCTTGTCGTCAATCGGATAGCGGGCGCTGACGTCGGCCACGTAGGTCTTGCTGTTGGGCGTGGTGGCGTAGCGCAGGCCGAGCACGTAGAGGTCGGACGGCTTCAAGAGGTCCGTGCCCGTCAGCTGGCCCGACACATAATACTCCGCGCCGCTGTCCGGGTTGGCATCGACGCCGGCCGAGGCAACGGTGCTGCTGAGGTCAAACCACGAGGCATCGAGGCTGACCTGCAAATGGTCGTTGATCGGCCGCGAGAAGCCGAGGCTAGCGGTGTCGGCATAGGACGCGCGGTCCTTGGCAAGCTGCTTGATCTCGTCAATCGTGTAGAAGGCGAGCAGGTCGGTCAGCGAGGTCGAAACCTGGCCGATCAGCGCATCATGAATGTCGAGGCCAGGCGAGGCGCGGTGCTCGGCAGAGGCCGTGAAGGTCGATTTGTCCTGCAAGGTCCAGGTGCCGTTGGCGATGGCCGAATTGATCTGGTTGAAGTGGGTGTCGTAATCGACCGCCAGGAACGCCGACTTATTGTCGTCGGCATAGCGGGTCTCGGCGCCCACCGCCTGCCGGTCGATGAACTGGCCGCTCTGCTGCTGGATGGCGTAGACGGTGGTGTCGAACGGCCCGAACAGCGTCGAGAAGTCGAGCGCGCCGCCATAGAAGATGGTTCCGTCCTTGAACGGCATGTCGCGGCGCAGCGCCACCGGCGAGCCGACCTCGGTATCGAAGCGGATGCCCGGCGTTGCCTGATAGCTCACCACCGCGCCGTCAAAGCGGCCCAGCACGCCGCCGGTGTTGCGGCTCTGGCGGCCGAGCTTGGTGGTCAGGCCCCAATCCTTGAAGCTGGTGTCGAGTTCCAGGTTGGCGACGCTCGCCAGCTGCTGGTCGCCGGCATTGAAGCCATCCTCCAGCGCGCCCGAAAAGCGGAACTTGGACTGATAGCTCTCGCTGCCCCACAACGCCTGGGTGTCGAAATTGGTCAGCAGGGTGTTCTGGAACGACTGATGCTCATCGGCCGGCTGGTTGATCTGGGGCGCCAGCGAGGGATCGACGAAGGAATGGAAGCCGTCGTCGCGCATATAGTATTGCGACAAGCTGCCGGTGACGATGTAGCTGGGCTGGCCCGGCTGGCCGAAGCGGGTTTCGCGCGGGCCGGTGCGGCGGGCGGTGGCCGCGGGCTGGGCGATGGCGAGCGAAGCGAGGCGCTCGCGCACACGCTTGGCGTCGTCGCCATCGGGATAGCGCGCCAGATAGTCGTTATAGAGCGTGCGCGCC
>Ga0209069_10001289_pt1 | contig 12656 bp, 10 predicted proteins | sample Str013_2_FD_187202 | JGI IMG/M metagenome (GOLD analysis project Ga0209069, IMG submission 187202) | Freshwater sediment microbial communities in response to fracking from Pennsylvania, USA - Straight Creek_MetaG_SC_2013 (SPAdes) (version 2) | ecosystem: Environmental > Aquatic > Freshwater >...
GGCAAAGGCCTGATCGTCGAACGGCAGATGCGGTTTCAAATGCGCCTGGAAGCCGACGGCGGCGAGGTTGACGCCCGCCTGTTTCAACTCGCCGACAAGGGAGAGAAGCGACGGCCGGATCGAACGTCCCAGCTCGTCGTCTTGCTCGCAGAACGCTTCGTTGAGCACCAGTCGCGCCTTGGGGTCGGCGGCAGCGGCGCCCCGAAACGCACGCGCGATGTAATCCTTGCCCATCGTGTCAAGCCACGGGCCTTTGCGATAGCCGCCTTGCCTTCCGTGAGGCGGGTAGAACGGCTCATTGACCACGTCCCAACTCTGCATACGGCCGGCATAGCGCGAAACCGTCTCGTCGACATGGCGATCGAGCATGGCCGCGATCTCGGACGCCGACAGCGCCTTCAGCCAATCGGGTGGCCAATCATTCCAAATCAATCCTGTGCCGCGAACCGCCATCCTTGCGCTGGCGGCAAAGGCCACCAACTTATCGGCGATCGTGAAATCGGCAACGGGTCCCTTGCCGCGCAGCCAGTCGAACTTGAGCGAATTCTCGATCGAGCCGATGCAGCAATTGGCCGAGAGCAAGGCGCGATAGTCATTGTCGTGGAAAATTTCGCGGTCGAAGGCGCTACCGAACATGAGGCCATGCTCACGGCCGATGGCGCCCAGATCCACGACCGCCTGCGCCCGCGCCGGAGCCAGGGCGCAGGCAGCGCCCAATGTGCTCAACACTGTGCGTCGGCTCAGGTGCATCGGCTGAATGTCGGTCTCTCTGACTCGTCCCGCTCTTGTTTTAGCCGAACGGCGATGCACCAGCCGTTAAGCGGCGGATGATAGAAATCTTGCATTAAGAACTTCTTGGCGATGCACCAGCGGCTCATTTCGATACACCCCATGGACCCGCGCGGCAGCAAAGTCGGCGGCATGGAGACCCATGTCCGCCAGCTGCTGAGCCGGCATCCCGCCGACATGTCACTGATGATGATCGGCATCGACGAGCGCGGGGATCTCGAGCTCGGCCGCGTCGCCCGTGTCGTTTTTGGCGGCCGCGAGATCGCGTTCGTGCCGATATTGCGAGCGCCGGCGAGCGAGCAAATGGGGGCGTCGAAGACTCTCACACGATCGCTCACGTTCCGTTTTGCGGCGGCGCTCGCGCGCAACCTGCCGCGCCTGCGGTTCCTGGCCGCCGGAGCGCCGGCCTCGGTCGAAGTCGAGCGTTTCGAGTTCGCGCCGATGGCGCGCATGCTCGGTCCGCTTGTCGTCTTGGCGCACAATGAGGGCGATCCCAAACGCGACAAGATGGATTCGCTGCTGCGGCGCTATTGGTGGATCAACGATGCCGCGGAGTGGACTGCATTTCGTCTGGCACGGCATATTTTTTGCGTGACGCCGAAACTGAAGGAGAGGCTGACGTCGCGTCATCCTTCGCAGTCGTCCAAGGCCGACGTACTGACGGTTTCGGTCGACACTGGAATTTTTCGCGCGACGCCGTTCGATATCAGCGGCGGCAAGCTGCGGCTGGTTTATGCCGGACGGCTCGACGAGTTCAAGGATCCGGCTCTGATGTTTCGTGTGGCCAAGCGCGTGCACGAAAAGCTCGGCGGCGCATTCGAATTTCACTATTGCGGCGCCTCCGATCCGCATCGCTTTGCAGAGTTTGCCGCAATCGAGAGCTTTACCGTCCGCCACGGCGCGTTGCTTCCCGACGGCGTGGCAGCGGTCATGCGCGCGGTGCATATAGGCATTCTGGTTTCGCACTGGGAAGGCATGCCGTGCTTTCTGCTTGAATTGCTGGCGAGCGGGCGGCCGTTCGCGGGGCTGCGGTTGCCGCAATTCGATCAGGTGGTCAGGCCGGGGATCAGCGGGCGCATGGTCGAACGGGCGCCAACGGCGGACGCGTCCGCCGAGGCGGTCGCGAACGCGGTAGCTGATCTCTGGACCGACATCAAAGGCGGGCGGATCGATCCTGCTCGCGTCCATGAACAAATCTTGCCGTTTTCCGCCGAGCGTCAACTCGAACGGTTGTTCGAGGCGCATCGGCAGATCTTGTCCGGCCGGACCAGACCGGCAACAGAAATGGCCGAACGGGCATAGGCGGCGACCGTGACGATGCGCACCGTTCGCCTCGCAGATTGGCCGCATCCGGTGTCAGCGTTGGGATTCGGGTGCGCCTCGCTCGGCTCGCGCGTCTCACGAAAAGTCGCGGCGGCGGCGATCGAGCGAGCGCTCGCAGCCGGCATCAATTGGTTCGACGTCGCGCCGTCCTATGGCGACGGCGAGGCCGAGGAAATTTTGGGCGACACGCTCGGGGGACAGACCGTTGCGATCGTCACCAAGGTGGGTCTTCGCGCCCGACCGGCCAATCGTATCGCTCGGGTTGCGCGTCGCTTCGCGCGACCGGTCGTCTCGGCGTTCCCCAAGTTGCGCACGGTCATCAGACCGATACGAGCGCAAGCTATCGAACGCATCGCGCTCGACGCGGACAGCATCCACACCAGCATCGCCCGCAGCCTTGAGCGGTTGAGGGTGGATCGCGTGGCGGTTTTGGCGCTGCATGAACCCGCGCTCGAGGATCTGAGGCGCGACGAGGTGTTGCGCGCGCTCGAAGATGTGAAGCGGCAAGGTCTTGCCGCGCATATCGGCATAGCGGGGTCGTTCGCGAGTTTCACAGTCGCGAACGATGCCCGCCCGTTCATCGATGTGGCGCAGTTCGAACTTTCGTCGTCGGGCCGATGCGGCGCGGAAATCCGGGCGGTTGCAGCTCGCAACGCGTTTGCCGTGATGTATGGCGTGTTCGGCGCCAAAGGGCCCGAGGCTTCGCGCCTCAGCTTGCGTCACGCCTTCGGCGCAAATCCATCGGGCGTCGTCCTGGCCTCAAGTTTCGCGCCCGCCCACTTGGCGGCGAATGTCGCCGCGGCGAGCGAGATGCCGGACAAAGTCCTGGCCGGCGAGATCGAGCGATCGCTAGGCAGCGAAGGCGTCCCCGACAACAGGTAGCGACTCTTGCGCGGTGCGCAAATGGGCCGCCAGGCGCGCCGCAAGCGCGACGGCAGTCAAGGTCGGGTTCGCCTGGCCTGAGGCCGGAAAGATCGCCGACCCCGCCAAAAAAAGGTTGGCAAGTCCGTGAACCTTTGCATTTTGGTCGACGATGCCGTCGCGCTCGTTGGCCGACATCCGGGCGGTGCCGATTTGATGAAACCCGTCCGAAGCTTGCGCGAGCACCGCGGACAGGCGTGCCTCTGCTGGCACCTTGTACTCGAGGCGCGCGACGCCTGAGGCATGAAGGCGCTCCGCCATCAACTCATGGGTTTTAACGATCGATGCCGCGTCCGCGTCGCCGAAACGCAGGTCGATGGCCAAACGAGGCTGGCCCAACGCATCGACGCGGTTCGACAGGCGAACGCGGCTCTCAGCGCGCGGCAGCTGTTCGCCGTGATAGTGAAAGGCATAACGATGTGCTTTGTTGAGCACGAAGAATCCGGGCAACCGGACTCGCCGGCCGTAGCGAGCTCGCAAGAATCGTGCAGCCGACAGCGACGAGGAGACCGCGTCGCTCAATATGTTTCGCGCGTGGGCGCCGAACCTGAGCGGGCCGGCGCCGACTTTGCGCACTCGGATCGCTTCCGGCGATAGCATGGTGCCGACTATCGGCGCGCGCAGTGCCAGGTAAGCGAGCGAGAGTATGCCGCTGCGGTGGCGGGGGTCGTCGAGCGGTGGCGGCTCCGGCCATGCCGCCATGTTGAGGACGCCGTATTCCTGTTGCGTCTTTGCGTCGAGCGTGAAACGGCGTCGGACATAATGCCCTGACCCGTCGCGCAAGAAGTCGAAACGCGCGTCGAGGTCGGGGCGAACAAAGACGATGTCGGCAATCGAACCGAAGAGATGGCCCATGTAGAAGTTGCCAAGCGGGCCGTCCGGCCCACCGAACAGGCGCGGGTTCGTGACACGGCTCGCCAACAACAGGCGCGTCGTCTCAAGCCCACCGGCGGCGATCACATAGCTGCGAGCGGTGACGCTTTGGCGTCTGCCGTCGGCGGCGACAAGAAGGTCGCGCACGGCGCGGCGTTGCGGGTCGATGTTCACCCGCAGGACCGTTGCACCGAATGCGATGCGCAAGTTCGGGTGGGTGAGCGCCCGCTTGCCGTGAACAGCGCGCAGTCTCGGATTGGCGCACCAACGCTCCAAACCGGCAAATCTCAATCCGTTGGAGCGGCACTCGAGGTCGGCGAGGGTGTTGTCTGCGAAATCAGGTGCGCCGCAATCGAGAAAGCGGCAGGCGGCGCCGTAGTACCGCTCTATTTCAGCGAAGTCGATCGGCCATTGCGTTTGGGGCGCGTACGCGCGCTGTACGAAGTCTATCCTGTCGAGAGGCACCGCTCGTCCGCCCCAAAGATTCGATGTGCCGCCGAAGGCGCGCTTTAGGGCCAACGACATCGGTGCATGTGCGTGCGGGTTTGCGACAGCGGCATCGCTGAGCGTCTGGGCCTGGCGATCGCTGCCTTCGATGCCGGATTCGATCAACAGGACGTCCATGCCCGCGTCGGCGAGATCGAGCGCGAGCTTGAGCCCGACAGGCCCCGAGCCGACGACGGCAACGTCGGCGGCTTTGCGCAAGGCGTCTCTGGATTTCGCGTCGGACGTCATGATCGATCGATGGCTTGGCGCGTCACAAAGGCGCTGCCCGCGGCGTTGCATTTAGTGCGCCAGCCGCGGGATCGCCATCGCTCGGAGGCGGAAGCGCGTTAACCACGCTTGGCACGGGCGGCGGATTGCGGTGCGCAATTTGAATTGAACGGAGGGCGTGTCCCGGAAGGGGACGGAGAACAGAAGCCCTCGCCGTGCTCAAGCAAGCAGAAAAGTTAACGGACGAATCGCTTGTGCGAAGCGCGCGCCCGCGTCGCGTTGCTATCGATGCGCGCGGCGCAATTCCCATGCCGGCGGCGATTGCCGTCACGCGCACGGCCGGCTTCAACGACATCGAACTCGCGGTCCCGGCGAAGGCCGCTTTCCTCGCGCAGAAGCGCTGCCTCGATGTGACCGTCGCTGTGCTGGCCCTGGCCGTTCTCTCGCCGCTGCTGCTCGGCATTTCGCTGGCAATCGCGCTGACCAGCAAGGGACCGATTTTGTTCCGGCAAAAACGATTGGGGCGCGACAACATTCCATTCACGCTGATCAAGTTCCGCTCGATGTATGTCGACCGTCAAGATCTCAGCGGCATCGCGCATACGGTCGAACGCGACCCGCGCGTGACCAAGATCGGGCGGCTCATTCGCCCGTCCTATCTCGACGAACTGCCGCAGCTTCTAAATGTCCTCAAAGGCGACATGTCGATCGTGGGACCGCGGGCTCAGGTCATGGGCATGCGCGCGGTCGGCAGGCCCTACGAAGACCTGGTCCCCAGCTACAGAGCGCGCCATGCCGTGCGGCCGGGCATTACGGGACTGGCGCAAGTGCGTGGTCTTCGTGGCGAGATCAAGGACGCCGATCACGCCGTCGCGCGCGTCGACGCCGATCTCGAATATATTCGAACGGCGAATCTGTGGCTCGATCTGAAGATACTGGCGCTGACGGTGCCGTCGGTGATCCTGGGGCGCGTCAGGTGCTCGGAGCGATCGAACCCGGCTAGAGATGCAGGTCCGGCACTCGGATGACGTCGCCCGGCAGAACGGCGATGTCGGAGGTGAGTTCGTATTCGGTCTCGATCGCCTCGCGGGCTTTGCGGATGAAGACGCGCTCGCGGTTGGCGCGGTAGGTATAGCCGCCGGCGGAAGCAACCGCGGCGAAGAGCGACATGCCCGGACGGTATTGGAATTCGCCGGGCTTTGAGACCTCACCCAGCATATAGAACGGGCCGAACGAGATGATTTCGACGGTCACGCGCGGGTCGCGATAAAGGCCCGCTTGCGTATAGGCCTTGGCGATGAGAGCCGCGGCTTCGGACGTTGTCGTTTCCTTAACGAGCAGCTGGCCCATCGGCGGCGGCGAAATCGCGCCGGTGTCGTCGATCGTGTATTCGGCGGTCACGGAGGTCGAGCCGAAGACCGTCACGCGCAAATGATCGCCGATCGTCATGCGATAGCCGGTCGACGAGAGCGCGGGCCCTCCCAGAGCACGTTCGCCGGGGTCCTTCGGCGGCACGCTCTTGAACTCGCCGGAGGCGCAGGCGCTCAAGCTCGCACCGGCCGCGATGAGAAGGAGGATGATGCTCGTTCTGAGAAGCTGCATTGTCGGACGCCTTGTTCGCGCGCCTAGCGTAGAGAGTGGCGATTTAGGGTTTGTTAATGCTGGCGCGCCCGCACAAGGTGGCCCGACATGCTTAAGGGGCCATTTACAGCGATGCGCTAATTTTTTCGCGGATTTGAAACGGCGACAGAGCCGGTCAATCACGATCGCGAGCCACGCCATACCTCCATGCCGGGCCTGACAAGAAAATTTGCGCTGCTTCTTGGAGCGTGCTCGCTGCCATGCCTCGGCGTGGCCGCGCGCGCCGCGCCCGAGCAAGATCCGGTCAGCGTCGGCGACAGATTCCATACGCTCAATCTGGCGCCTGGCTTTGCCTTGGACGGATGGGAGGTCCGGCCGGCGGCTGCGCTACGCCCGGGATACGACGACAACATTACTTGGTCGAGCAATCGCCCGGCGTCGAGCAGCGAATTGGAATTGCGCGGAAGCGTCGACGCTACGCAGCAAACCGGTCCCTACGCGGTGAGTGCCAACGCCTTGCTGCGGCAGACCTGGTATCCGGACGCGGCCGACAACGACAAGACGGAAGCAACTCTGCGCGGCGCGATCGCCGTGCAATTGGGGCCGCGGCTGGTGCTGCGCGGGGCGGCGTCGTTCGAGAACGGCGTCGAGACCGGGATCACCAACGGCATCGTCGTCGACGGCGCGTTCGATCCTTACGTCAAGCGGGCAACATTTCGCCGGATACCGATCGAAGCCGGGGTCGACTACACCGCCGGGCGGTTCGGCTTGCGCGGCGATGCGCGCCTCGAAGCTGTCGACTTCGATCCACAGACCACGCGCTCTGGATTGCGCGTCGGCCAAGATTTTCGCAACGGCTGGGAGAGCGAATTCCGGCTGCGCGGCAGCGCCGAACTCTATCCGCATATGTCCGTGTTCGCCGAAGCGCGCGCCGGCGCGCGCCGCTACGACGATGCAAACGGCGACAGCGACACCTGGCGCGCGGTGGCCGGCGGAGAGGTCGAATTGGCGCGGCTGTTGGTCGGCGAAGTCTCCGCCGGGTACGCAGTGCAGTCGTTCCCGAACGGTGGCGGGCAAACGAGCGGTTTGACCTATGGCGCGCAACTGCACTGGTTTGCGCACGAGCTGTTGTCGTTTACGCTCGAGGCGCAACGCGAATTTCGCGCGGAGGTGACGACGACCTCAGCCGGCGTTACCTCGACGATCCCGGTCACGCATGACGCCGTCAGCATACGCGCGGAGTGGGAACCGCTGCGCTCGCTGCTGATCCATGCGCAAGCCGGCTATGAGCGGGAGGGGCGCGACAGCGTCGACCGGACGGATCGGCTGGTGTCGCTGATCGTCGGCGCAACCTATGTGTTGACGCGCAATCTGAATTTCGAATTGGAATTCGAGCACGAGGACCGGCGATCGAATTTCTCGGGCGATTTCGAGCGCAACCGCGTGAGCCTCGGGCTCGCGGCTGCATATTGAGGTGCGCGGCATGAACGATGAAGTTTCAGCCCGGAGCGAGCCTGTCGTGCGCAGCGACATCGCCATCATCGGCGGCGGGATGGCGGGCTCGACGGCGGCGACCGTCTTCGGCCGCAGCCATAAGGTCGTTCTCGTCGATCCGCATTCGCCGTATCCGCCGGTTTTTGCCGCGGACAAAATCGCCGGCGATCAAATTCGCCTGCTGAAGTCGCTCGACCTGTTCGAGCCGATGATTGCCGCAGCGACGCCGGTGTCGCGCGTCGTCAACGCGCAGTTCGGCAAGGTGATCGAGCGGCGCGCAATCGAGGAATACGGCATTCACTACCAAACGATGGTCGAAGCGATGCGGATGCAGATCCCGGCGGGCGTGGTGCGCGTCACCGGGCATGCCGCCGGTATCGAATTGTCCGACAATCTGCAGCGCGTCAGGCTGTCGGATGGACGGGAAATCGAAGCCCGGCTCGTCGTTCTGGCGACGGGATTCAGCGAGGTGTTGCGCGGCAAGATCGGCGTCGCGCGCCGCCTGCTGAAGGAAAATCATTCGCTCAGCATCGGCTTCGATATGAAAGCGAAGACGGGTTCGGCGTTTGAATTTCCGTCCTTGACCTATTACGGCGACCGGATCGCGGACGCGGTCGACTACATCAGCATCTTTCCGGTGCGCGACGGCATGCGGGCGAATCTTTTTGTCTATCGCGATCCGCAAGACCCTTGGGTGCGCGCGTTTCGCCGCGATCCGCTAGGGTCGATTTATGCGGTGATGCCCGGATTGCGCAATTTCCTCCCCGGCTTCGAGATCACGGGAGCCATTCAGTCGCGCAGTATGGATCTCTACACGGTCGAAAATCATCTTCGGCCGGGCGCCGTTCTCATCGGCGATGCTTCGCAGACGTCATGCCCGGCACTGGGATCGGGCCTCAGCCATCTGTTGACGGATATCGAGCGATTGCAGGCGATCTATTTGGCGGCGTGGTTCGCCAGTCCGGGTATGGGCAGCGAGAAGATCGCGCAGTTCTATGCCGATCCGGCGAAGGTGGCCGTCGATGCGAAGGCGTTGCACGGGGCGCACTACCGGCGCGCCGTCTCGACGCAGACAGGTTTTGGATGGGAGCTGCATCGCCGGCAGGTTTATTGGCGGCGGCGGTTGCGCGGCCTCGCTCAGAGCGCCAACCCATTCGATCCGGCGCGGCTGTCCGCCTTGCCGCAGCAATCATGAACTTCTGCGAACGAGGCGCCGGGCCATCGACCTTGCTCGCGCCACCGCCGGCGAGCGCAGGCCGTTGCCGACGTGGTGGCTCAGGACCCGACGCATGGCGACCGGCCAGCCGAGGATGCTGATCGGATAGTCGCCCATCGCGAGGGCCTGCGGTTGCGCCGCGAAATCGCGCTTGTAGCTTTCGTTGCCGATGGTGAAGTCGAAAATATCGACGCCGGTTTCGATCAGATGCGTCGCCATTCGATCAAGCACGACGTTGCCCGGCGAAGCGCTCTTCCAGTCTCCGCCTTGGAACGCAGAGAACAAGAGATAGTACGCGTTGGCGTGTCTGAGGGCGAAGAGGGCGGCAACGATCTCGCCCTCGACCTCAAGCGCGGATAACGTCGTAAAGCCTCGATCCCAACCGTCGACGATCACGGTTTCATAGAACGATCTGAGCGCCGGTATGGCCAAAACGTTGCGGCGGCCCAACTCGGCAAAGCGGCGGGCGCGCATGTCGGCGAGTGCGGCGAAGATGCGCAGCGCCTCGCCGCTGTCGCGGGCGTTGACGAGCGAGGCTTTGCCGTGACTTTCCACGCGCCGGCCCTTGCGGCGCAATTCCTTTTTGAACGTCGAGGTCAGAAGGTCGTCATATGCGGTGCGGCACCGAGGCAGCTCGACGCGCCAAGATTCGATCGACATCGGGCGCAGCTCTCGCAGCTTGTGCAGCGGGTTGACGCCGGCGCCGAGCGCGGCGGGCAATTTTTCCAAACGAACGACGTCCGCTGCCGGCAGCAGCGAAACGATCCGGCGCCACAGGGTGTGCATCTCACGCTCGCTGGGCGCAAAGCCACTGGCGAACGCCGGGGCGTTATAGTCGCTGAGCCCGCCATCGGCGAACTCGACGACTTTGAGCAGACCTTGAGGGCGAACGCAGAGCGGGAGCAGCATCAGCGGCGCGCCCGACAGGCGGTCTCGCACCGTGACAAGGAGCGGGCGCGCGCCGATATGAGGCGCCACAATCGCATACCAAGGCCGCAGCCAATCGAGTGTCTGAAAGGGCGTATTGCGACCGTCCGCCAGCAGCGTCTGCCAGTCGTGCTGGACCAGTTCGAGACGCTCGGTGGCGTGGATCTCGAAGTTGCCCGTTGAAACGATCGCCTCGGTCACGCGCTTGCGGCCTTGTTCTCAACAGAATTGTGCGGCCGGGCGATCTTTTCCGTGGCGCCCATTTACCGTTAACTCGAGCCTGTGCCCGAATCCGCTGGCAGCACTGCAATTGTTGGGCCTTGGCCGGCGGCCTTATTCGGAAACGGCGCAGCGCAATTCCCCGTGTTGAAAAACGCGAGTCGTTAACGCGTCTCGCGCAACGCGATCATGATCTCTGTTTTGCGCGCGCCAATTCCGAGGCTCGCCAAGCGAGAGACAGTCATTGAGCTCATTTTCGATTGCAAATGATGATTGTGCACTGCAACATGCGTCTGTTCTCGGAGAGCCAGCGGTGAATCTGACGTTTCCTGCCATTCTTCCGCGCTACCATCGCAGCGGGCTCACATTTGTGGCGCGCGACGGCGAGCGGACGGTTGAATTCTGGATGACGGCGCGCGCGTTCGGCGAGCGCTTCGGCCATCGCGATCACGATGTCGGCAAAGCCATCGGTACCTTCGAGCGCAATCGCAATGCCATCGAGCGCGTCGCCAGTTCGGCCTATGACGGCCGCCGCCGCACGATCGTGATCACGGCGGCGCGGTTCGATGAAGTGGTGTCGCTGCCTCAGGTCGTCGTCGACGAGGACTGAGGCAGCGGATCAATTTCCGCTCAGGCGTAAACTTCCAGCAGCCCCGCCGCGCCCATGCCGCCGCCGATGCACATGGAGACGATCGCGCGCTTGGCCTTGCGGCGCTTGCCTTCCATCAACACGTGACCGGTGAGGCGGGCGCCGGTCATGCCGAAGGGATGGCCGATGGCGATCGAGCCGCCGTTGACGTTGTAGATTTCCGGATTGATGCCGAGCTTGTCGCGGCTGTAGAGGCATTGGCTGGCGAAAGCTTCGTTCAGCTCCCAGAGATCGATGTCGCCGAACTTGAGGCCGTGACGTTGCAGCAGGCGCGGCACGGCGAAGACCGGACCGATGCCCATTTCGTCCGGCGCGCAGCCGGCAACGGCCCAGCCCTTGAAGGCCCCCATCGGCTGCAAGCCGCGGCGCTCGGCCTCTTTCGCTTCCATGATGACGACGGCGGCGGCGCCATCGGACAATTGGCTGGCGTTGCCGGCGGTGACGTATTTGCCGGGACCCTTCACCGGCTCGAGTTTCGCCAAGCCTTCAAGCGTCGTGTCCGGGCGATTGCATTCGTCGCGATCGACGGTGTAGGCGACGAAAGATTCCGCCTTGGTGTCCTTGTCGATCTTTTTCATTTCCGTTTTCACGGGGACGATCTCGTCCTTGAACTTACCGGCTTGCTGGGCAGCGGCCATGCGGCGCTGGGATTCCAGAGAATATTCGTCTTGGTATTGGCGGCTGAGTTTGTAGCGCTCGGCGACGACGTCGGCGGTGTCGATCATCGGCATCCAGAAGTCGGGATACATTTCGGTGAGCTTGGGCTCCTTGCCGCCGCCGCCGCCACCCTGGAAGCTGATCGAGTCGACGCCGCAACCGACGATGATATTGACTCCGTCCTCGACGATGTGGTGTGCCGCGATTGCGATGGCGTTGAGACCCGACGAACAGGCGCGGTTGACCGTGACGCCGGAGGTGGTGATAGGGAGCCCGGCGAACAACGCGGCCGCGCGGCCGACATTGCCGGATGCGGCGACGCAGCCGGCGACGACATCCTCGATTTCCTTGGGGTCGATCTTCGACCGGGCGACGGCGTGGCGCACTGCTTCTCCCAAAATCTTGACGTTCGAGGTGTTGTTGAAGCCGCCGCGGTGGGATTTGGCCAGGCCGGTGCGCGCATAGGAAACAATGACTGCTTCACGCATGGGATGCTCCTTTGAGGTTCGCCAATTGCTCTTGCCCTTGCGCTTACGATGATCGGCGCCCGTGTACAAGCGGCGTCCCACCGGCCGGGTGACTTTGCGCTGCGTTGCAGCGCTACGGTTCGCCGCGGTTTTTGCGCCGCCTAGCGCGCAACGGAGACACGCCCACGTGAGTAAACCTTGACGCCAGCTTGTGAAACGGCAAGCCGCATGTTTGTCTCGGCGCAATCCAAGCCCGCCGGGCGAAGGAACTTTGGAGCGGACTAGGCAATGGATCCCTTTGTACTCACCCTCGGCATCGTGGTCACGATCGTCTCGGGTATTCCGGTCGTCTACCAGCTGCGGCGCCATCCGCGCGGTCTCTACGTCCTCTTCTTCGCCGAGATGTGGGAGCGGTTTTCGTATTACGGCATGCGCGGCATGCTGGTGTTTTACCTGACGCAGCAGTTCTTGTTCGACGACACGTTCAGCACGGGCAAATACGGGGCGTACACGTCGCTGGTTTATTTGATGCCGCTGGTCGGCGGCGTGTTGGCGGATCGCTTCCTGGGCACGCGCAAGGCCATCGCCTTCGGCGCGCTGTTGCTGGTGGCGGGACACTTCATGATGGCCATCGAAGGTAAGCCGGCGACCCAACTTCTCTCCTACCAAGGTCAGACCTACACCTTCCCTTGCCGAAGGGCGCGGCGACGCGCGCAACGTTCGTCTCAAGATCGGCGACGGCGCCTACGAGGTCGGCGCCAGCCCCGACGGTGGCATGGCGATCAAAAACCTGCCCGCCGGAGCGGTCCTGCCGAGCGTGTTGCCC
>Ga0209069_10001290_pt1 | contig 12652 bp, 8 predicted proteins | sample Str013_2_FD_187202 | JGI IMG/M metagenome (GOLD analysis project Ga0209069, IMG submission 187202) | Freshwater sediment microbial communities in response to fracking from Pennsylvania, USA - Straight Creek_MetaG_SC_2013 (SPAdes) (version 2) | ecosystem: Environmental > Aquatic > Freshwater >...
GGCTGAAGTGGTGGGAAGGCTCAGGCGTGGCGAGCGTGGCAGCGGCCACCGACGCCGGATCGTTGCCAGCGGCAACGGCGGCGCCCGCGTTCGGGACCGGCACCGGCACGCTCGAAGGTGCACGCGGCACGTACCACGTCGTCAGCAACGGCGTCAGCCTGACGGGCGAACAGGACATCTTGTCGACACCGTGGAACGGCGTCCGTTGGAGCGCCGCGGCGTGGGCCGGTACGAGCTGGGCAGGCGGCCTGTGGAACGGCATCCGCTGGTCCGGCGGCGGTTGGTCTGGCGTGAGTTGGAGCACTGCCCTGTGGTCAGGGAGCGACTGGTCCGGCGTCCGCTGGAGCGGGATCCGGTGGTCGGCGATGACCTGGGACGGCGCCCGCTGGTCAGGCAGCGGCTGGACCGGCGTGCGCTGGTCGGACGCCGCCTGGTCAGGCGCCCGTTGGTCGGCCGCGACGATGGACTGACCGAGCGTCAGGATCCCTCGCCGAGGCTCCACTGCGCTTCGGTTTGACCGATATGGCAAGGGCACCGTCCTTGGAGCGACGATGACAATGACGACGATTGACATAGCAGCAGAGACGGCGGTGCCGGATGTGAACACCGGTGCCGCCGTCTCGGCGCGGGTGCGCGATCGTCTCGTGCTTGCCCGCACGGCCGGCCTCGTCGCGGTGTTGACTGTCGCTTCGCTCGTCGTGACGGTCATCCACCTGTGGCCGATGCAGGCATCGATACCGGGCCGCATCCCGTGGTGGCTGCTCGCCGTGTGCTTCGGGCTCGCCGAGGTCCTCGTCTTCCACATCGAAGTTCGCCGGGAGGCGATCTCGTTCACCCTCAGCGAGGTCCCGCTGACGCTCGGCCTGTTGTTCGCGTCGCCCGTCGCGTTGATCGTCGGTCGTCTCGTCGGCGAAGCCGTGCTCCTCGCGCTGATCGAACGTCAGCAGGCCCGTCGGGTGCTGACGAACCTGGCGGTGTTCTTCGCCGAATGCGCAACTGCCGTCACCGTCTTCCACGCGCTGCCCGGTGACCATCAGCTCAGCCATCCCGGAACTTGGGGCGCGGCGCTCGCCGCCGTCGCGGCCGCCGATGCGCTCGGCTTGACGGCCATCGGCGCCGTCATGCGCTGGCACGGTGCCCCCGTCGAGCCGGGCCGGATGGCGCTGACCAACGGCGTCACAGCCGTGACGAACACGGCCATCGCCGTCCTCGCTGCAGTGTTGCTCGACACCAACGCCTGGGCCGCAGCCCTGCTGGTGCCGGTCTTGGCGATCATCGTCGTCGTCTACCGCGGGTACAGCTCGTTGAGTCGCCGATACGCGAGCCTCGAGCTGCTGTACGAGTTCACCCGGTTGGTCAGCGGATCGAAACGCCCCGACGTCGTGCTCGCCTCGATGCTCGAGGAGGCAAAGCGGTTGTTGCGCGCCGACGCCGCGGCGATCTTGACGATCAGCGAAGGCGAGCAGATCTCGTTGTGGCTTGGCCCCGACGACGTCGAGGCACGGCCACGACGCTTACCACTCGATCTGCTTCGCGCCCTCGTCGTCGATCGTCGCGCCGTGGTCATCGACAAGCACACGACGGATCGTGAGCGTCGCGAGATCCTCGAGATGCTCGGCGTTGCGGACTGCATCATTGCCCCGCTCGTCGAAGCATCGGAGCTGATCGGCGTGCTGCTCGTCGCCGACAGGCGCACCGCTGTTAGCACGTTCGATGCCGATGACGCGCGGATCTTCGAGACGCTCGCCAACCATGCTGGCGTCGCGCTCGAGAACGGCCGACTCATCGACCGCCTTCACGAGCAGGCTCGCCAGCGCGAGTACGAAGCGTTGCACGATTCGCTCACCGAGCTCCCGAATCGGGCCGATTTCCTCCACAGGCTGAACGCGACGATCGCCAACGCAAGCGCCAGTGGCGGCAGCGTTGGCGTCGGCCTGCTCGACCTGGATCACTTCAAGGAGGTGAACGACACCCTCGGCCACCATCACGGTGACTTGCTGCTGTGTGAGGTTGCGGCACGCTTGCGGGCGACGCTGCCATCGACGATCACCCTCGCGCGTCTCGGCGGCGACGAGTTCGGCTTGTTCACTGAGCACAACACCTCTGCCGTAGGGCTGATCGAGCTCGGCAACTCGATCCGTGACAGTTTCATGCATCCGTTCTGGGTCGAGGAGTTCGGCCTCGAAGTTGGCGCCAGCATCGGCTTCGCCCTCTTCCCCGATCACGGAGCTGATCCGGCGACGTTGCTCCAACGCGCCGACGTGGCGATGTACGACGCCAAGAGCGCATCGACGAACCGCATCGAGATCTACGATCCCAAGCGCGACGTCAACTCGCCGCGCCGGCTGGCACTCGCCAGCGACCTGCGCACCGCCATCGAGGGGCGCGACCTGACGCTGCACTACCAACCCAAGGTCCGTCTCAGCGACGGGCTCGTGCACAGTGTCGAAGGCCTCATCCGTTGGCGTCATCCGACGTATGGAAACGTCCCACCGGACGACTTCGTGCCGCTGGCCGAGCGAACCGGACTGATCCACCCGTTCACCGACTTCGTCATCGAGCACGGCCTCGCCCAGCTCGGCGCTTGGAATTCTCAGGGGCTCGACGTCGAGATGTCGCTGAACCTTTCGACGCGCAACCTGCTCGACGCCTCGCTGCCTGCTCGCATCGAACGCATCCTCGGGATCGCCGCGATCAAGCCAAACAAGGTCACCTTCGAGATCACAGAGACCGCGATCATGAGCGAGCCGGATAAGACCATCCCGGTCCTGCACGACCTCGCCGATCTCGGCGTGCTGCTGTCGATCGACGACTTCGGCACGGGTCACTCGTCGCTCGCCTACCTGCAGCGCCTGCCGATCCACGAAGTCAAGATCGACAAGTCCTTCGTCCTACCGTTGACCACCGATCCCAGCGCTCGCGCGATCGTCCAATCGATCATCCAGCTCGCCCACAACCTCGACCTCAACGTCGTCGCCGAGGGCATCGAAGACGAAGCAACGTTGACCGAGCTCCAGTACCTCGGCTGCGATGACGGCCAGGGCTATCACTTGTGCCGACCGATCCCCGCGCCCGATGTCGAAACGTGGATCACCGACAGACTTGGATCGCCGGCAACGATCGCGTCGACGTCTGCCTCCACGTCTGTCTCGACGACGTCGGCAGCGAAGGGTGCACAACCAACGCCCCGCCACCTGCAAACGCCGTCCCGAACCGACCGGCGCACCACTCGGCCACCAATGGACCGAGCGCGCAAGGTATCCGACGTCCCCGCTAACCGACATGATGCAACGTGTTGGTGATGCTCGGATGTTCGCGGTCGCAACCGGGTGAGGCTTGACGCGGCCATAGCGGTTGCGTTCTGGCGCTAGCGCTGGCACAATCGTGGCCGTGACGACCACCGGACTCTTCGAGCTCGTAGGCATTCACTAGGCGCACCCGTACCGACTCGCGTGCGCCCACGGCCTCCCGGAGACGGGGGGTCGTTGTGCTTTTCGACCCTTGTTCGCAAGCGCTGAGCCCGCGTCCGCAACCCCCGACCACGACGACAACTGCAGCACGACAGGAGCAACCCGATGAAGCTCACCGGTGCCCAAGCACTCATCAAGAGCCTCGAACAAGAAGGCGTAGAGGTCATGTTCGGCCTCCCCGGTGGCTGCATCCTGCCTGCCTACGACCCGCTGCTCGAGTCGTCGATCCGCCACATCCTCGTCCGCCACGAGCAAGGCGCCGGGCATATGGCCGAGGGCTACGCCCACGTCACCGGTCGTCCCGGCGTTGCGATGGTGACGTCGGGTCCGGCGGCGACGAACCTCGTCACGCCGTTGTGCGACGCCTACATGGACTCGATCCCGATGGTCGCCATCACCGGTCAGGTGCCGACGTCGGCGATCGGCACCGACGCCTTCCAAGAGTGCGACACCGTCGGCATCACCCGCTCGGTGACGAAGCACAACGAGCTGGTGATGAGCGCCCAGGACTTGCCCCGCATCATCCGTGAGGCGTTCCACATCGCCACCACCGGCCGCCCCGGACCGGTCCTCGTCGACGTGCCCAAGGACGTGCTGCAGAACACGATGGAGTGGTACTGGCCCGACTCGGTCGACCTGCCCGGCTACAAGCCGACGACGAAAGGCCATCCCCGCCAGATCCGCGAAGCAGCGAAGATGATCCTCGCCTCCGAGCGTCCGATCCTCTACTGCGGAGGCGGGATCTTGAAGGCCCGCGCCGCCGACGCGCTGCGCGAGCTGGCCGAGCTGACCCAGATCCATGTCGTGACGACGTTGATGGCGCGCGGCGCGTTCCCCGACAGCCATCCGCTGTGCCTCGGCATGCCCGGCATGCACGGCAACGCGACGGCGGTGACGTCGATGCAGAAGGCCGACTTGCTCGTCGCCCTTGGCGCCCGCTTCGACGATCGGATCACCGGCAAGGTGTCGGCGTTCGCGCCAGAAGCGAAGATCATCCACGTCGACATCGACCCGGCGGAGCAAGGCAAGGTCCGCCGTCCCGATGTGCCGATCGTCGGCGACTGCCGCTTGGTGATCGAAGAGCTTGTGCGCGAGATCCGCAACTTGCTCGACGCGGGCACGACACAAGCCGACACCTCGGCATGGCGCAGCCGCATCTCCGGTTGGCGCGAGCAGTTCCCGCTCGCCTACGAGCAGTCAGAGCCGGGCGACGCGCTCAAGCCGCAGTTCTGCCTGGAACGGCTACGCGACTCGGCGCCCGAGGACACGATCCTCGTCTCGGGCGTCGGCCAACATCAGATGTGGTCGAGCCAGTACTGGCGGTTCGAGAAGCCGTACAGCTGGGTCAACTCTGGTGGCCTCGGCACGATGGGGTTCTCGGTGCCGGCGGCGATTGGTGCCAAGGTCGGTCGACCCGAGTCGACGGTGTGGGCGATCGATGGTGACGGCTGCTTCCAGATGACGGCGCAAGAGCTCGTGACCGCCTCGGTCGAGCGGATCCCAGTCAAGGTGGCGATCTTGAACAACTCCTACCTCGGCATGGTCCGCCAGTGGCAGGAGATGTTCTACGACGAGCGCTACTCCGAGGTGTACCTCTCGCAAGACGTGCCCGACTACGTCAAGTGGGCCGAGGCGATGGGTTGCATCGGGATGCGCGTCGACTCGCCCGAAGAGGTGCAGCCGGCGATCGACAAGGCCAACGCCATCGACGATCGCCCGGTCGTGATCGACTTCCGCGTCGACGCCCGCGAGAAGGTCTTCCCGATGGTCCCCGCCGGCTTCGCCAACGACGACCTCGTCCTGCCCCCATCGCAGATGGAGCGCAAGGAGCGCCTGCGATGAGCGAGATGCAGCATCACATCTTGTCGGTGTTGGTCGAGAACCGCGCCGGTGTCTTGGCGCGCGTCTCGTCGCTGTTCGCTCGGCGCGGCTTCAACATCTTCAGCCTTGCCGTCGCACCCGCGGAAGAGGAGCGCTTCAGCCGGATCACGATCGTCGTCGACATCGAGTCATCGCCGCTCGAACAGATCACCAAGCAGCTCTTCAAGCTCGTCGACGTCGTCAAGATCTCCGAGCTCGATCCGCGCTCGTCGGTCGAGCGCGAGTTGATGATGGCGACCGTGCGGGCCGAGCCCGGCCAGCGCGGCCAGGTGCTGGAACTGGTGCAGATCTTCGAAGGCAAGATCCTCGGCGTCGCCGAGGACCAGGTCACCGTCAGCCTCGATGGGCACCCCGACAAGCTCGACGACTTTGAAGAGTTGCTGCGCGGGTATGGCATCGTGGAGCTGCAGCGCACCGGGAGGGTGGCGTTGCCAAAGTTGGATCGAGACCGGGCGCGCCTGCGCGCCGTGAGAGGAAAGGTGTCCTAGATGGCCGCCACCGTGTACTACGAGAAGGACGCCGACCGTTCGCTGATCAAGGGCCGCAAGGTGGCGATCATCGGCTACGGCTCGCAGGGTCATGCCCACGCGCTGAACCTCAAGGACTCCGGCATCCCCGTCGTAGTCGGCTTGCGCGACGGCTCGTCGTCGAAAGCCAAGGCCGAGGCCGCCGGTCTGACCGTGATGTCGATCGCCGACGCCGCCAAGTGGGCCGACGTGATCATGCTGACGATGCCCGACACGGAGCAGAAAGCGACCTACGAGGAGCACATCAAGCCGCAGTTGCGCAAGGGCAAGGCGATCGCCTTCGCCCACGGCTTCAACATCCGCTTCAAGCGCATCCGTCCGCCGAAGACCGTCGACGTGATCATGATCGCCCCGAAGGGTCCCGGCCATCTCGTGCGCCGGACCTACACCGAAGGCGGTGGCGTGCCGTGCTTGATCGCCGTCGAGCAAGACGCCAGCGGCAATGCTCAAGCCGTCGCGCTGAGCTATGCCGATGCGATCGGTGGGACGCGCGCCGGTGTGATCGTCACCAGCTTCGCCGAAGAGACCGAGACCGATCTGTTCGGTGAGCAGGTCGTGCTTTGTGGCGGCTTGACATCGTTGGTGCAAGCCGGTTTCGAGACGCTGGTGGAAGCGGGCTACCAGCCGGAGATGGCCTACTTCGAGTGCTTGCACGAAGTGAAGCTGATCGTCGACTTGATGTACGAGGAGGGCATCGCCGGGATGCGCTACTCGATCTCGGACACGGCCGAGTACGGCGACGTGACGCGCGGTCCGCGGATCATCACGCCGGCGACGAAGAAGATGATGGAGAAGATCTTGAAGGAGATCACTTCGGGCAAGTTCGCGCGTGAGTGGGTGGCAGAGTCCGAGAGTGGTCGCGCCAACTTCAACGCGTTGCGCAAGGCCGGTCGCGAGCATCCGATCGAAAAGACCGGATCCGAGCTGCGGGCGATGATGCCGTGGATCTCCGCCGGCAAGCAGAAGGTCGCCGAGGTCTCTGGCGGATAGCCGATCGTCGGCCCGCGGCTAGTCGGCAGGCGGCAGGCCGGCGAAGAGTTTGGTGGCGTTGAGGGTGATGGGGAAGGGGTCGGTCAGCGCAAGTTGACCCGTGGCCTCGAGGCGGCCGACTTCGACGTAGCGATCGTCGCGCAACGCCAGCGCGACGATCTCGCGACGAGCGGGATGGGCGAGCCAGTAGTTCGGGCAGCCAGCGCGGGCGTAGTCGCGGCGCTTGGCGACGAGATCGCGCTCTTGCGAGTCGGGAGAGATGACCTCGACGGCAAGCAGCGGCGCGCGGGTGATGCGCTTCTCGAACACCGCGTCGATCGGCACGACCATCAGGTCGGGCTGGCGGACGGTTGCCGTCGGCACTTCCCACAGCACCCAGTCCATCGGCGCGGGCAGGATGGCGAGCCCGTTTGGGCGATGGGCCTCGAGTGTGAGCCCGATCTGAAACACCAGATGCTGGTGTGGTCCTGCAGGTGATGACATGAACACCGGCTGACCGTCGACCAGCTCGGCGAGCACGACATCGATGGCGAAGAACTCGTCGAGTGACATCGGTTCCCGCACGATTGGACTTGCCGTTGACGTGGACATGGCAGCCTCCCTCCCCGGAGGATAGGACGGCCTTGCAGCCGCAGTTGTCGACGGGGAAGTCGAGGCCGAGTGTAGCGCGCCCTCGCGATCAGCGGTCGTCGAAGACCGTCGCCAGCGCGGCGACGGCGCTGTCGACGCAAGCAGCGACGAGCTCGGCGACGGCATCGTTGCCGTCGAAGGCGCGTGGCCGGCGGCGTAACGGCGGGAGCGCTTCGATCGGGTCTGGGTCGTAGCCGCGGCCGAAGAACGGATCGAGCGGATCGGGCGCAAGGCGCAAGAACCGCGCCGGAGCGGCGGCCACGGAATCGTCGGGCTTGTCCGGCAACGGATCGCTCACCCGCCGCCACATCTCCAGCACGCTCGTGTCGTGCGCCATCTCGTCGCCGAGGGCGATCAGCACCGCCACACCGTGCTTGCACGGATCGCCCCAGTCGGGACACGTGCAGTCGATCGTCAGATCGTCGGGACGCGGCACGAGCATGCTCGGTCGGCCATCGCCGGCCGTTGCTGCGGCAGCGACGGCGCGGCGCACGGGCCGAGTCCCGATCGTCACCTCGTACGGCACGTCGCGACTGCCGATGACCTCGCCGCGGGCCATGCCGGGAGCGATCTCGACGACGCCGACGGCGTGGTCGCGGGCGATCATCCGCCCGCGCCGGAAGCGATCGGGGTCAGCCATCTCGGCCGCCAGTGTGGCGAACATGGTGGCGACGAGGTTGCCGCTCACGTCGTCGCTCGCCACGCACGCCGCGTGTCGCTCACGGCGCTGTCTCCAACGTGACGAGGGCACGCAGGTCGTCGGTCGACAGCTCGGATAGCCAACCTTCGGCGGTGTCGGTGCCGATCACCGACGCGGCGATGGCGCGCTTGTCGTCGATCAGCTGACCGATGCGCTCCTCGAGCGTTCCCGTGCACACGAGCTTGTGCACGAACACCGTCTCGGTCTGGCCGATGCGCCACGCCCGGTCGGTCGCCTGATCCTCGACGGCTGGGTTCCACCAACGGTCGTAGTGGATGACGCGGCTCGCCGCTGTCAGGTTGAGACCGGTACCCCCCGCCTTCAACGACACGAGCAGCAACGGCGGTGGTCCGTGCCCGTCTCCGCCAGCGCCGGCCGTGCCATCCGCTGATTGGAAGCGATCGACCATCGCGTCGCGCTGGCGGCGAGCGACACCGCCGTGCAAGAACGGGACCTTCAGCTCCAGCCGCTCGGCGATGTGGCGTTGCAGCAACAGACCCATCTCGCGGTACTGCGTGAACACGAGCGCCTGCTCGCCGGCGTCGAGCAGTTCGTCGATCAGCTCGTCGAAACGGGCGAGCTTGCCCGACCGACCGGCGATGCGCGAGCTGTCACCAAGCGCTTGCGCCGGATGGTTGCAGATCTGCTTGAGGCGCGTCAGCGAGGCGAGCACGAGCCCGCGCCGGCGCATCCCGCTCTCTTGCGTCGCGTCGGCGAGCAACTGGTCGACGACTGCCTGGTACATCGTCGCTTGCTCGCGCGTCAGCGTTGCCCAGGCGATCTGTTCGATCTTGTCGGGCAGGTCCGGGACGAGGGTCTTGTCAGCCTTCGTTCGCCGCAACACGAACGGCCGCGTCAGTTGCCGCAGACGTGCCGCCGCGCCCTCGTCGCGATCGCGCTCGATCGGCGCCGCGTAACGTTGTTGGAAGCGCGTCAGCGAACCGAGCAAGCCCGGGTCGGTGACATCGAGGATCGACCACAGCTCGCTCAACCGGTTCTCGATCGGCGTCCCGGTGAGCGCGACGAACTGGTTGGCGCGCAGCTTGCGAGCGGCCCGTGCCGACTTGGTGTGCGGGTTCTTCACCGCTTGCGCCTCGTCGAGCACGACCGTCGTCCATCGCACTTCGCCGAGCACATGCAGCTCTCGGGTGAGCAAGCCGTAGGTGGTGATGACGACGTCGGCGCTTGCCAGTTCGGCCGCGGCGTCGTCGCCGCGCGCTCGCTCGTCGCCATGGTGGATGGCGACGCGCAAGCTCGGTGTGAACCGCGCCGCTTCTCGTTCCCAGTTGCGCACGACGCTGAGCGGGCAGACGACGAGATGAGGGCCGGGGCGACCGAGCAGGTGGGCCAGCGCTGTCGCCGTCTTGCCGAGGCCCATGTCGTCGGCGAGGCAGCCGCCGAGCCCGATCCGGTCGAGGAACGACAGCCACGACAAGGCGCGCCGCTGGTAGTGGCGCAGCTCGCCGACGAAGCCCGCCGGCTCGATCATCTCGTCGAGCTGATCGTCCGGCAGGCCGGCCAGCAGCTCGCCGACCCAGCCGCCGCCGTCGACGGCGAGGTCGGTCGCGTCACCAGCGTCGCCGCTACCCAACGGTTCGTCGCTGCCGGCAGCGAGGCGGAGCAACGTCGCCGCGTCGACGTCAGCGAACGCATCTTGGTTGTGCTGCAACGTCTCCAGGGCGCGACGGACTTGCGTCGGAGCGAGCTGCACCCATCGTCCGCCGATGTGGAGGAGCGACGCCCCAGCCGCTTCGGCGCGCACGAGCTCGGCGAGGTCGACCGGCTCGCCGTCGATCGTGATCGACCAGTTGACGATGGCGTGGGCGTTGAGCCCACCGGCGCGCACCGATGCCGGCGTCGGTGTCGCCGCGCCGTGGACGCGGGCCGCAGCGCGCACGAGTTGCTCGGGGCCGAGCAGCGCGACATCGGCGGCGGCGATGCGCGGTGCGGCTTGCAACATCGTCGCTACCTCGTCGACGTCCAACGACACTTCGTCCGGCTCGCCGTCGTCGAGCAACGGCATCAGCGGAGGGACCGCCGCAGCCAGGCTCACCGCGGCACGCCGAACGACGTTGGCGAGCACCTCGAGGTGACGTTCGTGACCGGCGACGTCGATGGCGAGAGGATCGGCGCGCCAGACATCCGCGGCCGAGCACCAACGTGCGGCGTCAGTGGCATCGAAGACTTCGAGCGCGGCGCGCCACGCACCGTCGGCGTCGTCGGGAACATGGAGGCGCAACCGAGCCCGCACGACGGGTTCGCCGTTGGCCCGATGGTGCTCGTCGTCGAGGATGCGGGCGACGGCGCGGAGGTCCTCCGTTGTGCCGTCTGCGCCGTACGACGTGCGCAACCGGGCCCGGTTCGGGTCGGTCAGCGCCTGGAACGCACCCCGCACGGTCGCCACCGGACGGCGGCGGGCGTTCGGCAGCGGCGCGCCCCAGCGCGTCCACCGCAGCGCCAGCCGGGCGATCACGTCGACGAAGTCGGCGACGACCTCGTCGACGTCTACCGGGCCCGCCGCGGCGCACACCGGCGGCATCTCGCTCGCCAGCGCGTCGACGCGCTGACGCCACACGTCGTCTATCACCGGTTCCCAACGCGTTGCGAAGCCGACCGCGTCCTCGTCGATCACCGGCGTGACGCGGCCACTGGCGACGAGCAGCAGGGCGAGCTCGCACGTCTGATGGAACCAGCGCAGCGACCCGGTCCACGATCGTGACGGTGGCCGGTCGACGAGCAACTCGGCGAGCTGACTGGTCGTCATCCGCAAGCACTGCGCCGGCCGTTCGCCGACGTCGGGGATCGTGATCGGGATGCGATCGACGCGCCCGCTGGGGGTGCGGGAGAACAGCCGCGAGTAGGCGTTGAACAACACGCTGGCCGGGACCGAGCGGCGCGTGTCCCACACCCACAGGCACGGCGAGCCGCCATGCCAGGTGATGTGAGCCTCCTGCGCCGCCACCGACCCACCGTACCGGGCGGATTGCTGGGCTCAACGTGTCACGTGCACGGACTCCGATGCGACGCCCATCGCGAGGGCGCTAGCGTGCGCTCTCATGAGCGAGAACTGGGGATTCGAGACCAAGCAGATCCACTCGGGTGCGGTGCCGGACCCGACGACGGGCGCACGAGCGGTGCCCATCTATCAGACGACGAGCTACCAGTTCCGCGACTCTGCGCATGCCGCCAACCTGTTCGCGCTGGCCGAGGTCGGCAACATCTACACGCGGATCATGAACCCGACCCAGAGCGTGCTCGAAGCGCGTCTTTCCGCCCTAGAGGGCGGCTGCACGACAGCGATCGGCATCCCCGGCGCGCTCGTCACCGCGTCTGGTCAGGCGGCCGAGATGTTGGCGATCACGACGTTGGCCGAAGCCGGCAGCCACGTCGTCGCCTCGCCCTCGTTGTACGGCGGCACGTACAACCTGTTGCACTACACGCTGCCGAAGTTCGGCATCGAGGTCTCCTTCGTCGACGATCCCGACGATCTCGATCAGTGGCGCAACGCCATCCGTCCGAACACGCGGCTGTTCTTCGGCGAGGTGCTGTCGAACCCGAAGAACGACATCTTCGACATCGAAGGCGTGTCCAAGGTCGCCCACGACAACGGCATCCCGCTGATGCTCGACAACACCGTCCCGACGCCGTACCTGATCCGTCCGTTGGAGTGGGGCTGCGACATCGTCGTGCACTCGTTGACGAAGTTCATCGGCGGCCACGGCAACTCGATCGGCGGGGCGATCATCGATGGTGGCACGTTCGACTACGGCGCATCGGGCCGCTTCCCGAACTTCACCGAGCCCGACCCGTCCTACCACGGCCTCGCCTACTGGCCGGCGCTCGGCCACGGCTCGTTCATCTTGAAGGCGCGCGTTCAAGGCTTGCGCGACACCGGTGGCGCCGTCTCGCCGTTCAACTGCTTCTTGTTCCTGCAGGGCATCGAGACGTTGTCGCTGCGGATGGAGCGCCACTTCGCCAACGCCGACAAGGTCGCCCAGTTCTTGTCTTCGCGTGACGAAGTCGAGCAGGTCATCTACGCCGGCCTCCCGTCGAGCCCGTGGTACGAGCGGTGCAAGAAGTACGGCCGGGACAAGGGCTACGGCTCGGTGCTCGCGTTCATCATGAAGGGTGGCAAGGAAGCAGGACAACGCTTCGTCGAAGCGCTCGAGCTGCACAGCCACGTCGCCAACATCGGTGACGTGCGCAGCCTCGCCATCCATCCGGCGACGACGACGCACAGCCAGCTCACTGTCGAAGAGCAGCTCTCGGCAGGCGTCCATCCCGGCCTCGTTCGCCTGTCGGTTGGCCTCGAGTCGATCGAGGACATCCTCGCCGATCTCGACGCCGGTTTCCGCGCCGCCAAGGGCTGAGGCTCAGCGCTACTTCTTCAGCCAACCTGACCAGTGCCGTACAGGGGTCGGTAGCGCGCCGATCTCGTCCGGACTGGCTTCGAT
>Ga0209069_10001291_pt1 | contig 12649 bp, 9 predicted proteins | sample Str013_2_FD_187202 | JGI IMG/M metagenome (GOLD analysis project Ga0209069, IMG submission 187202) | Freshwater sediment microbial communities in response to fracking from Pennsylvania, USA - Straight Creek_MetaG_SC_2013 (SPAdes) (version 2) | ecosystem: Environmental > Aquatic > Freshwater >...
GGCAGAGACGGCAAGTCCGTCGCAGGCGTCACCTCCTCCCGCGCCGCGCGTGGCTGCGCTCGGCAAATCCGCCACCGGTCCGGCGACGCGAACCGACGCCGTCGACGACACCATCCCTGCGGGCCGCCCGGTTGCTGCTTCCCCGCCTGCGCTCGGCGCTACCGCCAAGTTCCGCTGGCCGGTCACCGGACGCGTCATTGCCGGTTTCGGCAAGCGCACCGACGGATCCAAGAACGACGGCATCAACCTGGCCGTGCCGGCCGGCACCGAGGTGGGCGCAGCGGAGGCGGGCGTCGTGCTGTACGCGGGCAACGAGATGAAGAACTACGGCAACATCATCATAATCCGCCACGACAGCACCTGGGTCTCCGCCTACGCCCATGCCGACGAGATGCTGGTGAAGCGGGGTGACCGCGTGGCGCGCGGCCAGATCATTGCCAAGGCGGGCAAGACCGGACAGGTGGACCAGCCGCAGCTGCATTTCGAGCTGAGGCAGGCCTCGCAGCCGATCGATCCGACGCCGTATATGGAAAAGAACTGAGGTTCGAGGGAGGGCTGCAGCTGCCTCTTCCGCCGATGGGCACTCGGCCCGCAGGCGCTGCGACCGCCCAGGTGAAGGGGACCCTACGGTCCCTTTCGCTGTTTTGAGCCCTTCGGAGCATCGAAAGCGAAGCTGTCATCCTAAGCAAACGTCTCCGGCTTGGCCGATGAATCGAACCTTACAAGTGGTTGAATCGTAGGGCGCAATAGCGTTTCAGCGTATTGCGCCAGACGCGCATTCCAGGTCTCAACGCTGGCGCGGCGGGTGCTGTCCTAATTTCCGACCAACTGTCCTAATTTGTCATGTTCCGACAGCGGATTATCACGCTTATTGCTTGCGGAACAAACCGTGATCAAATACACTGAAAAGGTAGCGGGCGCGGACCTGCTGTAGCAGGCCAGCGCCCTTGAACCAGACGCCAGGGAGTGGACGCTCACGCATGGCTACCAAGAAAACGACCCCACCGGACCGCATCCGGGGCTTCACATCGCTGGCGGATCACGAGGCCGCGACGACGGAAGGATTGGTCAGGATCAGCGATATTAACGGCTACTCGGTTCGGCGCATATGGCACCAGGATGAGTGGTGGCATTCAGTTGTCGATGTCGTGGGGGCGCTCACCGAAAGCAAGGATTCTGGCGGCTACTGGCGCAACACCAAGAAGAGGCTGAAGAATGAGGGCTCAGAGGCCGTAACAAAATGTTACGCCCTTGCGCTCCCCACCGAGGGCGGAAGCCAGAAGACCGACTGTGCCGACACCGAGACGATGTTCCGCATCATCGAATCTGTGCCCTCGAAGAACGCCGAGCCAATCAAGCAATACCTTGCCATGGCTGGCGCTGAGCGCATCAAGGACACTGCACAGCCTTCGAGGCTTGTCGATCGCGCGATCAACACCTACCGCGACCAGGGGCGCGATGACGAGTGGATCGATGGGCGATTGCAGAACATTTCCGCTCGAAACGAGTTGACCGACGAGTGGAAGGAGCGCGGTGCCGAAGGCGTCAAAGCCGCCCCGATCACTCAGGAGATGCATAAAGAGATGCTCGGTCACACGCCCGCTGAGCACCGCCGCCTCAAGCGCCTCGGCAACAGCCATGAGCTGCGCGATCAGTTCGATGGGCTCGAACTTGCCATCACGACGCTCGGCGAGCGGGCGGCCAAGACAATCGTCGTCGAAAGGGACTCCAAGACCTTCGCAGACACCAAGACCGCATCGATTGACGGCGCGAAGATCGCCGGGGAGGCGGCCCGCAAGATCGAGGCGGCGATTGGCCGGCCGATCGCGAACAAGACCAATTTCCTGACGCCGAAGCAGCGTGTCATCGCGGAAGCCGAGGAAGAGCGGTTGCGCATCGAGACTGAAGCCAAGTCGGCTGCCAAGCTGACCAACCCAAAGCGTAAGAAATCCAAGCAGTGACGATGCGGGCGGCGACCATCTAAGACGATGGGCGCCGCGAGACGAACTGTCCTAAGTCAAGCTCCTTGAGTGTCCTAATTAGGACAGCACCGCGCGCCGCCTGTGGCCGGCGCAATACGCCCGGAAATGGGCACTTGCGCCCTACAGGTCGCGTCCGGGGTGCAAGGTCATTTGTTGGTCAATTCTCGAAACTCTGCTTAGGGTTTGTCCCGCGGATGACCGCCCTGCTTTCTTGACCCCGTCATTGAGAATTGCTCCGTTTGCCGTTTCAGGCGTGCCCCCAGCCTGCTCGTACTGCTGCAAAATCGTGCAATCAACCGACGATGTTAATTCTATATTAGCCAGCGGTGGATGTCGCCCGGCTTGCAAAATGGTGCGATGACCTGAATTAAGATTTCATCAACAAGATTTGATGTTAATTGAATTTCTTGTAGGGGAATATTCCAATGCGCTCTGCCGTGTCCATCTTCAGTAGGTTTGGCGCCGAGCGGTCTGGGAACATGACCATGTTGTTTGGTCTGAGCCTCGGCGTGATTGCCGCCGCTGTCGGCGTGTCGATCGATTATGGTCGCGCGCTTGCCCTGCACACGCGCCTGCAGGCAGCCATGGACAGTGGCCTGCTCGCCAGCGTGGCCGCCAGCGGCGGCGATCACAGCAAGGTCGAGAAGGCTCTGGAGCAGTATATTGCAAGCACCTGGGCCGCATCCCATGCCTTGCCCCCGGTCAAGCTGAATTCGTCGGGTGGCTCGGACGGTCTGGTCTCGGCGACCGGCACGCTGGTCATGAACACCACGTTCATGTCGCTGTTCGGTAAATCGACTATGGATATCTCCGTCCTGTCCAACGTGCAGGCCGGCGCCGGCAGCTCGGAGATCGCGCTGGTTCTCGATAACACCGGATCGATGATGGGCTCCAAGCTCGCCGGCTTGCAGACCGCATCGAAAGGGCTGATCGACGCGCTGTACGCCAACCCCAATGCGTCCAAGGACCTCAAGGTCGGCGTGGTCCCGTTCAACTACTACGTCAATGTCGGGACGCAATACCGGGCCGCGCCTTGGCTGCACGTGGCCGACGATTATTCGGTTCCCGGCAGCGCAGTCGAGACGCTGAATTCCTACACTCACACGACGGTCTCGGGCACCTGCTGGACCGACAATATCTCCTATCCCTGCACCTATGACGACTGGACGCAGATTCCCGGCTCCGGCGTCACGCAGACCGTGAACTGGACGACCTATTACACCTGGAACGGCTGTGTCGGATCCGCCGATGCCCCGTTCGATATGCAGGCTGCGGTGAGCCCGGGACACCCCGTGCCCGGGATCATGAACTTCTCTCCGGGCGATCCCAACTACAACTATGGCGCCCCGATGCCCTTCGCCACCACCTGGGCCAGCTGCCCGCTGCCGCTGATCCGCCTGACCACCGATCCCGCCGCGATCAAGTCGCAGATCGATTCCATGGTGGCGGTCGGCGAGACGTATATTGCCTCGGGCCTCGCCTGGGGCTGGCGGCTGCTGGCGCCCGACGGCCCGTTCGCCGACGGCAGCGCCTACGGCAAGCATCCGAAGATCATCGTGCTGATGACGGACGGTGCCAATACGCATTCCCCGCTGTATCCGGACCATGAGGGCTGGGACCGCGCCCTCGCCGACGGCAAGACGCTGGAGCTGTGCGCCAACATCAAGGCGACCGGGATCAAGATCTATACGATCGCCTTCGACATGCCCGACCAGGCCTCCAAGGACCTGCTCGCCACCTGCGCCTCCGGTCCGCCCTACTACTACGACACCAACACCGTGTCGGACCTCGCGGCCGCGTTCTCCTCGATCGGCGGCTCGCTCACCGCGTTGCGCATCGCCAACTGAAGCGGAGTGCGCCGGCGGCCAGGATTGCGTGAGGGCGGCGGCACAAGGAACGAACAATCCAATTACGCGTGTCCCGGCCCTAATCGGCCTTCAAGGTCTTCCCCTGCCGGCCGGCCAGATCCTGGATGAACTGCCAGGCGACGCGGCCCGAGCGCGAGCCGCGCGTCACCTGCCACTCGATCGCCTCGCGCGCCAGCTCGGCATCGTCCATGGCAAGACCGTGATGCGCGATGTAGCCGCGGATCATTTCGAGGTACTGGTCCTGGCTGCAGTTGTGGAAGCCGAGCCACAGACCGAAGCGGTCCGACAGCGACACTTTCTCCTCGACCGCCTCGGAGGCGTGGATCGCGGTCGAGCGCTCGTTCTCCATCATGTCGCGCGGCATCAGGTGGCGGCGGTTGGAGGTGGCATAGAACAGCACGTTCTCCGGCCGCCCCTCGATGCCGCCTTCGAGCACCGCCTTCAGCGACTTGTAGGAGGTGTCGTCGTGATCGAACGAAAGGTCGTCGCAGAACACGATGAAGCGGTGCGCGCCAGCACGCAGATGGGCGAGGCAGTGCGGCAGGGAGGCGATGTCCTCGCGATGGATCTCGACCAGTTTCAGATCACCGTGCGCCCCGCCCTGGGCAAGGCCCGCACGCACTTCCGCATGCGCGGCCTTCACCAGCGAGCTCTTGCCCATGCCCCGCGCGCCCCACAACAGGGCATTGTTGGCGGGCAGGCCCTCGGCGAACAGGCGCGTGTTCTCGACCAGCTTTGCGGCGGCCTGATCGAGCCCGACCAGCAGGCTGAGGGGCACGCGGTTGACGCGGGGAACGGGCAGGAACGCCTCGGGCCGGGCCTGCCACACGAACGCCTCGGCGGCGGCGAAATCGGGTGCCGGAGGCGGCTCAGGGGCGAGGCGCTCGAGGGCCGCGGCGATGCGGGCGAGGAGGTCGGAGTCGGGATGGGCAGGGGGCATGGCGCGGGAGCTTTCTGGGTGCCTCAATTTCTCACAACCCGCGTTCTATAGACGAGGTGGTGAGCGGCGTCATGTGCCGGCGTCGGACCTGGGTGACGCGGGGTGAGGCCGGTTCATGCCCGCCCGAGCGTCGAAAAAGTTGCAATTGGAGCCTCGGGCTCTATAGTCCGCAACGAATCCGACCCATGATTGGGGCGCGGCCTTGCCACGGGCGGGCGCGCGTATTAGCTGTCACGCCAAGACGTCTACGCGAAATTCGAGGCATCAATCTGGGGACTGCAATGTTCATGACACCGGCCTATGCGCAGGCGGCGGGCGGCGGAGGGATGGACCTCGTCCAGAGCCTCGTGCCGATCATCCTGATGTTCGGCATCTTCTATTTCCTGCTGATCCGCCCGCAGCAGCAGAAGGTGAAGCAGCACCGCGAGCTCGTCTCCAACGTGCGGCGGGGGGACCGGGTGGTCACCTCCGGCGGCATTCTCGGCAAGGTCACCAAGGTCATCGACGATGGCACGATCGAGGTGGAGATCGCCGACAACGTGCGCATCAAGGTGCTGAAGTCCACCCTGACCGACGTGCAGGGCAAGACCGAGCCGGTCAAGGAAACCAGCAGCGGCACGGCCAGTTGAGCGGGCCGATGTCGCCTGTCGGTCGGCGCAGGCGAGCCTGAGCCATGTCATGGCGCCGCCGGTTGGCCGGTGCGCCCCACCTGAGCGCCGATCGGGCGCGGCAATCGAGCCAGAAGGTTCGCCTCACATGCTGCACTTCACCCGTTGGAAGACCCTGATGATCGTGGGGGTCTGCGCGCTCGGCCTGCTGCTGCCGATTCCCAATTTCTTCTCCAAGGAGAGGTACGACCGGCTGCCGGGCTTGTTGCAGCACCATATCGGGCTTGGCCTTGATCTCAGAGGCGGCGCACACGTGCTCGCCTCCATGAATCTCGATGAATTGAAGCGCGACTGGTACGCCAAGCTGACCGACGAGGCGAGGAAGCGGCTGCGCGAGGCGAAGATCGGCTACACCGGCCTTGGCGCGGCGCCCGGCGGCGGCGTGCAGGTGCGGCTCGGCAAGATCGAGGACATGGACGCCGCGCTCAAGGCGCTGCGGCCGATGAGCAGCTCCCTGCCCAACGCGTCGATCGCCGCCGCCGGCGGCTCCGACATCGATATCCGCCGCGAGGGCAATGATCTCATCATGATCCAGCCGACCGAGGCGGGGATCAACGCGCGGGTCGGGCAAGCGATCAGCGCGGCGGTCGAGATCGTGCGCAACCGGCTGGACCCGGGCGGGGTCAAGGAAGTGTCGGTGCAGCGGCAGGGCAACGACCGCATCCTGGTGCAGGTGCCGGGCGTCGAGGACACCAAGGACATCATCGAGGCGTTCAACGTCGCCAAGCTCACCTTCCATTTGCTGCATCCGAGCCTGTCGCCGGAAACCATGGGCGCGCGCCCGCCGCCGGGCTACGAGGTGGTGCCCGACCGCGACAAGCAGGGCGTCTCCTATCTCATCAATATGTCGCCGCTGGTCACCGGCGAGGACCTGGTCGATGCCCAGCCCGGCTTCGACAACCGCAATGGCGAGCCGATGGTGACGTTCCGCTTCAACCAGCGCGGGGCGGTGCTGTTCGGGCGCGTCACCAAGGAGAACGTCGGCCGGCCGTTCGCCATGATCATCGACGGCAAGGTGCTGTCGGCCCCCCGCATCAACGAGCCGATCCTGGGCGGCAGCGGCCAGATCACCGGCAGCTTCACGGTGGAGGAGGCCAACCGGCTCGCCACCAACCTCAGGTCCGGCGCGCTGCCGGCCAAGCTGACGGTGGTGGAGGAGCGGGTGGTCGGCGCCAGCCTCGGGGCCGATTCGATCGAGGCGGGCAAGCGCGCCGCCATCATCGGCATGCTCGGCGTCGCCGCGTTCATGATCTTCGCCTACGGCCTGCTCGGCGTGTTCGCGGTGATCGGCGCCGCCATGCACGTGGTGCTGGTGATCGCCATCATGACTTTGCTCGGCTCCACCATGACGCTGCCCGGCATCGCCGGCGTGGTGCTCACCATCGGCATGGCGGTCGACGCCAACGTTTTGATCTACGAGCGCATCCGCGAGGAATTGCGCAACGACAAACCGACTATCTCCGCCATGGATCAGGGGTTCAGCCGCGCCTATGCCACCATCATCGACAGCCAGCTGACCACCTTCATCGCCGGCCTGGTCATGTTCATGCTGGGCTCGGGGCCGATCCGCGGCTTTGCGGTGACGCTGACGCTCGGCATCCTCACCACCGTGTTCACGGCGTTCACCATCACGCGGCTGCTGGTCTCCTGGTGGCTCGCGGCGCAGAAGACCCGTAAGATCGAGGCTCCGCTGTCCTACAGCCCGGCCCGCAACAAAATGGCGCGTCCATGAAGTTCTTCAAAGGCGTAGATTTCTTTCCGCACGGCACCACCTGGAAAATCATCTCCTGGCGCTACCTGTTCGTCGGCATGTCGTGGGCGCTGGCGGTGCTGTCGGCGATCCTGCTGGTGACGCGCGGCCTCAACTACGGCGTCGACTTCAAGGGCGGCTCGCTGATCGAGGTGCAGGCGAAGGCCGGCACCCTCGATGTCGGCGACCTGCGCAGCAAGCTCAATGCGCTCGGCCTCGGCGAGGTGCAGGTGCAGGGCGTCGGCGTCACCGGCCAGGAGGCGCTGATCCGCATCGCCCAGCAGAAGGGCAGCAAAGAGGTCAACGAGGACAAGGCGCAGAGTCTCGCCAACGAGAAGGTCAAGGCGAGCCTCGGTGACGCCGTCTCGATCCGCCGCACCGAGGTGGTCGGGCCGACCGTCTCGGCCGAATTGAAGCGCACCGGCGTCATCGCCGTGATCGCGGCAATGGCCGGCATCATGCTGTATCTGTGGTTCCGCTTCGAATGGCAGTTCGCGATCGCCGGCATCGTCGCGCTGGTGCACGACGTGTTCATCACCACCGGCATGTTCTCGCTGCTGTGGTACGAGTTCGATCTGGCCACGGTGGCGGCGCTGCTGACGCTGGCCGGCTATTCGATCAACGATACCGTGGTCGTGTTCGACCGGATTCGCGAGAACCTGCGCAAATACAAGAAGATGCCGCTCGAGCAGCTGCTCGATCTGTCGATCAACGAGACGCTGTCGCGCACCGTGCTGACGTCCTCGGTCACCGCGCTCGCGGTGCTCGCGCTCTACCTGTTCGGCACCGAGGCGATCCATGGATTCTCGTTCGCGATGCTGTTCGGCATCGTCATCGGTACCTACTCCTCGATCTTCGTCGCCGCGCCCCTGCTGCTGTTCTTCGGCGTCAAGCGCGATTGGTCGGGGGTCAAGGAGGCGGCAGGCAAGCCTGCAGCGGCGACGGGCCAGACCGGCGTCAAGGCCGTGGCGGGCAAGCCGGCGGTTGCGCCCCTCGACAAGGCGGACAAGACCCCGGCGGCCAAGGACAAATCCGGCAAGAATACCCCCGCCGCCGGCCGGGCGTAGCATCCAGGAGTGCCTTACTGGCATAAGCCAGGCCGCGGTGGCAGCTTCGAGGTTGGTGGCATGGCGGTCGAGATCGCCCATTATCCAGGCCGTGCGCCGATCGATGCCTACGGCAATGGCGGGTTCCGGTTTGCCGGCATGAGCCACCGCGGCTCGCTGCTGCTTTTGCCGAGCGGCATCTATGCCTGGAGCGTGCAAGCGCCGGTCGAGCTGAACCGAGCGAGCTTCGAGGCGGTGTTCGCCGAGCGCTCCGGGATCGAGTTCCTGCTGCTCGGCATGGGCGCGGACATGCAGCTGCCGGACGCGGCGGTGCGCAAGGCGTTCAGCGAGGCCGGCGTTGGTCTGGAGCCGATGAGCACAGGCTCGGCGGCGCGAACCTACAACGTGCTGCTCGCCGAGGGCCGCAAGGTCGCCGCCGCCCTGATCGCGGTGGCGTAATGCCGCGGATCGGATCACACCCATTTCCGTCCGCTGCCACTCCGAAAGGCTCGCGCATGCAGACAGCCGACATTCTGGCTTCCCCGGCCAAGCACCACATCCGCATTGGTCCGTGAGCGAGCCCAAGCGACATCGATCTGTCAGCGACGCGGCCGCAGTCGTGCGCGGCACGGCGCGCGCCCGTGACTATGATCGCTTCCTTGCGGCGCTGCTGGCGAAGGAGCCCGGCCGCTCGCGGCTGATGGCGATCGCGGCATTTGCCGGCGAGATCGCCCATATCCCCCAGGCGGTGCGCGAGCCGATGATGGGTGAGATCCGCCTGCAGTGGTGGCGCGATGCCTTTCAGGGCGGGCTGGCAGGCGCGGCGAGCGGAAATCCGGTGGCCGATGCGCTGGGCGAAGTCATGCGGGAGCTGCGGCTGCCGCCGCCGCTGGTCAGCGGCCTGATCGATGCGCAGAGCGCCGTGCTGGCGAGGGAGCCGGTTGCGGATGGGGCAGCCTTAAGGTCGCAGCTGGCGCGAACCGAGGGGGCCGTATTCACGCTGGGCGCGCGGGTGTTGGGCGCCGCGCACTCCGATGCCCTGGAGCAAACCGCCGCCGCGGCCGGTCAGGCACTCGGCCTGATGCGCCTGCTGCTGCGGCTGCCGCGCGATCCGGCGGCCGGGGCAGTGCGGTTGCCGCTCGCCGATCCGGCGCGGCACGACACCGGCCTGCAGGCGCGGGACGAGGGGCACGCGGCGCTGTCAGCACGGATCGGCGAGCTGTCGGCAAAGGCTGCGGCGGAACTGGCCATGGCGCGATCCGCACTGGCAGGGCTGCCTGCGGCGATCCGCCCGGCGTTTCTGCCGCTGGCTCTGATAGAGCCGAGCATCGCTGCCTTGAAGCGCCGCAAGGATGCGGTTTTTCGGGGGGAAGACGTCGATCTTCTGCCCCTGCAGCACGTATGGCACATCGGCCGGGCGCACCTGCTCGGCAGGATTTGACGGAGGGCTCGCCCAGCTGTGAACAGAATCGGACCATACACAGCCGCGGTGGTCCCAGATCAGATAGGAGCCGGTGCAGCAATGCATGGCAGAATTCTCTTGCTCTTGCTGCTGCTACTGACCGCGGCGGGTGCCGCTGTGGCGGAGGACGACGGCCCCCTGCCCGCGGCCGCCGCGAGCCCGCCACGAACCGGTGCGCCGCTTCCCCAGATCGACAACGGCTGGAGCGGCGGCCCGCCGCCGGACGCACCCGCGCAGCCGCCGGCGCAGATCGTTTGGCGCGTGGAAAATCCGTTCCGCCTGTTCCTCGATCCGGCCGACACCGACATGCACCGTCTGGTGTACGCCGGGCTCTCCCCGCAAGAGCGCGCGCAACCGGTGATCAGCGCGGAGCGGCGGCTGGCCGAACGTTTCCCGTATGGCTGGGCGGAGGCGGTCTGGCGCAAGACCTGCTGGCGCGAGTCCGATCACCGGTATACCTGCAAGACCGAGCCCGACTATATCAATCCGGCGAGCCACCGCGTCATCGTCGAATTGCGCGGCGGCGGCGGCGATCCCAATGCCCGCTGCACCTGGCTGACGGCGCCGCTCGCCGCCAAGGGCACGGTGAAAGGCCGCGGCCAGTCGCTGCCGGCCGAGTGCGGCACGCCGGTCGTCCTCGATATTCCCTACCCGCACGGCGTCGAACTCAGCGTCGAATCGGAGGGCAGGATCATCGCCCAAACCACGGTGCAGGTCCGCGATGCGTTCGTCGTGGCGCTCGGCGACAGCTACGGCTCGGGCGACGGCAACCCGGACCAGCCGGTCAGGTTCGACCGCGAGCGGACCGCCGATTACGGCAAGCCGCCGAAAATGGTGGAGCTGTTCGGCTATCCGGCGCGGCGCGGCCCCTGGCATGAGATCGGCGATCCGGCCTTCATCGAGGCGAACGCCCGCTGGCTCGATCAGGCCTGCCACCGCTCGCTGTATTCGCACCAGCTGCGGGTGGCGCTGCAGCTGGCGATCGAGGATCCGCACCGCGCGATCACGTTCGTATCCTTCGCCTGCGCCGGCGCGGAGGTCACCGAAGGTCTGTTCCTGCACTACAAGGGCCACGAGTGGGTGCCGCAGCCGCCGGACCGCTCGCAGATCTCCGCTGCGGCCGACGCGCAATGCGGGCACACGCCGGCACAACCGATCGATCTGCCCGACGCCTATCAGCTGGCCGGCCGGCTGCCCGAGCTCAAGCAGATCGTGCTCGATCGCTGCGACCGCGGCAAGGCGCGGCCGATCGACCTGCTGCTGCTGTCGATCGGCGGCAATGATTCGAGCTTCTCGCGGCTCGTCGCCAATGCCGTGCTGGCCGATGAGGGATACCTGCGATGGATCGGCGGCTGGATGGGGCAGGTCTACAATCCCGCCGACGCCGATCGCGAGCTGGAGCAGCTGGAGGACCGCTACAAGTCCCTGCGCCGCGCGCTCCACAATATCCTGCACATGTCCTGGGACGAGCCCGACCGGGTGATTCTCACCGGCTATCCACCCATGTCGCTGCTGGAGGACGGCCGCACCGTGTGCCAGGACGGGCAGGCGGGCATGCAGGTGGTGCCCGAATTCGAGCTTTCCGAGGCCAAGGCCCGGCAGGGCGAGGTGCTGGCCGCACGGCTCAACCGCACCATGCGCGAGGCGGCGCAGCAGAACGGCTGGTCGTTCGTCGACAAGCACCGCCAGCAGTTCGCCGGGCATGGCGTGTGCGCCAGCGCGGGGGCGATGCAACTCGTCGATGATCTGGGTTTTCCGCGCAAGCTCGGCACCGAGTGGGTGCCGTTCAACCCCGCCGACTACCAGCCCTACGCGACGCGGGCCCGCTGGTTCCGCACACCCAACGACGCGTTCCTGACCGGCAATTTCCACGTCGCCGCCTCGCTGGCGCAGAAGGTGCTCAAGATCAAGAGCCTGTCGTGGGTGCAGCTGCTGCTGGCGGCGACCTATTCAGGCGCCTTCCACCCCAATGCCGAGGGGCAGGCGGTGATGGCGGATGCGGTGACAGAGCGGGCGCGGGCGGTGCTGGCACGCTACGAGAGCCGGCCACGGTCGCCCGGTCCGGGCGCCCGCGCCGAGCGCGATTGAAAACGAAGGACCGGGCTTTCCGGCCCCGCAGCACCGGAACGGGCGATCGAGTATTGGGAAAGACAGCCATAGCCGTTCAAGAAAGCCCAACCGCATGGAGCGTCCACCCTCGCGCCTGCCGGCCGAGACGCGGCTGATTTTCGTCAATCGCTTCTTCCATCCCGACCACTCGGCCACCAGCCAGCTGCTCGCGGATCTCGCATTCGAGCTGGTGCGCGCGGGCGCGTGCGTGGAGGTGGTAACCAGCCGGCAACTGTATGATGATGCTAAGATGCGATTGCCGGCATGCGAGACCTGCCGGGGCGTTGCCGTTCGCCGCGTGTGGACCTCCCGCTTCGGGCGGCACAACCTCGCCGGCCGCGTCATCGACTATCTGACCTTCTATCTGTCCGCGGCCTGGCGGGTATGGCGGACCGCGCGGGCCGGCGACATCGTCGTGACCAAGACCGACCCGCCGATGCTGGCGGCGATCACGGGACCCCTTGCCGGCCTCAGGGGCGCGCGACGCGTCAACTGGCTGCAGGACATTTTTCCCGAGGTTGCCGAGGCGGTGCAGCTCGGCGGCGCGCCCGCGCGGTTGCTGTACCGCCTGCTGCGGCGGCTGCGCAATGCATCGCTGAAAGCGGCCGACCGCAACGTGGTGCTCGGCCAGCGCATGGCAGAACGACTGGCCGGGCTCGGCGTTGCCACCCGCAACCTCCGCGTCATAGCCAACTGGGCTGATGGCGAGCTCGTCCGGCCGGTGGCGCCGGCCGCCAACCGCTTGCGTGCGGACTGGGGTCTGAGCGGACCGTTCGTGGTCGGTTATTCGGGCAATCTCGGCCGCGCCCACGAGATCGATACAC
>Ga0209069_10001295_pt1 | contig 12611 bp, 10 predicted proteins | sample Str013_2_FD_187202 | JGI IMG/M metagenome (GOLD analysis project Ga0209069, IMG submission 187202) | Freshwater sediment microbial communities in response to fracking from Pennsylvania, USA - Straight Creek_MetaG_SC_2013 (SPAdes) (version 2) | ecosystem: Environmental > Aquatic > Freshwater >...
CATAGAAACCGGGGATCAGCACCGCGCCATCGGCCCCATGCAGTGCACCAAGCATGGCCGTCAGCGCGCGGATGGGGTTGATCGCCGCCCCGCCGTATTTGCCGGAATGCAGGTCGCGGCTTGGACCGCTTACTGTGATTTCTGCCCCGGCAAAACCGCGCAGCGAGGTGGTGATGGCCGGGCGCGCGCGGTCCCAGGCTTCGCTGTCGCACACCAGGGCGAGGTCCGCCTTCAGCTCGGTGGCGTTGGCGCGCACGAACGCGTCGAGCGGCGCGCTGTCGGCCTCCTCGTCGCCCTCGATCAGCACCGTGAGAGTGAGCGGCACGTCGCCGGTCGCGGCGATCCATCCGCGTAACCCATCAAGGAACGTCATCACCTGGCCCTTGTCGTCGGACGAGCCGCGCGCCACGATCATGTCGCCGTTGCGGGCATCCTGGGCGATGTGGGGCTCGAAGGGCGGGCGGGTCCACAGCTCCAGCGGCTCAGGCGGCTGCACATCGTAGTGGCCATAGAACAGCACGTGCGGCGCGCCCGGCTTGCGGCTCTTGCGATGGCCAACGACCATCGGATGGCTGAGCGATGGCCGCAAGCTGGCCGCAAAGCCGAGGCTGCGCAGATCAGCCGCACAGAATTCGGCGGCGCGCACGCAGTCAGCCTTGCTGGCCGGGTCCATAGAAACTGACGGAATGCGCAGCCAAGCGAACAGCCGGTCAAGGGCGGCGGCGCGGTCCTGGTCAATGGCGGCCAGGACCTGCGCGAGCACAGCCGTCAAGCCGTCACCTTGGTCTCGGCAAAGCCCGGAACGGCGGCGGCGAAGCGGTCGAGCCAGGCGACCAGCTTGGGATGGCTCGCCCGCCACTTGCCCTCAAAGCGCAAGTCGAGATAGCCGAGCGCACAGGCGACGCCGATCTGGCCAATATCAGGCGGGTTGGCGAGGCCGGGCGGGTTCGCCTCCAGCGCCGCCAGCCCGCGCGCGACCTTGCCCTCCTGGTTGGCAATCCAGGCCGCCGACCAATGCGCCTCTGGCCGCAACGTGCGCTCGTAGCGCAGCAGCAGCGAGGCGTCCATCATGCCATCGGCCAGCGCCGCTTGTGTCAGCACCGCCCAGCGCGCCGAATTGCGCGGGAACAGCTTGCCACCGCCGCCGAGCTGATCGAGATATTCGGCGATGACGTGGCTGTCGTACAGCACCGCGCCATCCTCCAGGATCAGCGCCGGGATTTTGCCGAGCGGGTTCTGCGCCCGGATGCTGTCAGCCGGGTTGCCGGGATCGGCGGCTTCGACCTTGATGCGGTCGAACAGGCCAAGCAGCCTGGCCGCGATCTTGATCTTGCGGCCAAAGGGCGAGGCCGGCGACGAACGCAACATCATCATTGGCGCTATTTCCAGCAGACTTGCGCCGAGGCCGTGCAGGTCCACTCGTCGAACACAACGAAGTTGAGGAACTGCTCGCACTGCACGCTCTTGTCGCCGACCTTTACATTCTGCAAGCGATTGGCCTTGCTCCAGTCGGCGATGTCCTGGTCCAGCAGCCGCTTTGCGTCGGCGGTGGGGCCATCCTTGCCGTAGTCGTTGACCAGGAAGCTGCGCGTCCGGCAGCCGGGCGAACTGGCGCTGACCGGCGCATTCGGGTCGGTTGATGCAGCTGCCGTCTTGCGCGCGCTCTTCTTGACGCTGGCCGTTGTCGCTGGTTCCGGGGGCACAGCATCGGCCGAGGCAGCGGCAGCGTGTTTCTTCTTTTTCATCGTTGGATCGGCCGGAATATCTGCCGTGCCAGTATCCAGGGCAACGGGCGGCTGGTCGGCCGCCGCAACTGTCTTCTTAGTCTTCTTCTTTGGCAGCGTCGGATCGTCGGGGATGGCTTGCGTGCTCGCGGCGCCGGTGCTTGGCGCGGCGGCGATGGTGTTCGATCCGGCATCCGCTGATGTGCCCGCGGCCGCAACCGTGCCGCCGCCGGTGCTGACGGCCTGCGCCCCGGCGGCTATACCGGTTGCGATCAGGAGTGCGCCCGCCGCAGCCAGCAGCGATCCGTTACGCGCAAATCTTGTCATCTCATCCCCTCCGCATTACCCCGCTTCGGGTCGACAATGCCCCAACCCTGGGCAGCTTGGCCACGCCCGGGCCGCAAATGTCACAGGTTTTTCCAATAAATTCGGCAAATGCGGCGGCGATGGGGCGGGGGCGGTCAGTTTTCGACCTTCAGCCCGATGGCCTTCGGGCCCTTGCCGCGCTTGTCGGGCTCGGTGTCGAAGGACACCCGCATCCCATCCTCAAGATGGGCGAGGCCGGATCCTTGCAGGGCGGAGATGTGGACAAACACATCCTTGTCGCCCTGGTCCGGGGTGATGAAGCCGTAGCCCTTGGCCTGGTTGAAGAATTTGACAACGCCGGTCTGCCGCATGGGACACTCGCAAGTCTGCGCCTGATGCCAAGCTGACCCGAGCAACGCCGCAAGCAACGTCCGTCCGCCAGCTTGCCCGCAAATATCCATCAAAGTCCCGGGCCGCGCAAGAATGGGAATGGTCAGCATTGCTGCACTGGATGCTTGGCAAGTGCCTTGAAGCCGCAGCAAGGTTGGTGCGGACAAAGCCGGCCAAATCGGACTTGCCGTTGATGTGGAACCCGATTTGGGCGACAAGCCTGCACGCGCCCCGCAACTCCTGGAACCGCCATGTCCGCACGCACGCTGCAAGTCGCCATTGTTCCCGTCACGCCGTTTGGCCAGAATTGCTCGGTCATCGTTCATGAGCCGAGCAAGACCGCCGTGGTGGTCGATCCGGGTGGGGACGTGCCGCTCATACTCGAGGCGGTGAAGAAGCTGGGCGTGACGGTCAAGGCGATCTGGCTGACGCATGGCCACATCGACCACGCGGGTGGGGCGGCCGAGCTCAAAGAGGCGCTGGGCGGCGTGCCAATCGAGGGGCCGGACCAGCGCGACAAGTTCCTGCTCGATGCGCTGCCCGAGAGCGGCGTCAAATTCGGCATCCTGGACGCGCGCGCCGTGACGCCAGACCGCTGGCTGGCCGAAGGCGATGTGCTGAAGCTGGGCGAACTTGAATTTTCGGCGCTGCATGTGCCGGGCCACACGCCGGGATCGCTGGTCTACTTCAATGCCGCCAACCGCTTTCTGCTGGCTGGCGATACGCTGTTCCAGGGCTCGGTCGGGCGCACCGACATGCCCTATGGCGACCCCAAGGCCCTGGTGGGCGCGATCCGGGCTAAGATATTCCCGCTCGGCGATGACGTGATGTTCCTGCCCGGCCACGGCCCGCACGGAACCATCGGCGATGAGCGCCTCACCAACCCGTTCGTTGGCGAGCGCCAATAGCCACGCACAAACGCCGGCGCCAGACTTCCGGCCTCAAGCCTTCTGGATCGCCCCGGCCTGCTTGCCGCGGCCCTTGCGGTCATCCTCCAATTCGAACGTCACCTTGTCGCCCTCGTTGAGGCTGTGGATGCCAGCCTTTTCGAGCGCGGAGGCGTGCACGAACACGTCCTTGCTGCCGTCGCCGGGCTGGATGAAGCCATAGCCCTTGGCGGCGTTGAAGAACTTGACGGTGCCAGTAATGCGCATTGCAGTGGGTCCTTCCCCGGAAGATCGGTTGCGTGAAACGTGAGGCCAGCCAATCGCCTTGGCCGCACGCACGGCCAGCGATCTCAGATGCCGGGGCAGGCAACGGCCGTTCGGGTCGCAGGATCCTAGCCGGAAATCTTGAGGGTGGATGCCGCCAGGCAGCCACCGGCCCAGCGAATCTAAGCCGGAGCAATCGTTAATTGCAAGCGCCTTGTAGGGCAAATGGCCACAGGGTCAACGCGAGGAACCAGGCGGAGGCCAGGTGAAAGGATGGCCTTGACGCCGCCGGGCGGAAAGGTTGAGGTTTCGCATGTCCTGGCAGCCGCCGATTGAGCACGCTGGCGGCCGGACCCAACAGGGAGAAACAAAATGACCACAAGTTTGAAAACACTCGCGGGCGCCGCCGCCTTGGGCGCGGGCCTGATCGCCGCCTCGGCTCCGGCGCTGGCGGGCGATGCCGCCAAGTGCAAGGCCATCCGCTTCGCCGATGTGGGCTGGACGGATATTCAGGTCACCACCGGCACCGCCCAGGTGCTGCTGGAGGCGCTGGGCTACGCGCCCGAGGTCAAGACCCTCTCGGTGCCCGTCACCTATGCCTCGCTGAAGAACAAGGACATCGACGTGTTCCTGGGCAACTGGATGCCCAGCATGACCGCCGACGTGAAGGCCTACATGGACGACAAGTCGGTCGAGAAGCTCGGCGCCAACCTGGAGGGCGCGGGCTACGGCTTGGTGGTGCCGCAATACGTCGCCGACGCCGGCGTCAAGAGCCTCACCGATCTTGGCGCGCACAAGGACCAGTTCGGCGGCAAGATCTACGGCATCGAGGCGGGCAATGACGGCAACCGCATCATTTCGACCATGATCGGCGACGCCAAGAGCAACCTCAAGGGCTTCGAACTGGTGGAAAGCTCGGAAGCCGGAATGCTGACCGAGGCCGAGAAGGCGATCAAGGACAAGAAGTGGATCATCTTCCTCGGCTGGACCCCGCATCCGGTGATGGGCGAGATGAAGATCGCCTATCTCGACGGCATGGGTGATAGCGGCTTCGGCTCGGCCACCGTGTTCACCAACGTGCGCGCGGGCTACGTGGGCGAGTGCCCCAATGCCGGCAAGCTGATCTCGAACCTCAAGTTCGACCTCGGCATGGAAGGCGCGATGATGGGCCCGGTGCTGAAGGACAGCGCCGATCCCAAGAAGACTGCCAAGGCCTGGCTGACGGCGCATCCCGATGTGGTCAAGCCCTGGCTGGCTGGCGTCACGACGTTTGACGGTGGCGATGCCGCCGCCGCTGTCGCCGCCGCGCTGAAGGGCTGATGCGCGAAGAATCCCCCTCTCCCCTCGCGCTTCTTCGTGCGAGGGGAGAGGGTTGGGGTGAGGGGCGGCCGCAAGCGCAGGACTTGCCGCCGCCCCTCACCCTGACCCTCTCCCCCTGAAGGAGGGGGAGAGGGAATAGAGCGGCCTGCAAAGTGCCTTTTTGGAGCCCCAGGTGCCCGATCCAATCGCCCAGTTCCTCGCCGAGTGGAAGATACCCGTCGGCAAATGGGGCAAGGCGGTCATCGACTTCATCGTCGATTATTTCCAATGGCTCTTCGACGCCATCAAGATCGCGCTGAATTTCGCGGTCGAGGACACGACCTGGCTGCTCCAGCAGGTGCCGCCGGTGCTGCTGGCGGTGGCCTTCGCGGGCTTTGCCTATTGGCTGCAACGCTCGCGCATTCTGGCGCTCGGCGTGCTGCTGGGTTTTCTCTTCATCATCAACCAGGGGCTCTGGAAGGAAACGCTCCAGACCCTCGTGCTGGTCGTCGGCGCAACCGCGCTGTCGATGGCGATGGGCGTGCCGCTCGGCATCTGGGCCGCACACTCCCCAAGAGTCTGGCGGCTGACCCAGCCGACCCTTGATCTCATGCAGACCATGCCCACCTTCGTCTACCTCATTCCCATCCTCATCCTGTTTGGCCTGGGCGCCGCGCCCGCGCTCATCGTCACCGTCATTTTCGCCATGCCCGCGCCGGTGCGCATGACCTATCTCGGCATCACCTCCATCCCCAAGCCGATGGTCGAGGCGGGGCAAAGTTTTGGCGCGACCAAGCGGCAGCTTTTGTGGAAGGTGGAACTGCCCGCCGCCATGCCCTCGATCATGGCGGGGCTGACCCAATGCATCATGCTGTCGCTGTCCATGGTGGTCTTCGCCACCCTGATCGGCGCGCCGAGCCTGGGCAATCCGGTCAACAAGGCGCTGGCCAACCGCAATATTCCGCTCGGCATCGAGGCGGGGCTGGCGATCGTCATCCTCGCCATCGTTCTCGACCGGGTTTTGGCCGTCCGTTCCGGGCCGAAATCATGAGCGTCGCGGTCGACTTCAAGGACGTGGACATCATTTTCGGCAAGGACGCGGCTTCCGCGCTGCGCCTGCTGGACGGCGGGGCGACCCGACAGGACATCCTGGCCAAGACCGGCTCCGTGCTCGGCGCGGCAGGCTGCAACCTCGTGGTCAACGAGGGTGAGATTTCGGTGCTGATGGGGCTGTCGGGCTCGGGAAAATCCACGCTTCTTCGTGCCGTCAACGGCCTCAACAAGGTCACGCGCGGACAGGTGCTGGTCAGGGACGGCGCGGGCATGACCGACGTGGTCTCGTGCGATTCCGCCACGCTCCGCCGGGTCCGCCAGCGGCAGGTGGCCATGGTGTTCCAGCAATTCGCGCTGCTGCCCTGGCGCACGGTCGCAGAAAATGTCGGCTTCGGGCTGGAGCTGGCAGGCGTGCCCGATGCTGAGCGCAAGGAGCGGGTGGCGCGGCAACTCAAGCTCGTCGGCCTCGATCAGTGGGCAGGCAAATACGCCCACGAACTGTCTGGCGGCATGCAGCAGCGCGTCGGCCTCGCCCGCGCCTTCGCCACCGAGGCCCCGATCCTGCTGATGGACGAGCCGTTCTCGGCACTTGATCCGCTGATCCGCACCAAGTTGCAGGACGAGCTGCTGCAACTCCAAAACAAGTTGAAGAAGACCATCATCTTTGTCAGCCACGACCTGGAAGAGGCGCTGAAGCTGGGCAACCGCATCACCATCATGGAGAGCGGGCGGATCGTGCAGTCGGGCCCGCCCGAGGACATCGTGCTGAAGCCCGCCAACGACTATGTGCGCGAATTCGTGGCCAACGTGAATCCGCTCTCGGTGCTGACGGCCTGGAACGTCATGCGGTCGATCCACGAGCTGGAAAAGACGCCGGATGGCTGGATTTGGCTCAACCGCCGCAAGACCACGCGCTTCAAGCTGGGCGCGGACCAGAAGGTCGTGGCCGCCGAACGCGACGGCGCGCCTGCAACCTGGGTGAGCTGCGGTGAGGCCGAAAAGCCGGTCCCGCCCGGCACGCGGCCGGTCTACTGGGCGCGCCCGGGCACATCCTTGAAGACGGTGATGCTGGCCATGCACCGCGCCGAGACCGCGCCGGTCGCGCTATTCGACGAGGCCGACCGCTTCGTCGGCGCCATCGGCGTGCGCGACGTGCTGCAAGCGGTGCTGAAACGGGCGGAGTGACGGCTCTGTCCCCTCTCCCCTCGCGTGAAGGCGCGAAGGGAGAGGGAGAAGTGCCCGGCTGAGACCGTTTATGTATGGAGGCTGACGCATGACCCCAGCCATCGGCCGCATCCGCGCTCTCCCCGTCTGGCGGCTGCCCGCCGATCCGCAGCCGTTGGGGGGCGGCATCACCAATCTCAATTTTACCGTTACGCAGGGGGCGGAGAAGTTTGTCGTGCGGGTGGGTGACGACATTCCCGTGCATCAGGTCATGCGCTTCAACGAGCGGGCCGCCAGCGAGGCGGCGTTCCGCGCCGGGCTGTCGCCAGAGGTGGTGTACGCCGAACCCGGCATCCTGGTCATCCGCTTCATCGAGGGGCGCACGTTCACCGCCGCCGATGTGCGCGAGCCGCGCAATCTTGAGCGCATCGTGCCGCTGATCCGGCGGATACACACCGGAATGCCCAAGGAAATTCGCGGCCCCGCCATGGTGTTCTGGGTGTTCCATGTGGTGCGCGACTATGGGCACACGCTGGCCGGCGGCGGCAGCCGGCACCTGGCCCGCCTGCCGGGGCTGCTGGCGGCGGCGGAGCAGCTTGAGCGCGAGGTCGGTCCCATTGATCTGGTCTACGGCCACAATGATCTGTTGCCCGCCAATGTGATGGACGACGGCAACCGCCTCTGGGTGATCGACTGGGATTACGCCGGCTTCAATTCACCGCTGTTCGACCTCGCCAACCTCGCCAGCAACAATGAGCTGAGCCCGGAGCAGGAGGACTGGATGCTGCACGCCTATTTCGGCGCGCCCGCCGATGCCGGCCTCAAGCGCCGCTACAGCGCCATGAAGTGCGCCTCGCTGCTGCGCGAGGCGATGTGGAGCATGGTGTCGGAACTGCACTCCACGCTCGCCTTCGATTATGCGGCCTATACTGCCGACTATCTCGGCCGCTTCGAGCGCGCACTGGCGGCGCACAAGGTGCAGTGAGCCAAACGCAAACCGGCGGCCCGAGGGCCGCCGGTAAGTGTCGAGTATCTGCTTGATGTCACCGTACGACTGGTCCAGTCGGCTGAGGAGACGGTCCGATCTGGATCGGGCCTTGCGGCTTCGGGAAGTTGAAGATCCTGCAGCGGCCGCCGATCCTTATCATTCCCGGTGGGCAGGGCCCTGGTGCAGGAGGGGTCACGGCGATTGGCTGGCAGTTGGGCTGGTAGGGCCCCGTGGTCCCCTGCGGGCAGGGTAACCGCTGAGGCGCCTTCTGGCAAAACGGCTGATAGCGGCCGATCGTTCCCTCGGGGCAAGGCTGACGAATAACCTGGCAATTGGGCTGGTACGGACCTGTCGTTCCAGCCGGGCAGGGCAACCGCTGTGGCGCCTTCTGGCAGAACGGCTGATAGCGGCCGATCGTTCCCTCGGGGCAAGGCTGACGAATAACCTGGCAATTGGGCTGATAGGGACCTGTCGTGCCAGCCGGGCAGGGCAAACGTTGTGGCACTTGCTGACAGAACGGTTGATAGCGGCCGATCGTTCCCTCGGGGCAAGGTTGACGAATAACCTGGCAATTGGGCTGATACGGACCAGTCGTGCCAGCCGGGCAGGGTTGATGCGGACTGGCGCAAATCTCGCCATTCCATTGGGTGCCGCGTGGGCAGCAGTGTGGATTGTCGGACAGGCGTGAGCCGTCTGCGCACGTCTTGGGCGGCGTGTAGCAGTTCGGGTTGCGCGATTTGAGCGAGCCATCCGGGCACGTCGCAGGCGGTGTGTAGCAGTTCGGGTTGACCGACTTCAGCGAGCCGTCCGGGCAACGGGCCGGGGGCGGCGGAGGCGTGTACGGCCTGCCGCAGGTTTCACCATTCCACGTCGTGCCGCGCGGGCAGCATTCGCCATTTGGCATCCGGCGCTCGCGGTCCTCGCAGACCGGGGTCGTGGGCAGCGGCAGGGGCAACGGCACAAGATGCACGCCGCCGCCAACGCAGGTGTAGTTCCGGCCTTGGGTCGATCCCTCGGGGCACTTGCACTGGGTGCCGATGCGCACGAGGTCGCCTGGGCAGGTCTGGCCCACAGGCTGCACCGTGAAGGGTACGCAGCTATAGCCGGGGCCATTGCCCGCGTGCGGAGTGATTCCCGCTATCGAGGCATTGGCGGGCCCGCCCGCCCCCTTGCCGCCATCGGTGGCAAAGAAGCAGTTGAGGCCATTGGTGGCGCCGGCGGGATTGACGGCGGGCAACCGCACGGTGACGGTGTGCGTCTGCTGCTCATGGCCGCCGAGCGAGGCGTTGGTGACGCAGTTGAACGGCAGCGTCGTGGGTTCCGGCGCGCAGCCGAACGGCGGGCTGACGGTGATCTGCGCGCCCTGCAGCACGGCGCCGCCGGTCAAGAGGGCATCGCCCACCAGCACTGGGCCGGTGAAGCTGGCATTGCCCGCATTGGCGATGGTGACCTGGAACACGCAAGGCTGGCCGGGCACGCAACTTGCGGGCCCTGTCTTGGTGACGGTGATCTCGCCGCCGCCTTCCACGCACGATTCATGGCCGGGACCAGGAAGCGGCGTGCGATCGACAGTGAGGATGCGCGCGCAGTTCTTATAGCGCACCTGATCGCCGGCCGAGGCCAAGGTGATCAGGACACTGTGCGAAGCGCCCGGCGGCAACGACTTGCCGTCGATCGAGCAGGTGAGCGCATCCGGCAGTCCGCCGCAAGAGATGGCGGACGAGTCCGGCGTGGCGGCCAGCACATGCATCGGGCTGCCATTGCCAGTCCACTGGCCCTGGTCGCCGAAGCTGATCGCCGAGGCAATCGGTTTGCCGCCATCATTGGTGAGGGTGATGCGGCAGCTCACCGCGCCACCCGCCGCCGACGGCGAGCAGGTCTTGACGATGGAGGCATGGCCGTCGCCCTGCGGGGCAGGCGGCGTGGTGCCGGCGGGCGGCTCCGTGCCGGTCCGCTGGCAGCGCGGATCGTCGATCCGGGCCGCCGCCGAGGCCGAGTAGGTCTTGCCCTTCAGCGGACCATCGGTGAACGCCATTTGCACCTGGTTCGGCACCAGGCAGGCGCCCGGCTTGGTGCTGGCGTCCGGCACCGAGACCGTGACGTTGAGCGTCTCGGTCTTGCCGACCGGAATGGTCGTGAAGCCGTGTACGCACTGGAACGCAGGAGCCGAGCCATTGCAGACCCAGTTTGCCGAGTTCGACTTGAGGGTGGCGCCAGCGGGCGTCTTTTCGTTGAGCACGAGCGGCCCGTGGAACGGATCGGGGCCGGTCGATTCGATGCTGATCGCATAGGTGCAGTCAAAGCCTGCCGCAGTCTTGGCGCAAAGCGGCGAGGTCGCCACCTTGGACAGCTTCAACGATGGCGGATCGCAAGGCACCGCGCCGTTCTGCGGGTCGATCACGATCGGGATCTTGGCGGTGGCCGCAGACAGGTCATCGCCGGTATTGCTGTTGGCGGCCGTGCCACCCTGCGGGGTTTGGACAAGCGCGAAATTGTCGAACTTGCACTTGCCCGGCGTGGCATCGGCGGCGGGAACCTCGAAGGCGACGTTGGTCAGCGTCACCGGCACGCCAACCGGCAGGTTGAGCGGGTTGGGCGTGGAGCATTGCGCAACCGTTGTGGGCGGCGGCGCGGTAAGGCAGGTCACGCCGGCCAAGGTGCCGCTGAACGTCGCCTTGAGGAAGTCCTGGGACATCTGGTCCTGCACCGTCAGGCTGTCGCAGCAGGGGCCGGGGCCAGTGTTCGTCAAGGTCAGCGCATAGCTGCACAGGAAGTTGCCGTTGCCCAATTTTGTGCAATCAGGCGTCGCCGTCTTGTCCAACCTGATGTTGGATTGCAGCAGCGGTGGTTTGGGGTTGGGACTGCAAATCGGGCTGACCACGTTCGACGAGGCCGTGGCGGTATCGTCGGACGGATCGTTGTTGGCCGTCGAGCCGCCCACGGGCGTTGTGATGTGGACGGTGTTGTCCTCGCGGCAGAAGGTGATCGCCGAACCCGGGAACGTCACGGTCATGTTTAGCGCGACGCTTGAGTTGGCCGGGATCGACAGGTTGGCGGGGTGGCTGCACGGGTGCGGATTGGCCGCGCCGCAGCTCCAGCCCGGCGCCGTTGTGGTCAGCGTGCCGAGCGCAACGGTGTCATCGAAGCTGACGGGGCCGTTGAAGCCGGCATTGGTGGTGTTGGCGATGGTCACCACGAAGTTGCAGGTGAAGTCCACGCCCGTCTTGGTGCACGGATCGCCGATCTTGCTGATCTTCAGGTTCGACACCGGCTGCGGCACTGGCGGCGGTGGCGGGTTCTTCAGGCAGGCCGGATCATTGATGACGCCGACGGCCGAAGCCGAGTCGTCAGCCGGGTTGGTGTTGGTGGGGCTGCCCGGAGCCGGCGCCGCGATCTGCGCCGTGTTGGGCAGGTTGCAGGCGGTCTGGGGCAGCAGCGGCGTGATCACGGGGACAAGCTCGCCGAACGACACCGACGCGCCAGGCAGCAGGGTTTGCGAGGCGATCTTGCACTGGGCGTTGGTTGTCCCGGTGCAGGTGAACGGACCCGTGAACACGACCGGGACCGATGGCGGCGCGCCGGTCGCGTCATTGACCTGGAGCGGGCCGGTGAACGTGGTGGTGCCGCTGTTGGTGACGGTCACGGTGAAGTGGCAGTCGAAGCCGAAGGTGGTCTTGGAGCAGATGTCGCCCTTCTTCTGGATCGACAGGTTCGAGCCCAGAGTTGTTGGCGGCGGCACCGGGACGCAGTTCGCAGTTGGCAGCGTGGCCGAGGCCGTCGAGGTGTTGTTCGCGGGGTTGAAGTCGCCGCCCGGCGCATCGGTGATGGTCGCGGTGTTGGCCACCTGGCAGGGCGCGCCAGTGAGAGCACCTGCTGGAATGGTCTCGGTTATCAGCAAGGGAATGCTCACGCCCGGCAGCAGCGTGACCGGCGGGAAGTCGCAAAGCAGGTTCGCTGTTCCCGTGCCGAGACATGCCCATGGCGGGCTCGATGTAGTCGACAGTTGCCCCAAGGCAAAGCTGGTTGCGTCATCGACCTGGATCGACCCGAGATAGGGGACGGTTGAGACGTTGGTGACGCTGACGGTGTAGGAGCAGGCGAAGGCTCCGCCACCAGCTGGCGCACACGGACCATTGGCGGTCTTGAGGATGGCCAGGTCAGGAATTGCAAGCTCGGGAGGCGGCAGCGGCAGCGGATCGGGCACCAGCGGCGGCACAGGCAGCGGGGGGAATCCTGGCGGCAGGGGCTGGGGCAGCGGCGGACCAGCCGCACCCGTCTGTTGGCCAGCCGCTCCATCGCAAGGCTGCCAGATGACGATGCTGCCCATATGGCCCGCGCCATCGGCGGCCTGGAATTTGGAGTCATATTCGGCGAAATAGCTCTGCTTGTGTTGTGCTCATTGCCGCGTTCATTTTTCCCAAGATAGAGAAGGCGTAAGCTTACACAAATCACGAATGCCGAAACGAACAGCACGCGACTGTTACGTTGCGGGAAGGGAATCAGGCGCGGCAGTTTCGGGCACCTCCACCGTCCGGC
>Ga0209069_10001296_pt1 | contig 12610 bp, 14 predicted proteins | sample Str013_2_FD_187202 | JGI IMG/M metagenome (GOLD analysis project Ga0209069, IMG submission 187202) | Freshwater sediment microbial communities in response to fracking from Pennsylvania, USA - Straight Creek_MetaG_SC_2013 (SPAdes) (version 2) | ecosystem: Environmental > Aquatic > Freshwater >...
CTCCAGGAACAGCACCGAGAACACGGAGACGTACACGCCGACGCCTGGCAGGTACAGGCCGAGCCCGACGGCGTTGGCCAGGACCCCCAGGTACCCGGCGGGTCGGCCGAAGGCGCCGCTGCGCAGCATGACGACACCGATGGCGATGCCCGCAGCGGAGCCCAGCAGGTACCCGGCGTGGAACGCGGTGCCCTGCCACGTGGCGAGCAGAACCTCACCGGCGGACAGCGCGGCGGTACGCGCCGTCGCGCTGGCGCCCGGCGCCGAGTACCGGTCACCGAGCGAGGCCATCGCCACAGCCGGGTTGGTCACGATGTACAACACGGCGGACGTGAGTCCGGCCGCGGCGGCCAGCAGCATCGCGCTGGGCCGGGTACGCCGCAGGATGACGTACAGGGCCAGCAGCAGCGGGACGAGCAGCGCGTTGTCCAGCACCAGCAACAGGTCCAGGTCGACCAGGCCGACCAGCCGCCGCTCCCGCAGCAGGGCGAACCAGTCCGCCACCTCGCCAGCCAGCGGCGGCGGCCACACCAGGAACACGGCGACCTGGATCGGGATCAGGACCGCCGAGGCCAGCGCGGCCACTCCACCGGCGCGGTGCAACGGTACCCAGGACATGCCTGCCGGCGGAGCCGCCGAAGGAACCGGGGCAGGCGGTGTGGTTGCTGGACGCATGGCGAGCCTCCCTGCCTGCCACCGTCCCGGCCGTACCGCCGTCGACGGCAGGGCCATTGGGCCCGGCCGGCGCGGTACCGCGGCCACCGGTACGTCGGAGGCGGTGACGGTACCGGCGACACCACTCCTCCAGTTGACACTTGATAAAGTAGATGCTTGAGTACGGTGCATGGGAACCACTGTCGAGGATCAGCGGCTCGATGCCTTGTTCACGGCGCTCGCCGACCGTACCCGGCGCGACATCGTGGCCCGCTTGAGCGAGGGCGAGGCGACGGTCAAGGAGCTGGCAGCGCCGTACGTCATGAGCATGCAGGCCGTGTCACAGCACATCCGGGTACTCGAGCGGTCGGGTCTGATCAGCCGGGGGCGGCACCGGCAGACCCGGCCGTGTCGGCTGGAACCGGCGGCGCTGGAGACCGCGGTCTCCTGGATCGAGCAGAGCCGGCGCACCTGGTCCGAGCGGATGGACCGGCTGGACGCGCACCTCGCCCGCCGGCAGGCGGGTGAGGACCGGTGACCGACGACGAACTCGTCTACCGTCGGGTCTTCCGCGCGCCGCGCGACCTCGTGTGGCGGTGCCTCACCGAACCCGCGGAACTCCAACATTTCTGGGGCCCGCACGGCATGGCCACCCCGGTCGACGGCATCGTCGTCGAACTCCGCCCCGGCGGCCGCTTCGAGACCCTGATGCTCGGCGGGTCCGGCAGCCACCGGATGGTGGCGACGTTCACCGAAGTCGTACCGCCGCAGCGGCTGGCCTGGGTCGAACCGGCCAGCGGGATGCACACCACCAGCACGCTCGACGACCTCGGCGACGGCAGCACCGCGGTGGTCATCCACCAACGGTACGTGCCGCAGGCGTTGCGGGCACCCGAGGCCCGCGCCGGCTTCCTCACCTCCCTCGACAAGCTCGAGCGGCACCTGGCCCGCCTCGTACAAGGAGACCGATCGTGACCGACCTGCAGTCCTGGGTGGCACCGACCTACGACCGGCTCGCCGATCTGCTCGCCGCGGCGGTCGAGGCCTGGGACGCCCCGTCGCTGTGCCGGAACTGGCTGGTACGGCACGTGATCGCGCACGTGACGATGCCGGTACGGCTGACGCCCGAGCAGTTCGGGGCGCAACTGGCAGCGGCTGGCGGCGACTTCACCGTACTGTCCGACACCGTGGCCGCGCGGGACGCGTCCCTGCCGGTACCCGACCTGCTCGACCAGCTGCGGTCGCCGGTACTGCAGGCGTGGCAGCCGCCCAGCGGCGGCGCGGCCGGGGCGCTCAGCCATGCCGTGATCCACAGCCTGGACGTGACGATCGCGCTCGACCGGCCCACGGTCGTACCAGAACCGGCGCTGGCCGCCGTGCTCGGCCAGCTCACGGCCGCCCACGGTACCTGGTTCGGGGTCGACCTCACCGGCGTCCGGCTCGAGGCCACCGACACCGACTGGACCTGGGGCGACGGCCAGCGTACCCGCGCCGACAGCGGCCGACTGGTGGCGCTGCTGAGCGGCCGTACCCTGCCCGACGGCCGGGCACTGCCCCGCCGCGACTGACCCCCGCGGGCCGCCACGCCGCCGGAGCGCTGTCAGGAACGGGAGCTGGCGAAGGCGAGCAGCACGAGGAACGCCGTGGTGGCAAGCCCGGCGCACAGCAGCAGGACGTACCATGTGCGGCGCTGGCCGGTCGCCGCGGCGGGCACCGCCTGGGCGGCGCCCGGTTCCGCGGTCGACACCGGGCCAGGGTCGCTTGTGGACAGGCCCGGGTACGCCGGTGCGGGTACCGGCCGGACGCCGCGTACCCGGTCGGTGGCCGCCGCCGCGGCCCACCCGATGCCCGCGGTCATCAAGGGCAGCGCCATCAGGTAGAAGACGGCCTGGTTGCCGAGGTTGTCGCCGACCACCTGGGCGGGGGTCCAGCTGTCGCTGGGATCATGTCCGGTGGCGCCGGTCACCGCGACCGCGAGTACCCCGTACAGGTAGATGCCCAGGGCGGCGGTCACGGTGGCCAGCCGCGCGGCGCGCCGGCCGACGGCGGCGCTGCCGCCCCACAGCGTGCCGCCCACGCCGACCACGATGGGCGCCAGGATCGGCAGCAGCAGCCACCCGTTGGACCGGACCGAGTTGAGCCACTGGTTGAAGGTGAACCCACTGGCCGCCAGCCAGGCCGCCGCGACGAGCAGGCCACCGATCAGCCCGGGACCGGCCACCCCGGGTCGGCGCAGCAGCACGCTGCCGGCCACGAGGTTGCCGACCAGCAACAGCACCAGGATCACCGCGGCCGCCACGGTCCAGCCGTCGGTACCCAGCCGGTAGTGGACCTGGGTGTAGAGGACCAGGCCACCGGCGCTCGCGGCCAGGGCCATCAGTACCGCCAGAACGGCCGCGGCCGGTCCCCAGGGCGGCATGGCCACCGCGGCAGCGACACAGCCCAGGGCGAACCGCCACCGCCGGGCCCGGCCGTCGAGGCGGTCCAGTTCGCCGATCATCGCCTGTCCCCACTGTTCGCGCTGCGCGGCCAGCAGGCCGACCGCCCAGCCCAGCAGCCGGGCCGGGGTATCCCGGCTCCACCTCGGATCTCCCGGCGCGGCCAGCAGGCGGCGCCGGATCAGGGCCACCGCGATGCCCACCACGACAATGAACATCAGCGGCATGACGACGCCTCACTCGGTCGCAGGGTGGGGCGCGGGGCACGCCGGACGGTCCGGGCGGCGGCGGGCAGTGCCGCGACGTACTCCCGTCCGGGTCCGGTCAGCCGGTACAGGTGACGCGGTGGCCGCCCCGGCGGGCCGGGTTCCCAGGTCGCCTCCAGCAGGCCACGGTCGGCCAGCCGGACCAGGATCGGGTACAGCGAGCCCGATTTCAGGTGGACCTCGGCGGCCAGGTCGTACCCGTACCGCCACCGTGACGGTTCGCCGGCCAGCGCCCGCAGGACACTGACCGCCTGCGCGGACAGGGCACGGGTACGGCGCACGAGCGGTAACTCTACTCAGGTAGTGGTAAGCGTCAAGGACGCACCTGCCCGCGGCGGTCACGTGACGCCACGCGTCGGTGGCCGAGTTGGTGCGGCGGCTGGCCGCCGGGGTCGCACCCGGCGGGACCCTGTTGCTGGCCGGTCACCGGCCGGTCGAACCGGCCACCGGCAAGGCCACGGCCGGACAGACCCAGGTCTCCGTCGAGGTCGCCGTGGCCGTGCTGGACCCGCGTGATGGGGAGATTCTCGTCGCCGAGGAACGCCCGCGGGCAGCGGCCGGTACCGGCGTGGATGCGGTGGTACGCGCGCGACGGATTCGGTGACCGACCGCCACGGCGGGACCTGAACCCAGCCGGGCCGGGCCGCCGGTCGTCACCGGCCCGAAATCCGGTGGCGCCGGTACCGAACGGCTGCTGTACGCCGCCGGGGTGCTGGCCTCACCCGGCAGCGTCGACGCCGGTACCACCCGGACCGACTCGATGGAGCTGGAACGCCAGCGTGGCATCACCATCCGGGCCGCGGTGACCTCGTTCGCGCTGGGACCGTTGACGGTGAACCTGCTGGACACCCCCGGCCACCCGGACTTCATCGCCGAGGTGGAGCGGTCGTTGACCGTACTGGACGCGGCGGTACTTGTTGTGTCCAGTGTGGAGGGTGTGCAGCCGCAGACCGTGGTGATCTGGCGGGCGCTGCGCCGGATCGGGGTACCCACGGTGCTGTTCCTGAACAAGGTGGACCGCGCTGGCGCCGATGTGGCCCGGGTGCTGGCGCAGGTACGCCAGCGGCTCACCCCGTACCCGGTGCCGCTGACGCAGGTGAGCGACCAGGGCCGGCGTACCGCCAAGGTACGCGCCGTGGCACTGGACAGCGAACCGGTGCTGGCCGCCGTGGCCGAGGCCGACGACGCGATCCTGGCCCGGTGGCTGGACGACCGGCCGGTACCGGTCCGCGACGTACGCCGGGCGCTGCGTGCCGGGGTACGCCGTGACGCGCTCACGCCAGTGCTGTGCGGCTCCGCGATCACCGGCGCGGGCGTACCGGAGCTGTGTTGGGTGTTGGGCACGGTGCTGCCCCGGGCCGGCGAGCGGGACGCGCCACTGGCCGGTGTGGTTTTCGCGGTGGACCGCGACGGTGGCGGGCGGCGGGCGTGGGTACGGCTGTGGTCGGGCCGGCTGCGGGTACGTGACCGGATCGAGGTCGCCGGTACCCGGCCGCAGCGGATCACCGGGATCGCGGTCAGCGAGCCCGGCGGCGCAGCGGACCGGCCGGAGGTACGGGCCGGTCAGGTCGCCGCGCTGCGCGGTACCTCGGCCCGGGTCGGTCAGGTCGTCGGCCAGCCGTACCCACGGCGTACCCACCGGTTCCCGCCGCCGACGACCCGGGCGCTGATCGAGCCGGTCGATCCGGCCCAGCGGCTGGCCATGTTCGCCGGCCTGACCGAACTGGCCGACGAGGACCCGCTGATCGACCTGCGACTGGACGACGGCGCCGGGGAAGCGGTGGTACGCCTGCACGGCGAGGTACAGAAGGAGGTGCTCGCGGCGCTGCTGGCGCAGCGGTACGGGGTGCCGGTACGGTTCGCGCGCACCGAACCGGCCTGCGTCGAGCGGGTGGTCGGTACCGGTGCCGCCGTCGACCTTTTCCAGCAGAACGGCAACCCGTACCTGGCCGGCATCGGGCTGCGCGTGTGTGCCGCGCCGGTCGGGCACGGTGTCGGGTTCGACGCCGGCATCGAGCCGGGCCGGCTGCCGCCCGCGTTCGTGGCCGCCACCGAGGAGGGGGTACGCGCGGGGCTGAGCCAGGGCCGGTACGGCTGGCCGGTCACCGACTGCGTGGTCACCATGACCGCATCGCAGTACTGGCCCCGGCAAAGCAGACCGCACCAGAAGTTCGACAAGTCGGTCTCCAGCGTGGCGGCGGATTTCCGCAGCCTCGCCCCGGTGGTACTGGCCGCCGCGCTGGACCTGGCCGGTACCGTCGTGTGCCAGCCGGTGGACCGGTTCGAGCTGGAGCTGCCACTGGCCGCGCACAGTCCCGTGGCGGCGTTGCTGGGCCGGCTTGGCGCGGTACTGCTGGAGGTGGCCAGCACGGCGGGGTACGCGCACCTGGTGGGTACCGTCGCGTCGGTACGGGTACCCGCGCTGGCCGGTGCGATACCGGATCTGACCGGCGGGCAGGGGATCCTGGTGAGCCGGTTCGACCACTACACGCCGGTGGTTTCGGGGACGCCGCCGGTGCGTACCCGGCACGGGCCGGATCCGCGCGACCGGGCCGGCTGGTTCCGGGCGGTACCCCGGTGAGCCGGTACCCGGGTCGTTGCCGTGGGGGTACCGGCTGGTACCCCCACGGCTCGGGTTTCAGCCCGCCAGCGCCGGCTCGTGCTCACGACCGGGCTCGGCCACCGGCTGGTCCCGCGTGGCCGACAACCGGCTGGGCCACCAGATGTGCCGGCCGATGTCGAGGTTCAGTGCGGTGACCAGGATCGAGCGGACCACGATGGTGTCCAGGATGACGCCGAACGCGACCGCGAACCCGATCTCGGCGAAGGCCACCAGCGGCAGGGTACCCAGGGCCGCGAAGGTACCGGCCAGCACCAGTCCGGCCGAGGTGATGACGCCGCCGGTGGCGGACAGTGCGATCACCGCGGCCCGCCGGGTACCGGCCACGGCGGCCTCCTCCCGGACCCGGGTCATCAGGAAGATGTTGTAGTCGATGCCCAGGGCGACCAGGAACACGAACACGAACAGCGGCAGCCCGGTATCCGCGCCGGCCCAGCCGAACACGTGCCGGAACACCAGGGCGCTGACGCCCAGCGCGGCGCCGAACGACAGCACCACGGTCGCCACCAGTACCAGCGGCGCCACGATCGAGCGCAGCAGCAGACCGAGGATCACCAGCACGACGAACAGGATCAGCGGGATGATCTGCCGGTTGTCGTGGCTGGACGCCTGCCGGATGTCGTGTACCACGGCGGTCTGCCCGCCCACCTTCGCGTCGGCGCCCGTGATCGCGTGCACCGCCGCGCGTACCCGCAGGACGGTGGCGTCGGCGGCGGCGCTGTCCGGTGCGTCCCGCAGCGTACCGGCGACGAACGCCAGCCCGTCCTTGACCTGTGGCTGCGTCGCGTCGGCGATGCCGTCGGTCGCGCGTACCGCCGACCAGATCTGCTCGGCCGATGCGGCGTTGCCGATGACCACCACGGGTGCGCCGGCACCGGCCGGGAAGTGGGCGGCGAGCACGTCGGCGCCGACCACGGAGTCCGGCTTGGAGATGAACGACTGCGCGGTGGTCAGCCCGTCGGCTTTCAGCCCGGTCACGCCGAACGCCATCGCGCCGAGGATGACCGCGGTGACGATCCACACCACCCGGGCCCGCTTGGTGATCCCCGCGCCGATCCGGTTCCACAGCCCACGGCTGGTCGGGTCGGCGGTACCGAACCGGGGCCGGACCGGCCAGAAGATCCACCGGCCGAAGATGACCAGCAGCGCCGGTAGCAGCGTCAGCATGGCCAGCAGGGCCACCCCGATGCCGATCGCGTTGACCGGGCCGAGCCCCTTGGTCGAGTTCATCTGCGCCACCAGCAGGCAGAGCATGCCGGCGGCCACGGTGGCCGCGCTGGCGATGATGGCCGGTCCGGCCCGGTGCAGGGCGAAGGCCATCGCCTCGTGCCGGTCGGCGTGCCGGCGCAGTTCCTCGCGGTACCGGGCGACCAGCAGCAGTGCGTAGTCGGTACCGGCGCCGAACACCAGGACCGTGAGGATGCCCGCGCTCTGCGCGTTGACGGTCAGCCCGGTGTGTTTGGCCAACAGGTAGATGACGGCCTGCGAGGCGGTCAGCGCGCCACCGGCGCTCAGTACGGGCAGCAGCCACAGTACCGGGCTGCGGTAGGTCAGCAGCAGGATCACCACGACCACGATCAGGGTGGCGTACAGCAGGGTACCGTCGATGCCCTTGAACGCCGAGGACTGGTCCGCCGCGATCCCGCCCGGCCCGGTGATGTGGACGTTCAGGCCATCGGGCAGGTCGGCCCGGATCACCTGGCGCATCTGCTCGACCGTGTCGCCGAGGGCCTGCCAGCCGCCGGTACCGACCGCGATCGGCACGATCGTCTCCATCGCCTCCGGCCGGGAACCGTCCTTTGTGGACGGTACCGGTCCGAGTACCTTTGCGGAGAGGTCGCCGTACCCGCCGAAGGTACCCGCGTCGGCCGCCGCCTTGGCCCGGTCGGCGTCGGTCAGGCCGCCGGCACGTTCGTACACGACGATGGCCGGTGCGGTGTCCTGCGGCTGGAACGTCCGCTGTTCGTGGAGTACCTTGGTGGATTCCGCGCTACCGGGAAGCCAGGCCGAGTTGTCGTTCTTCTCCACTCCGGTCAGCTTGCCCGCCAGCGGGCCGAGGACCGCGAAGACGACCAGCCACAGCGCCAACACGATCCACTTGGTCCATCGCCCGCACACCAGCCAGGCCAACCCCCGCGCCGCTCGCATGGGCCACCACCTTTCTCTGCACGCGCCCGGTCGGGCACGTGGTACGACATTGTCGAGTCTCGCTCATCCTTGTCCGGCCGGCTCCCGCCCGCCAGCCGGTTTGCCGCGGACCGGAGGCCCGCCACTGCGGCCGTACCGGGGTCGGCCGGTCACTCGCTGGCGATCCGGACCTTGAGGTCGGGCTGGTCGACCAGCACCGTCTCCTTGTCCAGTTGGGCGAGCAACGCGTCGAGATGCTGCGGTCGCAGCTGTCCCAGGTCGAACGGGATCCCCTTGTGCCGCATCGCCTCGTTGGCCATCTGCACCGCGCTGGGCGGCAGCAGGCTGGTCATCCGTACCCCGGCCCGCAGCAACGCCATCGGGATCTTCACGTTCACCCGGCCGGGGCCGTCGCCGCCGAGGTGCTCCGCGGATTCGATCACCACCCGCAGGTACCGCGGCGGTGTCGGTCCGGACGTCGCCGGTACGGCCTCACCCGTACCGGATGCGGGCTGCTCGCGCCCGAGCGCGGTGAACAACTGCTCCGCCTCGTCGACGGTCACCTGCCCGGCCGCGAGCAGCTCCAGTACCTGGCGGCGTGGCTCGTTCATGAGGTCCTCCTGCGGGCGGTACGGGCGGGCTACGCCAACGCGGACAGCTGCGCGATGGCCTGCTGCGCGGTGATCTCACCGGACCGCAACCGTTCCAGGACGTCCGACCGGGACGGTCCGGGATCGGTCTGGACCAGCTGCAGCCCCTCCCCGATGCGGTTCAGGCGCGCCTTGACGGTGGGGTAGCTGACGCCGAAGATGCGTTCCATCTCCTTGATCGAGCCGTGGCACCGGACGAACGCCGCCACGAAAACCTGGTCCTCGGCGCTGAGCCGGGCCAGCAGCGGCGGTTCGAAGTGCCCCTCCACGGCCACGTCGGTGTCCTTCAGGCGGATCCGCTCGACCGTGAACGCCCGGCCGCGGACGAGGTCGGTCAGCTCGTGCCAGTCCACGCCGTTGACCATGCCCGACACAGTACCCACCCGAATTGAAAAACTCAATCTCGATCTTGATTATCTTGAGAACGTGGCCAGCAGGTAGCTACTGGCGGTCCGGCCGCTAGGCTTTCGGCCAACTCTGGACGATCAACGGCGTACGGACACCGGGCGGTCCGAGGCGTTCCCGTTGCTGTACCACTGGCGGGTACTGCCGGGGGCGCCCCCGCTGGCCGACGAACTCGGCCTGGCCACCTCACCCCGCTTCGACCTGTCCACCGACGAGCGGGACCTCATCGCCCGCACCACGGGCCACGACGCCTGCTACGCCGCGCGGGAACTGCTCAACTGGCTGGTCGTCAACGTCGTCGGGATCGCCGACCCCGACACCGGCGGTCCCGTCGAGCGCTACGCCTACCTGCACCGCTGTGCCGCGGGTACCCGACCGACCGGCGTGCCCGGGCCGGTCGCGGACCTGATCAGCCGGTACGCACCGGTCGCGGCCATCCTGAACGACTTCTACGGGAACCTGTACGGCGTCAGCCGGACCACGCCGTACCCGACCCGGGAACTTGCCCGGGCCGTGGCCGCCCTGCCCGGCTTCGCGGCGTGAGCGCGTGCACCGGTGGTCGAGTCGCTACCCGGCTTGGCCTCGCGGCGGCGATTGGCCAGGATCTACGCATGGATCCGATCGACGTGACCGAGATCGCGCCAGGCGAACACCGCTTGTACCTGGTCGCCGGGACCACCGATGTCGATGCGGTGATCGCGGAACTCGGCCACGAACCCAACGGCGTCTTCTGGGAAGGAATCGCCGAGCTGCTCATCATGACCGCGGTACCCGCACTTGACGGTCGCTTCCCGTTCGATTCGGAGGCCGGCGCGTTCCTCGCCCACCGCGGCGACCGCGCCGCACTTGACGACCTGGCCGTCCGGCTCCGCGCGGTCACGGTCGACGGCAATCGCGTACGGCATCTGGTGGAACTCGCCGAGACCCGCGGCTTCGAATTCGACGACTGAACCCGGGCGCCCGCCCTTTCGCATCGCGCGTGCCCGCGACGGGTACGGGTCAGCCGGGCCAGCCCCTGGCAGTACCAGGTGTGGCCGTCCCACCGGACCGGGAACGGTTGGGCCGGCGGCAGCGGCGTGCAGTACGGGAATTCGTGGGTACCCGGAGCCGTGGGCGACAACGGTTGGCACCGGCCGGTCGGCCATGTCCCGGTCGGTTGCTCACTGGTGGGCGAACTGCGTCAGCGACAGTGTGCTGCCGTCCGGATCGTGGAACCAGGCCACCTGGTCCCCTCCTGGCGTCGTCCACACACCGGTCGGGTCCTGGCCCATGCCCTCGTACCGGAGACAGGCGATGCCAGCGGCGGCCAGCTCGGCCACCGTGGTGTGGATGTCGTCGACCTGCCAGCCGAAGACGGTGAACGGCTGTGGCTCCAGTGTCTCGACCCTGGTGACCCGTACCATCGTGGGGCCGGTCCGCAGAACGCACGCGAAGGGCGTGACCTCCACCAGGGTCAGGCCGAGCAGATCGGCGAAGAACCGCCGCGAGCGCTCAAGGTCGACCGACGGGAGGAACGCGATCGCCGATGCCGAACCAAGCATTGTTCCTCCGTGGACCGGACCGCCTCGGCGGCCTCCGGATAGTACGGGTGTCAACGGCACCGTTGGCGTGAACGACCCGACGTGCAACGTCGTCGGCATCGTGCTGAGCCAGAGCCCGGTACGACGGTACAGCTGCCCACGTGGTACTGCCCGTCCGTGGCCGTGGGTCGCTGTGGTACCCGCGTCGCGGTTGGCCGCCCGGTAATCGGGTGCGTCGTCTGGTACGGCTGGGCGATGATCGGCTCATGGTGAACCGGGCGGCTGCGGTACGTGCGATGCGTGGCCTGGCGTTGGGCGACGCATTCGGCGAGACCTGGTTCCACCGTCCCGCGCAGGTGCTGGAGACGGCGCTGGCCGAGCGGTGGCTCAAGACCGGTCCGTGGCCGTGGACCGACGACACCGCGATGGCGCTGTCCCTGCTGCGGATTCTTGACCTGCACGGCCGGGTCGACCAGGATGCGCTGGCCGCGGCGTTCGCCCACGCGTACGCCGCGGACCCGTACCGCTGCTACGGGGCGTCGATGCACGACGTGCTGCGCGCGGTCGGTGAGGGCCAAGCGTGGGCGTCGGTGACCGGTCGTCAGTTCGGCGGGATGGGCTCCTGGGGTAACGGCGCGGCCATGCGGGTGGCCCCGCTCGGCGCCTGGTTCTGCGACGACCTCGATCTGGTGGTGGCCGAGGCGGCCCGGTCCGCGGTGGTGACCCACGCCCATCCCGAGGCCGCGGCCGGTGCGGTGGCCGTTGCCGTGGCCGCGGCGCTGAGCGTGCGGGGCGTCGCCAGCGGGGCGTTGGTCGCCGCGGTCGCGGACCGGACGCCGGCTGGCGAGGTCGCGTCGCGGCTGGGGCGCGCGGCCGGGATCGGATCGTCGACGGACCCGCGTCGTGCCGCCGAGCTACTGGGGTGCGGCCGGCAGATCTCCGCGGTCGACACGGTGCCGTACGCCGTGTGGTGTGCCGCCAGGCACCTCGACGACCTCACCGAGGCGCTGTGGGCCACCGCGCTGGCCGGTGGCGACGTCGATACCACCTGCGCGATCGTCGGTGGGATCGTGGCCGGTCGTACCGGACTGGGTGGCGTACCCGCGGACTGGCTCGCGGCCCGCGAGCCGTTGCCGGCCTGGGTCGACGCCGTTGGCGACCGGCCGTAGCGCTCCACGACCCGGGTCTGGTGAGCGGGCATCAGTGCGGGTCGGCCGGCCTGCGCGCCAGGATGAGCAGGCACCGTGGGTCGCCGTCGCGGTACCGGCCCAGGGCGGTCAAGGCGACGTTCCTTACGGTGAAGCCGGCCGCCGTCAGGTCGTCGCATACTGCGGGCAGTGTGCTGGTGCGGTAGTACATGACGAACGGCGGGCGCCACACGGCGTTGCGGACCCGCATGGCCAGGTCGAATCCGAGCGTGGCCCAGTGCCAGGCCGAGGTGACCGGCGGCGGCGCGCCGATCGGGACGGCGAACAGGCCGCCGGGGCGCAGTGCGCGGTACACCCCCTGGAACATGGCAAGCCGTTCGGCGGGCAGGAAGTGCCCGAGCGCGCCGAAACTGACCGCGAGGTCGAAGTCCCCGGCGAAGGACAGCCCCCGGGCGTCGGCCCGTACCCACGTGGCGTCCGGGTACGCGCCGCGCGCCTGCGCGAGCATGCCGGCGCTGAGGTCCACGCCGGTGATCCGTTCCCGGCACAGCGGCCGCAGAACCGCCATGCCCGCGCCGGTACCGCAGCACACGTCGAGTCCCTGGCTGAACGGCCCGAGTTCGGACAGCGCGTGGGTGGTCGCGTCGAGCAGGCTCTGCGGGGTACGGAAGGGTGTGTGGTCGAACTTCGGTGCCAGCAGGTCGTAGCCGTGCTCCACCGAGGACAGCGCCTGGGCGCACAGTTCACGCAGGGACGGGCCGTGAGGCGAGAACACCGGCCGA
>Ga0209069_10001298_pt1 | contig 12602 bp, 14 predicted proteins | sample Str013_2_FD_187202 | JGI IMG/M metagenome (GOLD analysis project Ga0209069, IMG submission 187202) | Freshwater sediment microbial communities in response to fracking from Pennsylvania, USA - Straight Creek_MetaG_SC_2013 (SPAdes) (version 2) | ecosystem: Environmental > Aquatic > Freshwater >...
CGGTTGATCGAACTGTTTGCTCGAATGACAAGTGATTCTCGCTGAATAGTTTACAGCGTACCCCAATAGGCGCGCATGTGGTTTTTTTACAACAAACCGTGCACCGGAAATACGCTTGGGGGCTATTTTTTGGGGTGATCTGACCGGTGATCGACGAGAATCGGCGTGAAATATGAGGGCGGAGGGTTGATGTTGTAGGCGATCGACAACAGATACTGTTGGCGCAAGACCTGGCCGTTATGGGTGGCCAGAATGCTGAACGGGGTGTTAACTCCCTGGATGCTCTTCCAATTATCGTAAAACTCGGCTTCCTCATCGCGGTCTTTGTACTGCGGATCGCGAACCGAAAAAACCTTCTTGACTGGCAAATGGGTCTTGAGGTCAACCATGATGGTCACGGCTTCATTCTTCGCATTGATCACGGAAATCTTTTCGGTGACTTTGTTTTCCGCCAGCGTCTGGCCTTCATCCAGCAGGATGGTGCCGGGCTGATACAGCCAATCACGAAGTACAGTTTCAATCGAATAGCGCCGGCGCAGCATGGACAGACGCAGACTGTCGTCTTTCAGCGGATTGAGTTCGGTGTGCCCTTTGTAGGTAACTTCGTAGATCTTGTCGCCGAGGTAAAGCGTGACGATGTCGCGTTGTTCGGTCAATTCCCAGCGATCAGCATCGGGCCAGCGCTGGTAGCGGTAGTATTTCGCGCCGCCCACTTGGGCTTCGTTGTGATAGCGGCCATAACGGCCTTCGCTGTAGGAATCCTGGACGCTCATATAAGCGTTCCCGCCCAACGCTTCAACCATCTGGTCCACAATGGCGCGCGCTTTTTGCTGGTTCGTGAGAGCTTCCTTGCCCACGTTGGCAGGAGCGGCTTGCTGGCCGAGTAGCGCAGTGGAACACAACAGAAGAAGGACGGATAATCTCATGGATGTTTTTTTATCTTTAATAACTTGTGCAAAATTGGATGCGGGACGGGCCAATCCCGCTGCCCGACTCTAGCCAACCAGTACAGCGCCGCCATTCGCATTCAGGATTTCCCCGGTAATAAAGCCGGCGTGGGCGGTGCACAAGAATAACACTGTTGCCGCAATTTCTTCCGGCTTGCCCGCCCGGCCCAAGGGAATAGTGGCAAAAACCCGTTTACCGATCTCCGGATCGCGTAACGCTGGGGCGGCCATGTCCGTTTCCACCCAGCCCGGGGCCACGCAGTTTACATAGATGCCGTCGCGCGCCAATTCAGTGGAAAGCCCTTTGACCATGCTGATCATAGCGCCTTTGCTGGCCGCGTAGTCGCAGTGGAAGGCTTCTCCGCGCTGGCCGGCTGTGGAGCTAATGAGCACAATGTGGCCGCCGGAGCGCTGCTTCTTCATAGCGGCCACGCCGTGTTTGACGAGGCCAAAAATGCTGTCAAGGTTGATAGCCAGAGTGGAGCGCCATTGTTCGTCCGTCATCTGGTCGACTGGAGCATCGTGCGGAGGCCAGACTCCGTGGTTGCCGACGAGGATGTCTACTTTGCCGAAATTCTTCACTGCTGCGTGAATCAAGGTCGCGCAAGATTCGGTGGTGGAAAGTTCGGCTTGCACGGCGATGCACTGCTCGTTCCCGCCGCATTCGGACGCAAGCTTCTCGGCTTCAGCTTTAGCTTTTTGATAGTTGAAAACCACCTTTGCGCCGGCTTGCGTAAACATCCGGACACAAGCAGCGCCGATACCGCGCGAACCGCCAGTAATGACCGCAACGCGACCTTCCAGTGACAACACGACTCCGGGCTTGGATAGCGAACCTGACATAGAATCCCTAGCTTAGAAATCCTTGACTTAGAACCCCTGATTTAGAAATCTAACGATACGAGACGCGCGTGATCCGCGCAACCAGTGGCCAAAAAGGGAAACTTATTTGGAGGCAGTGGTTACCGACTGCGCTGGCTCATGCCATTCCGCCGCCGCTTGGACGAAAGATTCAAACAGCTTGTGTGACCAACGGTCCTGATCAAAACTCCGCTCGGGATGCCACTGCACAGCGAGAACATAGTGGTCAGGCAGAGTACCTTCCACGGCTTCAATCACTCCGTCGTCCGGGCAGCGGCCAACGGCACGCAGGCCGTCACCAATTTTTTCGGCGGCCTGATGATGGCTGGAATTCACGGGGATACCGGAAGCAGCCACACCGCCAATTTCTTTTGCCAGGAGAGAATCTTGATCGACGACGACCTGATGCGCGAACTGGGCTTCGCGCCGGGCTTCGTGGTTAATCTTGGATTCAATGTGCTGGATCAACGTCCCTGACCGCCAGACGTTGAGTGATTGCAGCCCGTAACAAATTCCCAGAATCGGTTTGTGCAGGTTGTAGGCGTCCTGGAGCAGGAGTTCGTCGGCGGCGTCGCGCAGAGAATCAGCGGCATTGGTTTTGGGATTCAGCTCCGCGTTGAACTTTTGGGGATCAATATCCGCCTTGCTCCCGGGCAGCAAGATGGCAGAACACTGGCTGATGCGCTTGGCAATCTGTTCAGGAGGAAGCCCAAGCTGCACCACAACTGGCTCTGCACCGCAGGCTTCCACGGCCCTGAGGTAGGGCGGCAGGGCGCGTTCGCTGTATTCACGGTCATATGAGCACAGCTCAGGAATCGCAATACGTGGCTTGTTTTCTTGTCTTTTGGGCACAGATGAGGACAAATTCACTTCTTTTTTGGATCTTTCTTCCCACTTGGAATACTTTCTTTCACTGTTTACTATTTTGATTCTCTCACGGGATTACCCAACGGAGAATACCGGTAGTAAATATCAGCCATGGCGGCGCGGGCTTTCTGCGAAACAGCTTCCACGTCCCGGGAGGTTAGTCCCGTGGTCGGGATGGGATCGGCGATGATCAACATCAACGGACGCGGCTTCATGTGAAAGCTATTCATCTTTAAAACTTCGTAGGTCCCAACCAGCACGACCGGAACCACGTCAACCTGGGCTTTGATGGCCGCGAAGAACGCGCCGCCCATGAAGGGCTGCAAGTGTCCGGTTTCAGAACGGCTGCCTTCCGGAAAAATCACCAGCGGCATGTTGTTTTTGATGGCGATGACCGCCTGATGCAAGCTGCGAATCGACGCCTTGGGGTTTTCCAAAACCACCGGAATCTGGCCCGAACGTTTCAAATGCCAACCCATGAACGGATAGCGGAACAATTCCTTCTTAGCCAGAATCCGAAACTGAAACGGCAGGTTTGTATACAGGACCGGAATATCCAGAGCCGAAAGATGGTTCGACACATAGACGTGCGCTTTGGTGGTATCGATTTTTTCCAGACCCTGCACGGTGACAGGTGAACTCGCCGTCAAGAGAATCATCCGCGACCACAAGCGGGCGATATTGTGCTGCATCTCGCCGGACCGGTCAAAGAATGAACAAATTAAAGAAACAGTGCCCAGAAAGACGGTGTAGAGCCAGATGAGCGGGGTACGAACGAAGTACGAGACCAGGCGCGAGAGCATGTGGCGCACGCCGCCGTTTTCTTCCACGCGTTCGAGTTGTACCTGAGTAGTTTCCGTCAACTGGGTCTATGCACTGCGGACTGCGGTTTGTGCGAGCAGTCCCAGGGCCTCTCCAACAATGTAAATGGAACCGGTAATTACCACCACGCCGGATTCACCAGACAGCGTCCTGGCGCGGTCAAGCGCGGCATTTACGGTTTTTTCGGTCACTACTTCCGTTCCACTCTGTTTGCCGATTTCCGCAATTTCTTCTGGCGAAGCCGCGCGCGGATTATCCGACTGCGTGGCCACTACGCGCTCGGCGAGCGGAAACAGGATGCCGGCAATTTCGTCGATGGCTTTGTCCCGCATGGCGCCAAAGACAAACGTCAACGGACGGTCTTCGTAGAAAGTTGAAAGAGCCGAGCGCAGCGCCCAGGCGCCGGCAGGATTGTGCGCCACGTCCAATATTGTTTCGGGATTGCCGTTTTCCCGCGGAATTACCTGGAAGCGTCCTGGCCAGCGCGTGTTGCGGATGCCTTGCTCAATGTGGCGGGCATCAATGCGGAAACCGCATTTGTTCAGCTGTTCCGCAGCAGTGATGGCCAAAGCAAGATTGCGAAGCTGGTGCCGTCCAGCCAGCGGAAAATCGACAGAGATTTCTTCACCTAAAACGTCCAGCGCAAATTTATTTAGGCCCAGCGGAGCGGCTTCATATTTGTCGGAGTCTGGAGTGACGGAAGGCGTGTTCTTTACCGCGCTTACCGCCAACGCGCCACGCTCCATGATTTCTTTTCCCAACGTGTCATTCACCTGCGGATGCTGTGGCAGCAGGACAGCGATCGTCCCCTTGCGCAGGATGCCGGCTTTTTCCTGGGCAATTTCCGGCAACGTGTTGCCGAGAAACTTCTGGTGATCAAAATCAATATCCGTAATAACGGAAATGCACGGATCCACGATGTTGGTGGCGTCCAGGCGGCCGCCCATTCCCACTTCCAGCACCGCCAACTCCACGCCCACGCTGGCAAAGTATTCAAAGCCAATGGCCGTCATCATCTCAAAGAAGCTGGGATGCCAGGGAAGCTGGCCGTTGGCGACTAGATCAGCGGCCGCGGTTTCAACGCGTTCGTAGATCAGTGCAAATTCGGCGTCACTGATCGCTTCGCCGTTCACCTGAATGCGTTCGTTCATCTTCACCAGATGCGGCGAGGTATAAAGTCCGGTGCGATATCCAGCGGACTGGGCGATGCTGGCCAAGGTGGCGGCGGTGGATCCTTTGCCGTTAGTGCCGGCAATCAGCACACTCGGAAAACGGCGTTCGGGGCGGCCCAATGCTCCGGCCAGAGCGCGCATGTGTTCCAGCTCAAATTTTCGTTGAGAAGTGAGTTCGTGGCCCAGTTCCAGCAGCTTGGCTACGGCGTTTTCGTAACTGGAGGCCACGTCACGCGACCTTGGGCATCATGAATTCGAGCGCCCGGGAGATGTAAGCCTTCATGTCCTTGCGGTGGATCACGGCATCAAGCATGCCGTGTTTGATCAGGAATTCACTGGTCTGGAATCCTTCTGGAAGTTTCTGGCGGATGGTCTGTTCAATCACGCGCGGTCCGGCAAACCCGATCAGCGCGCCGGGCTCGGCAATGTTCAGGTCTCCCAGCATGGCGTAAGAAGCCGTCACGCCACCGGTCGTCGGGTCAGTGAGGACGGCTATGTACGGCAGCTTGGCGTTATCGAGTTTGGCCAGCGCCGCGGAAATCTTGGCCATCTGCATCAGGCTGACCACGCCTTCCATCATGCGCGCGCCGCCCGAAGCCGACACAACAATCACCGGCTTACGTTCCGCGCAGGCTCTTTCAATGCCCCGGGTAATGGCTTCTCCAACCACCGCTCCCATGCTGCCGCCGATGAACGCGTACTCCATGGAGCTGACGATGACCGGGCGTCCATTGATCGTGCCCGTGGCATTGATGATGGCGTCTTTCAATCCAGTTTGCGCTTTGCTCTTTTCCAGACGGGCCTTGTACGGACGCGTATCGACAAAGCTGAGCGGGTCAGTGGATTCCAGAGTGTCGTCAAAAGTCTCAATGCTGTCTTCATCCAACAGGAGCATCAGGCGCGTAGGCGCGTCAATGCGGAAATGGTATTCGCACTTGGGACAGACGTTGAAATTTTCTTCCAGCTCTTTCTTCCAGATGATCTGCTTGCAGCCTTCACACTTGATCCACAGACCTTCGGTACGTACACGCTTGTCTTCCGCTGGTTGAATCTCGCTGGATTCTCGCTTAAACCACGCCAAGGTTCGCCTGCTTCCTTTATATGTACTCGCTTATGAATTTCGCGTTTTAAAAAATCAATCCGCGTCCGGCTTCAGCCATTACTGCCGCGCCGGATCAGTACTCTATGCCCCGCTGGGCCATGATGCCTTTTTCGTAGGCATGCTTTACCTGCTTCATTTCCGTGACCGTATCGGCCAGGTCAATAATTGTCGGATGGGCGTTGCGCCCCGTCAAGATCACATGTACCTGCTCAGGTTTACGCTTCAGGACCTCCACCACCTTGGCCGGATCGAGCATGCCGTAACTGATGGCGTAGTTGATTTCGTCCAGGATGACCAGGTCCCATTTGCCAGAGAGAATAGCGTCGGCGGCCCCTTGCCAGGCTTCCTCCACCATCCGGATGTCTTCGGGATCAGTCTCCGCGCCACCCACTTTTACAAAGCCGCGGCCCATCTGCTTCATGATGAAGTTGTCGCCAAAGGCCTTTACGGCATCCAGTTCGCCATAGTGCCAGGAGCCCTTGAGGAACTGTAACATCAATACTTTCATGCCGTTACCGACGGCTCGCAAGCCCGTCCCCATGGCGGCGGTGGTCTTGCCTTTGCCCGGGCCGGTATTCACAATAATGAGTCCGCGATGTACGTCAGTCATGATTGGCTCTTAGCTCTTGGCCTTTGGCTCTTAGCTTTGGCCAGTAAGCCGTTAAGCCTCTGGTTTTGGTTTGGCCAACTACCAATTGCTAAGTGCCAATTGCTCTTTTTCAGTGCCCCGTGTGGTAAGGGTGGCCTTTTAAGATTGTAAATGCCCTGTAGACCTGTTCCAGCAGAACAATACGCGCCAATTCGTGGGCCAAGGTCATTTTGCCGAAGGACAGCGTAAGATCAGCCGAAGCCCGTGCTTTGTCGCTGAAACCGTCCGCCGGGCCGACGGCGAAAAATAAGTTCTGGGTGCCGCGGTCCTGCTGGTCGCGCAGCAGCTCGGCGAATTCTTCTGAAGTAAACTGCCGGCCACGGGAATCAAGCAAAACTAGGACTGGCCGGGTGCGTCCGGCTTTTTCCTGTGTCAGCTCCAGCAGCGCGGCTTCGCTGGCGACTTCGTGCGATTCGGCGCTCAGGTAGCGTCCAATGCGCTTGAGATATTCTTCAGTCAAGTCGCGAATAGCCGGTTCTTTTGTCTTGCCAATCCAGGCGATCTGAAGTTTCACGTAAGTGATTGTAAATGCGTAAGGGGTTGAGTTCTGGTTAACGCTTGCGTTTAGCCTTGGCTTTCGGCTTTGGCTTGGCCGCGGCTTTGCGCTTGGGCGCGGGCTTCTTTTTCGCCAGCCGCTTCGCGACTTTCTTCGTCGTCTTCCTGGCGGCAACTTTTTTCACGGCCTTCTTCGCCGGCGCTTTCTTTGCAGTCGCCTTCGCCGCCGGTCTCTTAGCTTCCGGCTTCAGCAGGTCAGCAGGTTTCAGCTTCTTCGCTGACTTCCAGAGCCGTTCCAGGTCGTAGAACTTACGCGCGCGTTCCGAGAACACGTGCACCACAAAGTGGACGTAATCCAGCAGCACCCACTCGGCCTGTTTGTAGCCTTCCTTGCTGTTGGGCTCCTGGCCGATAGCGGAAAGTTGGCGGTCAACTTCGTCGGTAATGGCCTGGACCTGCCGCGGATTGGCGCCGGTACAGACCAAAAAATAGTCGGTAAATGCGCCGGAATTGCGGTCCATTTCCAGGATGACAATGTTCTCAGCTTTCTTGCTCTCAACGGCGATTACGGCTTTGGCTACCTGTTGCCTGATCGTTTGGCTCATTCGGTTTTCTTATGACTCCGTTCCAATGACTGCTCGAGAATATTTGTTGTTTGGATTTCCGCTGAAATCGGCGTCAGCCGATCATTTAGCGATTCTGACTGCCCTGTTGCAAAGATAGCATTTTGCCGCGCCGGACGGCCTCTTTTTGCCTCGATTCCCCCGGAGCGACGTACAGCCGCTCCTTCCTTACATATTCGGCGACGTCTAGCGGGACATAGCGGCTCAGTTGCTTAACAGACTTTGCGGCGGCGGCCCGAATCTGCGTGGACGAAACGCGTTCGTGGACGTCTGGCAGCAAGTGGACAGTCACTCCGGGCAATATCACGTGGCCGTTTTCGGCAGATGCCTGGTGCGCGACTGGGCTTTTAGTTGCTGTACTATGGCCGTTCTGCCGCATACGAAGACTGCGCTGCTTTATTGTGGCTACTGACGGCCGCAAACTCTGGGGAAGAACCGCGCACACCTGCGTGAGTGAGAATCCCGGCCGGCTGGCGACGATGAATTCACATTCGGCAAATAATTCTTCCGGCTGACGCCAGCTGGCAATGTCTTTGAACGCGTCCATGCCAATCAGGAAGTAGAGCTTGTCCGTCTTCTTGAGCATCGTCTTCAAACGCCGCACAGTGTCGATCGAGTAGCTCGGCGCGCCGGTGTGCGCGTCCAGCAGAGAAGGTACAAAACGCTTGTCGTCCGCCGTGGCCAGGGCCAGCATGGCAAAGCGGTGCTGAAAATCCACCAGCTTGCGCTTTTGCTTGTGCGGAGGAATATCTGCCGGAGCAAAGTAGATGCGGTCCAGGCCGAACTTGTCCGCAGCGGCGCGCGCCACCGCGAGGTGTCCGCGATGCACCGGATCAAACGTTCCGCCAAAGAATGCGACTTTCATAGACTGCTATCTGCTCTTTCCGTTCTATCTGGTCTTTCGGCTCTTGAACGCCGCGCGCTTGGGAATACGCCGCATGTTTTTCTTGATTGCTTTTTTGCGGGCGCTTCGCGCGGAGACAGCTTTCTTCGGTGCAGGCTTAGCGGCCGCTTTAAGCACCGGCTTAGCTTTCCGGGAAGAAGCTGACGAGGGTTTCCGAACGGGCTTGGCGCCTGCCCTCTTTATAGGCTTGAGCGCCACGTACTTGTCGGCACGGATCGCCACCACGAGCTTGCCTAGACCATATTTCAGTTCGGGAATGCCTTTGCCAGTGACGGCGGAGATTTCGTATAAGTCGAGCTTCAATTTCTTGCAATGCTTGCGCAGCGCAGTGAGTTTGTCTGGGTTCGCAACGTCGAGTTTCGCCGCCACCACGACCATGGGCTTCTTTTCGAGGCCCGCGCCAAAGCTCTTCAGCTCGGTCATGATCACGTTGAAGTCCTTTACCGGATCGGGACGTCCACTGGCGTCAGAAACGTCAATCAAATGGGCCAGCAAGCGCGTGCGCTCAATGTGGCGCAAGAACTGGATTCCCAGTCCCGTACCTTCGTGCGCGCCTTCAATCAGTCCGGGAATATCCGCCACCACGTACGTGTCTTCATGCGGAGGATCCCCGATGGTGACCATGCCCAGATTGGGGTGGAGCGTGGTAAACGGATAGTCGGCTATCTTGGGTTTGGCCGCAGAGATGCGCGAGATCAAAGTCGACTTGCCCACGTTGGGATAACCGACCAACGCCACATCGGCCAGGAGTTTCAGCTCCAAGCGCAAGACGCGTTCTTCGCCGGGGAAACCTGGCTCGTGTTCGCGAGGAGCCTGATGTGTGCTGGTGGCAAAGTGCTGGTTGCCGCGTCCACCGCGACCGCCATGGGCAACGATCAACTGCTCGTCAGGCTGCGAGAAATCGTAAAGCTTTTCGCCGGTGTTGTTGTCGTACACCACGGTGCCCACGGGGACCTTGAGCACCACGCTTTCGCCATCGCGACCGCTGCAGTTGGAGCCTTCACCGTGACGTCCGCGCTCGCCTTTGTGTTCGGGATTAAACCGGAAGTGAATCAGCGTATTGTGGCGCTGGCTGGATTCCATGACGATGTCGCCACCGTGGCCGCCATCGCCACCGCTGGGGCCGCCGCGCGGGACGAACTTTTCCCGGCGAAAGGCCATGCAGCCATTGCCGCCGTCCCCGGCTTTAATACGGATAATTGCTTCATCAATAAACATAAGGTGTCTATTTGATTGTACCGTCCGCTGCATGGATTCGGGCGGAACGTGAAAAACCCCGCAAAAATGCGGGGTCTGATGGGGAAGCCCATGCCAAAGGCTGTCATGCTGAGCGTCGCTCGAGCGAGCCTGGCGATGCGAGAGCAAGTCGAAGCATCCCGAAGGTGGTTGATTTACGACGCTGCTCCAGGGAGTTTCACCGAGAACCTCTGCAGCTTCCTAGTTCCACGGCAGGCCGCTTATGAAAACTCCCCGATGCCGCATGTTTGTCTTGAGCCTCCTCGGGATCTTTCGACTGCGCTCAAGACGACAGGGGTTGAAATGCAAGCTTGAACCGGCAACTAATCAATGATCCGCCATGGTTGCCAGCTCGTCGATTTCTGCTTTGGTAAAGACCTTTACTTCTTCTCCAGTGCGTCCATACGCTTCTTCATTTCTTCCGGCGACACATCTTCGATGTGCGTGGCAATGCTCCACTGATGGCCAAACGGATCTTCCAGCGTGCCCATGCGATCGCCATAGAACTGGTCGGCCATCGGTTTTATGACCCGGGAGCCGAGCGAAACCGCGTGATTGAACATGGCGTCAGCGTCGCTAACATAAAGAAGCAGGCTGATCGTCGTGTTGCCCAGAGTCTGTGGGCCAACGATCTTCATTTCTGGATGTTCGTCAGCCATCATCACATGAGAGCTGCCGATCTTGAGCTCGGCGTGGCCAATGCGTCCGTCGGGCTGCGGCATCCGCATGACTTCCACAGCACCGAAAACTTTTTTGTAGAAGTCAATGGCGGCAGCCGCGCCTTTGATGTGGAGATAGGGAGTAACGCTGTGGTAGCCGTCAGGAATGGGATTAACTTTGTTCGGCATGAATTCTCCTTAGCAATAAATTTGGTTACCGGTCCTAACTTCTGGTCAGGCGGCAAACTGCGCCCCACGGGCGTGATCCCTGGCGGCCGTTCGACTCCGGCAGCAATGCAATCAACCGCAAAAACATAGGCAAACGCCGCAAATGAGCAGCGGTTTTGATCATCGAGTGAATTTCAGCCGGCTTCCATCCTGTGGGAACAAAAAAGTCCGGACCTTCTTCCGGACCAAACTTCAGCGGCGAACCGGCTTCGCTCAACACGGGTAATTCTTTTTGCAGCATTTTCAGAAGTCCCGGCGAACACAGATCAATGGCCCACTCGCAGAAACTCGGCTGTGCAGCCAGATCTTTTGCGAAGGCTATGACTTCATCGCGGCTGAGATAGACCAGCAGGCCTTCGGTGACGATCAAAGCCTTTTTCGCCCGGGCGCCGAGTTCCTGAAACAATTTGCGGCGGGCTTCAACGTCGGCAAGATCAAGACGGACGCGCTCAAAGCGGCACCGCGGTTTTTCACCACGAAGAATCTCTTCCTTGTAGCCGATCATCGGCGGGAAGTCGACTTCCACCCATTGCAGAGTCGCTGGCAAGTCCATGCGGTAGGGCCGGGTATCGAGGCCGGCAGCCAGGTTGATTACCATGTCCGCGCCCTCCTTGATCTGCTCGTTGATGATCTGATCAAAGCGGACGGTGCGCGCGACGTAGGGCCAGTCGGGAGAAGCCTTGCTGGCAATAGTTGCCGCGATCTGCTCGCCGCGCGCGCCGGCCAGCTTGCGCGCGTAAGGATCGCGGAAGTGTGCATCCGGGCGTTCGCTTTCCCGGGCGCGATAGACAGCCACCCACAGCGCGGTGTCTGAAATGTTGCGAATGAGCGGTTCGGCAGGGGTTGTCATTGATTTGTTGACTCTCTTTTCAGTTGCGGTCTTGGACCTCGACTCATTCAGACGAGACAATTGTGTCTGAATCGCGGCGCTTCTGTATTGTAAAAATTTGACCCTATTCAATCACGGGGACGTGGTTCATGTGGTCCGTCTGACAAGCCGCGTAGGTAGTGGGATTAATACCAGAAAATGCCTTGAAGTCGTGTATAAAATGCGCCTGGTCGTAGTAGCCACAGGTAGCGGCAACATCCACCCAGTCATGTTCCCGGCTGGCTTGGAGCATCTTTAAAACCTGCTGAAAACGTTGCACGCGGCAGAATAATTTCGGCGTAAGACCAACCTCATCGCTGAAAAGCTGTATGAAACGGCGCGAGCTCATACCGATCCGGTCGCTCACTTCTGCAACGGACCGCGGACGGTTGACGCTGCCAAACATCGACAGAGCAAAGCCTACTGCCGGGTGGCGTTCCAGCGGTTTAAAGGCTCGGACGAGGAGGCTTTCTTCCAGAATACGAAACTTTTCGTGTGGAGCAGCCGCCACTAACAGCCGTTCGCGCAGGAACCGCGCTTCCGGTCCCCACAGATCTTCGAGCGCCACGTGCCGGTTGTGCAGCTCGTCCGCGGGAAACTTGAAGAAGGGAAAAGATCCACCGGGCTTGAAGTGAATGCCCAGGACGCAGGCTTGCTGCGCGGTATCGATCACAAAGAAGTTCGAGTGCGGACCGCAGATCAGCGTTCCGGGAAGTTCGTCGTATTTGGACAGATCGTCGCGATCATAAATGCGAGCGGCATCCTTTTTCAGGTTGATCACTAGTTCCACGGAGCCATCGGGCATCAGGCGCTCGTGGGTATGGTCACGCTGGGGAAAACCGTCGTAATACCAGAACATCTCCACGAACTGGGCCAGAGGGGGCTGCGGAATGTGATGCAGGAACAACAAGCGGGCACCTGAAGGGAGATTATAGACCGGAGTTTATTGACAAAAGAAAAACGCCGGCAGATTGAAAGCCGCCGGCGCCACATAACTTAGAACGCTTTCGCGTTAAAACTTACTTTTTCTTCGTCGCCTTCTTGGTGTCGCCGCCTTCCGGCTGCTTGGCAATGATCATGCCTGAAATCTTTTTGTAGGTGGCGGCGGGGATGATCTTTTTGCGGGTCAGGTCGGTCTTCACCTTGTACGGGCGGCCGTCAATGATCTT
>Ga0209069_10001300_pt1 | contig 12596 bp, 13 predicted proteins | sample Str013_2_FD_187202 | JGI IMG/M metagenome (GOLD analysis project Ga0209069, IMG submission 187202) | Freshwater sediment microbial communities in response to fracking from Pennsylvania, USA - Straight Creek_MetaG_SC_2013 (SPAdes) (version 2) | ecosystem: Environmental > Aquatic > Freshwater >...
AGATGCTTCTTGAAAAACTCCGTCGCCCGGCCCCAGGCCAGTTCCGCGGCCTGGCGGTCATGTACGGACTGCCGTTGCTCGTTGACGAACGCGTGCTCGGCATCATACCGAAACAATTCAAGCGACTTGCCGGCGGCCTTCATCGCCTTTTCGAAGGCATCGACGGCCTGCGGCGTGCACCAGTCGTCCTTGTTGGCGAAATGGGCCTGCAGCGGAATTTTCACGTCGGCGGGTTTCGCCGCCTGCTCCGGTGGAATGCCGTAGAATACCACGCCCGCGACCAGTTCGGGCACCTTGGCAGCGCCGATGACAGTGACGGCGCCGCCGAGACAAAAACCGGTCAGGCCGACCTTGGCGCCGTTCTTCGAAAGATATTGCGCGGCGCCGCGCACGGTCTGCGTGGTGGCGTCGATGAAATTCAGCGAGTTCATCTCTTTAGCGGCGGCGTCCGTGTCGTGATACGGCACCACCTTGCCCTTGTAGAGATCGGGCGCCAGCGCATCGAAGCCGGCCACCGCGAAACGGTCGCACAGGCCCTTGATCTGGTCGGACAAGCCCCACCATTCCTGGATCACCACGACGCCCGGCGCGTTGCCGCGCGCGGCGTTGGCGAGATAGCCGCTGGCGTCCTTGCCGTCCGGACGCTTGAACGTGATGCCGGTACCCATGTCTTCCTCCGGGATGACTTTTGGTTGATTGGCCGTCATTTTGTCCGCAGTGCGGTCAGGAAGCAATCGGGTTGCCTCGCGCAACAAAAAAAAGCCCCCGCGGGGGCTTTTTCCGAATTCGGATGTCCGAAGGGTCAGTGCGCGTTGGCCCAGACCTTCTTCTTGGTGAAGTACAACAGGCCAGAGAGCAGGATCAGGAACAGGAAGACCTGCATGCCCAGGCGCTTGCGTTCCTCCATATGCGGCTCCGCCGCCCACATCAGGAACGTGGTGACGTCCCTGGAATATTGCGCGAGCGTCGCCGGCGAGCCGTCGTCGAAGGTGACCTGGCCGTCGCTGAGCGGCTTCGGCATCTTGACCGCGTGTCCGGGGAAATACTTGTTGTAGTAGGAACCATCGGGAATCGTGACGCCCGCCGGCGGCGTTTCTTCATACCCCTGTAGCAGCGCATTAACGTAGTTCGGTCCCTGCTCCTGGAACTGGGTGAAGAAGTCGAACAGGAACGTCGGGAAGCCGCGCGCATAGGAACGCGCCTTGGTGATCAGCGACAGATCCGGCGGATAGGCACCGCCATTGGCCGCACGCGCGGCCTGCTCATTCGCGAATGGCGAGGGGAAATAATCGGCCGGCCGACCGGCTCGCTCGAACATGTCACCCTGATCGTTCGGCCCATCCTTGATCTTGTACTCGGACGCGAACGCCGCCGCCTGCGCGGTCGAGAAGCCGGGGCCGCCGGCATCTGCCAGATTGCGGAACGCAATGTAGGACAGGCCGTGACAGCTGGAGCAGACTTCCTTGTAGACCTTCAGCCCGCGCTGCATCGAGCCGCGGTCGAACTTGCCGAACGGACCCGAGAACGACCATTTCACCGAGGGCGGCGCCTCCTGATGGTCTTCGGCGCGGGCGTTTTGCACGTTTCCGAACAACAGCCCGCCCGCAACCATCAGCGCCATCGCCGCGGACACCATCGCCGGCCTGCCGCCGTTCTTCGCCAGCACGTCGTCGGCGATCGAATTCGGCACGGGGCGCGGCTTCTCGATCCGGCTAAGCAGCGGCAGCAGGATCAGGAAATAGCCAAAATAGCAGATGGTCAGGATACGACCGGCGATGACATATACGCCTTCCGCCGGCTTGGCGCCGAGCCAGCCCAGCAGCAGGCAGACGATAACGAAAATCCAGAAGAACTGCTTCGCCAACGGACGATATTTGGACGACCGCGTCCGCGCCGTATCGAGCCAGGGCAGGAACGCCAGCACGAGAATGGCGCCGAACATGCAGGCGACGCCGGCGAGCTTGTTCGGGATCGAGCGCAGGATCGCGTAGAACGGCAGGTAGTACCATTCCGGCACGATATGCGCCGGCGTCACGCCGGGATTGGCGACGACGTAGTTGTCGGAGTCGCCGAGGTAGTTCGGCATGTAGAAGATGAACCAGGCGTAGAGCAGCATGAAGCAGGACAGGCCGAACGCATCCTTGATGGTGGCGTAGGGCGTGAACGGGAGGGTGTCCTTTTCGGTCTTCGCCTCGACGCCGGCCGGGTTGTTCTGGCCGGCGACGTGCAGCGCCCAGACGTGCAGCACGACCACGCCCGCGATGACGAACGGCAGCAGATAATGCAGCGAGAAGAAGCGGTTCAGCGTCGGATTGCCGACGGAATAGCCGCCCCACAACAGCGTCACGATGCTCTCGCCGAAATAAGGCACGGCTGAAAACAAATTGGTGATGACGGTGGCGCCCCAGAAACTCATCTGGCCCCACGGCAGCACGTAGCCCATGAAGCCGGTCGCCATCATCAGGAGGTAGATGATGACACCGAGGATCCAGAGCACTTCGCGCGGCTCCTTGTAAGATCCGTAATACAGCCCGCGGAACATGTGGATGTACACCGCGAGGAAGAACATCGAGGCGCCGCAGGCGTGCATGTTGCGCAGCAGCCAGCCGTAGTTGACGTCGCGGACGATGCTTTCGACCGATTTGAAGGCCATGGTGGCCTCCGGCGTGTAGTGCATCGCCAGGATCACACCGGTCAGGATCTGCAACGCCAGCATGATCGAAAGGATGCCGCCAAAGGTCCACCAGTAGTTCAGGTTGCGCGGCGTCGGATAGGCCACGAACGAGGAGTGGACGAGCCCCATGATCGGGAGACGCCGTTCGATCCACTTCAGGGCGGGGTTGGTCGGCTGGAAATCGGATGGTCCGCTCATTGATGCGATCCTGAGGAAGAAAGACGAGGCGACAGGTTCCGAAGGCGGCGGAACTCAGCCGATCTGGATTTTGGTATCGGAAACGAACTGGTAGGGCGGCACCGGCAGGTTGGCGGGCGCCGGCCCCTGACGGATACGACCCGAGGAGTCGTATTGCGAGCCGTGGCAGGGGCAGAAGAAGCCGTTATAGTTGCCTTCATGCGCGATCGGAATGCAGCCGAGATGGGTGCAGATGCCAATCACGACCAGCCACTGGTCATGGCCCGCCTTGACCCGAGCCTCATCGCTCTGCGGATCGGGCAAGCTTGCGACCGGCACCTTGCGGGCTTCGTCGATCTGCTTCTTGGTCCGATGGCTGATATAGATCGGCTTGCCTCGCCAGAACACCTTGATGTCCTGTCCTTCGGCGATCGGCGTCAGGTCGACCTCGATCGGCGCGCCGGCGGCGATGGTGGAGGCATCCGGGTTCATCTGGGATACCAGCGGCCAGACCGTGGCTGCCGTGCCAACCGCAGCGACGGATCCGGTTGCAACAAAGAGGAAATCACGGCGTGTCGGATGGTCCGCCGAAGACGCTGTCGTCACGATTCCAAACCCTTTCTTATCTGCAGCCGATGCAGACGCTCCGGACATCGCCAAAACGCGACCGGAAGTGGCTGACGGCGCCCGCGACCCCCCGCGGCGGCAGAAGAACCGCTTTTTCCGGCCCATCTGGCGGAACATGCAGTCCAGAATCGTTCTATTGGCACCCTTGCCGTAATAGCGCAAGCCCGCTATCGGCTCGCAAGGGTGCAATGCACTAATTCCGCATCCAGCGGCGAATTATTCAGAGATTTCATCGAACCTTCACAGCCGGCACCATGCAGATTGCGCTTTTCCAACCCGACATCCCGCAAAATACCGGGACGATTCTGCGTCTTTGCGCGTGCCTCGATGTGGCGGCCCATATCATCGAACCCGCTGGCTTTCCGGTCTCCGACCGGCACTTCCGCCGCGCCGGGATGGACTATCTCGACCAGGTGACGATTGCCCGCCACGACTCGTGGTCAAAATTCGAGCAGTGGCGTATGGACCGGGGCTATCGGCTGATCCTGTTCACGACCAAGGCGGCACAGTCGTATCTCGACTATCGCTACAGCGCCACCGACATCCTGCTGTTCGGGCGCGAATCCGCGGGGGTTACCGACGCGGTCGCAACGGCGGCCGATGCCCGGCTGGTGATTCCGATCAAGCCGGGATTGCGCTCGCTCAATGTCGCGATGTCGGCGGCGATGGCATTGGGTGAAGCGCTGCGGCAAACCTGCGCCGGGCATGATCCCGAAAAGTGGATACCGGTGTTCGGGAAAGATCATGCCCGAACAGAAGAATAGTTGAGGAGACACTGTGAGTTACGCGATCAAGGAAATCTTTCTTACCTTGCAGGGCGAAGGCGCGCATGTCGGCCGCGCCGCGGTGTTCTGCCGCTTTTCCGGCTGCAATCTCTGGAGTGGCCGCGAGCAGGATCGCGCTACCGCGACCTGCCGGTTTTGCGACACCGATTTCGTGGGCACCGACGGCACACTGGGAGGCCGCTATGCTTCGGCCAAAGAGCTGGCCGGTGCCATTGCCGAGCAATGGACCGGAGCGGATGCAAATCGCTACGTGGTCCTGACCGGTGGCGAGCCGCTGCTGCAACTCGACGCGCCGCTGATCGAGGCGCTGCATCGGCGCGGCTTCAGCATCGGTATCGAGACCAACGGCACGATCGATCCGCCCCAAGGCATCGACTGGCTTTGCGTCAGCCCGAAAGCCGGCGCCGGTCTCGCGATACGCCAGGGGCAGGAGTTGAAACTGGTCTATCCGCAGCCAGACGCGGCGCCGGAGCATTTCGCCGACCTCGCCTTCGATCGTTTCTCGCTGCAGCCGATGGACGGGCCCGATGTGGTCGAGAACACCGCGCGCGCGATCGACTATTGCCTGCGTCATCCACAATGGCGGCTCAGCCTGCAGACCCACAAGACGCTCGGCATCAGGTAGGGACCCGATGACAGTGAACCGGATCACGCAACTCCCTCGTGCGATGCTGATCGACATGGACGACACCATCCTGTCGGCGTATGGCCGTCCCGAGATCGCCTGGAACGCCATCGCCGCGGAATTTGCCGGCGAACTGGCGCCGCTGTCGCCGACACAGGTTGCCGCGGCGATCGTTGATTCCGCCCGTGAATTCTGGGCCACGGCCGCGGCACAGTGGCGATTGAAGCTTGCCGAAGCCCGTCATGAGGTCGTCCGAGACGGCTTTTCCGCGCTTGCCGCGGCCGGGCATCCCGCGCCGTCGCGGGACCTTGCGATCAGGCTCGCCGACCGCTTCACCGCCTATCGCGAAGAGCAGATGTTCGTCTTTCCCGGTGCATACGACGCCATCGATGCGCTGAAGTCGCTCGGCGTGAAACTCGCGCTGGTGACCAACGGCGCCGCCGCGACCCAGCGGGCGAAGGTCGAGCGCTTCGCGTTGACGCACCGTTTCGATCATATCCAGATCGAAGGCGAGCATGGTTTCGGCAAGCCGGACCGGCGCGCCTATCTGCATGCCATGCAGTCGCTCGGCGTAACGGCGCCGGAGACGTGGATGGTCGGTGATAATCTGGAATGGGAGGTCGAGGTGCCGCAGCGCCTCGGCATCTATGCGATCTGGATCGATGTGCATGGCGACGGCCTGCCGGCGGAGTCTGCGGTCAGGCCGGATCGCATCATTCGCTCGCTGGCGGAGTTGTTGCCGGCCGACCGCTGACCGGGCGCCCGCCAGGATGGCTGAATACAAAAGGAAAAATAGCGCCACCTCAGGTAATCTATTTCACACCCTGCAATTGTTGATTAAGATATCCTTCGCCCGTTGAACGCGAGGGCAGTCAATTGGCAACGACTGAAAACCCGGAAAAGCGGCCCACTCAGCCTGACGGCGCCAACCCGCGTTCAGGCCTGTTCGCACGCTTGATGGCGTTCGACCAATTTTTTGGCCTGGTGACCAGGCTGTCGCTGCTAACGGGCCTCAGCACCGTCGTCGTGGGCTATTTTCAGTATCTGAACGCCTATCAGGAAAAGGTCAGCAGCCAGGCCAGGGAAGACATGGCGTTGGCCACCTCGACATTTGCCGAAGTATCGACGGCGTTTTCCGAAATCCAGGCGCTACAGCAAATTCTCTACGCCGATTTCAGGAAAGCGGCGAAGAACCGGGCCGATACGAGCAAGCAGGCCCTCGTCAACAGGAATGCACTCGAGATTTCCGACGCCTACGAAAAGGCCCGGACCCGGCTTCGCCAGAATATCGATGTGCTGGCCCGAAAGGTCGAGGTCAATATCGACTGGTCGAGCAACATCTACCGCGACCCCACGGAAAAGCACAACGTAAACGACGATCCGCTGAACCTCCTTTTGCTGCGCGACTATCAGTTCAATTGCTCCGATCAGACCAATTTCCCGAAGTTCGGCAATGCGAAGGCCGCGCCACGCGAAGACGTTCCCGTGACACCAGATGAAACCTTTTGCGCCTCGGACAGGAAGCAATCGATCGATGACACGACGATGCCAAAGGACGCCGTCATCAGGATCTGTCCAGCCGACAAGGGCCAGGCGGCGCGGATCAATTGGTTCAGCGCGAGGCACCACGTGCTCACCATGCACTACTGCTTCGAGAAGCTGCACGATCGCCTGGATGCGGCGCGCCAGTGGGCAGCGAAAAGCGACCACGAAGCCGCGGTCAGAGAGAACGACATCCCACCGGGCGCCGATTCGATCGGCGCCGATATGGACGACCTCGCCCGCCGGCTCGACGCGTTCACCGGCCTGTCCGTGTTCCAGCTTGAGAGAATTCGCGTCAAGTACCGCCCGACCGGGTTCGTCTGTACCGTGCCAGGGCTCAACGTCTTCTACCGCGACAGATGCCAGCCGCTTCAAACCGCGACAAGCCCGAAGCGTTGACCGATCATTCGCGCATCGCCGCCGAGATCATCACGAGACCGCCCGCGATGACCGCGGCATCGAGGATCGCCGTGTGAACATGGACCGGCATGCGCTCGACAAAGGTCCTGGCGAGAAACGCACCCGGCAGCGCGATCGCGCCGATCAAAATTGCGAAGGCGAGCACCTGCGCGGTGAGGATGCCCGCAAAGCCGAACACGGAAATCTTGATGATGCCGGTGGCAACCGAAATCACGGCGTCAGTCGCAATCACGGCCGCGCCTTCGAGGCCTGACGCCATCAGAAGCGACAGCAGGATCACGCCGGAACCCGACGTCCCGCCGACCACCACGCCGTACCCCGCCGCGCCCGCCGCCAGGCCGACATTGCCGATCCTGAGATCGTGGTGTCTCGCCAGTCGCCGCAACGGCACGCTGACGATCAGCATGGTGCCGATGACCAGCGCCGCGCCGGCACTGGTCAGCCGCGTGTAGCCGTAAGCCCCCAACACCGTCGTCGGCATCGCTGCAAAGATCACGATCAGCGCGCGGCGACGATCGGCATAACGGAAGTAGGCGACGAAGCGGCTGATGTTGCTGAAGATCGCAGAGATCGCGATGATCGGCACCACAGGTTCGGCACCGATCATCGGCACCAGCACCAGCGGCATCAACGCGCCGGTGCCATAGCCGGCGAGACCGCCGACCACCGACGCGAACAGCGCCATGGTGCCGACCAGCAGAAGCTGGGCGAACGAGATGTCGGCAAAACCGGAAATGTGGTTCACAGCCTGTCGTCGCGCATGAACCGCATCACGGTCTGGTCGGCGATGGCTGAAAGCGCGGACGGATCGAGCGGAAAGCCGGCCGCAAGCCAGGCGTCTTCCGCCAGCGCCAAGACCTGTCCGAGCCCAGGGCCCTCGGCCACGCCGCGCTCGATGAAATCGGCAGCCCTCAACGGAAATTTCGGCGCCCGCCATCGCTGCGGCAGGGTGGCCAGCTCACACCAATGGGCGGCATCATGACTGGCGCCGTTTCGAGCCCAGGCCAGCATCAGCCGGTCGCGATAGGCGTCCTCGCCGAGCCGATAAAGCCGCCGCCGCGCGGTGGCCTCGTCCATGCCAGCGAGCCGCCACCAGCGATGCCCCATGGAGTCCAGCGTCCTGGTTTCGGCGTTGCTGAGGCGAAGGCGCGTCGCCACGCGCTTGGCATCCTCGGTCACGGCGACCGCCAGCGCGCCGAGGCGGCGGACCGGGGACGGCCCAAGTCCCAACGCGCGTTCCACCGATACCATCGCAGAAAACGCTCCGGTATATGTGACACCGCCGAAAATCGATGAAAGCAGGCCGCCGTCGGCCATCGCGATGATCGCTGACGCCGCGCCGTCGGCGACCATCAGTTTCAGCATTTCCATGCGAATTCGTTCTGCCGAGAGGTCGGCAAGCCCGGCGCGCCCGCGGATGCAGGCGAGATAGCCGGCACGATCGGGCTCTCCCGCACCATAGGCGGCATGAATGCGGAAAAATCTGAGAATGCGCAGATAATCCTCGGCGATGCGCGCGTTGGCGTCGCCGATAAAACGCACCCGCCGCGTTGCAATGTCGTCGAGTCCGCCGACGTGATCGTGCACCAATCCGCCGGCGTCGACCGAAAGGCCGTTGATGGTGAAATCGCGTCGCTCGGCGTCGCGCGTCCAGTCGCGGCCGAACGCGACCTTCGCCTTGCGGCCGTAGGTTTCAGCGTCCTCGCGCAACGTCGTGACTTCGAACGGCGTGCCCTCGACCACCAGCGTCACGGTGCCGTGGTCGATGCCGGTCGGCACGCTCTTGATGCCGGCGGCCCTGGCGCGGCGGATGACCTCGTCCGGCAAAGCCGTGGTGGCGATGTCGATGTCGCCGATCGGAATATTCAACAGCGCGTTGCGGACCGCGCCGCCGACCACGCGCGACTCCTCGCCATGGCCGTTGAGCAGGTCGAGCACGCGGGCGGCCGGACCGGAGGTGAGCCAGGGCGCGTCCGACAGCACGCGCGCCTCGCTCATTTTTCAACTCCGGGAACCAGCCTGCCGTTTTCGATATGGGCCGGAACATAGGTCGAATTCGGTGACGCGCCGGTGAAGTGCGCGAGCAGGATAAAGCTGACGACGACGAGGAGAAGCGAGCCGAGCACCAGTTTGGCAAGGATGTGCGCCGGCCACGACGACTGCGCCAAAACCCCCGTACGCGTGGCGACCAGAAACATCGCATAGACCGTAAACGGGATCAGGAAGATTCCGACTTCGGTCAATACCGGACGGATCATGCGAGGTAAATCCGCTCATACAGCATGCGAAGGATTCCCGCGGTCGCGCCCCAGATGTAGCGCTCCGCAAACGGCATTGCGTAGTAGGAGCGCTCCATGCCGCGGAATTCCTTGCTGTGGATCTGGTGGTTGGCCGGGTCCATCAGGAACGCCAGCGGCACCTCGAACGCATCATCCACCTCGGATTCATTGATCTTGAGGCTGAAGCCCGGCTTCACCCTCGCGACCGTCGGCAGGATGCGAAATCCAAATCCGGTACCATAGAGATCGAGATAGCCGAGTGGCTCGATGAACTGCCGCCGCAGGCCGATCTCTTCATCCGCCTCGCGAAGCGCGGCATCGAGCGGCGAGGCGTCAATGGCGTCGATCTTGCCGCCGGGAAAGGATATCTGCCCGGCATGTTCGTTGAGATGCGCGGCGCGCTGGGTCAGCAACACCGTGGGCTGCGGGTGGTCGACCACCGGAATCAGCACCGCGGCCGGCCGCACCGGCTGTTCACGCGCGATGATTTCCAGCATGCGGTCGGTGCCGTGATCGCCGCTGCGCGGAATGATGTCGGGATCGACTAACCCCGGCGGAACGTCGAAATTGAGCCGCGCATTGGTCCGCTCGAAAAATTCCGCCGCACCGATCGCAGCGGGCATCGTTTTCAGCATCGGCTCGCTCAAAGCGCGTCCCTCACCTGCTTCGCGTCCGCCATCGCAAAGAACGCGCCCCCGGACTCGATCCCGAACATGGATTGACCATCGACCACCCGCTCCTCGCCCATGTCAACCAGATCGTAGTAGAGCGCGCGAGTCACCTTGGCCCAGAGATCCGCGCGGACATGAAGATAGGGCGTCAGGCCGCCGTCGGCCGCCGCTTCGAATCGCAGGCAATGCCCGGCATCGCAGCCAACCCAGTCGTCGACATTGGTACGAAAGCGCAAGAGCCGACCACGCTCGTTCTCTTCCTCGAGCATCTCGACCGCGAGGAAAGGCGCATCGTCGACACGGATGCCGACCTTTTCCACCGGGGTCACGAGAAAGTGCTTGCCCTCCTCGCGCTTGAGGATCGTCGAAAACAGCCGAACCAGTGCAGGCCTCCCGATCGGCGTTCCCATGTAGAACCACGTTCCATCAACGGCGATCCGCATGTCGAGATCGCCGCAAAATGGCGGGTTCCACAGATGTACCGGTGGCAGCCCCTTTCCGGAGGGACTGCCTTTCGCTGCGCCGGTGGCCGCAGCGGCGAGATTTTCAAGATTCTTGCCCTCAACGCCCTGAATGGTGGTCTGCCCTTGCTTCGCCATTGTTTACCTTAAGGTTTCATCGTCTCGATCTGGCACGATTGCTGCCCATCCTCCGGGGTATGGACTGGCGGTCTCGCCACATCGTGATGCCGTTCTTACCCCGAAACGTCGATAATGTGGGGATAGTTTAATTCAACGAATACATGGCCTTCGCATAAGTTTAGCGTGAGGTTCATGGGATGACGCCGAAATCGGCGGCGACATCTAAGGAGCCGTCGTCTTCAAGGAGCAACCAATGGCTGGCGCAGATAGTGTCGAAAAACTTGAAGATGTGATCGTCCGCTCGGCCGAACAGGTCGCCGGTCAGGTTCGTGCGGCCAAGGATGCGGTCTCAACGGTCATCTTCGGCCAGGACAGGGTGATTGAAAACACGCTGGTGACGATCCTGTCCGGTGGTCATGCGCTGTTGATAGGCGTTCCCGGCCTCGCCAAGACCAAGCTGGTCGAGACGCTCGGCATCACGCTCGGGCTGGACGCCAAGCGCATCCAGTTCACACCGGACCTGATGCCATCGGACATCCTGGGTGCCGAGGTGCTGGACGAGAGCAGTTCCGGCAAGCGCTCGTTCCGCTTTATTTCGGGTCCGGTATTCGCCCAGCTCCTGATGGCCGACGAAATCAACCGCGCCAGCCCGCGCACCCAGTCGGCGCTGCTGCAGGCGATGCAGGAACAGCACATCACCGTTGCCGGCGCACGCCACGACCTGCCGAAACCGTTTCACGTCCTCGCGACCCAGAACCCGCTGGAGCAGGAAGGCACCTATCCGTTGCCCGAAGCGCAGCTCGATCGCTTCCTGATGGAAATCGACGTCGATTATCCCGATCGCGACGCCGAGCGGCGTATCCTGTTTGAAACCACCGGCGCCGAGGAGACGCTCGCCAAGGCCGCGATGAACGCCGACATTCTCACCGCAGCGCAGCGCCTGGTGCGGCGCCTGCCGGTCGGCGACAGCGTCGTCGAAGCGATCCTCTCGCTGGTGCGCGCGGCGCGTCCAGGTCCGGAAGGCGGCGAGGCCGGCAAGCTGATCGCCTGGGGACCTGGCCCCCGCGCCAGTCAGTCGCTGATGCTCGCGGTTCGCGCACGCGCGCTGCTGGACGGACGCCTGGCGCCCTCGATCGACGACGTGCTCGACCTGGCCGAACCCGTGCTCAAGCACCGCATGGCGCTGACCTTCTCCGCCCGCGCCGAAGGCCACACCATCCCCGACGTCATCAGACAATTGAAGACGCGGATCGGTTGATGGCCGCAGCGAACAAGCACGAAGCGAGGGAGATCACAGCAATCCGACGTGCCGATGGCGAAAGCCGAACGCTCGCCGCATCGCTGCCCCGTCTCGTGCTCGAAGCGCGTCGCATCGCCGCCAACGTGATCCACGGCCTGCACGGGCGTCGCCGCGCCGGCGCGGGCGAAAGCTTCTGGCAGTATCGCCGCTTCGTCTCGGGCGAGCCGTCGCAGCGGGTCGACTGGCGGCGCTCGGCGCGTGACGATCATCTCTATGTCCGCGAGCAGGAATGGGAGGCGGCCCATACTGTGTGGCTTTGGCCGGACCGTTCGGCATCGATGGCGTTTGCGTCGAAAGCCGCGCGCGACAGCAAGCTCGAACGCGGACTGATCGTCATCTTCGCGCTTGCGGAGCTTTTGGTCGCGGGCGGCGAACGCGTCGGCATTCCCGGCGTGATGAATCCGACTGCAAGCCGCAGCGTGATCGACAAGATGGCGCAGGCCATGCTGCACGACGAGGCCACGCGCCCAAGCCTGCCGCCTTCGTTCGTGCCTTCGGCGCTCGCCGAAATCGTGGTGCTGTCGGATTTCTGGTCGCCGATGCCGGAAATCCGCAACATGCTCGCCGGATTGTCCACTTCCGGCGCCCACGGTGCGCTGGTGCAGATCGTCGATCCCGCCGAAGAGAGCTTCCCCTATTCCGGCCGCGTCGAATTCGTCGAACCCGAGGGCGGCGACGTCATCACCGCCGGCCGCGCCGAAAGTTGGGCCAACGATTACGTCGCGCGCGTCGCGCGGCATCGCGACGAAATCCGCCACGAGACCAACAGAATAGACTGGCTGTTCTCGACCCACACCACCAGCCGCTCGGCCGCCGAACTGCTGCTGTTCCTGCACAGCGGCATGATGGTCGCCAAGGGCGGTGCCCGCACCGCGACCGTCAAAGCGGGGCGCAGCGCATGATCGCCGGCTTGCC
>Ga0209069_10001301_pt1 | contig 12596 bp, 8 predicted proteins | sample Str013_2_FD_187202 | JGI IMG/M metagenome (GOLD analysis project Ga0209069, IMG submission 187202) | Freshwater sediment microbial communities in response to fracking from Pennsylvania, USA - Straight Creek_MetaG_SC_2013 (SPAdes) (version 2) | ecosystem: Environmental > Aquatic > Freshwater >...
GCCAACGGCTTCGCCCATATTCACAGGCGTTCCGCGAGCAAGGTCACGGCCGTAGCACTTGCCGCAGATCCCGTTCTTAACCTCGCAAGTGAGCGCGGAGCGGATGCGAACTTCCTGCACCTGCCCTTCTTCGATCAGGCGTGCGTAATTCTCGTCGATGATTTCGCCTGCCTTGACGAGCACCTTGCCCGTGGAAGGCGAAACGACATCGTCCGCGGGCACACGGCCAAGAACACGGTCGCCCAGCGAGAGGATAACCTCGCCGGCGTCGACGACGGCGCCCAGCTTGATGCCTTTGTCCGTTCCGCAATCCGGCTCGGTCACGATACAATCCTGCGCGACGTCCACGAGACGGCGGGTCAGGTAACCCGAATTAGCCGTCTTCAAGGCCGTATCGGCAAGACCCTTACGTGCGCCATGGGTCGAGTTGAAGTATTCGAGAACCGACAGACCTTCCTTAAAGTTGGAGATGATCGGCGTTTCGATGATCTCGCCGCTCGGCTTCGCCATCAGCCCGCGCATACCTGCTAGCTGACGCATCTGCTTTTCGGAACCGCGAGCGCCGGAATGCGCCATCATATAGACGGAGTTGATCTGCTTCTCGCGCCCCGTCGCCTTGTCGATCTGAATCGCGGAGATGCGGTCCATCATCTCTTTGGCGATGCGGTCCGTACATTTCGACCAGGTATCGACGACCTTGTTGTACTTCTCCATCTTGGTGATGAGGCCGTCATTATATTGCTGCTCGTAATCGCGGATGAGCGCTTCCGTGTCGGCAATGATTTTCTTCTTCGTTTCCGGAACGAGCATGTCGTCCTTGCCGAAGGAAATGCCTGCCTTATAGGCGTGATGGAAGCCAAGAGCCATGATCCGGTCGCAGAAAATGACCGTTTCTTTCTGACCGCAAGACCGGTAAACCGCGTCGATCATCCGCGCGATATTCTTCTTCGTGAGCAGCTTATTCACGAGATCGAAGCCGATCCCCGGTTTTTGCGGCAGATGCTCGGCCAGGATCATCCGTCCAGGCGTCGTATCGTAGACTTTCGTGACCGGCTTGCCGGCATCGTCATAGCTCGTAAAGCGTCCCTTGACCTTCGAGTGCAGCGTAACGGTCTTGGCGGCCAAGGCGTGCTGGACTTCGGAGACACCACCGAAGATCCGGCCTTCCCCGGGTTCCTTCTCCATAACCATGGAGAGGTAATAGAGACCGAGAACGATGTCCTGACTCGGCACGATGATCGGGCCGCCATTCGCCGGATGGAGAATGTTGTTCGTGGACATCATCAGCACGCGGGCTTCGAGCTGGGCTTCCAAGCTCAAGGGGACGTGGACAGCCATCTGGTCGCCGTCGAAGTCGGCATTGAACGCCGCGCAAACGAGCGGATGAAGCTGGATGGCCTTGCCTTCCACAAGCACGGGTTCGAACGCCTGAATGCCAAGACGATGCAAGGTCGGCGCGCGATTGAGAAGCACGGGATGTTCGCGGATAACCTCATCGAGGATATCCCAAACTTCCGGCCGCTCTTTCTCGACGAGTTTTTTCGCCTGCTTCACGGTGGCCGAGTAGCCCTTGGCGTCGAGCCGCGAGTAGATGAACGGCTTAAAAAGCTCCAGCGCCATCTTCTTCGGCAGGCCGCATTGATGCAGCTTCAATTCCGGTCCGACCACGATCACGGAGCGGCCCGAATAGTCCACGCGCTTTCCAAGAAGGTTCTGGCGGAAACGGCCTTGCTTGCCCTTCAGCATATCGGCGAGCGACTTCAATGGGCGCTTATTCGCTCCGGTGATGACCCGGCCGCGGCGGCCATTGTCGAATAGCGCGTCCACAGCTTCTTGCAGCATGCGCTTTTCGTTCCGGATAATGATGTCCGGCGCACGAAGCTCGATCAGGCGCTTCAGGCGGTTGTTGCGGTTGATAACGCGGCGATAAAGGTCGTTCAGATCAGACGTCGCAAAGCGGCCGCCATCCAGAGGAACGAGGGGGCGCAGTTCCGGCGGAATGACGGGGATGACTTTCATTATCATCCATTCCGGCCGATTGCCGGACATGATGAAAGCTTCGACGACCTTCAGCCTTTTCGCCAACTTTTTCGGCTTAAGCTCTGTGGTTGCTTCCGAAATTTCCTGACGGATATCGTCTCGCATCTGATCGAGATTGAGCGCCATCAGCATATCGCGAATCGCTTCCGCGCCTATGCCGGCGGTGAAGGAGTCCTCGCCATATTCTTCCTGAGCCTTGAGATAGTCTTCTTCATTGAGGAGTTGCCCCTCTTTGAGAGAAGTCAAGCCGGGCTCGATCACCACATAGTTCTCGAAATAGAGCACGCGCTCAAGATCCTTCAGCCCCATGTCGAGCAGAAGACCGATGCGCGATGGCAGCGATTTCAAGAACCAGATATGCGCGACGGGCGATGCGAGTTCGATGTGACCCATGCGGTCGCGGCGAACCTTGGTCAAGGTCACTTCCACGCCGCATTTCTCGCAGATAACGCCCTTATACTTCATTCGTTTATATTTGCCGCAAAGACATTCGTAGTCCTTGATCGGCCCGAAAATTCGTGCGCAAAATAGACCGTCCCGCTCCGGCTTAAAGGTGCGGTAATTGATTGTCTCAGGCTTCTTGATTTCGCCGTAAGACCAGGACAATATTTTCTCTGGGCTTGCGATCGATATGCGAATCTGGTCGAATACCTGAGTGGGTACTTGCGCACTAAAGAGATTGGTAATCTCTTGGTTCATGCCTTGCTCCTGTGAACCGCCCCCGCGGCTTGTTCGAACCAAAGATTTGTCCGGCTTTTAGCGGACATCGAGGTTGACTGGACCCCGCTCTGATTTCCAAAGTCGAAAAGCGGAGATCGGCCGAAGCCGGTCTCCGCGATTTTCTTATTCGGCAGCTCGCGCCCTGCGGGGCAAAGCCGCAAAGGGCTGCGGCTGAGCCGTTGGCGGCGGGTTTTCATTTACGGCAACCCGGCCCTGCTTGAGTTCTACATTCAGTCCAAGCGCACGCATTTCCTTGACAAGAACGTTGAAGCTTTCCGGGATACCGGCCTCGAAAGTGTCATCGCCGCGAACGATGGCTTCATAAACCTTTGTCCGGCCTGCCACGTCATCCGATTTGACGGTGAGCATTTCCTGCAAGGTGTAGGCCGCGCCATAGGCTTCCAAAGCCCACACTTCCATTTCGCCGAAACGCTGTCCGCCGAACTGGGCCTTACCACCGAGCGGCTGCTGGGTAACAAGGCTGTAGGGGCCAATTGAACGAGCGTGAATCTTGTCATCCACAAGGTGATGCAGCTTAAGGAGGTATTTATAGCCAACAGTTACCTTACGGTCAAAGGGTTCCCCGGTGCGTCCGTCATGGAGAGTTACCTGGCCGGAGGTTTCGAGCCCCGCAGCCTTCAACATATCCACAATATCCGCCTCGCGGGCGCCGTCGAAAACCGGTGTCGCAACGGGCACGCCCTTGCCAAGATTCTCAGCGAGTTCGACCAGCTGATCGTCATTGAGCGCCTTTACGGCTTCATCGTCGCCGTAAGCTTTATTAACCGCCGCCCTGAGTTCCGCAGTCCGGTGCTTCTCGCGATAGACTTCCATCGCCTTGTCGATCGTCAGTGCGAGACCGCGAGCCGCCCAGCCAAGATGGGTCTCGAGAATCTGTCCCACATTCATGCGGCTTGGCACGCCAAGCGGATTGAGCACGATATCGACGGCCGTCCCGTCATCGAGATATGGCATATCTTCCACAGGCACGATGTGGCTGACCACACCCTTATTGCCATGGCGTCCCGCCATCTTGTCACCGGGCTGAATCTTCCGCTTTACCGCCACAAAGACTTTGACCATCTTCATGACGCCGGGCGGCAGCTCATCGCCACGCTTCAGCTTGTCGATCTTATCGACGAACCGCTGCTCTAGGCGCTTTTTGGCTTCGTCATATTGGCGGCGAATGGCTTCAATGCCGCCCATCGACTGCTCGTCGCGCAAAGCGATGTCCCACCACTGGCTGCGCGGCACATCGTCGAGCAGCTCGTCGTTGATATCGGTGCCTTTACGCAAGCCCTTGGGTCCACGAGCGACTTCCTTGCCCATGAGGGTATCGCGCAACCGCCCGTAAACGTTACGGTCGAGGATGTGCAATTCGTCGTCGCGGTCCTTCGCCAGGCGCTCGATTTCCTCGCGCTCGATCGCCATCGCGCGCTCGTCTTTCTCAACGCCATGCCGGTTGAAAACCCGCACTTCGACCACCGTGCCGGCGACGCCGGGAGGCAGGCGAAGCGAAGTATCGCGCACGTCCGAGGCTTTTTCGCCGAAGATCGCTCTTAGGAGCTTCTCTTCCGGCGTCATGGGACTTTCGCCTTTCGGCGTGATCTTACCGACGAGGATATCCCCCGGCTGCACTTCGGCGCCGATATAGACAATGCCCGCTTCGTCGAGATTTTTGAGCGCTTCTTCCGACACGTTTGGAATGTCGCGCGTGATTTCTTCCGGTCCGAGCTTCGTGTCGCGTGCCGCGACTTCAAATTCTTCGATGTGAATCGAAGTGAAGACGTCGGTCGAGACGATACGCTCCGAAAGCAGGATCGAATCCTCGAAGTTGTACCCCTGCCAAGGCATGAAGGCTACGAGCACGTTCTTTCCGAGCGCAAGATCGCCGAGATCGGTCGATGGACCGTCAGCGATGATGTCGCTCTCTTCGACCCGGTCGCCGACACGAACCAGCGGCCGCTGATTGATGCAGGTGTTCTGGTTCGAACGCTGGAACTTGCGCAGATTGTAGATATCGACGCCCGACTTTGAAGGATCGGTCTCGTCCGTCGCGCGGATTACAATACGGGTTGCGTCCACTTGATCGACGATGCCGGCGCGCTTCGCGCCGATGGCGGCGCCAGAGTCGCGAGCAACGACGCTTTCCATGCCCGTGCCAACGATCGGCGCTTCCGCGCGGATCAGCGGAACGGCTTGACGCTGCATGTTCGAACCCATAAGAGCGCGGTTGGCGTCGTCGTTTTCAAGGAACGGGATGAGCGCGGCGGCAACCGAAACGACTTGCTTCGGCGACACGTCGATGAAATCCGCTTTATCCGGCGATACCAGATGAACGTCGCCTTGATTGCGGCAGATAATCAGATCTTCCGAGAAAGAGCCGTCGTCAGTTAGCTTGGCGTTGGCCTGAGCGATATGATGCCGGGCCTCTTCCATCGCTGAAAGATACACGACTTCGTCCGTGACCTTGTGATCGACCACGCGCCGGTATGGGCTTTCGATGAAGCCATATTTATTCACACGGGCGAAGGTGGCCAAGCTGTTGATGAGGCCGATATTCGGACCTTCCGGCGTCTCGATCGGGCAAATCCGGCCGTAATGGGTCGGGTGTACGTCGCGAACCTCGAAGCCTGCACGCTCACGCGTTAGGCCGCCTGGTCCAAGCGCGGACAGGCGCCGCTTGTGTGTGATTTCCGACAGCGGATTCGTCTGGTCCATGAACTGGCTGAGCTGCGACGAGCCGAAGAATTCACGCACCGCCGCGCTAGCCGGCTTTGCGTTGATGAGATCCTGCGGCATCACGGTGTCGATATCGACGGAAGACATGCGCTCGCGTATGGCCCGCTCCATGCGAAGCAGCCCCAGGCGATACTGATTTTCCATCAACTCGCCGACCGAACGGACACGCCGGTTGCCGAGATTGTCGATGTCGTCTACTTCGCCGCGGCCGTCGCGCAAATCGACAAGCGTCCGGATCACGGCGAGGATGTCATCCTTGGTCAGGATGCGCATCTCGTCCGATTGCTCGATTTCGAGACGGATGTTCATTTTAACCCGTCCCACGGAGGAGAGGTCGTAACGTTCCTCGTCGAAAAACAGGCTCTTGAACAGATTGCGGGCGGCGTCTTCCGTAGGCGGCTCGCCGGGGCGCATTACACGATAGATGTCGAAAAGCGCGTCCTGCTCGTTCTGATTCTTATCGACATTTAAGGTGTTGCGCATGAACGCGCCGGTATTGACATGGTCGATGTCAAGCACGGGCAATTCTTTCACACCAGCGGCCCGCAAGCGGTCGAGCATCTTGCTGTCGAGTTCTTCGCCAGCTTCGGCATAGATCGCGCCGGTTTCCATATTGACGATATCTTCGGCGAGATAACGTCCATAAATGGCGTCGTCGGGAACCGCGATCTCCTTCACGCGGTCGGCAACCTGCCGGACGAGTCTGGCATTCAGCTTTTTGCCGGCCTCGATAACCACTTCGCCGGTTTCGGCGTCGTAAATATCGTGGTTTGGCTTCAGGCCGCGCATACGATCGGGTACAAAGGCCGTGCTCCAACCCTGCTTTACCGCTTTATATTCGACACGCTTGTAGAAGGTGTTGAGGATCGCCTCATTATCCATGCCAAGCGCGTAAAGAAGCGTCGTTACCGGGAGCTTCCGCTTCCGGTCTATGCGGGCATAGACGATGTCTTTCGCGTCGAACTCGAAGTCGAGCCAGGAGCCGCGATAGGGAATGATGCGGGCGGCGAATAGCAGCTTGCCGGAGGAATGCGTCTTGCCGCCGTCATGATGGAAGAAAACGCCCGGCGAGCGATGCATCTGGGAAACAATTACGCGCTCCGTACCGTTTATGACGAACGTGCCGTTCGACGTCATGAATGGGATGTCGCCCATATAGACGTCTTGCTCCTTGATATCGCGAACCGACCGGGAGCCAGTCTCTTCATTGACCTCGAACGTAATTAGGCGTAACTTTACCTTGAGTGGCGCGGCATATGTCATACTCCGCTGCTGACACTCCTCTACGTCATATTTTGGCGGCTCGAAATCGTAGCGGACAAATTCGAGTTGCGCTTTGTCTGAAAAATCCTTTATGGGGAAGATCGAGGCAAAGACAGCTTGAAGGCCCGTATTGGCGCGCCCTCCAATCGGTTCTTGCACCATTAAAAACTGATCGTAGGACTGCTTCTGTACCTCGATCAAATTCGGCATTTGTGCGACTTCGGCGATGCGCCCGAAGCGCTTGCGGATACGTTTACGGCCGATAAACGTTTGCGCCATTTGATCTCCTCGTGATTACCGCAACAGCGGCTTGCCTTAAATGCCGAACCGGTCAGGTCTGGCACTTGAGGGAAGCCTTTTTTCGTGGGAAGCCCCGTTATATGGCGCCCCTAGGTCGGTTTACAAGCCCCTAAACACGCACCACGCTGCGGACAAAGCAGCTGATTCGCTTGCTGGAACTCATGTTTTCATGCATCTGCTTCACCATGGCCGGGTACGCCCCGGCCATGGTGTTTTTGACTACTTAACGTCGATCTTGGCGCCGGCTGCTTCCATCTTCTTCTTGATTTCTTCAGCTTCGGACTTGGACACGGCTTCCTTGATCGCCTTAGGAGCGGCCTCGACCAGATCCTTCGCCTCTTTCAGGCCAAGACCGGTGATCGCGCGAACTTCCTTAATGACGTTGATCTTCTGCGCGCCGGCATCGGCGAGAATGACGTCGAACTCCGTCTTCTCTTCAACGGCCTCTACCGCGGCGGCGCCCGGCATCGGCATCGCGAATGCAGGCATAGCGGCTGCTGCCGACACGCCCCATTTGTCTTCGAGAAGCTTTACGAGTCCGGAGATCTCGAGAACCGTCATCCCCGACAGTTCGTTCATGATTTTTTCAAGTTTATCAGACATTTAAACCTCTATGCATTCGATGATTGGTTGGTGTAGGAGACTCTGCCTTCAAACCATCACGCCGCTTCTTGCTCTTCTTGCTTTTCCTTATATGCCTGCAGCACGCCCACAAGGTTCTGCGCGGGCGCATTAAGCTGCCGCACAAGCTTGGAGCCCGGAGCAAGGAATACGCCCAACAGTTTGGAGCGAAGCTCTTCCATCGATGGGATGGCGGCCAAAGCCTTTACACCATCCGCATCCAGCGCTTGACGGCCGAGCAAGCCCCCGACAATGACGAACTTGTCGTTGGTCTTGGCAAATTCAGCCGCCACTTTTGCCGCCGCCGTGGGGTCTTTCGCGAAAGCGATACCCGTCGGCTCAAGAAAGAGATCCGCACCCGCGCCATTTGCGGCGTTATCAAGTGCAATCTTGGCGAGACGATTTTTGATGACTTTAAACCTAGCCCCAGCGTCGCCCATTTTGCGGCGGAGGTTAGTCATTTGCGCTACGGTCATGCCTTTGTAGCGCGCCACCACGACAGAGCCGCTTGTTGCGAAGATGTCGTTGAGACTCTCAACCATCTCCCGTTTTTCAGCTCTATCCACTGCTCTCTCCATTAAGTTAGCGGGCCGCAAACTGCTTGCGATCCGCCTTTTCGATCACGCCGCGCGCGCTCCAAGAGAGGGCGAGCGACTGCTCATTCCTGTCCCGAGGCGCGATCTACGCGATCCACCAACCAGCCGAAGCTGACGAGAGGTCGCTTCAAAATCCGCTTCCCGTCTCATGCAGGCGATATTTAAGCCGCGGGATTTCTCCTCTGGCGCCAGCAATCTTGGACAGGCAATGCCTTGGCTTTCGCCAAGACACCGGCCCTTATGTTTCCACTCGGGCCTATCGGACAGCGAACTGTCCGAAACTCTTAAGCCGTTATCCCCGCCGTGACAGGGCCAACGGATGCGATTACTGCGCCGCGCTGAGCGTCGCAGGCTCGACTTTGACGCCCGGACCCATCGTGGAGCTTAAGGCCACGCGCCGCACATAAGTGCCTTTGGCGCCTGCCGGCTTCGATTTGACAACCGCGTCCGCAAACGCCTTGACGTTCTGAACGAGCGCCTCTTGCGAGAAGCTCGCTTTGCCGATGCCGGCATGGACGATCCCGGCCTTCTCGACGCGGAACTCGACGGAGCCGCCTTTGGCGCCGCGAATAGCTTCCACAACATCCATCGTCACAGTGCCGACCTTCGGGTTCGGCATCATGCCGCGCGGCCCGAGGATCTTGCCGAGCCGCCCGACGAGCGGCATCATGTCCGGCGTCGCGATACATTTATCGAAGTTGATCGCGCCGCCCTGAACCTCGGCTACAAGTTCTTCCGCGCCGACGACATCCGCTCCGGCGGCCCTGGCCTCATCGGCCTTGGCTCCGCGCGCAAATACGGCCACGCGAACGGTGCGGCCCGTGCCGTTCGGCAGGCTGCACACGCCGCGGACCATCTGATCGGCGTGACGCGGATCGACGCCGAGATTCATCGAGATCTCGATCGTCTCATCGAACTTCGCCTTGGCGCGTTCCTTGACCAGCTTAACCGCATGCTCCAGCGCATAAAGCTTCTCGCGGTCGATGCTCTTCTTCGCTTCGCGCAAACGTTTGCCTTCCATTGCGCTTACTCCTTCACCTGGAGGCCCATCGAGCGGGCGGAACCGGCAATAATCTTTGCCGCCTGATCGATAGTGGTCGCGTTGAGATCCTTCATCTTCTTCTCGGCGATCTCGCGAACCTGCGTCATGGTTACCGTGCCGGCGGAACCGCGGCCCGGCGTGGCCGAACCGCTTTTCAGACCCGCCGCCTTCTTCAAAAAGAAAGAGGCCGGAGGCGTCTTCATTACGAACGCGAAAGATTTGTCGACGAAATAGGTAATCACAACCGGAACCGGCGAACCGGCTTCCATTTCCTTCGACGCCGCGTTAAAATCCTTGCAAAACTGCATGATGTTGAGGCCACGCTGACCGAGCGCCGGACCTATCGGCGGCGACGGGTTAGCCTGTCCTGCAGGAACCTGCAGTTTGATGTATCCCGCTATTTTTTTTGCCATGAAATCCTCTCGGGGCCTTCCGCCCTTAATTTCGCTAGAGGCATGCGGTGCGGCCTAAGCTTGCTTGGCGAGCAAGCCCGAACCTCCCACAAATAAAGCCCATCCGATCGAGCCCGCGTCTCCGCTAGACCTTCTCGACTTGGGCGTATTCCAATTCGACGGGCGTCGCCCGGCCGAAGATGGAAACTGCGACTTTGAGCCTTGCCCGCTCCTCGTCGACTTCCTCGACGAGACCGCTGAATGACGCGAACGGACCGTCCGCAACCCGGACCTGCTCACCGATTTCAAAGCTGATCGACGGCTTCGGTCTATCGACGCCCTCTTTCACCTGATTCAAGATCCGCTGCGCTTCCACATCGGAAATCGCTTGCGGCTTGTTATCCGCTCCGAGAAATCCCGTGACCTTTGGAGTGTTTTTGATAAGGACGAGGGCCCTATCGTTCATCTCCATTTTGACGAGCACGTAGCCTGGAAAGAACTTGCGCTCCGTATTGACTTTACGGCCGCGCCGGATCTCGACAACTTCCTCCATGGGAACGACGATGTCTTCGAAACAGTCCGCAAGCCCAGCCGCCGCGGCCCGTTCCCGTATGGCCTCGGCGACTTTTTTCTCGAAATTCGAGTAGGCGTGAACGATATACCAGCGCTTTGACATAAATGTTGCTGCTTTTAGTTAAGGATCGTTTAAGCGCCGGCGCCAAGGCCCAAAAGAAAGCGCACGGCCTGGCTAATGACTTGATCCGCCATCAGAAAAAAAATCGAGGCGAGCACGGCCATCACCACGACCATTGCCGAAGTAACAATCGTCTCGCGGCGGCTCGGCCAAGTCACCTTCGACGCTTCCGCCCGGACTTGTTGGATGAATTCTAAAGGACCAGTTCGTGTCATTTCCCTGCTATACCAATACAAAGGTTCCGCGCCGAAACGCCGTTTCTATCACTTTGCCCGTTTTGCTTTTCGCCGCTCCGCCAACACATGTTGGCAGGAGTGGAGGGACTCGAACCCCCAACCCCCGGTTTTGGAGACCGGTGCTCTAGCCGATTGAGCTACACTCCTCCATTCAACCGGTGAAGCGACCTCGCCTGAGACATAAATATCGGTTTATTTTTTGCTCGGGCTGGTACGCCAGTATATTTACCAGTTTTTGGGACTTGACTGGTATCACGCTTAAGACAGCGATGCCAAGCGTTTTCGACACGGCTGCAAATCATATTTGCCGTTTGTCAAGCGCGAAGTGCAATATGGCCGCTGAAGCCGGTCCGCTGGGTTCTCTTCCTCTCGCCGCGCCGCATTTTTTCGTTGAGACGCTCCGCTATATGGGTAATGTAGGAGCTTCGCGGGTGTAGCTCAATGGTAGAGCAGCAGCCTTCCAAGCTGAATACGAGGGTTCGATTCCCTTCACCCGCTCCAATAAAATCAATGACCTAAATCACCGCCATGCTTGGCCGCATCCTACATGTAATGAGATGCGCCAGGGCCGCGGCATCACGTAGAGCGGCATACTTTTTTGCTCGCGCCCCGTATCTAGCCATTTAGACCCCTGTGGAGGCAGTGTTTAACCCCCATATGGTTAATGTGACAGGAAGTGGGATTAAGTGAACAAGGGCTTATATCGAAAGAACGGCTGGGTGCGGGTTCGCTACGGCAAGCAACTTCAGTCGTCTATTCCCGAGCATCTATACATAGAAAGCGGCTACCAGCCGGAAATTAAGTTCCTGATGTCTGAGGAAGAATACAAGGCCAAGGAAGCAAGAGGCGGAACCAAACTCGTAGCGCAGGCGCCGCCAAAATTATGATATTGGGCAGCGCCGAGTATTTTTGCTAACTTGGTAAGCGCTTTTATCTGCGTCATCTCCTATAAGCTTCGCTTTATTTTGGGAGGCAAGAGATGCCAGACCTCCTTGCATATTGCCGGGATGGCCGGCCGGCGTTATCGACTATTTGAGCCGCCTTCAGGCTTCTCCGCCGCCTGGGCAAGGCTAGCCAGATATTTCTCGATCGAAGATCGCGCTCTCATTCCGGTCCTATCCAACAAGCGCGTGCTGCAGCACGCCCGCCGCTGCCCCGCTATTCTTAATCAGCGACACACGCCGCCGCACAAACTCCACATGGTCGCGCAGATTGTAAAGATCTGCGGAATATTGGATCGGCATCGAGATTTTATAAACACCCTCCTCGATCCGGTCGAGCGCCTTCTCCTTCTCCGCGATCAGCTCCGCCGGCGCAGCTTTCGGCAGATCGCTTTCCAGCATTTTCAACTGCTTGTACCAATGGAGAATGCGCCTGCGCATGCGCCAATTATAGATGAAGGGCACGATCCGGATCAGCGGCAGAATGATGCCCAGCAAAGGCAGGATCAGCACAATGAGCCGGTCGAGCAATGTGGCGAGCCAGAAAGGCAGCAAGCGCTGCAGGAATGTCGGCCCGTTTTTGTAGACGCGCCTCGCTTCGGGAGCGAGCGGAAATTCCGGATCGTCATTCGCGAGGCTATCGCTCGGCAGGGAAAACAGCCTCGCTTCCCCAGCGTTCGTCAGTGTGGGTTGGCTTTGCACGGCCAGAACGGCCTGCGCCAACAGCGCGATCAAAGTCGGATGAAGGTCGTCGCGCACGATCAGCGCCGCGCGGGTCGCGACAAGCGAGGTGTCTTCCGGCGGAATGTTCTTGCCGAAATCGATAACGCCTTGCCGGAGAACGATGCGATTCAGGAACGGATAGCGTTGAATGAGCCCGTCCGCCTGCGACATGTTCATCAAGCGCACGCCGGGTGTCCGCAGCAATTTCTGCACCGTCATCGCTTCGGCGCCGAGCACAAGGAACCCCGCATCCACGCGGCCGGCCAAAAATTCGTCGATATAGGCG
>Ga0209069_10001302_pt1 | contig 12594 bp, 12 predicted proteins | sample Str013_2_FD_187202 | JGI IMG/M metagenome (GOLD analysis project Ga0209069, IMG submission 187202) | Freshwater sediment microbial communities in response to fracking from Pennsylvania, USA - Straight Creek_MetaG_SC_2013 (SPAdes) (version 2) | ecosystem: Environmental > Aquatic > Freshwater >...
CAGGCGATCCAGATGATCGACGAGGTACGGCACTCGACGATCCAGCAGAACCTCAAGCGCCTGTACATGAACAACTACATCGACCCGGCCGGCTTCAACAACAGCCTGCGCAACTTCCAGTCCGACTACTGCGGCACCATCGGCCGGCAGTTCGCCGAGGGGTTCATCACCGGTGACGCGATCACCGCGGCCAGCATCTACCTGACCATCGTGGCCGAGACCGCGTTCACCAACACGCTGTTCGTGGCCATGCCGGCCGAGGCCGCCGCCAACGGCGACTACCTGCTGCCCACGGTGTTCCACTCGGTACAGTCCGACGAGTCACGGCACATCAGCAACGGGTACGCCACGCTGCTGATGGCGCTGTCCGACGAGGGCAACCACCAGCTCCTGGAACGCGACCTGCGCTACGCCTGGTGGAACAACCACCGGGTGGTCGACGCCGCCATCGGTACCTTCATCGAGTACGGCACCAAGGACCGGCGCAAGGACCGGGAGTCGTACGCGGAGATGTGGCGCCGCTGGATCTACGACGACTACTACCGCAGCTACCTGGTACCGCTGGAGAAGTACGGTCTGGTCATCCCGCACGACCTCATCGAGGAAGCCTGGAACCAGATCTGGAACAAGGGGTACGTGCACGAGGTGGCCCAGTTCTTCGCCACCGGCTGGCTGGCCAACTACTGGCGGATCGACCCGATGACCGACAAGGACTTCGAGTGGTTCGAGTACAAGTACCCGGGCTGGTACGACCGGTACGGCAAGTGGTGGGAGGCGTACAACCGGCTGTCCACGCCGAACGGGCACCACCCGATCGTGGCCGAGGATGTCAACTACCAGTACCCGCACCGCTGCTGGGTCTGCATGGTGCCGTGCCTGGTCCGCGAGGACATGGTGATGGCCGAGGTGGACGGGCAGTGGCGCACGTACTGCCACGAGGCGTGCAAGTGGACCGACACGGTCGCGTTCCGCCCCACGTACCAGGGCCGTAACACCCCGAACATGGGCAAGCTGATCGGCTCCCGCGAGTGGGAAACCCTGTACCACGGCTGGAACTGGGCCGACGTGGTCTCCGACATGGGCTTCGTCCGTGACGACGGCAGGACCCTGGTGGCCCAGCCGCACCTGGACCTGGACCCCAAGAAGATGTGGACGCTGGACCACCTGCGCCGGATGGGGCCGGTACTGAGCCCCAACGTTCTGCTCAACGAGATGTCGGCGGACGAGCGCGCGGCGTTCCACGCCCACTACATCCGGGGTGGACCCGGCGGGCGTCCCGCGCCGGCCGCGAGCTGAGCCCGTAGCGGTCCCGGTCACCGGCGGTGGCGGGACGGGAAACCCGGTCGGGCCCCGTCCCGCCACCGGACGGCCGGTACCCACCTGTACGGAACCGGACCCGCGAGCATCGAGGACCGAGGGGATCATGGCGGACAAGCACGTCGTTCGGTTTGAGCCGGTGGGTATCGAGATCGAGGTCGACGAGGACCAGACCATCCTGCGCGCCGCAGCAGAGCAGGGAATCATGCTCATGCACGGCTGCAAGGAAGGCCAGTGCGCCGCCTGCAAGTCGTTCGTGCTCGACGGCGACGACATCGAACTGGACCGGTACTCCACCTTCGCGCTGCCCGACTACGAGCGCGACGAGGGCTTCACCCTGCTGTGCCGGGCGCACGTGTACGAGGATGTCCGCATCGAACTGCTCAACTACGACGAGGACATGATCCGGTCCGGGCTGCCGATCCAGCAGGGCGTGGCCGAGGTGGTGTCCATCGACGCGGTCACCCACGACCTGCGCCACCTGGTGCTGAAGCTGGTCACGCCACCGGACATCCGGTTCTTCCCGGGCCAGTACATGGACATCACCATCCCGGGCACGGCCACCACCCGTTCGTTCTCGATGGCGAACATCTCCAGCAAGGACAGTGGCCAGCTGGAGTTCGTCATCAAGGTGTACCCGGACGGGCTGTTCTCCCGGTTCCTCGACACCGGTCTGGCCGTCGGTGACCGGCTGGACATCCAGGGTCCGTTCGGCGCTTTCACGCTGCGCGAGAGCGACGCCGCCGCCCTGGTCTTCATCGGCGGCGGCGCGGGCATGGCACCGATCCTGTCGCTGCTGCGCTCGATGGTGCAGCGCGGCGTCACCCGTAAGGCGACCTACTACTACGGCGCGCGGCGCCGCCGCGACCTGTGCTTCGAGGCCGAACTGCGGGCGCTGGAGGCGGTACTGCCGGACTTCCGGTACACCCCGGCGCTGTCGGAACCGGAAGCGTCCGACGGCTGGGACGGCGAGGTCGGTCTGATCACCGACGTGCTGCGCCGGCACGAGACCGACCTGTCCGGTGCGCACGCGTACCTGTGCGGGCCACCGCCGATGGTGGACGCGGCGATGCCGGTACTGGCGGCGCTGGGGGTACCCGAACGGCGCATCTACTACGACAAGTTCACCACCACCGGTACCGCCGGTGAGCCGCCGGCCGCACCACACTGAGCCGCCTCCCGGCGCCAACCGCCGCCCGGCCCGAGCCGCCGCCCAGAACAGAGGGAAGGACCCGATGACAGACACGCAGGAACGCAGCGTACCCAAGCCGGTGTTCACCGACGCCGAGGCCGGCGCCAAGGTGTTCCCGGACTCCACCGCCCGCCGGTACAACTACTACGTGCCGCAGAAGCGCAAGCAGACGCATTACGAGGACGTCACCGTCGAGGTCCAGCCGGACCCGCGGCACTACCTGAGCCAGGGCTGGCTGTACGGGTTTTCCGACGGCCGCGGCGGCTACCCGCTGGAGTGGACCGCGCTGAAGGCGTGGGGGTCGGACCGGCCGGTACCGGTACGGGGCCCGGGCTCGGGCGGCAAGGGCTACGACTGGCCGGCGCACGGCTGGCACGAGTTCCGCGACCCCAACGAGGAGTGGGAACTGACCCTGTACCGGTACAACTCCAACGTGGTGCGACAGCTCAACCAGAACATCGAGTCGGCCCGGCTGTCCAAGGCGTTCGAGCAGTGGAACCGCAACTGGATCCACTTCGTGGAGAACCACGTCGGCGCCTGGATGCACGTGGACCACGGGCTGGGGCTGTACCTGTTCGCCAACGCCAACCGGCGGGCACCCACCAACATGCACAACAACGCGATCTCGGTCAACAGCATGCACCGCATCCGCGCGGCGCAGGACCTGGCCCTGTACAACCTGACGCTGAGCGAGGAGATCGACGGATTCGACGGAACCGCGCACCTGGCGGCATGGAACTCCGACCCGGTGTGGCAGGGCGTGCGCCGTACCGCCGAGCAGCTGACCGGCATCGACGACTGGTGCGAGGCCATCTTCGCCGCGAACGTGGTCTTCGAGCCGCTGGTGGGTGAGCTGTTCCGCAGCCAGCTGGTACAGCAGGCGTCGCCGGGCAACGGCGACTTCGTCACCCCCACCGTCGTCGGTGCCGAGGAGTACGACTTCGCCGAGCGGGACCTGCGGTACACCCGGGCGATGTTCCAGTTGCTGACCGCCGACCGCGAGTTCGCCGACCACAACAAGGCGCTGATGGGCCAGTGGCTGGCCACCTGGGTCCCGCGCTGCATCACCGCGGCCCGCGCGCTGCAACCGATCTGGTCGCAGCCGGACGCGAAGCCGCCGCGCTTCGAGGACGGGCTGGACCGGGCCAAGAACAGGTTCGCCACCATCCTGACCGATCTGCACCTGGACACCCCGAAGGAGCTGGCGCTATGACCTCGTACGCCGCGGCGGTCAGCCCGTTCAAGGCCGACCACACGCCGTCCAACAAATGCGGCTTCACCCTGATGAACAACCAGGTCGGCGCGGTCGTCGCGGAGGTGATGCGGAGCAAGCCGAACGTGGCGGTGATGCCGCTGCCCTCGATGATCCGGGTGGACGCGGTCGGCCGGATGGACGTGGTCTACGACGAGGTCTCCGAGGCCCTCGGCGAGGAGCCCGGTTTCTTCGACGCCGCCCAGTTCGAGGAGAACATGTCGACCCACTACGGCCGCATGATCCACGAGGACGACCGCACCATCATGTTCGCCAATCCGGAGGACGCGGCCGAGTACATCGGGTTCGACCTGACGGCTTCGCAGTAACGCACCCGATCGGGCCGCCGCGCAGGGCGGCGGCCCGGCGCAGACGAGGAGACTGGCGTGTACGAGAAGGACGGCGAGAAGTACTTCGTGGTGGACAGCCACATGCACTTCTGGAACGCGGCACCGGACAACTGGGTACCCGGGGCCGAGCAGTACGCCAAGGGTTGGATCGAGTGCTTCCACGCGTACCAGGGCCTGGCTCCGGCCAACACGCACTGGCCGATCGAGAAGTTCCAGAAGTACTCCGAGGAAGACCTCATGCGGGATGTCTTCGAGCAGGGGTACGTGGACGTGGCGATCTTCCAGCCGACGTACCTGACCGAGTGGTACAAGGAGGGTTTCAACACCACCGAACGCAACGCCGCACTGGGCGAACGGCACCCCGGGAAGTTCATCGCCAACACCCGGTGGGATCCGCGTGACGGCGCCGCCGGGATGAAGAAGCTGCGCGAGAACGTGGCCCGGTACGGGTCCCGGGGCGTGAAGCTGTACACGGCCGAGTGGCGCGAGGGCTCGCGCGGCTGGACGCTGAAGGACCCCGAGGCGTACCGGTACCTGGAGCTGTGCCAGGAACTGGGCATCAAGAACATCCACGTGCACAAGGGCCCGACCATCTGGCCGCTGGACAAGGACGCCTTCGACGTGTCCGATGTGGACCACGCGGCGACCGACTTCCCGGCGTTGAACTTCATCGTCGAGCACGTCGGCCTGCCCCGCATCGAGGACTTCTGCTTCATGGCCACCCAGGAGCCGAACGTGTACGCGGGCCTGTCGGTGGTCATCGGCGGCCTGATGCACGCCCGGCCGAGGTTCTTCGCCAAGGTCATCGGGGAGCTGCTGTTCTGGGTCGGCGAGGACAAGATGACCTTCGGTAGCGACTACGGCATCTGGGAACCCAAGTGGCAGATCGAGGGCTTCGTCGACTGGGATTTCCCGGCCGGCGAGGAGTTCGCCGACTACCCGCGGCTGAACACCGCGTCGAAGAAGAAGATCCTCGGCCTGAACGCGGCCCGGCTCTACGACATCGAGGTACCGGCCGACTGCCGGCTGGACACCGGTACCCCGGCAGCGCTGGTGTCGTCGGAATGAGCACCGCCGTGGCCGACCGGTCACGGATCCTGGCCGCGCTGGACACGGTCCGGGACCCGGAACTGGACGAGCCGATCACCGCACTGGGTTTCGTGGCCGCGTGCGAACTCGGCCAGGACGGGCACGCCACGGTACGGCTGCGGTTGCCGACGTACTTCTGCGCACCGAACTTCGCCTTTCTCATGGTGGCCGACGCCTACGACGCAGTGTCCACACTGGACGGCGTACGCAGCACCGAGGTGGTGCTGGAGGACCACTTCGCCGCCGACGCGATCAACGACGGGGTGGCCGCGAGGGCCGGGTTCGCCCGGTCCTTCGACGGCGAGGCGGTCGGCGAGCTGGACACACTACGGGCCGATTTCCTGCGCAAGGCGGTGATGGCCGGCACCGATCAGGTGTGCCGGCCATTGCTGGCCGGCGGCCTGGAGTCCGGCGCGCTGGCCGGCATGCGGCTGGGCGACGTACCGGCGTCGTCCGAACTCGACCGGCTCCGCCGCCGCCGCGGTGAACTGGGGCTGCCTGCCGGTGACGAGGCGCCGCTGCTGGTCGATCCGGCTACCGGAGTGGCGGTGGGACTGGACGCGCTACCGCTGCATCTGCGCCGGGCCCGTACCACCCGGGTCAGCCTGGACGCGAACGCCGGCATCTGCCGGGGCATGCTGTGGCACCGCTACGCCGAACCGGGACAGGGCGAGGACCCGCAGCGGGGCGCGGCGCCACGGCCGGCCCCCGCCCCGGCACGGCAGCACATCCCAGCCAACGAGTGAGGAGCACCGATGAGGGCGGTCAGACTGCACGGCTACCACCAGCAGCCGGTCGTGGAGGAGGTACCGGAGCCGACGCCGAAGGGGCCGCTGGACGTCGTCGTGCGGATCGGTGGCGCCGGGGTGTGCCGGACCGACCTGCACATCATCGAGGGCCAGTGGGCCGCGGCGATGAACCCGGCGCTGCCGTACACGATCGGGCACGAGAACGCCGGCTGGGTACACGAGGTGGGCGCGGCGGTGACGAATGTGGCGCCCGGCGACACGGTGATCCTGCACCCGACGCCGACCTGCGGGCTGTGCCGGGCCTGCCGGGCCGGGCAGGACATGCACTGCGTGGCCAGTACCTTCCCGGGGTTGTCCGGTGACGGTGGCATGGCCGAGTACCTGCTGACCTCGGCGCGCGCCTGCGTCAAGCTGGATCCGACCACCAAGCCACAGGACGTCGCCGCGCTGGCTGACGCGGGCATCACCGCCTACCACGCGGTACGCAAGGCGATCCCGTTGCTGTACCCGGGCACCTCCTGCGTGCTGATCGGCGCGGGCGGGCTGGGACACATCGGCATCCAGTGCCTGGCGGCGCTGACCGCCACGAAGATCATCGTGGTGGACCGCAACCCCGAGGCGCTCAAGCTGGCCGGGCAGCTGGGCGCGACGCACACGGTGGTGGCCGACGGTACCCAGGTGGCGGCGGTACAGGAGCTGACCGGCGGAGCGGGCGCCGACGTGGTGCTGGACTTCGTCGCCGAGCAGGGGGCGGAGCAGGACGGCTTCGCCATGACGGCGCGGGCCGGCGCCTACTACGTCATCGGGTACGGCGGCGAGTTGCGGGTACCGACGCTGGACATCATCTCCACCGAACGCAACGTGATCGGCAACATCGTGGGTACCTACAACGAACTGGCCGAGCTGATGGTGCTGGCCCAGTCGGGCCGGGTCACCCTGCACACGCGGACGTACCCGCTGGACGCCGCCGCGGACGCGATCGCCGATCTGGACGCCGGCCGGGTCCGCGGCCGGGCGATCCTGGTCCCGTAGGCCGCGGATCACCGCTCCGGTCCGGGAGCGCCTGTCCCGGACCGGAGCGGATGTCACCGACCGGAGTGGGCGTCACGATCATGAGCGCCGCTACGTTCCGTAAGCACTGATCCACCACACACACAAGCTCCGACCAGATGCCACGGGAGGGCCGATGGCCAAGGAACTACGGTTCGGCGCGGAGTGCCGCAACCTGCTACTCGCCGGCGTCGACCAACTGGCCGAGGCGGTCAAGTCGACGCTGGGTCCCAAGGGCCGCAACGTCATCTTGGAGAAGATCACCGGTTCGCCGGTGGTCACCAACGACGGCGTCACCATCGCCCGGGAGATCCACCTGAAGAACCAGTTCGAGAACATGGGCGCGCAACTGGTCAAGGAAGCGGCGATCAAGACCAACGACATCGTCGGTGACGGCACCACCACCGCCACCGTGCTGGCCCAGGCCATCGTCCGCGAGGGCATGGCCGCCATCGGTGCCGGGGCCAACCCGGTCCTGGTCAAGCGCGGCGTGGACCTCGCGGTCGGGCGCCTGGTCAGGCACCTGCAGTCGGTGGCGTACCCGGTGGCGACCGAGGAGGACTTCGCCCGGGTGGCGGCGATCTCCGCCAACGACGACGAGGTGGTCGGCGCGGTCATCGCCAGGGCGCTGCACACGGTCGGCGACGGCGGCATCGTCACCGTGGAGGAATCCGCCGAGCACGGCATGAGCGTGGACTTCGTGGAAGGCTTCGAGTTCGACAACGGGTACGTCTCGCCGTACCTGGTGACCAACCCGGCCGCGCTGGAGGCGGTGCTGGACGACCCGTACATCCTGCTGTGCAGCGAGAAGATCACCAAGGTACAGGAACTGATGCCCTTGCTGGACAAGGTGATGCGCGACCCGCGGCCACTGGTGATCATCGCCGAGAACATCGAGGGCTCGGCGCTGAGCATGCTGGTACACAACCATGTCAACCGGGTCTTCCAGTGCGTCGCGGTACGGGCGCCCGGCTTCGGTGACCGGCGGCTGCGCAAGCTGGAGGACATCGCCACCATCACCGGCGGGGCGGTACAGAGCAAGCACGCCGGGTTCAGCCTGGAGACCCTGACGCTGGCTCAGTTGGGCCGGGCCGCCCAGGTACGGGTCACCGCCGACCGTACCGCCATCATCGGTGGCGCCGGCTCCGCCGGGGACATCGAGTTCCGGCTCACCCAGCTACGCGCCGAACTGGGCCGGGCCACCTTCGGCATCGACGAGGACGTGCTCACCGAACGGATCGGCGCGCTGTCCGGCAAGGTCGCCGTGATCCGGGTCGGCGCGCCCACCAACGCCGAACTCAAGGAACTCCAGCACCGGGTCGAGGACGCGCTGTCCGCCACCCGGGCGGCGATGGCCGAGGGCATCGTGGCCGGCGGCGGCGCTGCCCTGCTGCACGCCGAGTCGGCGCTGGACGACCTGGAGGTCATCGACGACTACCGGGTCGGGGTGGAGATCGTGCGCAAGGCGCTGACCGAGCCGGCGTACCTGATCGCCGCCAACGCCGGGCACTCCGGCCGCGAGGTGGTGGACAAGATGACCCGGATGGGCCCGGACGAGGGGTTCGACGCGCTGCGCGGCCGGTACGGCAACATGATCGAGATGGGCATCGTGGACCCGTTGCGGGTGGCCCGGTCGGCGTTGCAGAACGGCGCGTCCGTGGCCGGGCTGCTGCTGACCACGAACACGCTCATCGCCGAGGAGCAGACGCCGTGGGGTGGCAGCGCGGCGCTGATGACCGAGTTCGGTCCGCTGGACGGCGGGCTGCACCAGCCGTCGCCGGACTCCAGCACGCCGCAGTCCCTGGGTCTCGGGCCGTCGGTGGGTTGAGGCGTGGACACGGCCGCGCCGCCGCCGGCCGTACCCGCCCCGGCCGGTACCCTCGTGCCACCGCAGAGCGCGCTGCGCCTGCTGCGTTCGCGGGGGCCGCTGCGCGGCGTGGTCGCCCTGCTGGGGCCGGCGTTCGTGGCCGCGGTCGCGTACGTCGACCCCGGCAACTTCGCCACCAACATGGCCGCCGGCGCGTCCAGCGGGTACGCCCTGGTGTGGGTCATCGTGGCGGCCAACCTGATGGCCATGCTGGTGCAGTACCTGTCCGCCAAGACCGGCATCGTCACCGGGCTGGACCTGCCGGAGCTGTGCCGGGCGCGGCTGCCCCGGGCGGTCTCGGTCGGCCTGTGGCTGCAGGCCGAACTGATTGCGATGGCCACCGACCTGGCCGAGTTCGTCGGAGCCGCGGTCGGGCTGAACCTGCTGTTCGGGGTACCGCTGTTCCCGGCCGGGCTGGTCACCGCGGTGGTCGCGTTCGGCGTGCTGGCCCTGGAGCAGCGCGGGTACCGCCGCTTCGAGCTGGCCATCGGCGGGCTGCTCGGGTTGGTACTGCTGGGTTTCGGGTACGACCTCGTGGCCGTCGGGGCGGACCCCGGTGCCGCGGCGGCCGGCCTGGTACCGGGGTTCAGCGGCCCGCACAGTGCCGTGCTGGCCGCGGCGATCGTCGGGGCGACCGTGATGCCGCACGTGGTGTACCTGCACTCGGCGCTGACCAAGTCCCGGGTGGCCTGCCGCGACGACGCGGAACGCCGGGAACTGCTGCGGTTCCAGCGGGTGGACGTGGTCCTCGGGCTGGGCGCGGCCGGGCTGGTGAACCTGGCCATGCTGATGGTGGCCGCGTCGCTGTTCCACCGCACCGGGCGGACCGGGGTGGACTCGATCGAGGCGGTGCACGCCGGCCTCGGCGAGCTGGTCGGCGGCGGCGCGGCGCTGGCCTTCGCGGTCGCGCTGCTGGCCTCCGGGCTGGCCTCCTCCAGCGTCGGCACCTACGCCGGGCAGGTGGTGATGCGCGGCTTCATCCGCCGGAGCATCCCGCTGGTGCTGCGCCGGGGGATCACCATGCTGCCCGCGCTGGCGGTACTCGGGCTGGGCCTGCCGACCACGGCGAGCCTGGTGGTCTCGCAGGTCGTGCTGTCGTTCGGCATCCCGTTCGCGCTGGTACCGCTGGTGTGGCTGACCCGCCGGCGGGACGTGATGGGCGGGTTCGTGAACCGGACCCGTACCACGGTCGCGGCGGTGGCCATCGTGGTGCTGGTGGTGGCGCTCAACGGCTACCTGGTGGCCGCCGGGTTCTCCGCCTGACCGGCGCGGCGCGGGCCGGGGGTCAGGCGGCCGGCGCGGGTGGCTGCTGTGTGGTGGGGTGCGGCCGCGGGGAGACCCGGTGCCGTACCGCCTTGCGCCGGTGTACGCCCTTCCACCGGCCGGTGGTGGACTGCGCGACCGCCTCGGCCAGCCAGCCGTGGGTGAACCCGTATGCCGAGTCGGTCGCCACGGTACCGATGCCGTGTACCGGGGCGCGGCCGATGGCCCGTCCCGATCCCGCCGGCCGTCTGTCCACAGGGGACGGCCGGGTTACCGGTGTGGCTGATCCGTCCACTGTGGAGTGAGTCAGGTCCCTTGTGGACGGCCGTACGTCCACTATGGACGCATGCCGGCCGGTGCTCGGTACGGTACCGGCCTGCCAGCGGGTGGACAGCCACTCCGCCACGGCGGCGTCGAGGTCCGCGCTGCGCCGGGCCGCACTGCGCCGCGCCGCGGCACCGGTACCGGCCCAGCGGCCGGCGAGCCAGATCTCCACCGCCACGGCCAGGTCGCCGACGGTACGGTCCATCCGCGCGATCCGGCGGCGTACCGCCAGCCACAGATCCACCGCGGACTGGTCGCCGCCGCAGGCGCGGACGAACGAGGCGATCGTCTCGGCCCGGGGGATGCCCTGGGCGGACAGCGCCCGGGCGATGGTACGGCGGGGCAGCCGGTCGCCGCGCTCCAGCGCGTTGCGCTCGAGCTGCGTGACGGTGAGCTGCACCTGAGCGCGCAGAGCGCGCAGTGCCGCGACGAACTCAGCCGGCGTCCCTACCTGTTCCAGGGCGGGTGGGCCGATCGTCGACACATCCGTGGACATGTGTTCCTTCATACCCGGAGAACGCAACGTTCACACCCCGGAACCGGGCGTAAGGGAGAACTGTCCCGGTATTTCCGGTGCCCCTGGACCGGGTTCCGGCGACCCGTCGCACCGCCGGATGGCGGAACGGGTTACGCCACCTCGGCCGTCCGGCCATGCCCGGTGACCGTCAGTGCGACGCCAGCGGCCCGAGCGCGACCGCCGCCACGAGTACCACGGCGACCGCGACCACGCCGGCGGTCAGCAGTGCCGTGCCGTGACCGGGGGCGGGCAGGGTACCGGCGCGGATGGCCCGGCCGGCGGCGCGGTACCGGCGGTACCCGGTCACCGCGGCGGCGCCGCCGAGGACGAGCAGGCCGGTACCGACCGCGGTCAGCAGCACCCGCCCGGCGGCGAGCTGGGCCAGCGCGACCCCGCCGGCGAGCAGCGCCAGCGCGGTCCGCAGCCACGCGAGCAGGGTGCGTTCGTTGGCCAGCAGGAACCGGACGTCGACGTCGAGCTGGCCGGGGCGGGGATCCGGGTGCACCGCCCGATCATGGCACGCCCGGCGCGGTGACGGGCCGCGTACCCGGCGACTCCACAGTGGACGGACGGCGCGGCCGGGTACACGATACGGGCATGAGCCGGTGGACCTGTCCGCACTGCGACCGGGAGTTCGCCCGGCGCCACCAGGCGCACGTGTGCGTCCCCGGCGGTACCGTCGAGGCGACCTTCGCCGGCCGGGCCCCGGCGCAGCGCGCCGCGTACGACGCCATGCTGGCGCACCTGCGCCGCCTCGGGCCGGTGCACGAGGACGCGGTGGCGGTGGGCGTGTTCCTCAAGCAGGAGCGCAAGTTCGCCGAGGTACGCCCGTCGGCCGGCGGCCTGCGGGTGTGGCTGCTGCTGCCCGGGCCGCTGGTGCACGCCCGGTTCGACCGCACGGTACGGGCCGCCGCCGGCCGGTACGCGCACCGGCTGACGCTGCGTACCGCCGCCGAGGTGGACGGCGAGCTGCTTGGCTGGCTGACCCGCGCGTACCACGCCGCCGGCCCCGGTCCGGGCTAACGTGCCGGGTATGAGCTATCTGGCCGATCCGCGGGTGGACACCTACATCGCCGCGCTGCCGCCCTGGCAGCAGGCCATCTGCCAGCAGGTCCGCGAGTTGGCGCACGCGGCCGACGCCGAGGTGGTCGAGACCATCAAGCGCAGCCGGCAGCCGTACTTCGTGTTGCAGGGCAACATCTGCGCCCTGCTGGCCGCCCGTGACCACGTGAACGTCTTCCTGTACGACGGCGGGATCGTGCCCGACCCGGCCGGCATCATCACCGGCGGCCACGACAACGCCACCGCCCGTACCGTCGCGGTACGCCAGGGGCAGCCGCTGGACGCCGCGGCACTGTCCGCGATGCTGCGCCAGATCATCGCCAACAACCGGGCCGGCGGCTGGCGGGTGCTCAAGCGGGAGGGCCGTACCGCCGGCTGACCCCGAGCCGGTACCCGGGAGTCCCGGAGGCGGGACGGCCCTTGCCGGGCGACTGTACGCGCGTATAGCCTGTTGCTGCGTTGAACAGTGAACCGCACGCGCGTACAGGGGGTGGGCGGTGGCCCAGGCTGCCGGCGGACCGGCCTACGAGGACCTCACCGCCCGGGCCCGGATCCGGGACGC
>Ga0209069_10001303_pt1 | contig 12577 bp, 17 predicted proteins | sample Str013_2_FD_187202 | JGI IMG/M metagenome (GOLD analysis project Ga0209069, IMG submission 187202) | Freshwater sediment microbial communities in response to fracking from Pennsylvania, USA - Straight Creek_MetaG_SC_2013 (SPAdes) (version 2) | ecosystem: Environmental > Aquatic > Freshwater >...
TGAAGAGCTTGATCGGCGAGCGAATGAGACGGTCGAAATCGATGCTCTCGGCAAGGATGCTTCGTAGCGGATTAAAGCCCAGCGGATTGAGAACGTAAGGCGAAAGCACCCGCGACATCAGGTCCATTGCAATATAAGCCGGGGACATATCGAGCGCCCAGCGGCCCAAGAGACGGTCGAAGGGGGAGCGCTGGAGCGGGCTGTATGCCGCGGCACGCGACACGCGCTGCCAATACGTCTCGAGCGCCTTGCGCGCGCCTTGAGCTCCCCCTTCTGTCCATCCGTCCGCCAGCACCGCGGCGTTCATCGCGCCCGCCGATGTGCCGGAAATGGCCGCTATGTGAAGCCGCGGCTCCTCGAGAAGGCGGTCCAGCACGCCCCAGGTGAACGCCCCATGGGAGCCGCCGCCTTGCAGGGCAAGATCGATCAGTAATGGATCCCGGTCCATTGCATGGGTCCGTCGTCGCTACGGGGTCGCGGGTCGGCCCGCTCTGGTCGTTTTGACTGACCTACGCAGCAACGCCAACAGCCAAGAATCAATCGGCGCGTTGAGATAGTCGCGTGCAGAGCCGGCGCGCACAATTGTGGAAAGCGATAGTGACGCGGCCACGCAAAGCAATGTTGCGAGAAATCCATAACCCCTCGCCAAGCGCAGTGGTTCTGTTTGTAGACCCGTCACAATTCACCCCAATCATTAGAACCAGCTCGGACAGCTGAGAAGGGCGCTGACGATTATCTGCAAATCCAAACGTAGCCCACGGGAGCCCGAGCCCAACACCGACCGACGCCATAGGCGTACCACTGACCGCCCCAAAAGCGTCGTCCCGTCCCGTACCAAATGCCGGGACCGTACCGTCTGCCGACGACCGCCCGATTGACGTTGACGTTCCGATTGACGTTCCGATTCACATTGCGGTTGACGTTCCGATTGACGTTCCGATTGACGTTCCGGTTCACATTGCGATTGGCGGTGCGCCCCCTATTCACGTTACCGCCGCGGCGAGCCGCGAAGGCGCTCAAGGCGTCGTCACTCGCTGCACCGGCAATCGTGGAGCCGTTCAACGGCATCGACAGAGCGAGTTGCGCTACCGGTAGATCGAGCGGCAGCGCAAGAAACATCGGAATCAGCAGCCCAAAACGCGTCATGTGACCTCCAATTCGGTTTTTGTCGCTATTGAATCCTTTGCCTGCAAGTCATTACAGCGTGAGCAGCCGGGCGAATATTGTCCTTTGGTACAATATCGATTTGTCGGGAGGACAGTACAATCCGGAACCGCCTTTCGCCCGAAAGGCACGCGGTCCCGATCGTCACTCCCGCCCCCCACACTCCCCCCAAGCGGTCGGGACCGCCCTCTTGCTCCGCGGCGAACGCACACTGCAATCGAAAGGAGACCCCGCCATGACCGATCCGATGGTCGAATATCGGGCGCGCGAGATGAGTGGGGCGAACGATGCCACCCGGCGCCGATGGAAGTGGCGTTGCACGCTTCGAGCATTGGTGTGGCTGATGGTCGTGGTCGCGCTACTGGTCGTCGCTGGATTCGTTGGCGCTCCCGCCTATTTTATTGAGGCCGCTGGCTTCATTTGTTTCGGGATCATTACCGTCCAGTGGCTAATGGCTGTCAGCCGGGAGCCGTGCCCACCCCCGCGGCCTTAGGATCAACGCAGCACCTGCGTTTCGGGCAATATATGGTTCCTCCCGCCCAGACGGGCGCATGGGTGACCTGCAAGCTGTGCCACCGTGAAGCCATCATGAACCGTTGACGCCTTCGCCTGGGAGAGCCAATGAGCAAGCTCGCGATTATTGCTATCGTCAGAGTGCTGGCACTCGCCGCAACTGCTGATATTGCCGCATTGGACTGGTCTATCGCTTTCGGAAAGCATCCAGGCTCTAATCAGCCTTGTTTTGCTCGGGACATCACTGATCGTAGTTGTTTCCAAGAACTATGCCGACAAGGACAGGAATTGGGCCTATGGCACTGTCGGTGCGCTCATATGTTTTTGGCCGCATCTCGCCTAACCGGCGTACAGTGGATGAACGACAATAGTCCTGAGCTGCCCTTCAATCCATCAGCCATCCGTCAAACGCACGCGACCATTGTCCTTTGGTCGGGAGGGTGGAAGCCCGGAGGCTGATGTCAGTCATGGTATTAGGTCCTCGCGATGCTGGGTGTTGGTCAGTAATCGCCATGGCGATCGCCGCAGCGTGGCTGCCCGGATACCCGTAGCCTTCCGGGGCAAACTGCAGAACCGCGGCTGTTCCATCGCGCGGGCACGCCGCCAATAGCGACAGGGGGAATCGCCGCTAATCCAAGCGCTGCGATGCTGTGCGTCATTGCGTGGTGTCGTAATGGGGGGAGCGGGGTGTGACGAGCGCCCCCCTTCGCTAACTATCGGGCCGCGAACCCAGAGTCCCTTTGCCCAGTTAAGCGCGTCCTCTCAGGCCGAAACCGACACTGATCCAACTTGCTCCCGCAAGTACGAGATCGATGCCGAGGAAGAGCCCCAGAATGTAGAGGCCAGATACCGGCCAATGTGCGAGAATGACGAGGCCGAGTAGAAGGGTGATCGCTCCGGACAGCGCCACCCAGATCCAGGGCGCTCCCTCCTTCATGCTAAACGCCAGGACAATCCGCATGATTCCCGAAACGACAAGCGAGAATCCAAGCACAAGCGTCAGCAGGGCAGCGGCGAGAAGCGGATTTTCGAACGTCACGAAGCCCGCGAGGATGTAGAGGACGCCGAGCAGGAGCCAGAGTAGAAATTTGCCCCAGGTCTTGATCTGGAACGCATTGATCACCTCGGCTACGCCTGCGATCAGCATCATAATGCCAACCACGAAAACAGTCGCAACGGTTGCCAGAAGGACGCTACCAAGCGCAACAAGTCCGGCGACCACATAGATGATGCCAAGGGCAACGATCCAGCCCGATTTTGCGCGCAGTGGCTGAAGTCCGGATGCGGTGTCAAAGACTTTAGAGGCATCTACCGTGTTGGACATGCCGCTCGCTCCGATTTATGCACAGCCGGATAGCTCACTATAAAAAGTTATTATCTTCCGAATTCATTGTCTATTGTACCAAAGTACAATATCCCTTGACGTGATCTGGTGTCAAACTTCCAAGAGGCATCGTTGGCACAGCCGTGCCCTCGCAACACGAGGAGCCTTACGTTACCCGAATGATGCTCCGTACCGTTAACAGAGATCGCCACATAATCGCCTTCGTGTGCTTGATGGCCATCTCACTGATTGGATTGCTGCTGCTACCGCCGATTCCGCAAGATCAGGGTTATCACGACTTTGCCGATCAACGCACATTACTCGGCGTGCCGAATTTCTGGAACGTTGTCTCGAATGTTCCTTTCATTGCTGTCGGCGCTGTAGGGCTACGCCAATTTCACCGCGATCCCTTACCTATCCTGCTTTTTCTGGGTATACTGCTGACTGGATTTGGTTCGGCCTATTATCACCTCGATCCAAGCGATCGGACCCTGTTTTGGGACCGGTTGCCTATGGCGATCAGCTTCATGGCGATCCTTGCCGTTGCAGTCACGGAACGCGTGAATGCAAGAGCGGGAGCTGTTTTGCTGTGGCCGCTGATCGCAATCGGCGTATTCAGTCTATTGCTGTGGCGCTGGACCGGCGATCTGCGACTGTACGTCTGGGTGCAATTTTTTCCGTGTCTTGCATTGCCTCTGATTTTTTTGCTATTCCCGCCACAATATAGCGGCACATTTTACTGGCTGATTGCCGCGGCGCTTTATGCCCTTGCAAAATTGCTCGAGTTCTACGATAGCGCAATCTATTCTGCCGGCTCCATGCTGAGCGGGCATACTCTCAAGCACCTCGCCGCGGCCGCCGCCTGCGTCACGCTCTTGAGATATTTCCAGAAGCGCCAGCTGATCACGGCCGCGGAAGGCGCTGCCCGAAGCTTGCCGACGCAAAATCAATGGAAAGCCTAAGCTCCTTCTGAACCTGAACTTTGGGATTCAGCTGGAGGTTCGCCGTCTTAGTAGGCGGTAGGCAGGCCAGCATGCCGTGCCAGAAATAGCCATGATCGATGTTCTGTCGGTCCGGCATCACGTTATGGAATCCTGAGGTTCTCTGTCATCTGAAGGAAATCTCGTGATGCCTAAGCGTTCCAGCCGAGTTGCTAGGGGGTCAAGCAGATAGGCTAGGACCAGGCCCGCAACAAATGGAAGAAGCACCTCGCGCGACAGGACGACCACGGCGATGGTCGCCGCGAGCATCGTAATCCAAAATGCGATTGGTCTTGTGAAGTTCACATAAGCGGTCTTGGCCGAATAGCGACCCGAGTTAAAAGTGATCACGCGGCGCGCATACGAGCGCTCCTCACGCCCGGATTGCCGCGAGGAGCGGTTTGATACCGACGATGTTTATCAGGCGCGTGAGGTTGTAGGCGAGCGCGTGCAGCGCCATCTCGGTCGCCACCTTCGGCAGCGTCTTCATCAGAAAGTGCGTCGCCCCCATCCGCATCTTCAGCGCGCCGAACGGATGCTCAACCGTCTCGCGGCGAGTACGCATCGCATCCGGAGTTTTATCCAGGCGCGCTTCTCTTTCAGCCGCGTCGTCCTGGATCTCCTCGGAGACTCGTTGATAAGACGGCAGACCCTACGTGGCACGAACAGGATTGTGTTTCGCTGCAAAGGGATGCAGAGTAATTTCTTATGTCGCATCCTGACCCGCACGTGCTGCCGGACCGTACAGCGATCCAAATCGGCGAGGTCTGGGAAAACCCCGTCCCTCGGGAGCGCGCCACGATTTTTGAGCTTCCCCACCAGAACCCCGAGCGCCGCGCGGTCGCCGAACTGCGCGCGTGTGTCGGAGGGCGTGTCGTGGGCGAACACCCCCACCCGACACCGGCTTTTGGTATGGACCATCTGGACCATCAGGCCGAGCGCCTCCTGGACTATAAGATCGGCACCACAGGTCCGGCAGTTGAGGCGAGCGGGAGGAGTCGTTGAGTTCACTTCCCAAGTTCTTGTCCAGGTCTTTCAGCTGGCTGATCGCAGTATTCTGGTTTCTGTGCCGAGCCTTGCTCCTCGCGTGGGCCACCCTTGCCATCTACTATTCGAATCTGCCCTTGGCCGGGCTGCGTCTGGGGTTGGCGGGCACCTTCGCAGCGTTCGCGATTTGGGCTCTCTGGTTTTCGCGTCAACGGCGTATGTCCGTGATCGTGATCATGCTGTTTCTGGCCGTGGTCGCGGGGTGGATCTCCATCCGTCCCTCGCAAGATCGTAACTGGCGACCAGAAGTCGCGGTAGTGCCGCGAGCGGTCATCGACAGCGACCGCGTGCGCCTCACCGGTGTCCGCAACTTCGACTACCGTACCCGGGATGATTTTACGGTGCGCTATGAGGAGCGCGAGGTGCTGCTGTCGCACTTGACAGCCCTCGATTTCTACGTGTCCTACTTTATGAGGGGGCCGGTCGGACACACGTTCCTGAGTTTCATCTTCGACAACGCGCCACCGCTGAGTATCTCCATCGAGACGCGGCCGGAGGTCGGTCAGGTCTTTGCGCCCATCGCCTCCCTCTTCAAGCAATTCGAGTTGATCTATGTGGTGGGTGACGAGCGCGACCTCGTGCGCGTGCGCACCAACTACAGACGGGAGGTGGTGTACCTCTATCGTCTCAACACCTCGGCTGATGATGCGCGCCGGCTGTTCCTGGTCTACCTGGCGCGGATCAACGAACTCGCCGATCGGCCGGAGTTCTATCACCTGCTGACTAACAGTTGCACCATTAACATCGTGCGTTACGCGAACGCCGCTGGCCGGGTTGGCCAGTTCGACATTCGCCATCTCCTCAACGGTCTGGTCGATAGCTACCTCTACCACTCGGGCCGGATGGATACGACGCTCCCGTTTGACGAACTGCGGCGACGCTCGCTGATTAACGAGGCGGCGCAGGCGGCCGATGGCGCGCCCGATTTCTCACAGCGCATTCGGGCATCCCTGCCGACGATCCCTCGCTGATACCACCCGCCGACCGCTCGTGTTGATACGGCTTAGCACCGGGGACGCCCGACGCGTCTGGGGCTTTTTTGTGCCAAGGAGATCAGACTCAATGTCCGAGTTGGGTCAAAGGACTAAACCGCTCGCGCGGTAGGGCGCAGCGGCGTGCGGCCCGGTCTGCGGGGTAACGGATGGGAGCGTCCTGTCTGAAGATGGGGAGTTGCAAACCTCATCTGAGACAGGAGCCCCCCATGACCAACGAGGCCATGAGCCCGTTGCGCCGGCGCATGATCGAGGACATGACGGTCCGCAATTTCTCCGCCGGCAGCGATGTTGAGATCGGCTGCCCGCAGCATCCACGCCCTACCAGGGCTCCGGAGTCGGTGCGCGAAAGTGCCAGCCTTGTCCATGCATTGGCGCAAGGTCGATAAACGGCCGGTCTCCACAACATTCCGGCTTGAAAAAATTCAAGCCGAGATCCTGGCCATTTGTTCGTGCGCTTGACCCGGTTGCGCAAATCAGGCTATTCGGGAAATTGAAACTCATGGATTGCGCCAATTTGCGCCCGGGTGGGAAACCACGCCGGGCTTTTGTTTGATTGATCCCGCGCGATTCGAAGTTGTGCGCTGCCTGTGTAGGGCGCCCCTCGTGAGAGCCCGCTGTGAGAACAGCAGTAGGGCGGCCACGAGGGCCGCCCAACGGCAGGGTGTCCCGGCCGTTGTCCTCTGCATTGATGTTCATTGTTATTTGCGGTCATTCGCGGCGCATCTCGCTGTCTTTGCACGCAAAATTTCTCAGGCGTTGTAAATTCATTGTATTTGCAATGAGCCGTCTTGATTCTGCAGGCGAATTTCAGGCGCGAGCGATCAAGAGCAATGGTGATCCGCAAATCGCGCAAACGAATCTGCTTTGGCCCCGCTACTGAAATCAACGAGCGTGCGAGCGGTGGCCGGCGCCAAGCCCGTAAGCATTTCGGCAGAGCGAATGTGCGCCAATTCGCCATCAGCGCGACGCGAATTGAGTAGCGAATGGCGAATGGGGGAATTGAGGGGCCGCAGCATCCTTCAACCATTCGATATTCGCCACCCACTACTCGCATACCTCCATTTTGGCAGAACGAACTCGAATTTCTCGAATGAAAACAACGTACCCGAACCACCACCGCAGATCTCGCAAGCGGCCAACGCGCCGGCGCGGCCTTCCTTGTGCCGGAAGATGGTTCCGACTAGTGTGCCGAAGCCGCCGCGTTCTGCCGTCCGGCCTGGCTGGGAATGCCAGTTAAATCAAAGGGTTATTGTGCCGCTCGGTCGCCAGACGGGATCGGGCGCAATAGTGCTGCGATCAGCCGAAAGAGAGCCAGGAAGTCCAATCGTGCGCTATGTCTCAACCCGGGGTGAAGCCCCGCCGCTCGGCTTCGACGAGGCCATGCTGGCCGGCCTTGCCCGCGACGGCGGCCTCTATGTGCCGGAGGCTTGGCCGCGGCTCGAACCCGACGTGATCGCAGGCTTTGCGGGCCGTCCCTATGCGGAGGTTGCGGTCGAGGTCATGCGTCCCTTCGTGGGCGACGCCATCGCGGAACACGATCTCGCCCGCATGGCGCGGGAAGCCTATGGCGGTTTCCGCCACCCCGCGGTTGTCCCCCTGGTGCAGCTGGGGCCAAGCGATTTCGTGCTCGAGCTGTTTCATGGACCGACGCTCGCCTTCAAGGATCTGGCCATGCAACTCCTCGGCCGGCTCATGGATCATGGCCTGGCCGTGCGCGGCGAGCGCACCACCATCATCGTGGCGACCTCGGGCGATACCGGCGGCGCGGCCATCGAGGCGTTCCGCGGCCGTGCGCGCGCCGATCTCTTTGTCCTGTTTCCGCAGGGGCGGGTTTCGGACGTGCAGCGGCGCATGATGACGACCGCCAAGGACGACAATGTCCATGCGCTCGCCATCGAGGGAACCTTCGACGATTGCCAGGCGATCGCGAAGGCGATGTTCAACCATCACGCCTTCCGCGATCAGGTCGGCCTCTCGGGCGTCAATTCCATCAACTGGGCGCGTATCGCGGCGCAGGTCGTCTACTATTTCACGGCCGCGGTCGCGCTCGGCGCCCCGCATCGCAAGGTCGCGTTCACGGTGCCGACCGGGAATTTCGGCGACGTCTATGCGGGCTACGTCGCGCTCCGGATGGGCTTGCCGATCGATCGGCTGGTGATCGCCACCAACGTCAACGACATCCTCACGCGCACGCTCGCGACCGGCACCTACGAGCTGCGCGAGGTGACGCCGACCACGTCGCCGTCCATGGACATCCAGGTGGCGTCCAATTTCGAGCGCATCCTGTTCGACGTCTATGAGCGGGATGCAAGGCCGGTGCGCGCCCTGATGGCCTCGCTCGCCCAGTCGGGGCGGTTCGTGCTCTCAGGCCCCGCCTTGGCGAGCCTGCGGGCGATCTTCTCCGCCGATCGCGCCGACGGCGACGAGACCGCCGCCACCATCCGGACCGTGCTGCGCGAGAGCGGATACTTCATCGATCCCCATACCGCCGTGGGTGTGGCGGTGGCCGAGAAGGAAACGCGCGATCCCACGATCCCGATGGTCGTGCTGGGCACCGCGCACGCGGCCAAGTTTCCGGACGCCATGGAAGCGGCGTGCGGCATCCGGCCGCCGCTTCCCGATTGGCTTGCCGATCTGCACGAACGGCCGGAACGCGTCACTATGCTGCCCGCCGATCAAATGCAGGTCGAGCGCCATATCCTCACCACCAGTCGGGCGACCCGCGAAGGAGCTGCCGCATGAGCGTTGAAGTGACCCGTCTATCCTCCGGTCTTCGTGTCGTCACCGACGCGATGCCGCATCTGCAGACCGCCTCGCTCGGAGTCTGGGCCGGTGCCGGCAGCCGTGACGAGCATCCGGATGAGCACGGCATCTCGCATCTGCTCGAGCACATGGCGTTCAAGGGGACGTCGCGGCGCACCGCGCGACAAATCGCCGAGGAGATCGAGGCGGTCGGCGGCGATCTCAATGCCGCGACCGGCGTCGAGGCCACCGCCTACTACGCGCGCATGCTCAAAGCCGACGTGCCGCTCGCGCTCGACGTGCTGTCCGACATTCTTTCCGATCCGTCGTTCGATCCCGAGGAGCTGCAGCGCGAGCAGAACGTCATCGTGCAGGAGATCGGCGCGTCGGAGGACACGCCCGACGACATGGTGTTCGAAAGGCTGCAGGAGACCGCGTTTCCGGACCAGCCGATCGGCCGCTCGATCCTCGGCAAGCGCGAGACGGTGCGCGCGTTCGACCGCAAGCGGCTCGCGGTCTATCTCAAGCGCAACTACCGCGCGCCCGACATGCTGGTCGTCGCCGCGGGCGCGGTCGATCATCGGGCGGTCGTCGCCGAGGTCGAAGAGCGGTTCGCGAGCTTCGTCGGGCCGGCGGCGCCCGCGCCGGAGCCGGCCCGATTCGTCGGCGGCTCGCACATCGAAACCCGCGATCTCGAGCAAGTCCATGTGGCGCTCGCGATGCAGGGGCTGCCGCAGCGCGATCCCGAGCTTTTCAGCCTGCAGATTTTCTCGAGCGCGCTCGGCGGCGGGATGTCGTCGCGGCTGTTCCAGGAGGTGCGCGAAATTCGCGGCCTCTGCTATTCCATCTACGCGTTTCACTCGCCCTATTCGGATACCGGCATGTTCGGCCTCTATGCCGGCACCGACGCCGCCGATGTTCCCGAGCTGATGCGCGTCGTGGTCGGTGAAATCGAGAATGCCGCCCTGAACATCACCGAAGCGGAGGTCGGGCGCGCCAAGGTGCAGATGAAGGCGAGCTTGCTGATGGCGCTCGAAAGCTCCGGTGCGCGTGCCGAGCAGATCGCGCGCCAGATGTTCGCCTGGGGACGACCGGTGCCGCTCGAGGAGCTCGTGGCCCGGATCGAAGCCGTAACGGTCGAAAGTGCGCGGGCTGCCGGGTGTGCCCTGATCGCGCGCGGCCGGCCGGCCATCTCTGTGCTCGGGCCCGGGCCCGGCCTTGAAAGTGCCGCCACGATCGCGGAAAGTCTTGTTCGCAAGGCGGCATGATATCGGACAACAGGAGACAGAGGACAGACGAAGCCAAGCCGTCGCAGTTCTGGTTGTTCTGTGGTCTCCGTCCTCCGTCGTCATCTGCGAGCCGGTCGCCCATGGCGTTCTTTCGAACCGTCACCTTGTCCGAGCAGCTGCCGGCGATCGTCGGTGACGGCGTCGTGCTGCGGGCGCCGCAGATGTCCGACCATGCGGAATGGGCGGAGCTGCGCGAGGCAAGCCGTGACTTTCTCACCCCCTGGGAGCCGACCTGGCCGCCGGACGACCTCCTGCGCGGGTCATATCGCCGCCGAATCAAGCGCTACACCGAAGACCAGCGTTGCGATCTCGCCTATCCGTTTTTTGTATTTCGCAAGCACGACAACGTTCTGGTCGGCGGATTGACGCTCGCTAATATCCGGCGCGGCTGCGCCCAGACCGGCAATCTCGGCTATTGGACGGGCGCGGCCCACGCGCGCCAAGGATACATGACGGCGGCGGTGCGCAGCTTTCTTCCGTTTGCCTTCCAGCAGTTGAGGCTGCATCGCGTCGAGGCCGCCTGCATTCCCGCCAACGTGGCCTCGATCCGCCTCCTGGAGAAGACCGGATTCCGGCGCGAAGGTTTTGCTCGCGAATACCTGTGCATCGACGGGGTTTGGCAGGACCATCTCCTCTATGCTCGTCTCAAGCACGACCCGGCGCCGTGACAGAGGCACAGGCGTAACGGCGGCTCGCGGCGGTCTGGCTTGGGCCTCGCCTATGGGGCTGTGCTTATGGGGCTGTCGATATGGAACTTGGCCGGCACGGCGCGGCTGGTATAAGGGTGGTCGGAAGTGCCGTTGGCAGTGTCTCGGATGTTTTCAGAATGGTCCGAGTGATTTCAATGCGGCGTGCGGGGCTTGACCCTCGATGGCAAGGCGAAAGGTGCGCGGCCTTGCTGGCCGCGGCCCTCATTCTGTCGGCCTGCTCATCCGCATCGACCCCGACCGACACAGGCGACACGGCCTCGGCCAGCCGCTTCGCCAGCCTGTTCGCCGGGTCCGCAAGTCCTGCCGCGCAAATGGCGACTGGCGGTCCGGCATTCAACGCCGACGATTGCCCCACCGTCGACATTCGTACCGGTGCCGGGACCTTCACGGTGGCGGGCAAGCCCCCCGAGGCGGCGGCGACCGATGTGCGCTATCAGCTCACCTTGACTCAACTCGCCCGTCAATGCACGGCGGGAGGAGGCAATCTGGTGATGAAGATTGGGGTGCAGGGCCGGATAATTGTCGGTCCGGCCGGTGGTCCTGGCCAAATCGATATCCCGCTGCGCTACGCGGTGGTGCGGGAAGGCGCCGCGCCCAAGACGATCGCGACCAAATTCAAGCGCGTTCCCGCTGATGTCCCGGCCGGCCAACCCAATGTGGTGTTTTCCGACGTCGAGGAGAGCCTGAGCTTCCCGATGCCCTCGCGCGCGGAGCTTGGCGCCTATATGGTCTATGTCGGCTTCGATGAGATCGGCGAGGGAACCGAAAAAAAGCCGGCGGCGAAGCAGCCGGCAGCGAAGCAGCCTATGACGAAGCGCCAATAGTGCGTTCCCTGCGAATGGATTGATTGTTCCAGACTGATTGCGCGGAGATCAAAGAACGGAAAAACAAAGTAGGCACAGGTGGCCGATCCAGCGCGACGCCACCCCGGGGAGGCAATCATGATAGCAATTATCGCAATCGGGTGGCTTTTGGCCATTTGGGTGACGGTGATCGCGTTTTCCGTCTTCTTCAGCCAGAACATGAAATAAGCCGCTGCGACGCAGCAACGTCAGCCGGACGGGGCGGCAACTCTCGGCGCTCTTTCCCGGACCGACCTTACCAGCCGCGCAGGGCCACGATCGTGCTCTTGAGCTGGCGCATGTCGGCGACGATCGTTCGTGCGCCCGCCGCCAGCAATTGTTGGCCGAGTCCCGCGTCCGCATGGCTGCCGCCGACGAAGCCGATCGGGACCATGCCGGCCGCCGTTGCGGCCAAGACACCCGCCGGCGAATCCTCAACCACAACGCAGTCTTGCGGTGCAACCTTCATGCGCGACGCGACCCGCAGGAACAGGTCCGGCGCGGGCTTGCCGTTGGGAACGTCGCTCGCCGAGAACAGATTTCGCTCGAAGAAGCGTGTCAAACCGGTGAGGTCGAGGCTCACCCGGACGCGCTCGAGCGGCGAGGAGGAAGCGACGCATTTTGGCCCGCGCAGCCAGGAGAGCGCATGGGAAACGTGCGCAGTGGCGCGCAGCTCCGTGCGCAGACTTTTCAGCGTCTCGGCGGCGACGGTCGAGGCAAAATCGGGGGGAAGCTTTCGGCGCACAGCGGCCTCGATGGTGGCAAACATGTCCGCGGGCCGGCGCCCGAAGAAATGATTGGCGACGACTTCGGGCGTGAGCGCTATGCCGACGCGAGCGAATTCTCGTGCCGCCACGGCTGCGGCGATCGGTTCGCTGTCTACCAGGACACCATTGCAATCGAAGATGACCACAAAAGCTCCCACCGGTGCGCCCGCGCCGCGATGGCGCCGTCGCGGCGAATCAGCCGAT
>Ga0209069_10001304_pt1 | contig 12577 bp, 14 predicted proteins | sample Str013_2_FD_187202 | JGI IMG/M metagenome (GOLD analysis project Ga0209069, IMG submission 187202) | Freshwater sediment microbial communities in response to fracking from Pennsylvania, USA - Straight Creek_MetaG_SC_2013 (SPAdes) (version 2) | ecosystem: Environmental > Aquatic > Freshwater >...
GTTCCCGGGCCGGAAGTAGTTCGCCAGCGCGGCCTCTGCCCGTTCGGGTGGGTAGATGTTGCCGTGCGCCATCCGCTTGCGCAACGCCTCGGGGCTCATGTCGACGAGCTCGATCTGGTCGGCGCGACGCACGACGGCATCGGGAACCGTCTCGCGTTGAATGACACCGGTGATCTTGGCAACGACATCGTTGAGTGATTCGAGGTGCTGGATGTTGACGGTGGTGATGACGTCGATGCCAGCAGCGAGCAGCTCGTCGATGTCCTGCCAACGCTTCTCGTTCCGCGCTCCGGGCACGTTGGAGTGTGCCAGCTCGTCGACCAGCGCGACATGCGGCCGCCGGCGCATGATCGCATCGAGGTCCATCTCACGTAGCTGCGTCCCGCGATGCTCGACGTTCTTCGTGGCGACGATCTCGAGGTCGCGCAGCTGGGCGATCGTGTTGGCACGCCCGTGCGTCTCGACAAGACCGATGACGACGTCGGCGCCCCGCTGCCGGCGACGATGACCTTCGTCCAACATCGCGTACGTCTTGCCGACACCAGGGGCGGCACCGAGGTAGACGCGCAGCGTGCCTCGGTCCATTGGCGCTCAGCTCCTGATGTCGAGCGCGATGTTGACGGCAAGCACGTTGACACCGGGGTCACCGAGGATCCCGAGCGGCCGCCGGATCGTGTGGGCGTCGATGGCGGCAAGCACCACAGCGATGTCGAGCGTTCGCACCTTGGCGATCCGTGGTGCCTGAAGGCGGGCGTTGGCGACGCTGATCTCTGGGTCGAGCCCCGAGCCAGAAGCGGTGACGGCATCAACCGGGACGGACTGGCTGTCGGCCAACCCGTTCTCGTTGCGGTACGCAGCGACGTGGGTCGCCACGGTAGTGAGCAGGTCGGGGTTGTTCGGCCCAAGGTTCGACCCGCCCGAGGCGAGAGCGTCGTAGCCGTTGCCTGCGGCCGACGGTCGGGGATGGAAGTACTTGGGATCAGCGAAGCTCTGGCCGATGAGACGCGAGCCTACGGCGTGACCATCGACGGTGAGGATCGATCCGTTGGCAGCGTCGTAGAACGCGAGCTGGCCGATGCCGGTGACGGCGAGCGGGTAGATGACACCGCAGATCGCAGTGAACACCGCCAGCATGATGATCGCTGGTGCGAGCTGACGGAGGAACGACTTCATCACTTCACTCCTACGGCGGACACGATCAGGTCGATGAGCTTGATGCCGATGAACGGGGCGATGATCCCGCCGACGCCGTAGACGAGCAGGTTGCGGCGCAGCACCGCGACGGCGGACTCGGCCCGGAACCGCACGCCGCGCAGGGCGAGGGGGATGAGGGCGACGATGATCAAGGCGTTGAAGATCACTGCCGCCGCGATGGCCGAACGTGGGGTCGCCAATCGCATCACGTTGAGCTCGTTGAGCGCCGGGAACACGCCAGAGAACATCGCCGGGATGATGGCGAAGTACTTGGCGACGTCGTTGGCGATCGAGAACGTCGTCAACGCGCCACGGGTGATCAGCAGCTGCTTGCCGATCTCGACGATCTCGATGAGCTTCGTCGGGTTGGAATCGAGATCGACCATGTTCCCGGCTTCCTTCGCCGCCTGCGTGCCGGTGTTCATCGCCACACCGACATCGGCTTGCGCAAGCGCGGGCGCGTCGTTGGTGCCGTCGCCCGTCATCGCGACGAGCTTGCCGCCCTGCTGCTCACGGCGGATGAGCGCCATCTTGTCTTCGGGTGTCGCTTCGGCAAGGAAGTCGTCGACACCAGCTTCCGCAGCGATGGCCGCCGCCGTCAACGGGTTGTCACCGGTGATCATCACCGTGCGGATGCCCATCGAACGCAGCTCGTCGAAGCGTTCGGTCATGCCCGGCTTGACGGTGTCCTTCAACCGGATCACGCCGAGGATCCGCGGTCGTCCGCCGTCGCGCCACTCGGCGACGACGAGCGGCGTCGCGCCTTGGCGAGAGATGCCCTCGACGAACGACGCCAACTCGAGTGGCACCTCGCCGCCGGCATCGGTGACCATCGTGCGCACCGAGTCAGCGGCACCCTTGCGGACGTGGCGACCATCTGAGAAGTCCATCCCGCTCATCCGCGTCTGGGCGGTGAACGCCACCATCACCGCGCCGGCGATGGCCGGCGCGGCGAGACCGAAGCGTTGCTCGGCCAACGCGACGATGCTGCGTCCTTCTGGTGTCTCATCGGCCAGCGACGACGCCAACGCCGCCTCCGCAAGCGCGACCTCGCTGACGTCGTGCATCGCGACGAGCTCGGCCGCTTGCCGAGATCCGAACGTGATCGTCCCCGTCTTGTCGAGCAGCAGCGTGCTGACATCACCGGCGGCTTCGACGGCGCGACCAGACATCGCCAGCACGTTGCGTTGCACGAGGCGATCCATGCCGGCGATCCCGATCGCTGACAGCAACCCACCGATCGTGGTCGGGATGAGGCAGACGAGAAGGGCAACGAGGACGACGATCGTCTGCTCGGCCTTCGAGTAGATGGCGAATGGTTGGAGCGTGGCAACAGCGAGCAGGAAGATGATCGTCAACCCGGCGAGCAGGATCGACAGTGCGATCTCGTTCGGCGTCTTCTGGCGGTCGGCCCCTTCGACGAGCGCGATCATCCGGTCGAGGAACGTCTCACCGGGCTTGGATGAGATCTGCACGACGATCTCGTCGGACAGCACCCTGGTGCCTCCGGTGACGGCCGAGCGGTCGCCGCCCGATTCGCGGATCACCGGTGCCGACTCGCCGGTGATCGCCGACTCGTCGACGGTGGCGATGCCCTCGATGACGTCACCATCACCGGGGATGATCTCGCCGGCAACGACGATGCAGTGATCGCCGAGCTGGAGCTGAGTGGATGCGACGCGCTCGACGGTCCCGCCGGGGCGGCGAACGACGGCGACGGTCTCGGCTCGCGTCTTGCGCAGCGTCGCCGCCTGCGCCTTGCCCCGCCCCTCGGCCATCGCCTCGGCGAAGTTGGCGAACAGCACGGTGAACCACAACCAGACGATCACCATGATGGCGAACAAGTTCTCTCGCGCACCGTTGTGACCGAGGTCGCGGGCAGCGAGGACGGTCGTCACGACCGAGCCGACCTCGACGACGAACATCACCGGGTTGCGGACCATGTTCCGAGGAGCGAGCTTGCGGACGCTGTCGACGAGCGCCGGCCGCACGATCGCCGGGTCGAACAGCGAGCGGTTCACTGATGGCCGCTGACGGACCTTCGGCGGCCGTTCTTCAAGTGCAACTGACATGATGGTGCATCGCTCCTAGTGGGTCAGGCGCTCGACGATCGGCCCGAGTGCCAAGGCCGGAAAGAACGTCAGGCCGGCGACGATGGCGATGACGCCGGCGACGAGCCCGGTGAACAGTGGCGTATCGGTCGGGAAGGTCCCGGCTGTGACGGGGACCTTCTGTTTGCGTACCAACGATCCGCCGATCGCCAGCGCCGGGATGATCAAGAAGAAGCGCCCGATCAGCATCGACACGCCCATCGTGATCGCGTACCAGCGCGTCCCGGTGTTCATGTACGCGAACGCGGAGCCGTTGTTGTTCGCCGCCGACGCGAAGTTGTAGAGGATCTCTGTCAAACCATGGGCGTCGCGCGTTTGCACGTTCGCCACGGCGGTGCGCAGCAGCACCGACGCTGCAGCGAACGTCTTCAACGCCAGCGGCATGGCGATGATGTAGAGCACGACGAGCTTCATCTCTGCCGCTTGGATCTTCTTGCCCAGGTACTCCGGTGTCCGCCCAACCATCAGCCCGGCGATGAACACCGCGAGCAGCGCGTTGACCAGCATCCCCATCAACCCGACTCCCACGCCGCCGGGCGAGACCTCGCCGAGCAGCATGTGGATCAAGGGGACGAGCCCACCGGTGGTGGTGAAGCTGTCGTGCATGCAGTTGACCGAACCGTTCGACGTGCCCGTCGTCGATGCCGCCCACACACCGCACGACGCGGGACCGAACCGGATCTCCTTGCCTTCCAGGTTCCCGCCAACCTGCTGGCCTGACGCGCTCTGATCGACACCGAGCGCAGTGAGACGCGAGTTCCCACCCTGTTCGGCGAACACCGTGAACATCGAGAACGTCAACCAGAACGCGAGCATCACCACTGCGAGGACACGGCCCTGGCGGCGCGAACCAACCATCACCCCGAACGTCACCGTGAACGCCAGCGGGATCAACACGATGGCGTAGAGCTCAACCAAGCCCGTCCACCCATTCGGGTTCTCGAACGGATGGGCCGAGTTGGCGTTGAACGGACCACCACCGTTCGTGCCGATCTGCTTGATCGCCTCTTGCGACGCGAAGGGGCCGCCGGGGATCTGCTGTGCCGTCACCGCGGTGGTCAGCTCGCTGCCATCGACGGCCTTCGTCGCGACCTGCACTGTTTGGTCGAGCGGGATCGTCGTCGTCGAACCGCGGAAGTTCTGGATGACACCCTGGGAGACGAGGAAGACAGCGCACACGAACGACAACGGCAACAGGATTCGCGTCGTCGTGCGCACCAGGTCACGCCAGAAGTTGCCCAACGTGCGACCGTTGCGGCGGGTGATGCCACGGATCATCGCCACCACGACCGCCATGCCGGCCGCCGCCGAGACGAAGTTCTGCACCGCCAGCGCCAGCATCTGGGTGAGGTGGCTCATCGTCTGCTCACCCGAGTACCACTGCCAGTTCGTGTTCGTCATGAACGACACCGCAGTGTTGAACGCGCCCCACGGCGTCACCGCCCCATGTCGGTTCGGGTTCAACGGGAGCGAGCCCTGCACGCGTTGCACCGCGTAGACGACGAGGAACGACACGACGCTGAACGCCAGCAACGCCAGCGCATACACGTTCCAACGCTGCTCCCGCTCGGGATCGACCCGCGAGACGCGATAGATCGCATGGTCGATCGGCCCGAAGAACCGTTCGCCCGGCGCCGGCGCATCGCCCCCGTCGGCATAGACCTTCGCCATGTAACAACCGAGTGGACGCACTGTCACCACCAACAACACCAGCAGCGCGGCGAGCTGAACGAATCCCGCGGCCGACATCAGAAGCGCTCCGGGAACACCAGCACGAAGACGAGGTAGACGACGATCGCCAATGCGATGACGAGCCCGAACACGTTGTCGGCGGCCGACGCCAGGATCAACGCCAGGATCGACGCCGTCATCACGCCGCGACCTCGTCGTCGCGCTCGGCGACGGCCGGCAGCTCGGGCGACATCACCTCGACCTGCACCGGGTCCGCTCCGATGACGCGATCGCACAAGGCGACGTACGCAACGCACACTGCGAAGAAGACCACCGCGATCAACACCATCAAAACGTCGGCCATCACCAGCACCATTCGCTCACAGTGCCCGGGCTCATCCCGGACATCGATGGCCCGACCACGTCGGACCCACATCAAGCGGTCTACGCCGGTGCGTGCGTCCCTGGAAGGGCGTTCACGGATCGTTAGCGGCGCCGCCGCCAACCTTCACGGCAGCGATGCGGACAGGCGTGCGGTCCGGCCGTACAACAAGCCCATGACCACTCGTTGACATTCAACCATTTGATTGAGTATTCTGCGTTGCGTGGAAGCTCTCGCTGAAGCGGCGCCGTCGAGCACGTTTCGTGCGCTCGGTGATCCAGTTCGCGTCGCCATCGTCGAGCACCTCGCCGCCGTCGACGACGCCACGGTGAACGAACTAGCGGCACTTTTCCCGATCTCGTTGCAAGCCGTTTCCAAGCACATCCAGGTGCTCGAAGCCGCCGGCATCGTGGCCCGTCGCCGCGACGGCAGAACGCGTCCCGTCCGGCTCGAACCGGCGACCATCGCGCAGACCGCCCGATGGTTCGAGGCGCGACGCCGCCAGCTCGAATCCCGCTACCAGCGCCTCGACGAGGTGCTCGCCGACATGAAAGAAGGAACCCGACCATGACCGTGAACCATGCCCCCACCGTGCACGCCCGCGCCGGCGAGCAGTCGCTCACGTTCACCCGCGAATTCGACGCGCCCGCTGCGCTCGTGTTCCGCGCCCACGTCGAGCCCGAGCTCTTCAAGCGCTGGCTAGGACCGCGTGGCACCGAGCTCCACATCGCGACGTTCGACGCCCGCACCGGCGGCGCGTTCCGCTACACCGTCGGCGACGACGCCCAATGGACGTTCTTCGGCTCCTATCACGAGGTCATCGACGGCAAGCGCATCGTGCACACGTGGCAGCACGTGAGCGATCCGCAACATCCAACGCTCGAGTCGTTGACCTTCGTCGACCTCCCCGGCGGCCGGTGCCGCCTTGAAGGCTTGTCGCTGTACACGAGCGCCGAGCACTGCACCGAGACTCTCGCCTGGGACGAGACCGGCAGCGGCATGGACGAGAACTTCGAGCGTCTCGACGAACTGCTCCCGCTGATCCGCTGACAAATGCGCCGTCGCCGGCCGCCACGTTTGCGTCGGTTGCAAGCGAACGGGTTGCGAGATACCTAGACGATTCACAGACGGTCGCAGTGTGGTCCTCACCTTCGCCGCTCAAGGTGACGACCGTGGATTCACGTCCACGGCCGCACACCTATTGAAGGGACCAACATGAAGAACAAGCTTGCTGCCGTCGCGTTGACGGCCGGCCTCCTCGGCGGGGCAGGTGCCGGGGTTGTCCTGGGCATCACTCAGCTCTCCAGTGCTCAGACCACGACTACCCCTGCCGCCCCCGCCCCTGCGGCTGCCGCGACGCCGGCACCCGCAGCCGGCGCGACACCGGCCCCCGCCGCCGGTGCAGCAGGCGCAGCGACCGGCTCGAACGAAGACCCCACGCACGAAGCCGGCGAATCGGCCCAGCGCGAGGCCGACGAGGACTCGGGCAAGGCCGGGTTCGGTCATCACCGTGGTGGCGGTTCGAACGAAGACCCGGCGCATGAGGCCAGCGAATCCCCGGAGCGTGAAGCCGCAGAAGACGCGGCCAAGGCTGCTGGCCAATCAGGAACGCAGACCCCGGCCCCGGCCGCGCCAGCTAGCGCTGCGGGCAGCAACGCCTGACGCTCCAGTTGGTGGTGGGCTGGGCGAATCGCCCTCGACCAGCCCACCGCCGCACCCGCGCAACCATCGTCGCCACCATCATGTGCACAGCATCGTCATCGCCGCGTCTGCGAACCGGGCTCGGCAGCGCGATCGCATCGTGAAGCGTTCGAGCATCCCGAGCGACTCGACACACATCGAGCCTTTTGTGATCCGACGCGCGAGAGACGTCAACGGGCGCGGTTCGCTACAGTCCGCCCCCATGCCTGGCGACGTCTCTCGGTTCGAAGCGGTCTCTCGACGGCGCCTGTTGAAGGGCTCACTCGCGGCGGGTGCGCTTGCGCTCATCCCGGTCGCGAGTTGTGGCAACAAGGCGAAACCCTCGCTCGGCGACGTGACGACTCCACCATCTACGCCATCTCAGCCAGCGAACGCGGCAAGCACCGCAGGCTCGCCCGCCCCGGCGACGTCGTCGCGGCCGGCGGGCGCTACGTCTGGGCCCGCGCTTCCCGCGAGCGCCAAAATGGCGATCAACTTCTCGTTCGCGGCGGTTGCTGGCAACAACGGCCCCGGTCCCGGCGGCGGCCAAACCCCACCACCCAGCGGCGGGCAAGGCCCAGGTGGCGGTCCTGGTGGTGGCGGTCAGGGCCCCGGGAGGGGCGGAGTCCGAAACCCGTTCGTCGCGGTGTGGATCGAAGACAGCGCAGGCCACCTGCTGAAGCCCGTCAGCTTGTGGTACCTGAGTCGTGAATCTCGCTACTTGCAAGACCTGACTCGTTGGTCGACGGCATCAAGTTCGACCACGGCCGCGGGCACGAAGGCTTCGATCGACACGGTGTCGGGCGCGACGCGGGCCGCCGGTACGTACTCAGTCGTATGGGACGGCACCGACATCGCCGGCACGCGCGTCGCGCAAGGCCAGTACTTCGTGTGCATCGAAGCGGCGCGCGAGCACGGACCTTACGAGCTAGTGCGTCAAGCGATCACCATCGGTGCTCAACCGTTCAAGTCGACCTTGGCCGCCAACGGCGAGCTGACCGCAGCGGACGTCGACTTTGCCGTCTGACTCCGCAACAGCAACCGACGCAGCAACCGACGCGGATGCCGACGAGCCGGCCGCGGTAGAAGCGGACGGTGTCCCAGGGCGGCGACGGCGGTCCCCTCGCTTGTCGAGTCCTCAGCAGTCGTTTCGTTGGCTCCACGTGTACATCAGCATGATCAGTTTCGTGATCGTCCTCTTCTTCGGACTGACGGGCATCACGCTCAACCATCCGACCTGGACGCTTGGCAGCCGCCCCAGTCACATCACGAAGACAGGGACGTTGCCCACCGGTTTCGCACCCAACGGCGCGGTCAACTTCTTGACGGTCACCGAGTTCGTTCGGTCAACGTACGGCGTCACCGCGCCAGTCACGGATTACCGATCGGACGCTACGCAAGGAACTGTCGGTTTCAAGGGCCCGGGTTACTCGGCGAACATCGCGTTCGACGTCGCATCGGGGAGCTACACGATCGCCATCGACGAGGATGGTCTTCTCGCCGTGATGAACGACATCCACAAGGGTCGGAACACGACCTCGTCGTGGAGATGGGTGATCGACGTCGCCGCCGGTTTGCTCGTCGCCGTGTCGCTCACTGGCATCGGCATCCAGATCTTCATGAAGAAGCGCCGCCGCCGCGCGCTCCTCGTCGCCGCCGTGCTCGGGTTGGTGACGATCCTGTTGATCTACTCGACGACCTCGTGAGCAAAGCCCGCGGCCGTGCGCGACGTCCACGACGAGCTCTGCCAGACAGTGCCGTCGCGGTCGACGATGTAGCAGCCGACGCCGGCCAGGCGCTCTACGAAGGCGACGCCTTCCGGCGGATCCAACACGCTGGCGACTGTCGCGACGATGTCGGCAACGACGGCGTCGCTGGCGACGACGCTCGCCGACAACACGCGATCGACAGGTTGCCCAGTACGAGGGTCGATCACATGGCTGAAGCGTCGAGCGCCGACGTAGTAGCCGCGACGCGCGCTTCCACTTGTGGCCACGGCTTCGCGCGCGATCGTCAACGCCGTCAACGGGCCAGTGTTGTCGTAAGCGTTGCGGGGATCTTCAATGCCAACCGTGATCGATCCGGCGCCGCGGTGAACGAGATCGCCGCCGGCGTTCACCGTGATCGCGTCGACACCGGCGACGGCCATGCCCGCTGCCGCGGCCCGGTCGACGATGAAGCCCTTCGCAATGGCGTTCAGGTTGACCTCACGGCAATCCCCGAGGCGAACTGCGGCACCATCAGCGATCGCGAAGCGGGGCTCTCTGATCGAGCGCGCCAGTCGAACCAGCTCCGCTTCGCTCGGAGCCTCGCCGGTCGCTTCTGCTGCGCTCCATGCGCGCGTCAACGCCCCAACCGCCGGGTTGTACGCGCCGCGGGCGCGCTGCTGCCACGACAACGACATCGTCAACAGCTCGACCAGTTCGTCGCTCGCGAGATCCGTCGCGCCGGTTCGCCAGCGATGTAGCTCGCTACTCGTGTCGAACGCGCTGAAGACCCGTTCGAGGCGGACGATCTCGGCAACCACGGTGCGCTCGGCAGCCGCCAGCACTGATGGCTCACCGTCGATGAGCAGCTCGACGACCGTGCCCATCAACGGTTCGTGGACGCTCACTGCACGAGTCGGCACGGGCGCTGACGATAGATCGGCCAACGCCGGCGGTCTCGGTCGACTTCGGCGCCTGCCGTTCGAACGCGAAGGACAACTCCGCTGGCACCCACCAGCGGATCGCGCGAGCGTGTCGGATCGCCGAACCTCGGCGTTGAACCAGGAGACTGAGATGGCGAAGTTCGTGCTCATGTTCCACCGGGGCGAATCGCCCGAAGCACCATCGCAAGCGGTGATGGACCGATGGATGGCGTGGTTCGGTGAACTTGGCGCAGCCGTCGTCGACATGGGCGCACCGTTCGGAGCTGCTGCAACCATCGCTTCCGATGGCACGCCGAGCGAGGGAAGCGGGCCGGACCCGGCGACCGGTTACACGGTCATCGAGGCAGCCAATCTTCACGACGCCGTCGTGCTGGCGAAGGGATGCCCAGGTTTGAGCAGCGGCGGCTCGGTCAAGTTGTACGAAGCGATGTCGATGAGCTGATGGCGGGCGTACCGGATCGGAGTGGTGGCCACGTGGTGGTCGACGCGCTGACGCGGGCTGGAACGTCGGCGGTGTTCGCGGTCCACGGGGTGCAGATCGACCCGATCTTCCAGGCCTGCGTCGATCGTGGTTTGCCGCTGGTCGACGTTCGTGATGAGGCGAGCGCCGGGTTCGCCGCCGAAGCGCAGGCGCGCGTCACTGGCGCGGTGGGAGCGGCCGCCGTGTGCCCCGGGCCAGGCTTCACGAACGTGATCACCTCGATCGCCAACGCCCGCATCGACCGCACTCCCGTCGTCTACATCGTCGGTTCGACACCGGCGGCGACACAGGAGACGAACGGCTTGCAGGTCGGCCTCGACCATCTCGCCGTCGCCGCGCCGCTTGCCAAGTGGGCATGCCGCGTCGCAACGCCTGCGCATCTCGCCAGGGTCGTCGCCCAGGCGGTGCGCGTCGCGACGACTGCACCGCGCGGGCCGGTCGTGCTCGACGTGCCCGCCGACGTGCTCGCTGCGCCCGCGGTCGATGGACCGGTCGCCGAGCACGCCGTCGTGGCGACCCCAGCATGCGTCGCGCCGGACGACGTCGAGCGATGCCTCGACCTGCTCGCCGCGGCCGAACGACCTGCCGTGCTCGTCGGTCACACCCCGTCAGCGACGGCACGCGCCGCGCTCGCTGCGTTTGCGGACCGGAGTGGAGTGCCATGTTTCGTCGACTACCGGGCGATCGGCGCGCTCGCCGACGACCACCCGAGCTATGGCGGCACGCTCTACCAGCTCGCCCGGCTGCCGACCGAGGCGCGACCGGACGTCGCGCTCGCGATCGGTGTCCAGTTCGGTTTCGACACACCCGGGCTACGTGACGGCGGTACCGGGTGGGCGACAAGGATCGTGCACGTCGACGCCGACCCCGCCGAGCTCGCACGGTTCGCCCCCGCTGCGCTCGCCTTGCTCGGTGACCCCGACACGATGCTGACCGCGGCAGCGTCACGTTGTGGCGCGCAGCGATGGCGCGTCCCCGACGGATGGCGGGCCGCGGTGGCCGACGCTAGACGGCGCACCCGTGACGAGCTCGACGCGATCGAGCCGAGCGACGGGATGCGGCTCCATCCCTATGTCGCAGCGCGTGCCGTGTCCGACGCCGCCGCCTCGTCGGGCGCGTTGATCGTCGGTGATGGCGCCGTCTGCAAGCACTGGCTCCATGACGCGCTGCGCTTGCCGGCGGGGGCCACCTATCTCACCCATGGCCGCTTCGGTTGCATGGGCACCGGACCTGGCCTCGCCATCGGAGCAAGTGTCGCCTCACCCGGTCGACCGGTCATCTGCGTCATCGGTGATGGCGCCGTCGGGTTCGCGCTCGGCGAGTTCGAGACCATCGTCCGCCACCACCTGCCGATCACCGTCGTGGTCATGAACAACGCTCGCTGGGGCGCGTCGCAAGGGTTTCAACTGCGGCCCGGCGGACCGCAACGAGTCGTTGGTACCTCGCTGCCGGATGCCGACTACCACCTCGTCATGGAAGCGTTCGGTGGACGCGGTCTACGCGTCTCGACGATCGATGAGCTGCGCGCCGCACTTGCCCAGTCGTTCGGTTGCGATCAACCGACATGCATCAACGTCGCCATCAACAACGTCGGTGTCGCGCCCGAGATCCCACTACTCAACAGCTGAGCGCGTTCAGAACCTGCGGCGACCGGCGCAGTCGCTTGCGACGCCCGCTTGGCCTGAGCGATCGTATTGCGCTCGCCTGCGCATTCGTTGACAGGCAAGCAGCTACTTGCCTATTGTACCGAGTGGTGAGCGACCTCTTCAAGGCACTCGCGGACCCGACGAGACGGGCGATCATGGACGAGCTCGCACACCGCGATGATCAGACACTGTTCGAGATCTGCGCTCGTCTCGCCACCCGGCACGGGCTCGGGTCGACCCGCCAAGCGATCTCACAACATCTCGACGTCCTCGAAGCAGCCGGCCTCGTCGTGACCAGACGCGAAGGCCGCTACAAGTTCCACCGCTTCGACCCATCACCGCTGCAACAGATCAGCCGGCGGTGGCCGGCGACCCGACCGAAAGGCAACCGATGAGGATCAACCTGACCAGCGTGCTCGTCGACGATCAGACGAGAGCGCTTCGCTTTTACACCGAGGTGCTCGGCTTCGTGAAGAAGACCGAGATCCCGATGGGTGAGCACGCATGGCTCACCGTCGTTTCTCCAGACGCACCCGACGGCGTCGAGCTGGTCCTCGAGCCCGCTGATCATCCCGCCGCCGGACCGTTCAAGGCCGCGCTCGTCGCCGACGGCATCCCGTTCACCTCGTTCGCGGTCGACGACGTCGAGACCGAGCACACCCGACTCGTTGCTGCTGGTGTCCGCTTCACCCAGCCACCCACCAACATGGGTCCCGTCACGACCGCCGTGTTCGACGACACCTGCGGCAACCTCATCCAGAT
>Ga0209069_10001305_pt1 | contig 12577 bp, 10 predicted proteins | sample Str013_2_FD_187202 | JGI IMG/M metagenome (GOLD analysis project Ga0209069, IMG submission 187202) | Freshwater sediment microbial communities in response to fracking from Pennsylvania, USA - Straight Creek_MetaG_SC_2013 (SPAdes) (version 2) | ecosystem: Environmental > Aquatic > Freshwater >...
CTGGCAGGCGCGGCGGCGCGCGCCTGCATTCGCCGGGCGCGCCAACCCCACCCTCAGCCGTTGGTCGTCGATGCTGGGCGCGATGGCGAAGCGATGCTGGCGCTGTTGCCCGATCCGTCGATCCCCGTCGACTCGCCGACGTTCGTCGACGCTGCGGCTCGCGCTTCGCGGCTGCTGCCGGCCGACATCTACGACGCACTCGTCCACTTCGCCGATCACTCGCATCCATCGGGCGCCCTCGTGCTGCGCGGGCTGCCGATCGGCAACGTGCCGCCGACGCCCACTGCTCCCGGTGCCGCGTCGGGCAAGGACCACGTCAGCGAGCTCGTGCTGCTCGCCATCGCCCGCTGCCTCGGTCAGCCTGTCGGTTACCTCCCTGAGCACGGCGGCCAACTCGTGCAGGACCTCGTCCCGACACCGGGCGCGGCATCGGCACAGACGTCGACGTCGTCGGCGGTGACGCTCGAGTTCCACACCGAAGCGGCGTTCCATCCCCACAAGCCGCGCTTCTTGCTGCTGCTCGGCTTGCGTCGTGATCCACTCGGACAGGCGCGCACGCTGCTGTGCTCGATCAGTTCCTTGCTCGAAAGCCTTCCGCTCGGCGTCCGCTCCGTGCTCAGCGAGGCGAGGTTCCGCACCGGTGTCGACGAGAGCTATACCAACGGTCGTACCGGCCGGCTCGGTCGCGCCGTCAGCGTGCTCAGCGGTGATCCGTCGCATCCGACGTTGACCTTCGATGCAGATCTGATGGTCGGCGTCGACGACGAGGCGACGGGCGCGCTGGAAGTGCTGCGCCAAGCGGTGCACGAGCAGCACATCGGCGTTGCGCTCAATGCCGGCGACCTGCTCGTCGTCGACAACCATGCCGCCGTGCACGGACGGAGCCCGTTCCAAGCGAGCTTCGATGGCAACGACCGTTGGCTGCAGCGCAGCTTCGTCGTCGCCGACCTCGCCGCCTCCGCCGGGATGCGCGCCGGCGCCAGCAATCGCGTCATCACGACGCGCTTCTAGTGCCGCCTAGTCGTCGGTGAGGGCGTCGGCGGCGCGCCAGGTTGCTTCGATGCGGTCGAGGCGCGTCGTGGCCGACGAGCGCAGTCGCGCCGAGACTGCGGCGACGAGCGCGTTCAGCAACGCCAACGCACCAACGTAGGAGTCGAACGGGCCGACGCCTTGGGCCTCGACGACGAACGTCGTTCCGGCCATCGCCGACAGCGGCGACAGTGCTCGATCGGTGAGCGCGATCAACGCAACGCCGGCGTCGGCGAGCCGCCTTCCATTGGCGACGACGGCGCGGTCGTAACGACGGAGATCGAGCACGAGCCCGACGTCGGCGGGACCGGCCAATGCCGAGAGGCGAGCGACGGCGACCTCGCTACCGTCGAGGACGACGACACCCGTGCGCAACATGCCGAGCTCGGCCGCGAACTGAGTCAGGACACCACTCGACGCGTCGCCCGACCCCAAGAAGACCTGACCGTTGCGATCGCCGCCGGCCAACGCTCGCACGGCATGATCGAACGCGGCGCGGTCGACACGATCGAGCGTGCCGTGGACGTTGTCGAGCTCGGCGGCAAGAACGCGACCGACGACGTCAGCGGGCCCAGGCTGGCGGATGCGCTCGGTGGCAGGCCGCAGTTGGCGCGAGAGCTGGCCCTGGACGAGCGCTTGCAACGCCGAGAACCCGTCGAGTCCGAGCCGGGACGCGAGGCGAACGACGCTGGCGCCGCTCGTCGCCGCCTTGCTCGCCACCGCGGCGACAGTCCCGAAGGCGACCAGCTCTTGATCGCGCAGGACGACATCGGCGACGCGCCGCTCGGCCGGTGACAACGCGTCGCGATGCTCTTCGATCAAAGTGGTGACGTTCACGCGCCACCAAACTACTGCGACTCGCGACCCGCTGCGGATGGCCGTTCGGTCACGCGACCGACAGCTCGTACATGGCGATGGCGGCAGCCGCCCCGACGTTCAACGAGTCGACGCGCTGGTCGATCGGGATCCGGACGCGACGGCAGCGCTCCATCGTCGCCGCCGGCAGGCCGTGACCTTCGGTGCCGAGGACGAGGGCGATCCGCGCCGTGCCAGCGTGACCGGAAACAAAGGCGCGCAGCGGCTGCGCATCAAGCGCCGGGGTGAGCGCGACTGGTGTGAAGCCGTGCCTGGCGAGCACGTCGAGACCGTCGGGCAGCTGCGCGAGCCGGGCGTGAGGCAAGGCGAACACCTCGCCCATCGACACTCGTGACGCACGCCGGTAGAGCGGATCGCACGACGTCGGGTCGACGAGCAGCCCCTCGATCCCGAACGCCAACGCGCTGCGGGCGATGACGCCGACGTTCGTCGGGTTGACGACGTTCTCGAGGACGACGACGCGCCGCGCTCCGACGAGGACGTCGTCGGGTGTTGGCAGCGGACGTCGATCGAACGACGCCAGCACGCCTCGGTGCACGCTCATGCCGGTGATCCGACGCAACACCGTTGGGCCAGCGGCGAACACGGGCGCATCACCGAGCGCGGCCGGCAACGGTTGGGCACGAGTCGCATCGACGATCGCCGCCCGGCAGCGGTAGCCGGCTTGCGCCGCTCGCTCGACGACGATGTCGCCCTCGGCGATGAACACGCCGGCGAGGTCGCCACTCGATGACTCCCGTTTGCGGCGCAGCTCGTGGTCACGCAACCCGAGGAACTCGACGATGCGCGGATCGTCGGGATCGTCGACGGGGAGCCAAGGCACGATCGATCAGTGTGCCAGCCCGCGTCGGTCGTTGCCGGTAGTAGGTCACGGGCCGCGCACGTCCAACATCAGGTACGCCTGGCCGAGGAGGATCAGGACGATGACGAGCCAACGGTCGAGCGGGATGGCGACCGCGTTGCGGTAGCGGTCGATGAGGACGACACCGACCTGGAGGAGCACGACCCAACCCATCGTCACCGTGCCCAGTTCGGCGTAGTCGAGGCTCTTGCCGTACACGACGAAGAGAAGCCCGAACACGACCATCCCGCCGAACAGCGCGACCGTCGAGTGATGGCTGGCCCACTGTCGGGCGAGCAACGCGCCGAGCAAGTCGAGCGCGGCCAGCGCCACGATCGCTCCCACCGCCGCCAACGAGCCGTGATGAGCCGAGGTGTTCGCCGCCATGATCTACAGGACACGACGGGACGGGCGCGGATACAGCGGCGGCGTTGAACTTCGGTGCCGGTCAGTCGATGTTGTGCACGACCTCGACAACGATGGCGAACTGCGTCTCGCCGGGCGCGAGGTCGGGCAGCGCAGCCACTTCCGATCGCAGGGCTCGCGGCCATGGCGGAGGAGCGGGGGCACGCGACGAACCTTCAGCGATCATGCGGACCGAGCCGAGCGTGACGTTGGCCGCGGCGGCCAGTTGCCGGGCGGCGTCGACCGCCTCGACCACCGCCGCGGCCCGGGCGATGGCGGTCTGTTCGAGGGTTGGTTCCGCGATCCACGCGGTGTGATGAAGGCGGAACCGATCGCCGATCCGCTGCGCGGCGGCGTCGATGCATGCTGCGGCGCTCGCGGGGTCAGCGAACATCGCCGTGACCTGACCGGACGCCGCGTAGCCGGCAGGACCGTCGTTGCCGTAGGCGACGTTGACGGTCAGCGATGACGTCTGCCGATCGTGCGCCGCGACACCCGCGTTCGTCATGACCTCACCAAGTGCATCGAGGTCAGTCCACAACTGCGACAACGCCGCGGCGGCGATGGCCGCCTGCACGTCGACACCCACCATCACCTGCAGACGGGTCGCGGTGACGGCGACTCTCCCGATCCCGCTGGTATGAATCGTCCGCTCGTCCATCGGCCCGACCCTATGCAGTCGCGAGCGCAGTCGCTGGCCGCCGAGGGTGCTGTGCCGGCGGGACGGGCGTAGCCTTGGGTCGATGTCGACTCATGTAGCGACCCCCACGACCATGTTGCAGTCCAACGATCCGTGCTGGTGTGGCAGTGGGCGCAAGTACAAGCGCTGCCACCGCCCGCTCGAAGGTCGGGTGACACCCGGCGAGCTGAGCGCGACGCGCCCGGTCCCGGCGGCCATCGCTAGACCGCCCTATGCCGACTCCGGTGTGCCGGTTCGTTGGAACGAACCGCGGGTCAAGTCCCCCGAGACGATCACGGCGATGCGCGCGACCGGAGCGTTGGCCGGTCAGGTGTTGAAGCTCGCCGGCGAAGCGGTACGACCGGGGATCACCACCGACGAGCTCGATGCGTACGTGCACAAGTTGACGATCGACGCCGGGGCTTACCCGAGCCCGCTGAACTACAACCACTTCCCGAAGAGCCTGTGCACGAGTGTGAACGAGGTGATCTGTCACGGCATCCCCGACTCGCGCGCCCTTGTCGAGGGTGACATCGTCAACCTCGACGTGACGTGCTTCCGCGAAGGCGTGCACGGCGATACCAACGCAACGTTCTTCGTCGGCGAGGTCGACGACGAGTCTCGCCGCCTCGTGCAGGTCACGCACGAGTGCTTGGTGCTCGGCATCGAGGCGGTGAAGCCGGGTCGGCCGATCTCCGACATCGGTCAAGCGATCGAGACGCACGCCCGCAAGCACCGCCTTGGCGTGGTGCGGGCGTTCATCGGTCATGGCATCGGCGAGCAGTTCCACTCCGATCTGCAGATCCTCCACTACTACGACAGCCGGGCGAACACGATCATGCGCCCGGGCATGACCTTCACGATCGAACCGATGATCACGATCGGTCGCCATCAGCACGTCTTGTGGGACGACGGTTGGACTGCCGTCACCGTCGACGGCAAGCGCACCGCGCAGTTCGAGCACACGATCCTGGTCACCGACGACGGTGCCGAGATCCTCACGCTGCCACCAGGATGACGCTGCGCGCGGCGACGCCGGGCCGATGACGATGTGCGCCGCGGTCGTATCACGGCGGTGCGGGGTGACTCGTGTAGGTGTGCGCGGTAGGGACGTCGACTCGTGAGCCGCGCGCCCTGGACAGTCTTGGTCTGGCTGGGCGGCGACAACCGCCGTGACGAGCTGGCTCACACCGTCTTGGACGAGTTGAAGCAGGTCGGCTCGAGCGACTCGATGACCATCGCCGCACAAGTCGACCTGTTCGGCGCCGGCGAAGCTCGTCGCTACCGGCTTCGCCGCCACACGATGCTCGCAGCTGATCGGATCGACGTCGTTTCGGCATCGCCGGGTGATCCGTCATCCTTGGTCGAGTTCCTCAGCTGGGGCATCAACACCTTTCCGTCCGAGCGAGTGATGTGCGTCCTGTGGAACCACGGTGCCGGCGCCGACGAGAGTGACCTGCTGATGCGCGCTCGTCAGTCGGCCCGCATCGTTGACGGCGGGCGGTCGATGGCCAAGCAGCAACGCGCCGTGCGCGCCGTTGCGGCCAGCCGTTTCCGGCACGCGTTGTTCGCGCCAACGGTGCATGGCGCGTTGGAGTCCGCGGCGATCGCGGCGCGGCCGGCGAACGGTGAGTTCCTGGACATCGCCGAGCTTGGTCGAGCGATGGCGACCGTCGTCGAGCGCACCGGTCGCGCCGTGGATGTCGTTGGCTTCGACGGCAGCCTCGTCAACCTGATCGAAGACGCGTACCAGTTGCGCGGGCTCGTCGGTCACGTGGTCGGTCCGGTCGCGGACGGTACGCGACCGATGTGGGCCTACGACCACGTGATGCGTCTCGTCGAACGGAACCCGTCGGCGCGCGAGTTGGCACGGTCGGTTGTCGACGGACTCGGAGCGGGGCGCGTTGCCGACATCGACCAGCGCATCGGCGATGGTGACGACGTCGATGTCGTTGCCCTTGATCTCGGCCACATCGAACCCGTCGTTGGTGAGCTCGAGCGGCTGGTCGCGACCTGCCTGTCGCTGCTCGACAACGATCGAGGTTGGGCCGCATTCGCTCGGAGCATCGCCGCGGCGTGCCATCCCCATCAACTCGACGTCGTCGATCTGGTTGAGCTGTGCGCGCAGCTCCACGCTCGCTGCCCGCGCTCAGAGGTCGCCGCGGCGGCGCGGCGGTTGCACCGATCGCTCACTGGTCCAACGGCGACGCTCGTGACTGCCTCCACCGCCGAGTCCGATCACGGCGACCTTGGCCGGGCGATGCTCGGCGCGTCGGCGTACTTCCCTGTCGGCGGCTCGCCAGCGAGCTGCTACGACGACCTCGACTTCGCCAAGGACACGCGCTGGAGCGCGCTGATCGCGAAATACCTCACCTAGCGATGGCGTTCTATGGTCGGAACGTCGGCGGTCGGAACGTCGGCGGTCGGCCGATCGATGTCACACCCGCGCCGTACTGTCACGCTCATGGCCGCCGATGAACTGCTCGATGCGCTCCGCTCGCTGACGGGGCGAGCCGATGCCGAGTTCCATCGCGATCAGCGGGAGGCGATCGAGGCGCTGGTGAACGGCCGCGAACGGGTGCTCCTGGTGCAACGAACCGGCTGGGGCAAGAGTGCTGTCTACTTCCTGGCTACTCACCTTCTTCGCCGGCGTGGCCTCGGACCGACGTTGCTGATCTCGCCACTGTTGGCGCTCATCCGGAACCAGATCGAAGCGGCGGCCCGTCTCGGGCTGCGGACGATCACCATCAACTCGTCATCGGCCACGACTGTCAAGGAGCTGACCAAGGTTCTGGCAGACGACGCGGTGGACGTCGTTCTCGTCTCGCCCGAACGGTTGGCCAACCCGGAGTTTGCCGACAAGGTGATGCCGCTCGTCGGCCGCCGTCCCGGCTTGATGGTGATCGATGAGGCGCACTGCATCTCTGATTGGGGTCACGACTTCCGACCCGACTACCGACGACTGTCACAGGTCATCGCCGCGCTCGGTCCGGGCATCCCCGTGCTCGCTTGCACCGCCACCGCCAACGACCGGGTGGTTGCGGATGTGGCTGACCAGCTCGGCGCCGTAGGACACGTCATTCGCGGTCCGCTTGGCCGTAGCGGGCTGGGCCTCCACGTCGTCGACCTTCCGGCCGCGGCGCAGCGACTCGCCTGGCTGCACCAGGTGTTGCCGAGGCTGCCCGGCACCGGAATCATCTACTGCCTCACGGTCCGCGACGTAGCGCGGGTTGCCAGTTGGCTGCAGCTGCACGGCCACGACGTGTTGCCGTACACCGGTGGCACCGATGGCGACGACCGGCTCGACGCGGAGGGCAAGCTGCAACGCAACGAGGTCAAGGCGCTCGTCGCCACGTCGGCGCTGGGAATGGGGTACGACAAGCCCGACCTCGGGTTCGTCGTGCACTTCCAGGCGCCGGGTTCGCCAGTGGCGTACTACCAGCAGGTCGGACGGGCCGGCAGGCAGCTCGCGGTGTCCGTTGGCGTGCTTCTGCGAGGCGCCGAGGATCGCGACATCCAGGATTGGTTCATCAGTACCGCCTTTCCGGATTCGCGCGATGTCGACGCCGTCTTGGCACTGTTCGCCTCCGCTCCCGGGCCCGTCACGTTGGGTCGCGTGCTCGAGGAGGTGAACATCAAGCGAGGCGACGTCGAGCTCGTGCTCAAGCAGCTGACGGTCGATGGTGTGTTGCGCAGGCTGTCGGGCCAGACATACGAGCGAACGTTGAAGCCGTGGGTGTACCCGACGGAGCGCGTCCAGGCGGTCACCGCCGATCGGCGCCTCGAACAGGATCAGATGACGATCTACGCCGTGGGCGGCATGTGTCGCATGCAGTTCTTGACGACCGAGCTCAACGATCCCGACCCGCAACCGTGTGGGATGTGCGATCTGTGCGGCGGTGAGCGGTTCGTCGCCGAGCTCGATGAATCGTTGGTCGCCGAGGCCGAGCGGTTCGTGCGCCGCGGCTTCGTTGTCATCGAGCCGCGAAGGCGGAAGCTGAACCATCCGCTGCGCGAGGAGCTCCGTCTCGAGCACGGTCGCGCGCTGTGTCTCTGGAACGACGCGGGGTGGGGCCGGCTAGTGGCCTCTGGGAAGGACGGCGGTCAGTTCGACGTTCGGTTGATCAGTGCACTGGCCGACATGGTCGTCGAGTGGGCGCCGGACCCGATGCCAACCTGGGTGACCTACGTTCCATCACTGCGCCATCCGGGCTTGGTGCCCGACCTCGCTTGTCGGTTCGCGCAGGTGGTTGGGCTGCCGGTGGTGCCGCTGGTCGGCAAGGTTCGCGAAACCCAACCGCAGAAGGGACAGCGGAACACGTCTCATCAGGAAGCAAACGTTCGCGGCGCGTTCGTGCTGGACGGCCTACCTCGCGGCGAGCCGCTGTTCCTCATCGATGACCTGGTGGACTCCCGATGGACACTGGTGGAGATCGGCGCGCTCCTTCGCCAACACGGCTCAGGGCCGGTCTACCCCCTTGTTCTCGGTTCGTTGCAAGGGCGAGACTCGTGACCGTGACCGACACCTCCTTGGCGGCGCTGTTGCTCACGAATCGGATCGTCGACGTAGGTCGCAAGCCGCTGTCCGCCAGCGAGCTCTGGTCGCTGTGCCGCGCCATTGGTGATCCTTCGCTGCTCGTCGGGATGTCGGCCGCGGACATCGCGGAGAAGGTGCCGATCCCGCTCGATGAGGGTGAGCGCTATGCCGCGCTGCTCGCCGCAGGTACGGCGTTCGCGTTCGAGCGCGAGCGACTCGACGAGGAGGGTGTGCGGCTCATCTCCGCGCTCGACGATGCCTTCCCCGAGCGGTTGCGTCACCGACTGGGCGATGCGTGCCCGTCGTTCTTGCTCGTCGGTGGGCCCGTCGAGTTCCTCGATCTGGATGCGATCGGTGTGGTCGGGTCGCGCAACGCCTCGGCCGAAGCGCTGAAGGTCGCGGCGACTACATCACGGGTGGCTGAAGCAGGCCATGTGGCCGTGGCGAGTGGTCTGGCCCGCGGCATTGACCAGGCGGCGATGGCCGCCGCTCTCGAGAGCAGGGTTCCGGTTGTCGGGGTGCCGGCGGAAGGCGTGCGCGTCTCGGCGCGCAGTCCCGCGATCAGACGCCGCGTGCATGCCGGTGAGATGTGCATTGCGAGCCCCTATGGGCCGGCGACGCGCTTCACGGCCGGCAATGCGATGGGCAGGAACAAGATCATCTACGCACTGGCGAGAGTGACGCTGGTCGTGTGCGCAGACTCGGATTCTGGCGGCACGTGGGAAGGCGCCCGAGAGGCGATGCGCCGGCGGTTTGGGCGCGTGGCGGTGTGGACGGGCGAGGGCGCCGGTGCCGGCAACGCGAAGCTGTTAGAGCTAGGGGGCGTCGCTGTCGGCGCTGTCGGGGAGCTGCTCGAGATCGACCCTGTCGAAGCGTCGCCAGCTCTGCCGAAGACGCCGTCGTTGTTCGACTAGTTGCCGCGGTTGAGACGGTGCGCCGCGTGCGATTGCGGGGCGGACGAGCGTGCGGTTTACGCTCGCCGCGATGCCAGGGGTCACCGAAGCTTCCCGGTACGTCACGTTCAGCCGGGAGGAGTGGGCCGACCTGCGTGCCGCCACGCCGCTCACGATCCGCGAGCGCGACCTCGAAGCGTTGCGCGGCATCAACGATCGCCTCGACCTCGACGAGGTGGCGCAGATCTACCTCCCACTGACGCGGTTGCTGAACCTGTACGTGTCGGCGACGCAGAACTTGCACAAGGTGTCTTCGACGTTCCTCGGCACGATCGCGCCGAAAGCACCGTACGTGATCGGCATCGCCGGCAGCGTCGCCGTTGGCAAGAGCACGTTCGCACGCGTCATGCAGGCGCTGCTGTCGCGCTGGCCTGACCATCCCAAGGTCGATCTCGTCACGACCGACGGCTTCTTGTTCCCCAACGCCGAGCTGCAAGCACGCGGCATCATGAACCGCAAAGGCTTCCCCGAGAGCTACGACACGCGTCAACTGCTCTCGTTCGTGCGCCACTTGAAGTCCGGCGCCGAAGAGACGCGCGCTCCGGTGTACAGCCACGTCGTCTACGACATCGTGCCCGGCGAAGAAGTCGTCGTCCACCAACCCGACATCGTCATCATCGAAGGCATCAACGTGCTCCAGGTCGGTACCGCGGCGACTGAGTTCGTGTCCGACTACTTCGACTTCTCGATCTACGTCGATGCTGACGAAGACGACATCGAGTCGTGGTTCCTCGCTCGCTTTCAAACGTTGCGCGCCACGGTGTTCAAAGACCCATCATCGTTCTTCCAGAGCTACGCGCACATGAGCGACGACGAGGCGATGGCGTTCGCCCACAACGTGTGGACCGAGATCAACGGTCGCAACCTGCGCGAGAACATCTTGCCGACGCGCGAGCGCGCCTCGTTGATCTTGCGCAAGGGTCCCGACCACGCCGTCACAAGCGTCGCGCTACGCAAGATCTGATCCCGCGTTGGGCGCGTTGATCGCGCTTCGCTGTGCGCCGGCCACAGTCCGAGAACTCTCACGTTGAGGTGCAGCGCGACGGTGAGAGTTTGGGCGACGTGACAGGCGTCTCAATGATTCGAAAACAGACCAACTCTTGACAGACCGTGCCAATATGACCTGGTCGGCGTGGGCGGACGCGTTCGACGGAAGCGCTGCCGGGTCCACCCGGTAGCGCCGGCCGGGACCGTTCGGACACAAGGGGGAGCAACACATGCGACGAGCACCAATCGTCACCGCCGCGGCATCATTCGGCGTCGGTCTGATAGCGGTCATCGCGCTGGTCACCAGCGCCGTCGCGCCGGTAGCTGGCGCTGGTACGACAAGCAGCTCGAGCACCGACGGCGGCACAACAGCAACCACGTCCGGCGGTGGTGGTGGTGGCGGCGGGACGACGACATCGTCGTCGAGCGAACTGTCGACGTCGACGACCACGACCACGATCTGTCCCACGGGACAAACCGACTGCGGCGGCAACAACCCACAGAAGAAGCCGCAGACGATCACGTGGCTGACCCCAACTGGCACGCCGTCGTATCAAGCCAACACGTCCGCATTGGTGCAGGCGGTCGCCAGTTCCGGGTTGGATGTGACCGTTACCGTGAAGTCTGGCGAGTGCACCGGAACCGGTGTCACGGCTCAGACGAAGACAACGCCGATCAACACGGGTCCCAAGCCCGGAGCGGGCACGACCCGAGCGTGTGTCTTGGAAGCAAATCAGGGTGGAAACGATGAGTTCCTCGCCGCCGCGGCGGTAACGACGGACTTCCAGGTCATCCCGGGCCCAACTGTGTGCGTGGCGGGCAGCACTGATCCGAACTGTGTGCCACCGGCGCCTGGTGAGTACGTGCCCGTGACACCGACGCGGATCCTCGAGACGCGGACCGATGACGGCGGCGGCGCCGGCGGCTGTGCACCGAACTGCCAGACGGCGAACTGGAAAAGCAAGCCGCAACCGGCGGACAACGAGGTCGTACACGTGCGGGTCAACAACCTCACGTTCGCTTCGCCGAGCGATCTTGCCGTCGCCGCCGACGCATCGGCTGTGGTTGTCAACGTCACCGCTGTGACACCGACCAACACTGGGTTCGTCACCGTGTACAACTGCGACGATGCTCGCCCAACAGCGTCGAGCATCAACCTCGAGCCGGGTGGCACGGCGTTCAGCGCCGCACCCAACGCCGTCATCGCCAACGTCAGCGCGGCCGGCGAGATCTGCATCTACACGAAGTCGGCGACGCACCTCGTCGCGGACATCGCCGGCTGGTTCCCGAAGGTCTCGACGTTCCAGAGCCACAGCCCGGTGCGTGTCTTCGAAACCCGCAACAACGGTTTCGATGTGCCCATCAACTACACCGGCACCGGCGCAGCGCCGGCCAACACCGTGATCCACGTGCCGTTGAAGGACAAGGCCGGCAACCAAGTCGTGCCCGCCGGCTCGAAGGCGGTTGCGGTCAACGTCACCGCGCTCGATGCGGCCGCCGACGGGGACCTGCGAGTGTGGGATTGCAACGGACCGGCTCCGACGAGCAAGAACCTGACGGTCGCCGCAGGGCGCACCGTGCCCAACCTGATCCTCGCCTCGATGGACATCGCCAACACGACGGGCGAGATCTGCGTGCAAACGACTGTCGCGGTTGACCTAGCGATCGATGTTCAGGGCCACTTCCCACCGGCAGCCAGGTACACCGCGCTCGCCGGTGGTGCGCAGACATTGCTCGATAGCAGCGTCGCCGCGCAAGGCATCCTCGGGTTCGAAGTGAAGAACCAAGCGAGCATTGGGAGCGACGCCACCGCCGTCGTGTTGACGGTGACCGGTACGGACACCGACGCGACGATCGCCGCCGGATTCGTGACGGTGTGGCCGGACCCGACTGGTACGTGCAGCCTCGCGAGCCGGCCGCTCGCTTCGAACTTGAATCTGTCGACCGGGCGGACGACTACCAACCTCGTCATCGCCAAGCTCGCGGCCGAGTCGACGAAGCTGTGCATCTTCTCCCAAGCAGGTGCCAAGCTGACCGTCAGCGCCTTTGGCTTCTTCACCGGCGTGGTCAAAGGCCCCTGACAGCTGATCTGCCGTCGGTGTCACGTCCGCGGGCGTGACACCGACGCAGCGTCAGGCGTGCGCGTCGATCCAGCCGGGGAGCTCTCGGATGGATGCGAGCGTCGGGACATCGTGGTCGTGGTCGGCGTGCTCGTGCGCCCACGTCTGCTCGTAGGGGATGTGGACGGCGCGCCCGCCGATGGCGAGGAC
>Ga0209069_10001307_pt1 | contig 12559 bp, 13 predicted proteins | sample Str013_2_FD_187202 | JGI IMG/M metagenome (GOLD analysis project Ga0209069, IMG submission 187202) | Freshwater sediment microbial communities in response to fracking from Pennsylvania, USA - Straight Creek_MetaG_SC_2013 (SPAdes) (version 2) | ecosystem: Environmental > Aquatic > Freshwater >...
GCAAAAGGTCCTGCGATGTCGTTGACCGTTGCCGCACCCTCGGCCAGACGCGCCAGGATCGCCCGTCGCGTCGGATCGGCGAGAGCGGACAATGTTGCCGAGAGCGGGTCGGAGGCCATTTTTATTACGCCGAACGGTTAATTAACATGATGGTTTATTATGCCCAACATTGTTGCCTGTCAAGCACAATTGACGCTGCTGTCCGCTCTCTCTAGCTTGCGCACGCAACGAACCAACAGGAGCTCTTGATGCCCGTGATGACAGGCCTTTCCGGCAACGAGATGTTCTGCCTCGGCCTCAAGGGCCTCGCGCCTGGCGAACTCGTCATCGGCAATTCGGTGCATTCGCTCGGGCTGCTGGGATCGTTGGGCGCGGGCTTCCAGAACGCCTTTGGCGGCGAGATCACCCAGATCACCTCGCTCATCAGCGAGGGCCGGCACGAGAGCGAAAAGCGGCTGATCGCCGAGGCGCAGAAACATGGCGCACACGGCATTACCGCAATGACAAGCGAGCTGCGGCCCATGCAGGGCAATCTGGAGTTCCTGTCGGTCGGGTCCTGCGTGCATGACGGCGCGACGCCGGTCCCCAAAATTCCGTTCTCGACTTCCAGCAACGGCCAGGAGCTTTATTGCCTGCTCGATTGCGGCTACACGCCAAAGCGCTTCGTCATCGGCAATGTCTGCTATTCCATCGGTGTCACGGGCGGCGTGTTCGGCGCGCTGCGAACCTTGGCGCGCGGTGAGGTGAAGGAATACAGCGATATTTTCAATGCAACCCGGCACATGGCCTTGCAGCGCATTCAACAAGAAGCGCGCGAGGCCGGCGCCAATGCCGTGCTTGGCATCGAGACGCGGATCATGCCGTTCGGCACGGCGCACGAGATGCTCATGGTGGGCACGGCGGCGCGGCATCCGTATTTGCCCGGAAATTCGGACGTTGACCCCGTAACCAGCGACCTCACCTGCGAGGAGATGTGGAACCTCGCCGCCCTCGGCTACATGCCGCTGAAGCTGGTGCTGGGCACGGCGGTCTACGCGCTCGGCGTGATCGGCGGTCTGAAAGCCATGTTCAAGAGTTTTACGCGCGGTGAAATCAGTGATTTGACGAGCCTCATCTATGATGCGCGCGAGCACGCGATTGGTTTGATCAAGGATGAAGCCGCCAGGATCGGCGCCGACGACGTGGTGGGCATCAAGACCCACATCCACGAATTCGGCAATCTCATCGAGTTCATGGCCGTGGGTACGGCGGTGAAAAAGATGCCCGGCGCCAAGCCGCTCTCGCCGATGCTGCCGGTGCAGGCGATCATCCGCGACCGCGACACCTGGATCAGCGACGATGAGATTTTCGCAACGCAGATGACTGCGGAAAGCGGGCAATAGAGACTGTGTCCACCCTCCTCATCCGCAACGCCGCCATGCTTGTGACCATGGACGATGTCTCGCGCGAACTGCGCGGATGCGGACTGTTTGCGCGCGATGGGGTGATCGAGGCGGTGGGGTCCGGCGAAACTTTGCCGAAGACTGCCGATGATGTGCTTGATCTTTCGAACCACATTGTCATCCCCGGACTCGTCAACACGCATCATCACCTCTACCAGAACCTCACCCGCGTCGTTCCTGCTGGGCAGGACCAGGCGCTGTTCGGCTGGCTGAAGGCGCTGTATCCGATCTGGGCAAAGATGGGACCGGAGCACATCCGCGTCTCGGCGCTGGTGGGGCTGTCGGAGCTGGCGCTTAGCGGCTGCACGACGGCGAGCGATCACCTCTACATGTTCCCGAACGGCGCGCGGCTGGATGACGAGATCGAGGCGGCGCGCGAGATCGGGATTCGCTTCACGGCCACGCGCGGGTCCATGAGCATCGGCGAGAGTGCGGGCGGCCTGCCGCCCGACAGCGTCGTCGAGAAGCCGGACGCGATCTTGCGCGATTGCGAGCGCGTGGTGGCCGCCTATCACGATGCCTCGCCGCATTCGATGCTGCGGATCGCGCTTGCTCCGTGCTCGCCCTTCTCGGTCAGCCGCGAGCTGATGCGCGACACGGCGGAGATGGCGCGGCGGCTGAGGGTCGGCCTGCACACGCACCTCGCCGAGAACGCCGAGGACATCGCCTACAGCTTGGAGAAATTCGGGATGCGCCCCGGCAAATATGCCGAGGAAGCGGGCTGGACGGGCGAACACGTCTGGCACGCTCATTGCTGTGCGCTGGACGATGCCGAGATCTCGCTGTTCGGGCGGACGGGCACCGGGATCGCGCACTGCCCCACGTCCAACATCCGCCTCGGTTCGGGTATCGCGCCGTTGCAAAAAATGCTGCGCGCTGGCGTGCCGGTCGGCCTCGGCGTCGATGGCTCGGCGAGCAACGACTGCGGCGACCTGATGGGCGAGGCGCGGATGGCGATGCTCCTCCAGCGGGTGGGCGGCGGCGCGGGTGCGTTGACGGCGCGCGAGGCGCTGCGGGTCGCCACGCGCGGCGGCGCAAGGGTGCTGGGCCGGGCGGGCGAGATCGGGCAATTGGCGGTGGGATATGCGGCGGACTTGGCGGCTTACCGGCTGGACACCGAGATCATGGCGGGCACGGAATGGGATCCGGTGGCGGGCCTGGTGTTCTGCGGCCCGCAGCGGGCGGACTATACATATGTGGGCGGCCGCGCCGTGGTGCGCGAAGGTCGAGTGGTAACGGCGGCTATGCGCGGTGTGCTGGCGCGGCACGGAGAGTTGGTGCGGGGGTTGGGGACATGATCGCCCGCCTTCGGGCGTTCGTGTCCCGTTGACTCCACTGTGAGAGTTGGAGTCAACGGGGACACGAAGTCCAGCGTCAGCGGAGATTGTTCCGTAGGCACCTAGAAACATGTGGCCGCCGAAGATGAACATCATGTCCCCAGCACCCTCTTGCACAACTCCTCCGTCATCCCGGCATCATTCAGCGTGAAGACGTGGACGTACTTGACCCCGCCCTTGATCAGCCCCTCGACCTGCGCCGTCATCACATCCATCGCGATCTTGCGGCTCTCCTCCAGCGTCGTCACCCCCGCAAACCGCTCATGCAGCCAGCCCGGAACGCTCGCCCCGCATCTCGCCGCAAAGCCCTTCATCTTCTCGAAGTCCATGATCGGCAGCACGCCGGGCACCACCGGGATTTGCACGCCCGCCTTCTCCGCCTCGTCCAAAAACCGGAAATAGATGTCGTTGTCGAAAAAGAACTGCGTGATCGCGCGTTTCGCCCCCGCATCCTCCTTGCGCGCCAGCATCTCGATGTCGCCTTCCGCGCTCGGCGTGTCCGGGTGCTTTTCCGGATAAGCCGACACCGAAATATCGAAGCCCCACGCCTTGTTGAGGCTGGCCACGAACGCGGGCGTCGAATGGTAGAACCCCGCCCCGCCATGCCGGTCGCCCGGCTTGCCCGGAGGCGGGTCACCGCGCAGCGCAATGACATGGCTGATGCCATTGTCCTTTAGGGTCTGCGCATAGGTCGCGACTTGGAAGATCGGGGTGGACACATAAGTCAAGTGCGAGGCCACCGGCACGCCGGTAGCCTTCTGGATGGCCAGCACCGCGTTCAGCGTCGGGTCGCTCGTGGTGCCGCCCGCGCCATAGGTCACGGTCATGAACGCCGGGCCGAGCTTGGCCAGCCTTGCCGCCGCCGCGAACAGGTTGTCGCGCGCCTTGTCCGTGCGCGGCGGGAAGAACTCGAAGCTCAGCGTCACATCTTTGCGGCTCATGGCTCCCCGGGGCGCCGCCATCGCGGCAAGGAATTGGTTTCGCATCTGCGAAATCCGGTTATACAACACCCGCAAGACCGGCAACACTTGAGTTCGCCGAACGCCGAAGGACCGCCGATGACCCACACCATACTGCAATCCGCCACTCGCACCGTCATCATCGGCTTCGACCAGCCGTTCTGCGTCATCGGCGAGCGAATCAACCCCACCGGCCGCAAGATGCTGGCCGCCGAGATGGTGGCGGGTAATTTCGACCGGGTGCGGGCCGACGCGCTGGCGCAGGTCGCCGCAGGTGCGCTGGTGCTGGACGTGAATGCGGGCGTTACCGCCGTCAACCCCAACATCACCGAGCCGCCTCTGCTGGAGATGACGATCAAGATCGTGCAGGAGACGGTGGATTGCCCGATTGTGATCGATTCCTCCGTTCCCGGCGCGCTGGCGGCGGGCCTGGCGGTCGCCAAGGGCCGGCCCCTGGTCAATTCGGTAACGGGCGAGGAGGACCGGATGGAGGCCATCCTGCCGCTTTGCGCCAAGTACAATGTGCCGGTGATCGCCATTTCCAACGACGAGACGGGCATTTCGGAGGACCCGAATGTCCGCTTCGAAGTGGCCAGAAAGATCGTGCGGCGGGCGCAGGATTACGGCTTGAAACCAGCCGACATCGTAGTCGATCCGCTGGTGATGCCCATCGGCGCCATGAGCACGGCGGGGCGGCAGGTGTTCGCGCTGGTGCGGCGGCTGCGCGATGACCTGAAGGTCAACACCAGCTGCGGCGCGTCGAACATCAGTTTCGGCCTGCCGCACCGGCACGGCATCAACGCGGCGTTCTTGCCGATGGCGATTGCCAGCGGCATGACCAGCGCGATCATGAATCCGATCCGCCCCGCCGAAATGGACGCGGTGCGGGCGGCCAACGTGCTGATGGGCACGGACCAGGATTGCACCACCTGGATCATGCTCAACCGCGACCGGCCTGAGCCAACACCGGGTGCGGCGACTCCCGGCGCGCCCTCGGCAGCCGATGCGGGGAGCGGGCGGCGGCGCGGCGGGCGCGAGGGGCGGCGCGGGTAGTTGCGTATACCGGCCCGGAAGGGTTAAATTCGCGGCGGTCGAATCGGGGGGACAAACATGATCAAGTTTGGCAAGGGATTGCAGACGGCTGGCCTGCTGCTGGCCGTGGGCGCATTGGTGCTGACTGCGGGCGTGGCTGAAGCGCGCAAACGGCATCATCGCGCGAGCAGCGACACGACAGCTGCGGATGCGCCGTCCACAGTCACCGCGCCCTATATCGGCAGCTGGGCCAAGACGGCGGACGCCTGCAAGGAGCCCGCGAGCTCGGCCAAGGCGCCGGTGGTGTTGAAGGCCAAGCGCTACATGCAGTTCGAGACCGACTGCGGCCTGTCCTCCATCAAGAACGCCGGCAAGCTGTGGACGGCCAACGCCGTCTGCAAGGTGCAGGGCGATAAGCAACGCCATTCGCTGGTGCTGACGGTCGACGGCGACAGCATGGAGTTTGGCTGGGATTCGCCCAAGGGCGACAAGCTGGTGCGGTGCAAGTAGGGCGTTCAGTTCAACCGCCTCCCAACTTCGCCGCCATCACGGCAATCGTCCGGTCGTACACGTCGGCCTTGTTCCACTCGGCCAGCACGCCGTAGTTCTGACCGCCGGGCTGATAGGAGCCGCCGCGCTGCCAGCCATGGCCTTTTAGGAAGTTGGCGGTGGAGGCGAGGATGTCGGGCACGCTGTGGACCAGATCGCGGCGGCCGTTGCCGTCGAAATCCACCGCGTAATGCACGTAGGGTGTGGGCAGGAACTGGGTCTGGCCGATCTCGCCCGCCCAGCCGCCGCGCAACTGACCGGCCGACAGATCGCCTCGATCCACGATTCGTAAGGCGTCCAGCAATTGGCCGGTAAAGAAGTCCGAGCGGCGGCAGTCATAAGAGAGCGTCGCCAGTGAGCGGATGATCGAATAGCCGCCCGCCGTGTCCGCGCCGTAATGCGTCTCCAGCCCCCAGATGGCGACCACGACGGCGCCAGGTACGCCAAAGCGCTGCTCGATGGCCGACAGCGTGCCGCGATGGGCCGCCATCAGCGATTTGCCGCGGGCGATCAACGCGCCGTCCACCCGCAGCGCGTAGAAGCGGTCAAAGCTGAGCTTGAAAGAGCGCTGCGAGTGGTCGAGGCGGATGACAGTGGGATCGTAGGTCACCCCAGACAGTGCCGAACTGATCGTGCCCGCGCGGATGCCTGCGCTCGCCGCGTGTGCCTTGAAGCCTTGCAGCCAGCCATCAAAACCGGCGGCGCTGCTGCCGCACTGGGCGGCGAAGGTGGTTGGGGAACTTGCGAGCAGCAGGAGGAAGCCTCCAGCAAGAATTGAGCTGGTCTTGTGCAAAGCGCTGAAATTGATCGGCATTGTCGACGGCCTCCATGCAGCTTTCATGGCAACAGTATCAGCACGGACGAACGCGCTTGTCCAGCTTGCGGGATGGAGGTCAGCCCTGCGCCGGGCCCATGCCGTGAAAGGCGCGGATGGCGTCAACTTCGGTGCACATCCGGGGATCATCGACGGTCTCGGCGCCCATGATCCAGTCATAGAGCTGTGGGTCTGGCACGCGCACCAGCTCTTCCCAGAACGTAAGGTCAGCCGCATCGGCATCCGCCAGCCGGGTTTCGGCGAAGCGCCCCAACAGCCAGTCCATCTCCTTGGTGCCGCGATGCTGGGCGCGGAACAGGCAGCGGCGGCGGCGCAGGTCCAGGCTTTCCGCGTCCACCACCAAAAATCCTCGCGTGCTTGACGGGTCATCATCGCCCCGTCACGGTCCCGGCCACCATAGCCGCCCCTGTGTGCCCTGTCAGCCATGCGCCCACCCGAACTCAATCCGCTGTTTGCCTCCGCCCAGACGCTGGAGGGCGTGGGGCCGCGCGTGTTGACGTTTCTGAAGAAGGCGCTGCGTCTGCCGGGGCAGGTGAGCGAGCCGCGCGTCATCGACCTCATGATGCATACGCCCACCGGCGTCATCGACCGGCGCGCCATGCCGGCGCTTGCCGACGCCGTGCCCGGCACCATCGCCACGGTCAAGGTGATCGTGCGCCGCCACAAGTTCCCGCCCGCAGGCTCCAAGGCGCCGCATTCGGTGCTGTGCGAGGACGAAACGACCAAGCTGGAGATCGTCTTCTTCCACGCCGACCGGCGCTATGTCGAGAGGATGCTGCCGCCGGGCGAGGAGCGCTATGTCAGCGGCCGCATCGAGAAGTACGGCGAGAAATTGCAGATGATGCACCCGGACCATGTGGTGCCGGTGGCGGAGCTGAACAAGCTGCCGCTGCTGGAGCCGGTCTATCCGCTCACCGCCGGGCTGTCCGGAAAAGTGCTGCACAAGCTGATCGGCCGCGCGCTTGATCTGTTCCCCGCGCTGCCGGAATGGCTTGGCGACGACGTGCGCGCCAAGCTGAGCGCGCTGCCGCTGCAAGAGTCGTTTCACCGGCTGCACTATCCGCAGGCCCCCGAAGACATCGCAACCGGCGCGCCGCCCTGGCAGCGGCTGGCCTATGACGAACTGCTCGCCGGGCAACTTGCGCTGGCGCTGGTGCGCCAGAGCCAGAAGAACCAGCCGGGCCGTTCCATCGTGGGCGATGGCCGCATCCGGGCGCGCGTTGTGGCTGCGCTGCCGTTCACGATGACCGGCTCGCAGGTGACCGCGCTCAAAGACATTGAAGCCGACCTTTCCGCCGCCCACCGCATGATGCGCCTGCTGCAAGGCGACGTCGGCAGCGGCAAAACCGTGGTTGCCCTCATGTCCTGCGCCATCGCCATCGAGGCGGGCGGACAGGCGGCGATCATGGCGCCGACCGAGGTGCTGGCGCGCCAGCACGCCGAGACCATCGGGCCGCTGGCGGAGAAGGCGGGCATCCGCATCGGCCTGCTGACGGGGCGCGAAAAGGGCAAGGCGCGCAAGGCGGTGCTGGCGGCGCTGGCGGCGGGCGAGATCGACCTGCTGATCGGCACCCACGCGCTGTTCCAGGAGGAGGTGGTCTACAAGGACCTCGCCTTCGCCGTCATCGACGAGCAGCATCGTTTCGGCGTGCAGCAGCGCCTCGCTCTTCAGGCCAAGGGCGGACCCTACGGCGCCAACGTGTTGTTCATGACGGCCACGCCCATTCCGCGCACGCTGCTTTTGACCCACTACGGTGATCTTGAAGTGTCGAAGCTCACCGAAAAGCCGGCGGGCCGCAAGCCGGTGACGACGTTGGCTGTTTCGAACGAGCGGATCGAGGAGGTGTACGAGGGCCTGGGCCGCGCGTTGAAGCAGCGCGCGCAGATTTACTGGGTGTGCCCGCTGGTCGAGACGTCCGACGTGTCCGAACTGGCAGCGGCAGAGGAGCGGGCGGCGCACCTGCGCCAGTATTTCGGCGACGTGGTTGGCCTGGTCCATGGCCAGATGTCCGGGCCGGACAAGGACGCGGTGATGGCGGCGTTTTCGGGCGGCGAACTTGGCGTGCTGGTCGCCACCACCGTCATCGAGGTCGGCGTCAACGTGCCCAACGCCTCCATCATGGTGATCGAGCACGCCGAGCGCTTCGGCCTGGCGCAGTTGCACCAGTTGCGTGGGCGCGTGGGGCGCGGGACGCGGCAATCGTCCTGCATTCTTTTGTATCAGGGGCCGCTTGGCGAGACCGCGAAGGCGCGCATAGAAATGATGCGCGAGACCGAGGACGGCTTCAAGATCGCCGAGGAGGATTTGCGGCTGCGCGGCGGCGGCGAGGTGCTGGGCACGCGGCAAAGCGGCGTACCGGAGTTCCGCATGGCCGAGGTGCCGAACTTCCCCGATCTGCTGGAACTGTCGCGCGCCGACGCCGCGCTGACGTTGCAACGCGACCCGCATTTGACCACCGAGCGTGGCGAGGCGTTGCGGCGGCTGCTCTATCTCTACGATTGCGACGAAGCCGTGCGGCTGTTCCGCTCTGGCTGATCAGTTGCAGCTGCCCGCCGGTCCGAGCTGCTTGATGCTCATGATGCCGGTAGAGCGGTTTTTGCAGCGCTGATAGGGCGTGCCGCGCGGGTTGGTCCCGCCATGCACGCACACGATCTCACAGACCACGAGCGGGTACGCCATAATGGGGCCACCAGTGCTGTTGGGCCTGGCGTTGGCAATGCCGAAAGCCACTTGCGCGACAGCGATGGCGATCAAAGTTGCGATGAGGCTGAAGCGGATGAGCGGGGTCATGGTGAATGCCCACAGTTGGAGTGGCGTTGTCGGTGCGTTGACAATGTGTCGCGATGACCCGCCGCCAGGTTCACATGAATCGCCAACGCCCCTGATATAAGTGGCGCGCACATCCGAGTCCTGGCGAGGTTCCGTCCGCAATGTTCTATGCCGTTTCAAAAATCTTCTGGTTCCTTGCTCAGCCCTCGTCGCTGATGTGGCTTGCGCTGGCATACGGCCTGCTGCGTGGCCGCCGCGTGTGGGCGCTGGGAGGCGCCGCCGCACTGCTGATCGGCGGCATGACGCCGGTGTCCGACCTGCTCTATCTGCCGCTGGAGAGCAGGTTTGTCCGCGCCGATCTGGCCAACGGCGGCGAGGTGACGGGCATCATCGTGCTGGGCGGGGCCGAGGATGCGCGCGGCGAGGGCAACCGCGAGTTGATGGCGCTGGATGACGCCGGCGAGCGGCTGACCGAGGGTGCGGCGCTGGCGCGGCTGCTGCCCAGGGCGCGGCTGGTGTTTTCGGGCGGCTCGGATTCGCTGCTGACCAGCAAGGAGGCCGAGGCCAAGGCGGCGGGGCGGCTGTGGACGGCGCTTGGGCTCGACCCGGCGCGGATGACGCTGGAGGACAAGTCGCGCTCCACCGCCGAGAATGCCAGCCTAACCCAGGCGCTGCTGCAACCAAAACCCGGCGAGCGCTGGCTGCTTGTGACCAGCGCCTGGCACATGCCGCGCGCCATCGGCTGCTTCCGCAAGGCCGGCTTCGCGGTCGAGCCGTGGCCGGTGGACTACCGCGCCGGACCCATTTTCCGTCCACTGAAATTCTATTCCAGCCTGCCCGAGGGGTTGCGGCGGCTCGACTTCGCGGTGAAGGAATATGTTGGGCTGCTGGTCTACCGGCTGACCGGGCGGATTGGCGATCTGCTGCCGGGGCCGTGACGAATTGGCCGGCCCAGGTTTGGCCGGCCCAAGTCTTGCGGGCCGGCCACGTCCATTGCGATGCGGCGCGCCTAGTGGCGTGCGGTGCCGATGTTGCTGAACGACACCACCGCCGCCGCGCCGACCGCCGAGATCGAGGCGCTGGCGCCCGTGCCCGACAGGTTGCCCAGGGTGATCGTGCCGGTATTGGTCACGGTCGAATTGTAGCCCTTGTTGGTGGCGTGCTGGCTGATGTCGCCCAGCTTCACCGAACCCATCGGGGTATTGATGTTGCTGACCGAGATCGAGGCAACTGCGCCCGAGGCGTTGATCGAGGCCGAAGCGCCGGTGCCCTTGATGTTGCCGACAGTGATGTTCTCGCCGGTGTTCGAGATCGCCGAATCCTCGTTGGTCGCCCGCTGATGGATGTCGCCAATCTTGATGTTGACGCCGCTGCTGTTGATGTTGGCGACGCCGACATTGGCGACGGCCCCGGCCGCGCTGATCGAGACCGAGGCGCCCGCGCCCTTCAACGTGCCCTTGGCCAACCCCGCATTCGTTGTGTCGATCGAGCCGCCATTGTTGGTGACGCTGGCGTTGTCGTTCTTGGCGTTCTGCTTGATGCTCTCGACGTTGACGTCGATCTTCGGGCCCTTGACCTCGATGTTTGTGCCCGAGACCGATGCAACTGCGCCGGTCGCGCTGATAGTGGCCGAGGCTCCAGTGCCGACGTGGCCGTTGCCGTAGATCGTCCCGCCGTTGAGCACGCCGGCTTGGTTGGTGCTGTGCTGGTTGATGTCGCCGGCGGTGAAGCCGCTGGTGTTTCTCGGATCGGCCATGGCAACGGCCGAGGACGACAACAAGCCGGCGGCGACGAGGCCGGCGCGCAACGCTATTTTCATACTGGGAACTCCCTGGAACCAGCCACAATTGGCGTGTGCCGGGAATTGCAACTTGCTGGCCAGGGCGGCCGGTTCTTACGGAGAAACCTCCTGATTTGGGCTGCGGGATGGAGTTAATCTCAACTGGAAAGGTTACTTGGCGTTACGCGCCCCGGCCAGGGCGGATGAGATCGTCAATCAGGCCGTGGCAGTGCTCGCGGGCGGCCGGAAACTCCTTCATGATGACGTCGGCGACGCCGAGCGCGATCGGGCCGTTGAGCGCCTCAAGCTGCAAGCGCTCCTGGTTCTGGACGGCGACATTGCCGGTAACCAATGTGCCGTTGAAGTCCTTGCCCACGCCAACGCCCACCTGCGAATAGCGCACGGGCCGCTGGATCATGCTCATCTGGTGGTTGAGGCGGGTTTCGGCGGCATCGAGCTGGATCGACAGGCTGAGCTGCGCCCAGCCGAAATTGGCCGTGGGGCCGATGCCCGCAACCCGCACATCGGCCTGCACCGGATCGCCGAAATCGAGGCTGTTGAAGATGCCGTTGATGGCGTAGCGCGCCGGGATCTTGCGGTTGGGCGGGCCGAAATAGGTCGAGATCGCGCGCCCGCCCGCCTTGGTGATGGCGTCGGTGATATAGGCCGCGCTGCCACCCTGGGGCACGAAGGCGCCGGTCGCCCCTTGGGCGTTCGAGTTGATCTTGCCGGTGCTGTCGGCGAACGATCCGACCACGAACGTCGAGCCATGCAGCACGCCGGTTTCGGCGATGCAGGCCAGTGTCCGCTCGATGCGCGGATAGGGCTGCACCGAGCTTGGCAGCGTTGCCGAGGTGACGGCGACCTCGTTCTGGGCAACGCCCGTATCATGGGCGCAGCCGGCGAGCGTGGCGGACAGGCCGAGCATGGCGGCAACGGCTGCCGATCGGCGGAAATTGATGGTCATCGGACGCGCTCCGGTCAATTGTTGGTGTTGCCTGAGTTCGTCTGGCCGATCTGGCCGCCGTTCTTGACCGCGCCGGTGTTGCTCGAGGTCTGCGTGGCATTGACAGTGGACGTATCGCCATTGCCGATGATCGAGGTGCTGATGATGGTCTGTGAGCCGATGGCATTGATGGTGCTGCTGCCGCCGGTGCCGAACAGCGCGCCTAGCTCCGCCGCGTTGACTTGCCCGGCCGCGATGCCGTTCTGGGTGTGCGCCACCGCCGAATCGACCGAGCCGGTGACGGCGATGCCGCTGGCGAAGGTGCCCCACTGATTGGCGGCGGAATAGTTGGTCGAGGACTGGGCCTTGGCCTCAAGCGGCCAGGACAGGACGGCAACGGCGAGAATGCCAGCCAGGATGGCCAGGGCGCGATGCATGTAAACCTCCGGCACGAATGAAGCAACCTTGCGCAACAGCGGCATGGGACAGCGGGCACGCGAAACGGCTGCCGCGACCCTGTTGCGATTCGGGCGGCCGGAGCGATTGGCCATTTGCGGCAACCCACAATAATCTGGTGGCTCACTGGGGGCCGGGCTTGGCTTTGTGCTTCTTGTCGCGCCAGGGTTTCGGGCCGCGCCCCTTGAAGACCCGCCGTTCGAGCCGCGCCACCTGCTCGATCACCACCCGCTTCAGCCTGGCGTGCGCTCGCTTGACCCAGGGCGATGGCCCCGATGAGACTCGCGGGGTGCGCTTGTTTTTCATGCTGTTCTCCGGGTTTGCCGCGCCGTGACAGAGCGTGGGCGGACGATTGGACATGGCTGTGCCTTGCTCGAACCTGGGTTCGAACCGATGGGGGAGCGGGGCCGCCGTCAACCGCAGGTAGTTCAGATTTTTTGAAGCGGCTTCCGG
>Ga0209069_10001308_pt1 | contig 12557 bp, 13 predicted proteins | sample Str013_2_FD_187202 | JGI IMG/M metagenome (GOLD analysis project Ga0209069, IMG submission 187202) | Freshwater sediment microbial communities in response to fracking from Pennsylvania, USA - Straight Creek_MetaG_SC_2013 (SPAdes) (version 2) | ecosystem: Environmental > Aquatic > Freshwater >...
CCCGCTCCCGACTTCGAGCCCGCAGGCGTCGGCCGCACGAAGGTCACCGCCCGCATGCTAGGCTTCGCCGACGACGAAGAATCCCAAAAAATGCGGGTATTCTTCGAACGAGGCAACCAGACCACGATGGACGCCCTGGTCCGCCACTTCCAACCCCGCCAGTAAGGGCGGGCACTGGCGTCGGGTGATGCAGGGCCACGCGGGGGCCAACCTGATGCCGGAATGGCTGGCGGGCGAACAGTTCAGGCAGGATTCAATTCGGGCAGTTAATTATTTTAAATTAACCAACGATACAAGCGTGATACGAAAGTTTATTCCAAAGGGAAGACCATTGCCCACAAAGGATGAAAACAGTGAACCAGCTGCAAAAAAAGATTCATTATTGAAACCAAAAATGACCTTTAAATTAAAGAAACCTGCTATTACAGCATAAACCATGAATCAAAGAAACCCTGCCATATCAAAAGGTGTAGACTGGATTCTGGTATGGCTATACATGATGCTGGTATCAATAGGGATACTAAGTATTTTCGCTGCCACTTACAGGGAAGGAGATAATATCGTCCAGGGGTTTCTCTCGTTTAAAACGGATTACAGCAAACAACTTTATTTTTTCGCAATAGCCATGGTACTGGCCACATTTGTTTTGGTTACAGATAGTAAGTTTTTTACGGCCACCTCAAACCTGTTTTATGCTGTTGGAATAATCTTATTGTTGTTGGTTTTCCCATTCCATAGTAATATAAAAGGAACCAAGTCAATTATCAAACTGGGTGGGTTTAATTTGCAGCCGGCGGAAATGTGTAAATTGTTTGTAAACCTTGCGCTGGCCAAATACCTTTCCAGGGTAGAAACCGATTTTAAGAAAACCAAGTCGCAATTGGTCGCTGCAGCTATTGCCATCGTTCCCGCGTTGATGAGTATTGCACAGAGTGAAACGGGACTGGCACTGGTCTATTTTTCTTTTTTCCTGGTAATGTACCGAGAAGGGCTGCCTGCTGCCATTCTTATTATTGGCTTTTCTATTGGGGCGTTGGTAGTAGCCACACTGGTGGTGCCAGCCAATACGCTCGCTCTTGCGTTGACTGGCATAGCAGCGCTTACCATCTATTTTATGCGAAGACAGATAAAACGTAAACGACAGGTATTACTATCAATAATTGGTATCTGGTTTATTTGTGTGGCGGTTCAGCGGTTTGCAGTTCCTTTTGTTTTCAAACATGTGCTGAAACTTTACCAGGTGGAACGGATTTATAGCACCATAGGTAAGGATGTACCAGAGGATTATATTAAAGGAAATACGCTCCAGGATGATCCTGCAAAAGCAGCTAAGAATAAAGAAGCAGGAGATTATAATGTGAAGCAAAGTAAGATTGCCATAGGCAGTGGAGGGTTTGCTGGAAAGGGGCTTCTGAAAGGAACACAAACAAGGTTTGATTTTGTACCCGAACAAAGAACCGATTTTATATTCTGCACTATTGGCGAAGGGTTTGGTTTTATTGGAAGCTTTGTGTTGCTGGGCATTTATGTGTTATTGCTGATGCGCATTGTTACCATTGCGGAACGACAACGAAGTGTATTCAGCCGCTGTTTTGCATATGGTGTTGCTTCCGTTATTTTCTTCCATGTTACTATTAATATATGTATGACTGTTGGGTTAGCGCCGGTTATCGGGATTCCGCTTCCGTTTATTAGTTATGGCGGAACGGCACTTCTGACCTTTACATTGTTATTGTTTATACTTATAAGACTGGATGCTGACCGGCAAATGGTATTGAGATAATTAAACAAGCTTCTTGTTTTTCATGTCAATTGCCTGAAATTTGCCGGATGAAAATAATCCCGCTGAGTGAAGGATCTTTCACGATTGACAAGTCAAAGCTTTTTGTCCCATTCGACATAAGCAACGACAACCTGCAGGAGCGGCCAGTAGGAAGCTTGCTGGTGGAAGTACAACCCTTTGTGATAGTAACACCTGATGATGTTTTATTGCTGGATGCCGGTCTGGGTTTTCACAAAGAAGGGAAATTGCAATTACACCAAAACTTACTGGATGCCGGTATTGAACCTTCCCATGTGACAAAAGTACTAATGACGCATTTGCACAAAGATCATGCGGGTGGGGTTAGTATATTAAATGAGGCAAGTGGTTTTCACGACCTGTCATTTCCAAATGCAGTTTATTATATTCAAAGAAAAGAGCTTGAGTTTGCCTTTGAAAAAGGGTTTCCAAGTTATATTCCCGACGAGCTGGAATGTCTGATGAACGCCGATAATATCCGGTTGCTGAATGGCAATGGTGTGATTAATGGGTATATTAAATATGAATTAACGGGTGCGCATTGCCCATACCACCAGGTATTTTGGATAGTGGAAGGAGGAGAAAAAGCATTTTTTGGTGGAGATGTGGCGCCGCAACTGCAGCAGATGAAAAGCAGGTTTGTTGCAAAATACGATTACGATGGAAAAAAATGCATGGAGCTCCGGCAGGAATGGTGGAAACAAGGCGAAGTGGAGAAATGGACCTTCCTGTTTTATCATGACATCCGCACTCCTGTGTTCAGGTTTTAATGAAAATAAAAAAGGCCTGCCCTTGAAAGAGCCGGCCGTTGCTAACCTATGAAAAACACCAATTTAAATATTCTTTATTGCCTGAAAGGGCGTTTGTTTAATTGCCTGTTTAATCTTCTCTCCTGTAATTCACGCTGAATGAATCCACCGAATTCTTTCTCTGAACGGAAAAATGTATTTGCTTTTTCTGGGCTCAGAGCTTTTGAAAATTCTCCATTATATCTTTTCCTGATATTAAGAATACGATCCTCCACTTCTATTTCAGGAAGGTTTTTATCTTTTTGTTCAACGCGTACCCTCTTAATTTCTTCTGCATATTTATTATATACCGGCCAGAAACGCTGTGCTTCCTCTGTAGAAAGGTCAAGCCTTTTTGTAAGGTAGGCGATCTTCAATGCCTCCAGTTTGTTGGCGCCGTCTTTCTGGTCGCCATCCTGCGCCCATCCATTGAACACCATGCCCAATGATAAAATGATGAGTAGTAAATATTTTTTCATGACGTACGATTAATTGTTATTAACAGTTGTTGCCCCACCATGTTCCTGAAGGTATTGCTGCAGTTCGTCATCAGATACATCGGCAAATAAAACCTTGGTATCCGCTTCAGTTACCTCTCCGGGTACACTAACCGTATTGTTATCTGCTAAACTTGCAGAGCTATTCACCACAAAATTCTGGATATCCTCATCGCTCATTGATTTGGCAAATTCTTTTACTTTGGTTACTGTCGGTTCTTCACCAGTGTTGACAGGTCTATTATACATCCAGGGACCCACTGCCATCACACCAATTACAATGGCTGCAGCTGCATATCTTATTACCCTTTTGGTAAAACTAATGGCCACCACCTTTGCAGGCTGGTGTTTGGCTTTTTCCAGTATTAGATCCGAAAGATTGTCAAAGTATCCCTGTGGTACCTGGTATACTTTTTTTTGTTTCAATTCCGTCAGCCATGGGGCCAGGTTCTCCAGTTCTTCGTTTACAAATTCAATGGCCTGTACACCAGCTACTACATTGCCGGCTAATTCATTAAAATAACCAGTCGGTACGGCAAATGGGTTTGTTTTATTCAATCCAAGAAGCGATGGAGACAAAAGTTCCAACTCTTCAATTACATCACTGGCCCCGGAGGCTTTAATCCTGTTGAGGATGGAAGCCGCCAAACCTTCAAAATAACCTTCAGGAACCTGGTACATGTTTTTGTTGGAAACAGGCAATTGGGGATCCTGTCCGGTATTTTCAGCAGAAAACAATCTTTGCATGATTTGTCCTTCCAACTGGTTGAAATATCCTTCAGGAGCTTGGTAAGGGGTCACGTGGTCGATTTTTGCGACCAGCGGGCTTATCAGCATCAATTCGTTTAATATGTCGTTCCTGCTTTCCATAACACTATTCTAAGACCTTTACCGTTCACCAAAGTTTAACGATTTAAGATAAAATCCTCAATTTTTTTCACCGCATGGTGATAACTCGCTTTGAGCGCTCCCTCACTGGTTTCAAGCACCCTGCTCATCTCTTCATAGGGCATTTCATCATAATATCGCAGGTTGAATACAGCGCGTTGTTTTTCAGGCAGTTGCTGTATAGCCAATTGCAGTTTCCACTCCAGTTTATTGGGGTCGAAATGCTTGTCAGCCTTGATACTATTACTGAGGTTGCTTTCTACATCACTCAGGGATACCGTTGATTTTCTTTTCCGCTGTTCCAAAAAAGTGAGGCATTCGTTGGTAGCAATGCGGTACAGCCAGGTATACAACTGGCTGTCTTCCCTGAAATTTTCAAGGCCGTTCCAAACCCGTATAAAAACATTCTGGAGAACGTCGTTGGCGTCTTCGTGTTCCACCACCATTCGGCGGATATGCCAATACAATTTTTCCTGGTATTTTTTAATAATACCAGTGTAGGCTTTCTCTTTTGTGGGCGGGTTGCGAAATTGCATAAGCAGTTCTGCATCCTGTAAAACGACCGCCATAGGTTAGCTGATTTTGTTAGGCAATAATAATTAGAAAGAATAAAAGGTATAAAGTTTAAACGGATTAAAATTAAAATTATTGATTCCGTCCTCATTAAAAATGCCCTGTTTGACAGGGCATCGTTTAGTTATTTGTTAGCAAGTAATTGTTATTTCTTCCTGGATATGGCTTTTTCAGCCGCTGCAGCGATATGTGCAGGTGTTAATCCATATTTTTCAAGTAATTCAGTAGGTGTACCGCTTTCCCCAAATGTGTCATTGGTTCCCACATATTCTATGGGTATCGGAAAGTTTTTTGATGCCGTTTGCGCGATACTATCTCCCAAACCACCCAGCACATTGTGTTCTTCTGCAGTTACCGCACATTTGGTCTTGTGAATAGAGGCCAGCACAGCTTCAGTATCCAGTGGTTTGATGGTATGTATATTGATGATTTCGGCAGAAATACCTTTTTCTTCCAACATTCTTCCGGCTTCGATCGCCAGCCAAACCATATGTCCACAGGCAAATATGCTTACATCCTTTCCTTCGGCTAAGGTTTGCGCCTTGCCTATTTCAAAAGGCATTTCGGAAGTAAATATTGGCCAAACCGGTCTTCCAAAGCGCAGGTAAACAGGCCCTTCATAATCTGCAATGGCCATGGTAGCCGCCTTTGTTTGCGCATAATCGCAGGGAACAATAACCGTCATGCCAGGCAGCATTTTCATCATTCCTATATCTTCCAGGATCTGGTGGGTGGCGCCGTCTTCACCAAGGGTAAGACCGGCATGAGAAGCACATATTTTTACATTCTTTCCGGAATAGGCCACCGACTGGCGGATTTGATCATATACACGACCGGTAGAAAAGTTAGCAAATGTAGTCGTAAAAGGAATTTTACCACCAATGGTCAGTCCGGCAGCAATACCAATCATATTGGCCTCTGCAATACCGCATTGGATAAAACGATCCGGGTTTTCCTTGATAAACTGGTTCAGTTTGAGGGAGCCGGCAAGGTCAGCAGTAAGTGCTACAATGTTTGCATTCTTTTTTGCTGCCTCAGCAATTCCGTCACCAAAGCCACTTCTTGTATCTTTTTTACCGGTAGGTTGAATATCCTTTAATGCCATCAGCTTGTATTTAATGTGGCAAAGTAAAGGAGAAGTTGGCAGTTTTCGGGGATGAATTTTGTAATGTTGAAAATATATGCCGCCGTTGAAAATTGACTATGATACCTGCTGCAAACCTACATTACTGCAAATCCCCAGGAACCGCTGGCCCTTACTTTTAAATGTCTTAAAATAACACGCTTCATTAGCTTACCATGCTTCATCCTTGGTACATCCTTGGTACATCCTTGGTACATCTTTGGTACATCCTGGGTTATTTTAGGGTATGGTCTGCAACAGTTTAGTGTACAACTTTAACAGGAGTGAATACAAAGAGATTTATAACTACCTTAAGTAGTAAAATATCAAATATTTTTATATCCATGGAATACCATTATTTGTATCCCCGGTATACAGTAGCAATTGTTATACGAAAATAAGGAAGGTAGAAAGGAATTAATTTAATCCTGCATTCTGCTTATTGTACCACTTTTCATCAATCTTTAATCTTTGCTCCCATTTCCAGGCTGTGAGCATCATATCGTCGAGCGAGAAATTGATTCTCCATCCCAGCTCCTTTACCGCGTATTCATTATTGGCATAAATGGCAATAACATCTCCTGGTCTGCGGGGCCCCAGCGCATAATTCAGTTTGGTACCGCTTACTTTTTCAAATGCCTTGATGGCTTCAAGTACGGTAACACCATTACCGCTACCCAGGTTAAACACCTCACATTTCTTCTTTGTTTTTTCATCAACGAGGTACTGCAGCGCCAGCGTATGGGCATGGGCGATATCGCAAACATGGATATAATCACGGATACAGGATCCGTCTCTTGTTGGATAATCGGTTCCATACACCATCATCTGTGGTAATTTACCTATGGCCGTTTGGGTAATGGCAGGAACAAGATTTGCAGGACGACCAATAGGCAGTTCGCCAATTTGGGTGCTGGGATGAGCGCCTACCGGATTAAAGTATCTCAGAAGTATACATTGCACATCCTGTGCTTTTGAAAATTCGTTGATAATTTGCTCGCCCATTTGCTTGGTATATCCATATGGTGATTCAGCTGGTTTGGGTGGCGTTTTTTCTGTAACGGGAATCACATCGGGATTGCCATAAACGGTGCAGGAAGAAGAAAAAACGAAATAGGGTATTTTAAATTCCTGTACGCATTTCAGCAGGTTTATAAGCGAAACAATATTGTTTTCGAAATACATTAATGGTTCTGCTACAGATTCGCCAACTGCTTTGAATGCCGCAAAATGAATGATGCCCGCGATGTCTTCATTTTCCTGGAAGATGGCAAAAGTGTCATCATAATTACAAAGGTCCACTTTGTAATTCTTCACTTTTTTGCCGGTTATTTTTTCTACGCCTTCCATTATACGGGCAGAAGAACGTGAATTGTTGTCTACTGAGATAACATCAAATCCATTTTCAATTAAATCAACCACTGTATGTGATCCAATAAAACCACAGCCGCCTGTAACAAGAATTTTTTTCATCTTCTGGGTATTAATAATTGCTGCAAGTTGTGATCAATTTATTCTTTTACCAAATTCATTAAATATTCGCCATAACCGCTTTTCAATAAAGGCTGCGCCAGTTTTACCAGTTGATCCCTGGAAATAAATCCCTTCCTGAAGGCTATTTCTTCAATACAAGCAATCTTTATGCCTTGTCTTTGTTCAATTACCTGTACAAAAAGGGATGCCTGCATCAGGGAGTCGAATGTTCCAGTATCCAGCCAGGCCGTACCACGGTCCAGTATCGATACTTTTAGCTTTCCCTGCCGCAGGTATTCCTTGTTTACATCGGTAATCTCATATTCTCCCCTGGGACTGGGTTGAAGGTTTTTTGCAATTGTAACCACATCATTGTCGTAAAAATATAACCCCGGTACAGCATAGCTGCTTTTCGGCTGTTTGGGCTTTTCTTCAATAGAAACTGCCGTCATGTTTTTGTCGAATTCTACCACACCATAGCGTTCAGGATCGCTTACATGATAGGCATATACGATTCCACCGTTAGGTTTGGTATTTGCTTCCAGCATTTTACCAAGTCCGCTACCATAAAATATATTGTCGCCAAGAACAAGAGCCACCTCATCCTTACCAATAAATTGTTCCCCAATTACAAATGCCTGCGCCAGGCCATTGGGCAACGGTTGTTCGGCATAGGAAAAATTTATACCCAGGGTCTTCCCGTCGCCAAATAATTTTTTAAACAGCGGCAGGTCATGAGGCGTAGATATAATAAGTATGTCCTTTATACCCGCCATCATCAGTGTCGACAATGGATAATAAATCATTGGCTTGTCGTATACCGGCATTATTTGTTTACTGATAGCATAGGTGATAGGATGGAGTCGCGTTCCGGAACCGCCGGCAAGAATAATTCCTTTCATGAAGGGAAGTTTTTTTCTACAAACAGGTTTACATATAAATTATTGCCAAGGTAAGTCAAGATAAATTAATATAAAAAGCAGCCCCGGCAAATGAGGCTGCTTTTTACACCTGTCAGGTAGTATTTTGTTATACAAATAGTTTTACGATATAGTAGATAATGGCTGCCAGTACTGCACTCACGGGAATGGTGAGTATCCAGGCCCAAAGCAGGTTGATGGTTACGCCCCAGCGAACAGCGGAAAGGCGTTTTGTTGCACCCACGCCAATAATAGAACCAGTAATGGTATGGGTAGTACTTACGGGGATACCCAGTTTCTCGGTCAGAAACAAGGTAATGGCACCTGCAGTTTCTGCGCTTACTCCTTCCAGTGGGGTTACCTTGGTAATGCGGGTTCCCATTGTTTTTACAATTTTCCAACCCCCGCTCATGGTTCCAAAACCAATGGCAATAAAGCTGGCAAGGGGTACCCACAAGTGAGAATTCACAAATTCAGTAAAAGTCATCGTTACGCCCTGCGATTTTTCGTAGTATATCATGGCAGCTCCAATAATTCCCATCACTTTTTGTGCATCATTTCCACCATGGCCCAAACTAAATAATGCAGAAGACAATAACTGCAATCGCCTGAACCATCCATCAGCCTTGTATGGATTGGCCTTTCGGCAAATATTTACTATAAGTAAGGTAATTACAAATGCAATCACCATTCCTATAAGCGGTGCAGCAAAAATGAACAGAAAAGTGGGAATTACTTTTGCGTAATTAATTACATTATGTCCCTGGTTGGAAAATCCACCCGCATGTGCCAGTGCCGCACCCATAAAACCTCCAATAAGCGTATGAGAGGAAGAAGAAGGAATGCCAAACCACCAGGTAAGCAGGTTCCAGATAATAGCGGCAATCAAGCCTGAAAATATTACTTCAAGGTTAATGAAATGTTCATCTACTGTTTTTGAAATGGTATTACCGATTTTGAATTCCCCAATAATGTATTTTGAAACAAAGAAGGCTGCAAAATTGAATAATGCTGCCCAAAGTACCGCCTGGAACGGCGTTAATACTTTAGTGGAAACAATCGTAGCAATGGAATTGGCCGCATCGTGAAAGCCATTGATATAGTCGAAAACAAGGGCCAGAATGATGATTATAACAAGAAAGGTCATAAACAAAAAGGTAATGAAGTGGAGAAATGTGAGAATAGGGCATAAGGGGGAATGAATTTGCAGATAAGCATTTTCACATTCTCATGTTGCCCCATTTTCATATTGTTTAGGCGTATTTGATAATAATGGATTCAATCACATTACCGGCATCTTCGCATTTGTCGGTAACAATTTCCATTACCTGGTAAATCTCTCTCTTCTTGATTACTTCTTTTGCGTCGGGTTCCGTTTCAAACAGGCGGTCAATGCTCAAATCAAAAATATCGTCGGCCTGGTTTTCTATACTGTTTACTTTAACCAGCGCGTCTGTTATCTGGCGCATGTTTTTCATATTGCGCAATTCAACTACTGCATTTCTTATTTGATGTGAGGCTTGTTCAATAAGGTCGGCCATTTTCTGAATTCCCTGATCATTGGGGTTTACTTTATAGAAATTTATTTTCTTGGCCGAGGAGTAGATATAATCAGCAATATCATCAAGTGCCGAAGCCAGGTAGTGGATATCTTCCCTGTCGAAAGGCGTAATAAAATTGCGCCCGAGTTCGGTAAATATTCGGTGGGTAAAATCGTCGTTGATATGCTCCAGGTCTTCCATTTTTGAAATCAAAGCAGCGCGCCTGTCAAAATCAGGCTCAGCTACCACGTCTTTCATCAGGCTGCCCATCTGGGCTACCGTTGCTGCCACTTCTTCGAAAAGTGAGTAAAAAACACGATCCTTGGGCATGAAAATCTTAAGGAAAGAATTAGCCATTGCTACAAAAATTTGGGCAAAAATAGCCTGTTTGTGATGGCTTTGAAGTAAAACCATTTTGGTAATAATTTCTTAACATTGAATTTGTCAATTTGGAATCCTTCCATCTGTGTTATTTAAAATCCAGTATAAAATATTTTAGAAATTATCTTCTATTTGATTTATAATCAATGGTATAAGTGAAAATGCCCATTCCAGGATACCAGGAAAATAATAACACACAATTTATCATAAGCGGCATGGCAAAACAGTTTTTTAAACGATAGTTACATACCAACCAATTAATATATGTCTTAATTGACGCCAATTTATTCTTACTTAATTCACACCCTTATTAATGTACAACATGGTCTAAATGACCTTTGTATTATTTTTGGAAGTATCCCCGGTTTTGGTAACGATTATTTAATAATTACTTAATATTGCCCCTTATTAAAAACAACCTTGCAAACAATTCTTTTGACGCATCGCTCAGTCTGCAGCCGGCTCATTATTATAATCGCTTTTTTTGCTTCTGTGCATTTTAAAACAAATGCCCAGAACAACAGTTTAGCTCCTGATACTTCACAAAATAGTACCCAAAGCCAGGTAGAGGCATTGCTTAAAAAATTAAAGGGGATCACCTTCACCGCGTTTATGGAACCAGAATACCAGGTAGGTCAATCGAAAGGTGAACTTACTTATAGTGGTGGAAATTTTGCCACCAATAGCAGTAGCCGCTTTATCATCAGAAGGGGAAGGATCAGAACTGCCTATATGGCCCTGGATAAGAACAATCTTCCATTTGTTGAAATGTGCTTTGAACTGGAGGGTACCCAGAAAGGTGTAAACATAAATGAGTTTTGGGGTAAGATATATGAAAACAAATGGCAACTCTTTTCGTTTTCAACCGGAATGGTTGTAAGGCCTTTTGGGAATGAGATAACCTATTCAACCCGTCAGTATGAATCACCAGAAAGAGGACGCATGAGCCAGGTGCTCATGAGAGGTGAAGTGGATTTAGGCGCTGTGCTTGCATTTGAACCACGTAAACAGGATAACCCGCTTCGCTATATAAAAGCATCCATTGGAATTTTCAACGGCCAGGGCCTTACAGGTCCCGCAGAATTCGATTCGTTTAAGGACATAATAGGCAGACTTGCCCTGAAACCCCTGCCACTGTCTAAAAAATTATTACTGTCAGGCGGTGTTTCTTTTTTTAACGGTGGTGTAGAGCAAAATAATCGTTTCATTTACCAGGCCGTCAATAATGGAGGTATAAAAATTAACGGAGTTGATTCTTCCGTTTCAAACATAGGAAAGAAAGCGCCGCGCAATTATTATAGCGCCGACATTCAATTGAAATACCTGCACAAACATGGTGCAACCGAAATAAGGGCCGAATACATACAGGGAAAACAAACTTCTTCCCTGGGGACTTCAGAAACACCCGGCACCCTGTTGACAGAGTCTTACGCTATCAGAAATTTCAACGGCGCTTATTTTTACCTGCTGCATAACCTTGCGTTGAAGCACCAACTGGTTGTTAAGTACGACATATACGATCCGAATACGGATGTTAGTAAAGAGGATATTGGTAAACCAGGCGCTAACTTTTCTGTTGCAGATATAAAATATTCCACCCTTGGATTTGGATATATATATTACTGGAACAACAACCTCAAACTGATGTTGTGGTATGATGTGGTAAAAAATGAATCTACACTATTAAATGGCTATAAGTCCGATGTAAAGGACAATGTATTTACCTGCAGGCTCCAGTTTAAATTTTAACACCCCCATCGTTCAATCTCCGGGATTAAGTAATAATAGCATAAACATGCGGTAAAGTTCTGCTAACAATGCAGGAATACTTTTGCAATAGTTCTTACAAGCTTGTTGTGTTAATCAATGGTTTTTACAAAGAGCAAAAAGTAGAATTTTCTCATGCAGTCCGCCCCGGTTTCTATCGGGGCGTCTTTGTTTATATTAAATTAGAAATCAGGGCCAATAATTTTAAACCGCAACCAGGCTGCTTTCTTTAAACTGCGGCTTCATTTCAATAGCAGGTGGCTGAAAAAGAAACCAACACAAACCCAGCAACATGCATGCATACTCTTTTATTGTTTCTTTGGAATAGGAAGACGCTCCATTGGCAATATAACGGTTTAACCCACATGATAGTACTGGTGTAAGAAACCCTTTCCTGTAAATCACCAGTTCACTGCCTTCATTGTTTTCGAGGCTGTAATCAAATTGTATATCCTCAAGTTCAATAGTCCCGCCTTTACTATGTTGTCTGTCAAAAAAGAATTTACCAATATCAAACCCATATTCATTCTTTATAACAGAATGCGAGTTGCTAAAACCTCTTTGCTCAATAAAAAACAGTCTTTGTTTACCCTGGCAACTGATCCGTGCAGATTGTTGTGTTGGGTTGTACAGCAGTTTTTCCTTGACAATATTTCCTTCCATCAGGTGAAATACCTGCAGCGGAGCCGATTGTTTACTTACCAGTAGCCATTTCATGATTAGTAGTTTTAATAACCTGGGTGGGATACTAAAATTAAGGCTTCAAGGCCGAATAGAAGCTGACATGCATAGGTCACTTACATTC
>Ga0209069_10001309_pt1 | contig 12547 bp, 13 predicted proteins | sample Str013_2_FD_187202 | JGI IMG/M metagenome (GOLD analysis project Ga0209069, IMG submission 187202) | Freshwater sediment microbial communities in response to fracking from Pennsylvania, USA - Straight Creek_MetaG_SC_2013 (SPAdes) (version 2) | ecosystem: Environmental > Aquatic > Freshwater >...
GACTGTTTTTAGAGTAACTGTCTTTCCACCCGCATTAGGACCCGATATAACCAATATGCGGCTCTTCTCCGTCAATTCGATTTGGGTTGGAATCGTCGGCTTCTGGTTTTTCAGGTTGTAAAGGTATAATAGGGGATGATATGCCTGTATTAGGTGAATATGAGAACGCTCGTGCAACTGCGGATAGTTCCCATTGATATCAACTGCAAATCTTGCCTTCGCATGTATAAAATCATATTCACCGAGAATATCATGGTACACTTGTAACAGGTATGCGTGTACGGAAAGTTTTGACGTAAGCTCCCGTAGGATACGGTACACTTCCCGGTTTTCTTCGTACTCTAAAGAGAAAACTTCGTTATTGAGTTCAATCGTTTCTTCTGGTTCTACAAAAGATGTTTTTCGAGTATCACTTTCTCCATGGAGGATACCTTTAACCTGCCTTTTATGTTCCGCAAAAATGGCCACTACCCTTCTTCCATTCAGAAATCCTTCTTCTATATCGGCCACATAACCAGATTTGCCCAGTTTGGAAATGACCCTGTCAAATACTTTGCGCAATTCATTTCGTTTGCGAAACAGGTTCATCCGGATGTCAGCCAGTTCTTTGGAAGCCTGGTCCCTGACCTGTCCGCCTTCATCGAGCACTTCATCTATACATACCAGTATTTGTTTTTCGTAGTGTGTCTCAGCGATTAATCGGGCGAGGCCGGGATAAGCCAATTTTCTTTCATTGTCAAACCAGCGAAAGATTTTTTGCATGCTTTCTGCGAGTTTACGGATTTGTATAAACTGTTCACCGGAAAGCACGGCGCCCGGAATACCCAGCAATTTGAGTTCCTTGGAAAGATTCAATATATAGTCATTGGGAAAGTACTGGCCTTGTTGCACCAGGAGTTTGAACTCATAGGTTTGCTGCAGCTCAATTTCAATATACTGGCGATGGGTATGTATGCGGAGCTCTTCTGCTTTGGTCTTGGCATAATCTGTTTTGCACTTCTCTACCAGCAGCGCCTTTACTTTGTCAAACTCTAATTGAACCAATGCCGAATCCGGGAAATATTTCATAATGCTGCCGCTTGGGGAATTCTATTTTAGAGATGCAAAGGTAAAGGAATTGAATTTTTAACATTTGTGGGATGGCGAGGCGTCCCAGAACATCCGATGCCAACTGAATTACGTAAATTCAACGGTGTTGCCTTAAAATTATTCCTATGTGAACCCTATGTCCTATGTGGTTCAAAAAAGTCGGGCGGGCTGCACGCTCTGCTTTTTTGAACCACATAGGACATAGGGCACATAGGGTTCACATAGTGACACATTAATTGTTGGACTTAGACAAAACAGAAGACTTCGGGACAAAAAGGGTATTGTTAACAAACAACTAAAGCCCCCGGATTGTCATATAGCTTGCAAAAAGAATGGGAGTCTCTAGTTAGCTTGCAGAAGTTAGATTTTTCAAATACAACAAAGATGAAAATTATGGGCATTTTTTCACTGATCACCCCGCTGGCGATGCTTGTAGGGGCCTGCACAGAGTCATCCTCAAAACCTATTGAGCATAGTATGAGCGAAACAGCAATTCCGGCCGGTATCAAGACCGACACTGCTACTTTCGCCACTGGTTGTTTTTGGTGCACTGAAGCAATTTTCCAGGAATTAAAGGGCGTATTAAAGGCCACTTCTGGCTATTCGGGAGGTACCGTCATTAAGCCAACTTATGAAGAAGTGAGCACGGGTGCTACGGGCCATGCAGAATGTCTGCAAATCATTTACGACCCCAAAGTGATCACCTTTGACGAACTGCTGGAAGTATTTTGGGAAGCGCATGACCCTACCAGTTTGAACCGCCAGGGAGCCGATGAAGGCACCCAATACCGCAGCGCGATTTTTTATCATAACGCCGAACAAAAACAAAAAGCAGAACATTACAAAGCCGAACTCGATAAAAGTGGCGCTTATAATAGACCTATAGTAACAGAGATCACTCCCTTTAACGTTTTTTATCCCGCAGAAAATTACCACCAGGATTATTACAGACTCAATGGATCTGCACCTTATTGCAGTTTCGTGATTCGGCCCAAAGTGGAAAAATTTGAGAAAGTTTTTAAAGACAAGCTGAAGCCAAAAAAATAAAGCGCCTGGAAGAACCAGTCATCAATAGAAAAGGCCCTCCTAAACAGAGGGTCTTTTCTATATAGTAACTAGTTTTTGTATCTTCTCTTCAGTTCTTCATATAATATATCGATGCCTTTTTCTGCATCATCCGTTTGAGCATTAGAAAAGAAAACGAAGGCCCTGTCGCTGTCATTGAATATAAAAACTTTTGTCAGAAATGTTCCAGGATTGCCGACGTTATAAGAATAGGATTGATGATCTTTATCGGTTGACCAAAACCACCCAACTGCGAATTTTGAAAGACCGAAATGAAGGAAGTTGAATGCTTGCATTGTCAGTACTTGTGATTGTCCTCGTAAACCTTGCAATTGGAGCTGTATGAATTTAACATACCCTGGCAGACTCACATTAATATTTCCGGCAGGAAGCAACCAATTCAATTTGTAATTATCGCCTGGAGGTTCGGGATTCAATTCATCATCATGGCCCCAGGGTTGCAATGTATCAGTGGCATTGGGTGCTCCAAAACCGAAATCAATGCACAGGCTATTTCCTAATTCTTTTACGAGTTCCTTGTAAGATTTACAGGAAACTTTCTCAAGCATCAACCCCGCAGCCACATATCCCAGGTTTGAAAAATGAATACTATCTTCTCCTGTAACCGGATCCTGCTGAAAAAACCAGGCAGCAAATTGGTGACGTTGTTCATCTTCATTCCCGGAGAACTGACTTTTCGTGGGCACATCGTAAGTATAGGTATAGGGGAATAGTTTAGTTCGGAAAATCAGAAGATTTAAAAGTGTCAGCTCATAATAGGCAGGATTGCTTTTTGTTTTCAGTTCGGGAAATAAATCAAAGAACTTTGTATCCCAGTTTATTTTCTTCTGATTAACTAATTGTGCTGCGATAAAGCCTGTGATGGCTTTGGTATTGGAACCTATTCTAAACCTGTCATCGGGTTCTGCTGCACGGAATGTGTTTATTTTTTTTATGCCTGTGATCTGCATCTCCAGAATCTGTGTTGAGGAAACTACTGCATAGCCAAGTTCCGGGATATGATATTCTTTTCGGATGCTGTCCGCAAATTTGTAGGCGGATTGGCTGTTTGCCAGGTGATAAAAAGCAAGAAACGTTATCGCGAAGATAGTTTTGGACATTTTATAAGTTTTCATGGTACGAAACTCAATTCCTCTGCTCATATGGAATATAGTTCTCCCAACGCCAGGGCGTAAACACATCACCAATAGCGTAAGTCAGCAATTCTTTAAAAACACTTTCTCCATTGTCACTATTCGTCATGATTACAATGGCGATCTTTTTTTCGGGGAAGCCAATAGTATAGTGTCCCCAACCATCATCATGGCCCTCTTTAAAAAATGCCCTTCCATAGGGCGTACTGAAAACTCCAACACCCAAACCATATCCCAATTGAATAGCATCATTGTCTGTACTGTCAATTCTTGAGAACGGACCAAATTGTGCCCTGGATCGGATCCTGACCTGTAAGGTTGTCATCTCTTCAAAACTTTTCTTTGAGAGACTTTTGCCATTCATGAAACCTGAATAGAATTTTGTGAAATCTTCTAAGGTGGTGCTCATGGAGCCGGCCGAATTAGCTTCTTTTCTTTTGTTGATCGGGTAAGGTTCCCCTTTTGCATTGTGTCCATATACAATAACATCATCGAAACGGGTTTGCCAAACCATACTGGTATTGGTCATACCCAAAGGCAGGAAGACTTTTTCCTGCGCAATGGATTCATATCCCTTTCCGGTAATTTGTTCAATGACGAATTGAAGGAGAAATAAACCCTCACCCGAATAGCTATACCTCGTTCCCGGATCAAATCTTATTTTCAATTTACCATCTTCTTCAAACCAACGCCAATTAGGGAACCCGGTAGTATGGGTCAGGCACATGCGGGCAGTAATTTTTTTGTACCGGTCATCATCTTTGAGATCCTGAAAACCCCTCCTATTGCTGCTGAACTGATAATCCGGTAATGGCTTGCTGAGATATTCAACCAATGGTTTATCCAAGTCGATCGTCTTATCCTGCACCAGCTGCATAACTGCATAGGCAAATACCATTTTAGCAAGCGAAGCTCCATACATCACGGAGAAAGGTAGGAATGGAACTTTTGCGGGAACGCTGGCAAATCCGTAAGTCTTGCTGAAGACAGGTTTATTGTCATTAAATACCGAAACACCCATCCCGGAAACATTGGCAACCTTAATTAAATACTCAATTTTTATATTCAGGCTGTCTGTAGTCAGTTTTGTCCCGTCAATTCTTTGAATCGTTTGACCAAATGATGGGTTACTGAACAAAAAGAATACAACCAAAGTAAGGGCAATATATTTCATCAATGATTTTCGGTTTGATATTCATATCAACAATCAGGGAAAGCGTGAGGGATTTATTTCATCCATCAAGGCACCCGGGCTTTCTATTTTGTAAACAATGAATGCTGCACCCCTGAAACAGCCATGAAAGGCCTGAAATAAGCGATCCCGGATTTCCATAACATACCGTGCATACTGTCTACCGTTGCCTGGGTGTATTGACTTTTATGACAGGACCATGCCAATTTTGCTTTCAGTATATCGCCTGCACTAAGAGGTATTTGCATATTGAGATAACGGATATCCGTACTCACAAAAGGAAGGTCAGCGGGGAGGGCGCCATTGGGCAATTCAACATAAAACAGGTTCGGATTTTTGGGCCATAGCCTGCTGGAAAAAATCTCTGTGACTACATCGCCGACAAGCATATGATCCGGATGACCTGTCCAGGCAGATGCGCCCCATGTGATCACTACATCCGGGTTGATCTCAGCAAAGATTCTTCTAAGTGCCTTGCGCAAACTATCCAGTGATTTACTGGTACCAGCCATACCTTCCCGCATATCCAACTGGTCATGCAGCCCCAGCATAATCGGAGGATGAATGCCAAGAGCCTGCGCTGCACAAAAAAGTTCCAGTCTTCTCACAGCAGCCAGGCTATCACCCGCAGGTATGTGCGCATGTTCAGCCACACCCAATCTTCCGTCTGTTGCGGTTACAAGGTAAACGGACGCTCCTTCGGATGAATATTTGGCCAATACGGGTCCTGCCGTTGACTCGTCATCAGGATGGGCGAATATGGCGAGAACAGTCTTGCCCTTAGCGCTCTGCGAGCGAGCAGGTATTACAAACATCAAGGCGGCAAATAAAAACATCGCAATGGAACGAAATGAATGTTTCATAATGGAAAGTTTAGGAATGAGATGTTTACGAATATATGAAATGGTGGAGATCCCTGATGGCCATTTTTATATCATATTCTATGATGTTTGGCAGAGTTGATTTGACAGGCAATCAATCAGGAGTATATTCCCAAAAATCAGTATTGTATAATGTGCTTGGCCAGCCCAGGCCGGTTCCGTAGTATGCCTTATTGCCAATGGAGAAAACAGATCCAAAATTTCTTGGCCCGAAAGTGGCTTTTTGTGTCCAACTGTCAGAAACATCATCATACTGCCAGCTCTCAGCCGCCATTAAATAACCAATGTTGTTTACAACAACGCCTTTCAGATAATCACATCCCCATGGCATATTTTTCTTTTTGGTCCAGGCATCTATTGCCGGGTCATATTGCCACCATTCATTGATAATTGGATTTAGAGAGACTGAACCACCAATATAAATTTTACCGTTCAATGTAAAGCCAAATCCATCTTCGGGCACAAAAGTTCCCGGGAAATCTGATTTTCGAATCCAGTTATCCGTAGAGGGATTATATTGCCACCAGTCTTTAAATCCAACATTATCATTCTCTCCCAATCCCGCGTAACCTTTATCAACTACTGAAAAAGCCGAAGCCCCTTTTCTGATTCCGCCCGGGAAATCGCCTTTAGGCGTCCATTTATCAGATGAAGGATCATATTCAAAAAACAATTTTGAATTTCCATAATTGGCTCCAGTTCCTGCTCCGGTTCCAACATATGCTTTTCCGTTGATCACCATGGAAAAGGCACGCAACAGTCCAACGGGTAAAGAACTTTTTGCCGTCCATTGATTGGTTGCAGGATCATAGGCATATAAATCAGCAAAGGTTTCACCATTATTTGTTCCCAACCCTATATACCCTGTATTGCCAATGGCAAATCCAATTCCATCAACCCGGCCATTAGGAGGTACAGGATCTGGAACATCTGCTTTTCTAATCCAGCTTCCTGCTAAAACGGAGTAGCTGCTTTCACTGGTAGAAACAACACCATTTACGGTAACGGTTATTTTACCGGGTGTTACATTTTGCGGTACAACAACAACCAATACACTATCGCCCTGAATTTTAAAAACAGTAGCCGCCTGGCCATTAAAGCTTACCAGATTTTTTGAAGCTACGGTGTCAAAATGACTACCGTAAATAGTTACATAATTGTAAGCCGCGAGTTTTACCGGATCAAAGCTGAGAATGGCGGGCTTGCTGGCCGTTTGTGTTTTCGTGCAACTGATAACAGTTATCAATACTACAAAAAGGTAACGAGTTTTTTGCTTCATCATAGCATAGCTTTAATCGTGCTAAACAAGGTACAAAAAAAAGGGAAATTTTCCTATTTATGCAGTAAAGGGATTAGTCACTGTAACAACATCTTCCATTTCTTAGTTAGTCCTTATATGCCAGCAACGCTATCTTCCATTTACCGGCAGAATCTCTCTTTAAAATGGCAACAGCCGAAAATAATTTATCGCCAACTGTCTCATTGGATTTGATTTCCTTTACTACCATATGAAAATGGTATGCAACATAATCAAGGTTACCGGATGCATCACAACGGTCAATGGTAAATTGATCATAGTGTATCTTCTTTCCCTTGAATTCACTGCGGTAAGCATCAAATTCAAATGGAGCAGGGGCCTCCCCTTTAGATGAAAGCCATGCAATATCATTCGTGAATAATGATTTCCACTCATTAACTACCAAACTATCTGAAATATCTTTTGTCATTATAAAATTATACAAAGCTATTACCGCTTGTTTAGCTTCCGCCGTATCAATTTTTGCGGAATCATCTGTTACAACCGTTTTACCTGGATGATCACAAGAAATTAAAATCCCTGTAAAGAAAATTCCACATGCGATTGGTAATATTCACAGAAAAGAATTTGCTTTCATTTTAAAAAAAAGATGTGTTAATATAGTCGGTCCGCACCGTGAATCGCATGCCGTTGTTGATCGCTATTGGGGAAACTAATGTTATTCGCGGTGTTTCGAAAAGTCAGCTCAAATAATAAAGATGTCTGACCAGACTTGTTGTAAAGTTTCCGCAAGCTTAATGTTCTACTTTTCGGAATATCTCCAAGTCCAATTAGTTCCTTGTCTATCAATCCGACCTAGTCCGGGGAAGTCGAAATGGAATGCATTCACTAACATGTTGTCTTTATGGGCTAATTCCAGAAGTTTTATCCGGGACTGTTTTGCTTTTTGATATTCCCAATCATAATTGGTTTGCCAGTCTAATTTCTCAATGTGGAGTGGGTGGAGAAAGGCATCTGAAATGTATAATAAATAATTATTCCCGGAATGAATGGTTAATGCAATTTGACCGGGCGTATGTCCATGAGCTTTTATGGCCGTAATACCAGGTAATAAGCTGACGAAATCCCCTTTAAACAGCTGCAGGTTTAAGTTCTTTAGAGGGGTAATATTTTTTTCGACGAAATATTTAAACAAAGCAGGTTGTGCGTCTGATTCCGCTGAATGCCAGAAATTCCATTCTTCTTCATGCATATGAAACTTCGCATTGGAAAAATACAACTTACCATCCTCAGTAAATAGTCCACCAATATGATCGGGATGAAAATGGGTTATAATAACATCCGTTATATCCTCCTTCTTTATATTTTCATTTTCTAACAACTGGTGAAACCGGCCCTGAAAAACGAATGAATTACCTCTAAAAATCATCGGTTTTTCCAAATAGCCGATGCCAGTGTCAATTAGTACTTTTTTATCTTCAAATTGAAGCAAGAGTGCAATAAAAGGTGATGGTATATTGTCGGGGGTTATATGATATTTTTCCAGGGACTGGCTCAACTCTTGTTCACCGGCATTGATAAAGAAATCCTTAGCTAAGTATTTAAACATTAGGTCCCGGAACAAAGTGCACTCAATTTTTCCAATTTTAACTTTAACGATTTCACCGTCCAAGTGAAAAGTTTTGTTGAAGATATCTAATTGACTGAGGTTAATAAAGGGAAGTGTCCCCACCAGGGCGCCTCCGCTTTTAAGAAAATTTCGTCTTTGCATAGATCTAAGGTTTGAGTTATAGAATAGTGTCCAAAATAATTCATTTATGCAACTTAAACTGTTCCGGATAATCAGCCGGGACAACAAGATTTAAAAAATGTCCGGGAGTAATTTTGAAATGTAAAAAATTGTATCTTTTTGAATTTGTTCGTTTCTGCTGGAAGGAAATTAAGTTAATTCCTAGATTTAACCATTTTTAGCAACAGTGGTCTCACAAATCTATGGATCAAGAAGCCAATGCCTGCCATGATTAAAACAAATGCTGTCGGAAGTAGCGCTCCGAAAGTATAAGTCATTCCAACTACGAATCCAAGTATAAATTCGGAATAGTATATCGGAACAAGCAGGCTTAGGATTAACAGGATAAATAGGACATTGTCAAGAAAAAGCTTGTAATCATTGGTAAAAGAGACCGCTAAAATGATCCCCAATAATAGGCCAATAATGAACAATCGTATAATGATAGCAGCTAGTGACTTGTATTGTCCGGAAGATGAATCCTGTTTTTGCATTCTAACTCCGATTTTTCCAAGTAAAATCCATGCAAGTACAGGCAGCAAAATACCACCCCACCAGTTTGAAATCTCCGGAAGGTTTTTCTGATTGAGAATATGGTGGCTGGGGACACCACCATGAAAATGTGTCCAAAGAAGTAAACTAAAGATGAGTGCCGAAACAATAGCAGTACCAATGATTCTCAGCCTGACAAAGTCCGAATTTTGGGAATTAGGTGAGTCCAACATATTTCTAAGGATTGTTTGTAGAGCCTGATTGCTATTATTACTTGCTTATCGCGTAACACAGTTCCACCATTCCGCTTTTGTAAGCTATCACATTTTTTAAATGCAAAGCCTGTTCGAGTCCTATTCGATCATAAAATGGGGTCCCGTCACCTAATATAATAGGAAGAATTGAATGTCTTATTTCATCCACCAGGTTTAAACGAAAGAAATCTCTAACCAGGTTTGCACCTCCTACAACCCAAATATTTTTGTGGTTTGGCGCCAGCCGGTCAGCCACAAGCTTGTTCAGGTCCCCTGAATAAGTTTCAATATTCGGTCTGTCAATCGGTAGTTCTCTGTGGGTTAATACGATCGTCGGCACATCCCCGTAAGCCCACCCATAAGATTTCGCAAGCTCAAAAGCCTGTTCGTATGTCCGCGACCCCATTACATAACAGTCTATTGCCTTAAGGAATTTTTCCTGGTCCTGTTCAGAAATAGAAACTCCATTCTCGTAGTTGTCAGTTGTCTCAAACCAGGAAATGTTATTGTCTTTTCTGGCAATATACCCGTCGAGGCTCGAAACCATGTGTATCGTAACTTTACATGAGCCTGTTGCCATTTTTATGCATTTATGGAAATTAGCAAGTTGTTTATGTTGACCAAGGTGTTTTCTTGAAACATCCCGAAAAGCAATAATTCTGTCGGCCAGTATTACAGCAACCCAACTGCAGTGTGTTCGTACTTCTTTATTGCCAATCTGAACTCACTTATTTTGTCTTATGAGCTTCCATATCAATCTCAATCAACTGTCCTGTTAATGCTAACCCCTTTACCTCAAGCCATGTTCCTGTCGGGAATTGCTTTTTATAAATCGAATTACGGAAGCCTGATACATTTATAAAATCTGCCATATTGGTCGTATAAATATTTTCCGCAAAAACGTCGTCGTAAGTGTAGCCATAGTGTTGCAATATTTTTTCTAAATCGCTATAACAATTCTTCATCTGTTGTCCCATGTTACCTGGAGCCACTATAATGCCTGAATCATTCATACTTACAGCCCCTGAGATCTTAAGATCGTCACCTATTTTTACAGCGTGTGAATAGCCATAGTCTTTTTCAAGTTTTGGTCGAAGATTAAAATATTCGGGTGTATCAGATTGTGTTGTTTTTACGTCATTACCTGCTATTGCTTTAGTATTGTCAGCATAGTTGCAGCTATTTATAATTGATAGGCCAAATAAGATAATTGCGGAGTATAGAAATAATTTTGTCATTTTTACTTTTTGTTTTGGTTGTATAATATTTTGGGGGGGGGTATTCTTCGCACAACTTCGAGGATTCGCTGCCTTGATTGATTTTTAATGTACAGCCTGGCGCTACAATTTATTGGAAATTTTCTATTTCAAGTTAACAACAAAAAGCCAAATAGAAACTTGTCAGCCCCATCCAACCTACAGCTATCCAAACAACAGAAGTTTCCAGGAACGGTCGCATTTGCTGCGATACCAAATTCACCATGAGTTAATTAATACTCCCATCCTCTTTTACTTTATAAGTTTTTCAATCATAATGCGGTTAAATTTTTCCGGTTCTTCTTCCAAAGGTCCATGCCCTGAGTTTTCAAACCATATAATTTCTTTACGAGGGGCCTGCAGTTTTTTTACAGAATCTTCCAGTAAAACTGCCGGTACATTCCAATCGTGCCTGCCAGCAATAAAATATACTGGTATCTTTATCTGTGATACTTTAGAAAAATCAGCGGAAAACAAGTCATCTTCAAGAACTCGTGCGGAATAATTGAACCCCTTGCTCCAATCATAATGTTTATAATCATCATATTTCTTCATTGCTTTTCCACTTCCTGGTCAGATTTAGGATTAAACACTGCCCCGTTGTATTTTGTTACAAGTTCATACTGCCTGACAAAACAATCGAGCCGATTATTACATAAACCAGTATCACCCTGGCGAAGCCTTTCCAATACTTTTAAAGTTGCCGTATCATTTCTTTCTTTCGCTCTTTCAGCAAGCCACGCTTGCGTGACTTCCATTCCACTTTTCATATTAACCACTTGTGAAATACCAACATAGGCAAGATAATCTTCGGGATATTTTTGAGCCAGGGTTAAGCCAACATTACTGCCCCAGGAAAATCCAGCCAGGAATATTTTCTTTTGTTTAAACGTTTGTTTTAGAAATTGGGTAAGCTCATGCGCATCGGAAACAATTTGCGCTAAGGTTAGATTTTCAGCCAGGGAGTCATTTAGATAAGTTTTTCCGCAACCTCGTTGGTCCCAGGTCGCAAGGATAAAAGTCTTTGTCAAATCGGAATTAAAATACCGGAGCTGTGGAGTCTGAGGCCAGCCGGGCCCGCCATGTATAAATAAAAGAACAGGTTTATTTTTTGACTTACCTGTTATTTCAATGTATTGTTTTACGCCGCCAAGCGACATTAAATATTTTTCTTCAACCTCATTACCAGTTGAATCATATAGTATTTCTGGCTTGTTTGAAGCTCTATTCTCACATGCAAAAAAGAGAAACACTGAAAATAAGAAAGAGACGATTTTTTTCAATTTGTAAATTGAGATGTTCTGTTTAGCTACTCAAAAGAATTCCGTCTGCCAGATATTGGCTGATAGTTTTTAAAAAAATGATTTCTCCACGTCGCCGGGGAAATCCGCAAGCTTCATGTTAGCGGTTTGTGATTTCTCTACCAAGCAGTATACGATTATATTGATTCGTTTTAAGGTGCTGGATAGTTTATATTTTTTTGAGGACTGATCTGTCCATTTTAGTTTCATAGACATGATTAGTCTTCTATTGCCTCAAAACCTTGTTCTTTGAGTTTTGTTAATCCGCCCTTCATTGCCTTGATCTGGTCCTGTGAGTGTCCCTGCCAAATGGTAATTTCACCGATAACCTTAAATGGTTGTACCGAGCGGTATGACTTTGTTGGGTTACCCGGGAATTTTTTGTCCGTTAAATTAGGGTCGTCCTCAATAGGGCCAGTTGGCTCCACAAATATATCCTTTCGCGTGCTTCCCCTACAGCAAGTTCAGCGCCCCAAATAGTTGCATCCAACGTAGCCGTGAGATAGATATATTTCGCCTTATTCTTTTGTCCATAGTTTGAGTTAATGCCAATTTCGATAAAGTCTCCAATTTTTAGGTCAGCCTTTGTGCCATGGAAGAACGTCTGAGAAAAAGGGGTTTGAAGAGATTTGTTTACGTCATTGCTTTTTTCCATTGTCGTATTTTAGGGTGATTATTTTTTCGAATATGTTTGGTGGCATTTACCATGACTACCAACCCGCAATGATTTGCATAACAAAATCCGAAAATAACCAGCGTCAATCCCTTATTTTGGAAAACCCTTTCTCAGTCACAGTTTTTATTTGTTTATTCTAC